>Ga0247727_10000143_pt1 | contig 159008 bp, 132 predicted proteins | sample WisWelCaveWW1625_FD_202498 | JGI IMG/M metagenome (GOLD analysis project Ga0247727, IMG submission 202498) | Biofilm microbial communities from Wishing Well Cave, Virginia, United States - WW16-25 | ecosystem: Environmental > Aquatic > Deep subsurface > Groundwater > Cave microbial mat... | reverse complement strand
TTATGGTTGGGGTTGCAACGCCTCGATGATCTGACGGCGATGTGGAAAATTACGACCGCCCCGCCGTCGCCACCAAACCCGGAACGCGCGGTGTCCAGTGAAATATTTATGGACGATGGTTAGCTCAATAATGGACGGCCTCCATATTTTAATTTGCCTTGCTTTTTGAACAAAATTCCAATATAACCCCAGAAATTATTTTGCTTGGCTTTCATCGCGGGAGATTCAGCATGAAAACTTTTTTGACCGGCAGCCTCGTCATTTTGATCTGCACCGTTGCTCCGGCCCAGGACCTGCGTTTTGAAGAGGTCACGGCCATGGCGTTTCCGGCCCGGCCCTTTGCGCGCACACAAATTCGAGAAGCGGTGTTCGACGATTTCAACAATGACGGCTATGCGGATTTACTGCTCGCTGCCCGGGGCCGGCCTTTATTGCTTTGGGAAAATCGGCAAGACGGCACTTTCGCGCTCATGGAAACGGCCTTTGAATCCAACCCGGAGGTGGCGCAACTCCTGCCGGCTGATTTTGACAATGACGGCGACGTCGATTTCGCGGCGCTCACCACCATCGGCGCATGCCGCCTTTTTCAAAACCAAGGCGCAGGCGGTTTCCGGGAGATCACTTTTTCTGCCGGTTTGATCAACACGATTCCCTATCGCGATTTGACAGCAGCGGACTTCGACAATAATGGCAGGCTGGACTTGCTGCTCTTGTCCGCAAACGGCAAGGGCCGTCTCTTTTTGCAAGACACTCCGGCTCATTTCGTGAGCTCCAGTCCATTGGCGTATTTGCCGTCGTCTGCAAGCTCGCATGTTTTGGCCTGCGATTGGGATAACGATCGCGACCAGGATTTGATCATCACCCGCGGGCCGGGCCAATCGAATTTGATTTATGAAAACGGCGGCCGCGCGCAATTTTCTGAAAACGCAAACGCATGGGGAATTGCCGATTACAATTTTTCAGCAATGGGCAGCGCCATTGCCGACGTTAACAATGATGGCCGGCTCGATCTTTTGCTTTTGCGGGAACATGCGCCGGCGGCTTTTTGCATGAATATGGGAACACGCTTTCAGGCCATGGCCGGCGCGTTTGCGAGTTGGCCCTCATTTGAGGTGTCCAGCGCCGTGTTTGCAGATTTCGATAATGACGGCGGGCCGGATCTGCTCCTCGCCGGTGCAGGCGGTTTGCAAATCGGTCGCCAAAATAACGACCATTCCTTTGCCGGTGTTTCAACCTTTTTCGCAAATATTTCCGCCATTACCCTGACCGCCGTCGCAGACTTCGATCGCGATGGCCGGCTCGACATTTTTGCAGGCAGCGAAAATGGCGCTATGCATTTATTCAAAAATATATCCACACCGAAGCACGCGTGGTTCTCTGCTTTATTGGTGGGCGAGTGCAGCAATCGCAATGGCTTCGGCGGCGGCGTGAGTTTTTGGAGGAATGGCCGCGTCGTGCGCCAATCTTTGCAAGCAGCGTCCGGCTACCACGGCAGCGTTGCCAATCGTTGGGTGCACGCCGGTTTGAATGAAAGTGCGCGTATCGACAGCATCGTCATTGCCTGGCCCTCGGGTGAGCACGGGCGATTCTATCAAAAACTCGCTTCACGCCACATGGTTTTTCGTGAAGGAGAAACGGAAGCGGTGTTCAATGGACAATTTGCCGATATTTCAAATTCGGCTGGAATTGGTGGAATACCCGAGCACGGCGGCCACGCGATTTTGTTTGCGGATGTCAATGGCGACCGACGCGAAGACATGTACGTCACGCACACCAATTTCGTGCCCGGCAGCCAAACGAATTTTCTGGTGTTGCCGGACGAATTGTTTATCAACAACGGCAACAATACTTTCACTGAAACCGCTGCCTCAGCGGGCGTGAATGATCCCGGCCAATCGCACGGCGCGGTGTTTGTCGATATTGACAATGACGGCGATTTTGATCTGTTCAACGGCCAGCGCGGGCCGAGCGGCAATCGTTTATATCGCAACAACGGCAGCGGCAATTTCACTGAGATCACGGCCCCGGCGGGCATTCTGCCGGCGGATCGCCGCACCATCGGCGTGCTCGGACTCGATATTGAAAATGACGGCGACATGGATTTGTTCAGCGCCAATTGGGGCGAAAAGAACGAGATGTACGTCAATAATGGCACCGGTTCTTTTGCCGTGCAAGAACGCGGGGTTAGTGATATTGCAAACGATCCGGCCGGCACCATGGCCGCCACGGCCGCAGACGTGGACAATGACGGCGATCTCGACATTTTTATAGGCAAACGCGAGGACACTTGCCGCCTGTACATCAACAACGGCGCCGGCAACTTTACCGATCAAGCGGCCAGCCGTGGCGTGGCTTTCAATGGCGTGGGTAATGGCGCAGTGTTTTTCGACATGGATCGCGACGCCGATCTCGACATGCTGCTGGCGGTTTCTTCCAACAACGGCTCACGCAACGGCGAATTGACCAGGCTGCGCGTGTATCGCAATGATGGCAGCGGCGATTTTAATGACGAGACCAATGCGCAGAATATCGCTTTCGAAGGCTACACCGTCAACACCGGCGACCTCGATCACGACGGCGACGAGGACATTTATCTTTCCATCAACTTCGGCATGAGTTCGCTGTGGCTGAACGACGGCACGGGACATTTTACCAAGCAAAACAATACCGGCTTGGAGCGCAACGGCGTGGATGCGCGCGCGACCACGTTCGGCGATATTGACAACGACGGCGATCTCGATATCGGCATTACATATATTGAAGAGCCGACTTTTCTTTATCGCAATGATCTCAACACGCCGGGCGGCGGCGCGAGAAATTTTTTGCAAATTGCCGTGGTTTCGCCGGGCAACAGCGCCGGCGGTTGGGGCACGAAGTTTTATCTTTATGAAGCCGGCCATCTCGATCAACAAAATTTTTTGCGCGGCTATAAGCAGATCACTTCGGCGCAAGGCACGCTTTCGGGAAATTCGCCGGTTGCACATTTCGGGGTTGATCAGAATAAAACCTACGATCTGCGCGTGCGTTATCTCAATGGCAGCAGCCGCGTGCTTGCCAATCTCGCGCCCGGGCAACGCATCGATCTTGATTCCGCCAACGATACTACACCGCCGGTGATTAGCGCGGTGGCTGCGACTTTGCTTGTTCCCAACGGCGCGACCGTCACCTGGTCAACCAACGAACCCGCCACCTCACAAGTAGAATACGGCGCGACCACGACTTTGGGAACCTTCACACCGTTGGATAACATGCTGGTGCAATCGCACAGCGTAGCACTCAATGGCCTCACGGCCGGCGCGACTTATTTTTATCGCGTGATTTCTGCGGATGCCGCCGGCAATTCCGCCAGTTCGGCGACTGCGAGCTTTGTGGCCGCGTCAATCGACAACACTCCGCCGGTCATCACCAACGTGCAGGCGACGGAAATTCAATCCAGCTCGGCGCGCATTGGTTGGAACACGGATGAACCGGCTACCTCTCAAATCGAATACGGCAAAACCACGAGCTACGGCACGACTACGACCGAAGATCAAGCGTTGGTGACTTCACATGAGTCTGTGCTCGCCGGGCTCGAAAGTAATACGACCTATCATTACCGCGTGCGCTCGCGCGATGCCCAGGGCAATCTCGCGCTTTCGAATGATTTTCAATTCACCACGCTCGGCGGCCCGCTGCTCGCGGATGATTTCAACGGCGCGAGTCTCGACCTCAATAAATGGACGAGAGGCAGCCACGCCAGTAATCAATCGGCAGTACAAGGCGGCGCGCTGCATTTGAAAACTTCGACGAGCAACACCAGCGGCTGGATTCACACGGCCAACAAATTTTCTGCCAAAAGCAAAACCATTCAGCTCAAAGTCATTCAACCCAACAACGACGGCGCGTTGGGGATGTCGCCCACGGTCACGACTTCGGCCACGAACGGATTTTATGATGAGCCGAATTGGTATCGCTTTTACAACTATCGTTCAAGCAATAGCGGTTCGTACAAATTGTTCGTGCAATGGAAACGCAACGGCGCTGGCGGCGGCCTGGACGTTGCCGCCGGCGTAAATTTCACCGGCAATTTTTATCTGCGCCTGCGCATCGACGAAACCAAAATCTACTTCGAGTATTCTTTCAACAACACCGGTTGGACCACGGCCCATAGCGAAACTTTTTCATTGCCCGGTTATACGCTCGACAGCTTGTTTGCCTGCGAGCTGTCGGCCTACAACACGCCGCAAAAAGGCGAATGGGTGATTGACGATTTTGCGATCAACTCCACGGTCCCGCCGCCTAGCGACAACACGCCACCGGTGATTTCGCAAGTGGCCAGCGGCAATATTACCGCGGCCGCTGCAACGATAACGTGGAACACGAACGAGGCCGGCGATTCACAAGTGGAATACGGGCTGACCACCAGCTATGGCTCGCAATCAGCATTGAATGCCACTCCGGTCACGGCGCACACGGTTGCGCTCTCGAATCTGCAGGCCAACACCACGTATCATTATCGCGTCAAATCCAAAGACGCGGCCGGCAATCTCGCCGTGAGCGGCGGCTTCACTTTCACCACACTGGCCGATCAACAAGCCCCGGTCATTTCCAGCGTTGCGGCCAGCGCCATCACTTCTGCTTCGGCAAACATCAATTGGAATACCAACGAACCCGGCGACTCGCAAGTAGAATATGGCTTGACCGCGAGCTATGGCGCGCAATCGCCGCTGAATACGGCTCTAGCCACTGCACATACGGTGGCGTTGTCGAATTTGCAAGCAAGCACGACTTATCACTATCGCGTCAAATCCAAAGATGCGGCGGGCAACCTCGCTACCGGCGGAGATTTTATTTTTATTACCCTGGCTCCCGGCCCGATCTTTTCAGACAATTTTAATGGCAGCACACTCGATCTCAACAAATGGGTAAAAGGCAGCAACAGCGGCAATCAATCGCGCGTCGCAAACAACAGGCTGGAATTGCGCTCTTCCGGTTTTCACACGGGCTGGGTGGTCACGAAACAATCGTATTCCGCGCGCCATGCCACGGCCGCAGTCAAAGTCGTGCAGCCCAGCAATGACGGCAATCTTGGCATCAGCCCGAGCTATACTGCTTCTTCTGCCAACGGCATTTACAACGAAGCGAATTGGTATCGCTTCTACACTTATCGCGATCAATCGAGCGGACCGTATTTGTTGTTCGTGCAATGGAAGAAAAACGGTGTGGAAGACGGATTGGACGTGACCGGAAGTTTGAATATCACGGGAGCGGTTTATCTGCGCCTGCGTATGGATGAAACTGAGATTCATTTCGAAGCCTCGTTGGACAATACCACTTGGATCGATGCTTATCACGAGCCTTTCGGCCTGCCGGGTTACACGCTGGATTCACAATTCTATTTCGAGCTGGCGGCATATCGCACCTCGCAAAAAGGGGTGTTGATCGTCGATGATTTCACTATCACCGGCGGCCCATCCACAGTTAACCTGGCCAAAAATTTCTCGCCGGAACAAATACAGGAAACTTTGTTGCCGGCGGCTCTTGCTTTGGGAAATTACCCCAATCCTTTTAATCTCTCCACGCGCGTTCGTTTTGAATTACCGCAGGCTGCTGCGATTGAAATAACCGCGTTCGATTTCACTGGCCGCAAAGTCGGTGAATTAACGCGCGGAAATTTCGCCGCCGGCACGCATGAAATTATTTGGGAAGGAACGAATGCAGAAGGGCTGGTGTTGAGCTCCGGCACTTATTTCGTGCGGTTGCGTGTGCGCGCGGAAAATTCCAACGAAACGGCGCAATTGGTGAGGCGGGTGACGTTGCTTAAATAAGGCTTTTCGTAGGAAACGAACCCGACACTTCCAATATTAATTTTGCATTCGGCGCGCCTGCGCCTCAATTCTCGAGATTGGATTATCACCAAAAACATTGCGGCGCGGCAGCGGTTGACTATCGCTTTGGCCGCGACGACGGCAAGATTCTGTGCAACCTGGGAATACATGCAATCTTGAGTTTTGACAGCGGGCATCCCTTTGTTGAAATTCCCCATTACGCTGATTTTTATCGCGCCATCAACTTGCAAAATCGCTGGGCCTATGCTTCCGTCACCGGCAATGATTTATACGGTTCGCCGCGGCAGATTCGCATGGGATTGAGGGTGGCATTATGAGGTGAGCAACTTTTCCTATGTTGTAGTATTAGGATTGTACTCGAGACTTAAAAAGATCCTTACAGGATGACATTTGTGGATTATGCTTTACGCCTTACGGATTACGCCTTACGCTTTAAGCCAATCTCTTTCACTCCGTCTTCATAAAATACCGCAGCGGGAAGCGCGCGAAATCCAGCGTTGGGGGCAAATTGAAAAGCGCGGTCCAAGGCTTGGTTTTCACCAAGGAGAGCGAAGCATACACAAAGCCGTTTTTAATTTCGAACTTCATGGTCTTGACGTTCCAGCCGGTTTTGAGCAGCAAGCGCATGCGCTGCACGCCGACGTCGGTGCCTTTGGGGTCGAGCGCTTGCAAGAGATTGGAAGCGACACGCTTCTCAATTTTTGAGATGTTGCATGCGCCCCCCAAATGAGCCAAAACCTCGTCAATCTTTTCTGTTGAAGCGCCGGCGCCGCTCAAAGAAAAATCCGCAGACAGCTTCGAACCTTTTTCCACCTGCGCGCCAAGCTGGCGGAAACGCGATACGTCGATGCCGGCAAGCTGCGCGCTCAGAGAATACGTCACGTGATCGGGATTGCCCTCGCCCAAGCCGAGCAGCAGATTGCCGATCAAATTCCCCTCAAACAGATTCATGCGAATTTGTGTCAGCTCTAAACGGCCGTTGCCGAGCGCAAGATTGGCGGCAATATTTTTGAATTGATAGCCGCCATATTGCAATTCCGCAAGGCTCAAGCGCGAAGATTCCGCTTCATTTTCTATTGGCGCTTCGCCTAATATATCGGCCAGAAGCAAGGCTTCGCCGGCGTTGGCCGGAGCCATGTTCGTGGAAGACGGAGTTGGCGGCAGGGAAAAATCGAGTAGATCAAATTCCTGCGCGAAATTTGCCTGCACGTTCAAACCCCGCAGGGCCAAAGAAGAATCCCGCGCGAAATCGAAATTTGCCAGTTCCAGGCGGCCCGCGATATGGCCGGGTTGCGGCGCGGTTAGGTCATCGGGTAGATATTGATCCCAAACAAAATTCGTTTTCATCCTGCCCTGCACCCACACCGCGGGGTTCAACACCAGCCGGCCTTGCGCCTGCATTTCGGCTGCGACTGTGGTTGTGACTTGCATGCCCTCTGCCAAAAATTTTCCCACCACGCCGTAATTTCCGTGCGTCGACCACGCTGGAATTTCCATCTTGCCGGCTTGAATCAGAAAACGATCTGCGTAGATCACGATCTTTCCGTCCACCGTTGCCGGCGGCAAAGGCGCGGGCAAATAATCCAAACGTAGAGCCGGGCAATCCACGCGATATTCACCAATGGTCGAATCCGTCGCCAGCGTCCATTCACTGGCGAGGCGCAGGTTCTCCGCAAAAACGCCGGAGAGCGTGTCGGCATAAACACCGTCGTTCAAATGCGCAAAAAATTTGCCGTCATATTTAAGCTGGCCGGTGGGCAGCACACGACTTTCGAGCCAACCCCGCGCCTGCACCGTGCCAGCGATAAAAGGAAACGTGGTGTCGGCGATAATTTCCTGCGGCAATATTTTTATGACTTCGGCAAGCGCGGCCTGCGCATTGGGCAATTCCAAACGCAAAGTGTTTTTGCGGAGGTCATACGCGCCTTGAAAAGCCATCTGCATCGGCGCAAATTGCAATGAGCCTTCGGAGAAGGCGACCTCTGAGAAAGCGGTATCGGCTTTGATGCGTGCAGAAAGGCGAAGATCGTACGGCGGAATTTTTCCAAAACTTTCTTCCGTCGAATAAGTCAACGAGTCATTGTGTAGCGCGCCGGTCAGCTGCAAATCATCAAGGCGGTCGCCTGCGATTTTCAAATTTGCATGCAAAAGCCGGCCGGACAAATTGTTTTCAGTTAAAGTTGAGAGCGGAAGAGAGTCTAGATCAATTTGCAGGAAAGTTTTCACAGAAGCGGAAAGAGCAGGCTGCATGACTTTGGCGAAGCGTGCCCGGGCATGTATATTTCCCGCAGAAAAATTTTGCCAGCTTAAATCGAAATCGCCTTGAACCGGCAAATAATCCGGTGTGAGTGCGACATGGGCGTGCAATTGCGCCGGGCCCGTCGCCAGCACGTTTTGAGAATCGAGAGGAACGTCGCATGCGGAAAAACTCAAATCGCAAAACAATTCCGAGTTGCCGCGGGCAGAGTCTTTCGGAGAAGTTTCCCATTTCAATTTCACCTTCGCGCCGTCCAGCGCGAATTTTGAAACAGCATGCGACAGGCTGATTTGTTCGCCTTTAAGCTCGCCGCGATACTGCCGGCCATTTTGGTTTTGGCGAAAATAACTATCCCTGATTTCCAGCTTGCCGGCGCTGCGCCAATTTTGCCATTCCAAAAAAATTTCAAAATCGGGCTGCGCCTGCAATAATGCGCTCAACTTTTCCAGATCAATCTCGCCGTGCGCGAGATGGATAGCGAAAGCAGTGTCCGGCAAGGTTTTCATGCTGAAACTGCCGGCCAGAGCGAGCGCATCGGTGAGATGAAACTGCAGGGCTGGAATCTGCAGTGCCGAAGAAATAAAATGATATTGCACCTCGCCCTGCGCCCGGCAAAAAGGCAGGACGATTTTTTGTGCGCCGAAATCCCATTGCCCTTCTGCCAATGAAGCTTCAAAATGCGCAGCGAGCGAGTCGCCGCGGACGTGCCCGGTTATTTGAACGGGCAGCGCCACGGAGAAGCGCATGGCTTCTGCGGTATCGCGGGGATGCAAGCGATAGGCAGCGCGCAACGGCGCGGCGAACAGCTTGAACTGTGCGCGATAACGCGAGCGGCGATCAACTTCCAATTGCGAGATTTCCGCGTGCACATGCTCGAGCGCGACATGCTGCGTATCCGCCGCAGAAACGAGCATTGCACGCAGGTTCAAATCCAACAGGCGAAAATCTTTCAGGTTGATGGAAATGGGCAAGGCCGCAGTATCGGCCGCCGTGTGGGCAGAATCCGTGAAGGCCGCGAGCCATGCTTCGAGATTGTTTGATGAATCCGGCGCTTGCCAATAGCGCAGGGTTGGTTGCGAAATCGTGACCGCGTCGATTTCCAGCCGCCGCGCTAAAAGCGCGCGCCAGCGATAAGACAAGTCGATTTTCTCAATGGCGAGCGGTGAAATAAAATCCGCGGGAAGGGATTCGCGCCGGCCGGCGACCTCGACCAGCTTGATTTTTTCCAAAACGAAGCCGGAAAAAAGATTGAAGGAAAGGCGCTCGCACGTTGCTGTGATGCCGTATCGTTGCGACAACGTGGCGAGCAAAATTTGCTTGAGGCGCTCCGAGGGATATTGAACGCGAATGAAAATCACCAGGCCGAGGCCGAGAGCGAGGAGGGCAAGCAGCACCAGAGAAAAAATTTTAAAGAGACGTTTCAACGCAAACGGTCACGTTGCAGATTCCACCGCACCCAATCGTCTCTTTCATCACGATCGGAAGCTTTGAACGAACTCACGGACTTGATTTTGCCGTTCGCGCCGATGGTGATTTGCTGATAGGATTTGACGAGATACAGCCATTCTTCCAGCGAAATTTGCGTCGGGCCTGGCACTTGCGTTGGGCCGGAGACGCTGGAGGGCTGAATGGTTTGCGGTGTGAGCGTGCCCATCTTTTCCGGCGCGTTGCTGATGCGCACTTCGCCGGTGTAAACTTTCAATTGCGTTTCCTGCCGGGTGGAATCATGGCCGAGGCGAAAAACCGTGCCGGTAATCGCCGCGCCTGCAAAATCGGAATTGACTTCAAAAGAAGACTTGGCATCGACGGATTTGACCTTGCCCCAAATGTCGCCTGCTTTCAAATTGATTTGAGTTTGAACTTTCTTCTCTTTGGTTTCTTCGTAGAGCTTCACGATGTCGATCGTGGTCTGCGGCGCGAGGCGAATGACGTCCAATTGCGCCAAATTCATCTCCGCGCGCGATTGCGGCAGGGTGCGCACGCGGTCGCCGCCGTTCACATCGGTTTTCACCTGTGCGCGAATCCAATCTTCATCCGTCATTTGCTTTTTTTTGACGTTGCCTTCCACCACCGTGAACAGACCCTTGCGCGCGCTGTTGGCCGGGGTTTGCGCCGGTTTTTGCCGCGGCGTTGCCGCAAAGGAGAAACAAAGCAAAAAAATTAAAAAGAGCAAATAAACACCCTTGTTCATAGCCTTCCTCGCTTGATCACGATGCGAAAGTGGTTATACAAACTTCAAGCAGACTGGCGCTGCCGTAAAGAATCTGCAAAGTCCAGCACTTTTTGAGTTCGTTCTTCGTCGAGTTCGTGGATAATCGAAGACAATTGTTGAATGACCTGCCTCTTTTGTTGTGTGCGTGCTTTGTAGTTGAGGAAAATTTTATCAAGCGGCAGCGCGCAAAGAGCAAATGTTTGTCCCTCATCATCAACAAACTCGATCTCATATTCTTCATCAGGATAGCACTCAACAACAGTTCCTTGCATTCCCCGTTTTAAACCCATCTCAGGCAGATCGCTTTGCAATTCAACGACATCAAAAAGATCGGGTTTATTCATGGCTTTTCCTTACCAAAAGAGTTATTAATCTTCCCACTCTTGTGCCAGGTGGAACCAACCAACATGTTCGAACGAGGGCTTCATTTTCTGAGCTACCTTTAATCAAAAGATCAACTGTATATCGTTTACCGTGTTGATCTACTTCTCCTTCATTCGCTTCTGCATCCAAAATCTGAGATTCAATTTGCGCCTTGAGATGGTTAAAGTTTTTATTGTCAAAGCCAAGTGCGCTTTTGAAAACCCTGGCTTTGTGCCTACCCCTCGGATGATTTTGGTTTAAAGCATATTCTACCATTTTGCGTGGATCAATATAAATCTGATCAACAATATCTCGAAATTTCATGGTTGGCCTTCAACAGTGCCGGCATGCTCTTCCAACACATCCCATAAATCAGCATTTTTTCTCTTCTTTGCCAGCCACATTTGCACGGCTTCCGCAATCAGTTGGCTCAGGTTTTCATTTGAAGCTGCCTCTTGTCTAATGCGGTGTAGGAGGGCAGGGGGCAATTGAATCTGAATCGTTTCCATCTCATCAATTGTTTCGGCTTTCAGCTCCCCGGCATGAAAAGCCTGAATTGCCTCTCGCGCATTGGCGGCTATTTCTTCACGGCGCTCATCACGTTGTCTTTTCCACAAGATTTCAATGAGCATTTGTTTCTGTTCAAACGAGAGCTCCATGGCGGCATCAAGCGCGCGGTCTAAAGTCGTCATAGAAACCACCTGCTTTAATTTGTCCTTTTTAACTTCAAAGCATAAGGACACATAGTATACTCTGGAAGAACTATCACGACCGCGAAAATTTTGTAGCGCAGACCTCCTGCCTGCTTGGTTTGCAGACGGGAAGTCTGCGCTACGCAATACATATATACTACACAATGCCTCCAAGAAATGCAAGCGGGGCTTTTACACAAAGATCATACTTCCACACCTCGAGCACAGGGTTTGGTTACAGCGTTTCTCATATGAATGAACAACAACTGAAAACTGTTATAAGACGCTGCTATTTCTTTTTGCCCTTTTCTTTCTGCCTCTTTCTACCTCCAATCTCCGGTCAATCCAAAGCTTGCCCAATATGCGGGATGAGAATTGTGATAGTCGCGCACGAAACGTTGGGCTTCGCGCAGGGCTTGGGCTTTGCCCACGCCCCCGGAGGCTTTGAGATAGCGATAAAAACGCTTGACCGTAATCGCCGTGGCCAAATCATCCACGCTCCACAAGCTGGCAATCAATGCCGGCGCGCCGGCGAAGATGAAACTGCGGGTGAGGCCGATGACTTCATCGCCGCCGGAAACGCGCGCGAGTCCGGTTTCGCAGGCAGATAGCATCACCAAAGAAGTGTTGAGTTTCATGCCGAAAATCTCGTGCGCTTCGAGGCGGCCGGTGGGATGAGTGGAATCGGGTGCAAGTAGCAAAGCCGAGAACAGAGGATTGCGTTCATCATAGACGCCATGACAGGAAAAATGCAGGACATTTGCAGCGCCGGCAATGGCAAGCAATGCCTTCGGTGTGGCTTCTTTGCGCGTGAAGCTGATGATCTCGCCAAACGTCTGTTCCAAGCTTTTAATTTCTTTCTCGGCAAAAGGCAAATCCAGACGGGGATTGCCTACGTCGGGATTGCCTAGCGCCAGAATGCGATAGTCTTGATTCGGCTGCGAGAGGAACGAGGAGTTCTTGCGATGGCAAAAACCGAACACCGTCGCGCTCGGGGCCAAAGCCAGCGCGTGCGTATCGATCAGATACGTGCTATCTGCTCTTTGCAGCGCCGCAAACGGTAGATAGTGCAAAGCGCCGTGCGGCACCAGCAGCAATTGTTTGGCGTTTTGCAGCCAGGGCGCGACCGGCTCGATTAGTTGTTCGTATAACGCCATGGCAAAGCTTTCGGTGGAGGCGCGCTTGGCGATGGCTTTGCGGAATTGCGCAATATCTTCGCTTAAACGATTGCGGTCGAACTGTGTCGCCACGGCTCGCACTTGTGTGCGTTCGACCACCCAACTCACCAAGCGATCTTTCGCAAAGAAATATTCCACCAATGCCACACGGTCTGTGAGCATGGCTTGCACTTCTGCCACCGGCAACGGAGCGACGCTCACGGCATCGGCCAATTCCGGATTCGCGGTTTTCATTTCGACCAACAGCGCCGAATAGGCGCGCTGCCATGCGTCGAGCGAATCGGCCAAAGCCGCAATTTGCGCGCGCGTGCCTGCTTGCGCCTGGGCTTGCAGCGCGGTTATTTGGCCTTGCACGAAAGCAATGGCCGCGAGCGCACGCTCACGCCGGGCGAGCAGCGTGCTGCCGGCATGCGAGGCCAAACCAATTTTTCCGTTCGCCAACAAATCGGCAAAGCTGCGCGACTTGGCGCACTCGGCCACTTGCAGGGCTTCGGCCTCGCGTTTCAGATGCAGCAGCAATAAAACTGCTTCTTCATAAATTTCGGATTTGTCGTCGATGAAACCGCAGCGATATTCTTCGACTTTGATTCTGCCGCTCAACCGTTCGAGCGCCGCAATCGCGCGCGCATAAAAATCCCACGCCCGCTCCGGATCATTTTCCTGCCGGGTCAAAGCGCCCAATTGCCACAAACAGCGCCATTGCACTTCGTCAAGCTGTGTCGCTTGCGCTTGCGCCAGGGCCTGGTCCCAGGCCGCACGCGCGCGCTGGTGATTATTTTTTTGCAGATGCGCCAAGCCTTCAGTGTACCAAGCTTTCGCCAATGCGCGCGGATCGTGCAACGCCACGGCCAGCGATTCTGCTCGTGCAAGATATGCCAGCGCGGAATCCGCTTGCTGCAAGGCTTGATGCGTTTGGCCGAGATTGAGATAATCATACAACAAACCGCGCTGCGCGCCCAGTTGCAGGTCGAGCTGCGCCGCTTGCCGAAAACTCATCAAGGCCGGCGGCAATTTTTTTTGCTGCAAATAAACCTGGCCGAGATTTTTTTGAACGGTGGCCTGCTCGCGGCGCGCGAGCGCGGGTTTCTCTTCTTCCCATTTGAATGCCAATTCCAATGCTTGCTTCTGCGTCTCCAGCGCTTGCTCGGTTTCTCCCAAGTTTGCCAAAATCAACCCGCGCAAGGTTTTGCCGCGAATGGCCAAAGCCGCGTCCGGCAGCACTTCAAATAAATTTTGCGCGTGGTGCTGCTGCGCCAAGGCTTTTTGATAATCGCCGTTCAGCCAATGCGCTTCGGCGCGCGCTTGCGAGACTTGCGCCCAATTCATGCTATCGGACAGGGCCGTGAAAGTTTGCGCAGCTTTTTCCAAATAAGCGAAGGCTTCGCGATAGGCTGCCAGCCGCATGCTCGCAACACCGGCATTCAACTGCGCTATGGCCACGGCCCGTTGCGTTTGCGCCGTTGGTGGCACAGCAGCGTGCGCAAAAACGGCGAGCGCATTTTCAAGATCGTGCCGGGCTTGAATATAGTGATCGTGCTCTAACGCAATATTGCCAAGCTGCGTTTCGACCTGCAAGCGCGGCAACGCCTGGTTTTGTTCCGCCAAAATGCGCGCGGCTTGCCCGGCCCATTGCCTCGCCAATTCGTAATCACCGGCCGCCTGCCAAATTTTTGACAGCTCGAATTTCGCGCCGGCTACAGCCATGGGTTCGTTGTTCTCCTCGGCCCATGCCAAATTTTTGCTCTCGCAGGCAGCGGCTTGGTCATAAGCGCGCAGCTCGCGTTGCCAAAGGGAAAGATTGCGATAGCTGCGCGCGGTTTGCTGGCGGTCGTTTTGCTCTTGTGCGCGCGTCAAAATTTTCGTTTCGATTTCGCAGGCGGCCGCAAAATCCTTCCCGGCAATCGCGCTTTCTTTGATTCTTTCTTCGATCAAAGGAATATAATCGCTGCGGCCGAGTTGTTCGGCCATGGCCAGGGCCGCGCGATAACGCCGGATCGCCAGCGCATGTTCGCCGGCATAACGCAGTTTGGTAGCGCTGGTAACGGTGGCATCCAGAAACTCGGCAGCAAACCGGTTTTTCTGCTCGTGCGTCATGCCTGCGAAGCCGATCAATTCAAAGCCGGCCCAATCGGCGGGCGCGGGATAACGATTGCGCACCGCCAACTGCGCCGCATTGAAAGCGTTCTCCAGAGCATGATTTTGCAATTCTGAATAAAGCGTTGTGTAAAAAAGCGCGCGCACTTCGACCGGCGTTTGCCATTGGCCCATAACCAATGACGGCGCGCCGGCGTAAATCAAGCTGCGTTGCAAAGCAATCATTTCTTCGCCGGTTTGATTTCTTTCAAGAGGAAAATGAGTGTTCTCTAAAACCACCAAACTGCTGCCGAGATCAAATTCAAACAAACGAGAAACCGGCAGCGCCGTTTGTTCTTCTTGCGCAGTGGAATCCCGGCGCACTTGCAAAATGAAACTCGAATCGAGCGGGCGCGCGGGCAGAGCCATGAAATTGTGTTGGAGATGAAGCACGCCCGCGGTTTGCATCTGCTGCCGTTCGCCGGCGGCACGATCACGCCAATCTGCGCCGCGCAGCACGCGCGCCGTCATGCCGAAAATTTCTTGCGTTGCGGCAAAACCGGCGGCGTTGCCGGCATCTGCGAGGATTAATAAATTTTCGCTGTTGAGATTTTTGTGGCGCGCGGCATATTGCCAGGCTTGCAAACTGGGCGCTCGGGTCAACACAAATTGCGCCGCCAGCGCGTCATCGTGATAGGGCAAAGCGGCAAAAGGCAAATAATGCAGGCTCTCATCCGGAATGACGATCAAGCTGGTATAATCTTCCAAAGCTTTGATCGGATCGAGCAACAACGCCGCCATTTTTTTCACCGCTTGCAGCTCGCCACTGCGGCGGTCTTGCCAGTTCTCGCGCACCTCCGCGACCAGTTGGCGCAAATTTTCTTTTGAAACGCGCACGCGATATTGCTCCACGCGATCGGCGGCGATCAGCCAAATCAACAATTCTTCCGGCGTGGAAAAATATTCCAGCACGGCTGCGCCTTCCGGCAATTGCGCTTGCACGGCGTCCACGGCCACGGGCTGCACGCCGTACAAACTCACCAATTCCGGATCTTCAGTCAGGGCCAAGGTCAAAATTTTTTGATATTCTTTTTCCGTTGCGGCAAGCTGCGCGTGCACGCGGGACAATTCTTTCGGCCTCGGCTGCGCTTCGGCTTCAAGCTTGCGCAGCTCGCCGCGCAACTGGCTGATCGCGCGCCGCAAGTAAGGAAGCTCACCGCCCACGTCGATCCAAATTTGTTTCTCGCCTTCTTTTTGCGTGGGCACCAAAGAAGCGATGGCCAGCGAACGCGCCGCGAGCAGATGCGCGAAATGACCGGCATGGCTGCGTTCCGCCAACTTTAAAGCCGCACGCGCCAAAGAATCCTGCACGATAGGCGCGGCATTCGTATCTGCCAGAGCGATCACGGCATTCTCATACAGCGCCCGCCTTTCTTCGGCTTCCGCCATGCGCTGCTCGAGGCCTTCCGGCTCGCCGGGCAAGGCTTCGAGAATGGCAATGGCGTTGTTATACCAATGCCGGGAGGACTCTTGCGCGAAACGATGATCCGCCGGCGGCGAATAAACTTTGCGCAACGTTCCCAAGGCATGCGCGACGCGCCAGGTTAACTCGCTGAAGTTTCCAGTTAGGCAGTTTTCCAGCGCCTGCGTGAGCTGCTGCCATGCCGGTGAATAATCTCCGGCGAGCATCAACAAGCTGGCGAGATTGCGCCGCACCATCACCTCTTCGCGCGGCAAACGGAAGTTTTGCGCCAGAGCCAGTGCCGAATCATAAGCGGAGCGCGCCCGGGTCATGCTCTGCAGCGCGATCAGCGTGCGTTGAATATTTTTTTGCAAATCGCTGCGCGCCGCCCCGTTGCCGGCGTTTGCCAAAGAAGCGCCGCTCCAATTTTGTTGCGCAGAATAATAATAAAGATTGCCCAGCGTGTTGAGCACCACCAATTTCTGCCGGGGGTCTTGCAAGGCGACTTCTGCCAGCGGAATCCGCGAAGCTTGCAACAAAGAATCAAGCGGAAGAGCGAACGCGGCTTGCCCGCCTTCACGTTGATGCAGCAAGGCCAAATTGCCGAGATTGATCAAATTGATGATCTGGCCGGCATGCATTTGCCGCTGCGCGCACAGGCGAAACGATTGCAAATAACAATCGCGCGCTTTTTGAAAATCGCGCAGATTGTGCCAGAGATTGCCGAGATTGTTCAGCGCCACGGCCTCGCCGGTGTAGTACTGGCGCTGCCGGAAGCTCTGCGCTTTTTGTTCGAGCGTGCGAATGGCGTCCTCATATTCCTTTTGCGAAGCCCGGCTTTCTTCGATGATACTGAACACCAATTCTTTTTCCTGAGCATAGCTCAAACCCTCCACACTGGATTCTTCGCCCGCGGGCGCAAGCGTCCACCAAAACACGGGCAAGCCTAACAATTTAATGCGCAGCTTGCTTTTGGCCGGTTCGGGAAAAGCGCCGGCGCCGGCTTGCTGAATCATCGCCAACGAGCTTTGCCCCTTTTTCACCGCTTCGTCGGTTTCTTCGAGCTTTTGATGATTGTAGGCGAGATTGCGGGTGGCGATGGCGAGATTCTCCGTGCGATTTTCCCGGCGGCTGGCGTTGATGAATTGGCGATAATATGCGATCGCGTTTTCATGATCCCGCGCTTCTTGATACAACAAGGCCAGGCGCAATAAGTTGCGCAATTCAGTATCGACTTCGCGCAAGCTTTGCGCCAGCACCACGGCCTGCTGCAAATACGGCGCGGCTTCCTGCGCTTTGCCCGCCACCCAACCGGCGTGGCCAAAGCGTTCGTAAATTACTGCCTTCTGTTTGAGGTTGGTGAAAGTGCTGTCGTACTGCAGCTTGAGGCGATAATAGCGATAGGCATTTTCGAAACCAAATTCGCCGAAGTTGTAATAGTTGTTGGCGAGATTGAGCGCAAGCTGGGCCTCGCGCAGAGGATCGGCGCTTTCATCGTTCAACGCAATCGCGATCGTGAGCGCATCGATGGCGCGCTCGTACCAACGCTCGGGCGCTTTGGGCGGACGAAACGTGAGGGTGCGGCGCACGTTGTCGAGCAAGCGCGGCAAAGCCAAAGCCGTTTTTTCGAAGAAGCCCTTTTTGCGCTCGCGCTCGTTCTGCTCTAATCTTTCAATGCCTTCGTAATTGAAGCTCAAGGTAAGATACGCGGGCACGAGGCGGTAATTCAAGCCTAACGCGCGCTCGATCGTTGCGCACGAGCGGCGCAGCACACCCAAATCGTTTTCGCCTTGATAAGAATAAGCGAGCCCTAACGTATACAACAGGATTTCGTTGTCCGGCGCGCGCGCGGTGAGGTCGAGATACTCCGCCACCGCTTCTTCGCTGCGGCCGGTGGCGTTCATGGCTTCAACGTAGCCGCGATGCGCTTCGAGATGGCGCAGGTCGAATTGGCGCGCTTGTGCAAACAGCGACAAGGCATAGGCATAATCTTGCGCGCGAAACAGCAGCCGGCCGCGGCGCACCAGCGCACCGGTGAGCTCCTCTTTCGCCTGGCGCGCCGCCGCGCTTTCTGCACGGTCCGAAGAACGGTCGATGAAATTTGAATACCGCAAAATGGCAGCGGGAAAATCGTTGTTGGCAAGCTGCACGCGCAGCAGGCGCAGAACCGTTTCTGCTTCGAGGTTCTGCAAATACGGATCGCGGTGCTCCGGCAAGAAATCCAGCAGGCTGCGATATTCATTGTCCGCCAGCACGCTTTCGCCGTCGCGGCCGAGGCGATCGGCCATGCGCAAGCGGCCGGCCAAAGCGATCGCGGGCACGGCAGAATATTTTTGCGCCACACGCTGATAAGCCGCCAGCGTATCGGAAGCCGGACCGCCCTGCGGCGCAGCGTTGAGCAAGCGCTCTATCGCCGCGGTGCACCAATCCAAATGCGCCGGATAATTTTTGACGATCTCGGCCCAGCATGCTTCCGCTTCTTTGCGCCGATCGAGCGCCAGAAGGATTTCGGCGGCGTGCGAGAAGGCTTCATAACAGGCCGCCTCAATTTCGGCATACTGTTGTGGAATCAATTGAAACGATTGCAATGCCGCTTCGACCAGGCCGTCGCGCTGCAATTGCTTGCCGGTTTCCAACAGGCAAAAAGCTTGCACCGCGGGCCAAGCTGCGGCCCGCGCTTGAATCGCTTCCAAACGCGGCGAAGCTTGCGTTAATTTGGCAAGTTCCAGCCCGGCAAACAATCCGGCTTCGAAACGGCCGGCATAATCTTGCGCCGCACGCGCAAAAGTTTTTCGTGCGGCAGAGGTATCGCCGGTCATGAGCTGCCGGCGGCCAATCTCCAAACCGGCTTGCGCCAGCCATGCGGCTGAATCCGGGAAATAAAAACGCAACGTGGCAAAGGCCAGCACCGCGATTTCGGGGTCGATAATTTTTTGCGCGTTGTGAAAGGCCTCTGCCGGCGAAGCGAAACGTGGAATCAAGCCGGACTCCGGCAAGCGCCAAAGATCGAGGTTGCCATAGTGATCGGCCGCGTAATAAATCATGCCGTCGTTTCCCCAAACCGGGAAAAGCGTGCTTTCATGCGTCGTCGTGAGGCGCATTTCTTGGCTAGGTCGATCGAGGCCAGCGGCTTCATCTTCCAGCTTGATCGCACATAAATATGAATGCGCTATTGCAAGATCAGAATTCGCCTGCGCGCGCGACGCGGCTTCGCGGCGCTGCACCAAAAAATTTTCCCCCTCCGGCGAAAAAGAAGGGAAAAAATTATTGCCCGTGAAAGTGATTTGCCGCCGCAAATAATCCGCCTGCGCGGTGTCGCTGCTCACGAGATAAATTTGATGGCCTTCGGAAGAGGGGCAGGAAATTGCAAGAGTTTTGCCGTCGGGCGACCAGGCCGGTTGCGCGCCGCCGCGAGTGGTGAGCAAGTAGGTTTTTTTGTTTTTGATTTCATACAGCCAAATTTGCTCGGCGCCGGCCGCGCCAACGGTATAGGCAATCTTTTTTCCGTCCGGAGAAAAAGCGGGATGCGTCTCGCGCGCAAAATCGGCAGTGAGACGCTGCAATTTCCCCGGCGCAAAACCGTCCTCGCGCGGCTTGAGCTTGAGCAAATACAAATCACCTTCGGCATCATCCCGGCGCGAAATGAAAGCAATCGCGTTGCCGTCCGGAGACCACGACGGGCTGTAATCATCGCTGGTATTGGTGGTGAGCGCAGTTGCCAATCCGCCGCCGGCGGGTTTCACCCAAATGTCATAATTTTTATTCTGCCGGGAAACATACGCGAGCCACTTGCCGTCCGGCGAAAGCGCCGGCATGAGATCGGCTTCGGGGTGGGAGGTGAGGGGAAACGGCTCGACAAAGGGAAGAGCAGAAGACACTGCAGTGGTATTTTGAATAAAGGAAGCAGGCGGTGCAACTGCGGTTTGTGCAATGCGCGCCGAGGCGAGCATCAAAAAAGTAAAGATGATGAAAGAGCTTTTCTTGCGAAGCATTTTAGATTATAATCCGGTCGAGATAAATTTCTCCCATGCCAATATTCCCTGCAAGCTACGTTTCAAACAAAGGACCTGAAGCGTGATTATAATATTGAAAGATTATAATGAGCGCGGATTTGGGAAGCAAGAGATTTGATAATGACAGGGCTTGATTTTCATCAAAGATATGGATAGTATTGTGAGTCATCGCACTATTTGTCAAATCCGGCTCGCGACGCAGCTTTTATAGACGAACCGGAAAATAAACTGAGTTTGATTGTTATTTTGAGGTGAACTATGGCTGCTCTCTCATTCATCAAAAAAATCCCCAAATCCAAAAAGGTCCTCATTCCTCTGCCGCAATTCGATTCTGGTGAGGAAGTGGAGATTTTGCTTTTCGTAAATACTGTATCGAAACGCAATCGCAAGAAACCGTTTGACATGGAAGCCTGGGCAAAAGAACAAGCCCTCGACTTGGGCGACGAGATTCGCTCTACCGACGTTGAAAGCTTCACCGGGAGAGATTTTTGATGACGGACGTTTTCGTTGATACCAGCTACACGCTGCATTCTTTCAATCGGTTTTCGCCCGCATGGCGCGAATGCGGCTGATCGTGTGCCGATCGTGGACTGATGATCGGTACAACGCATAAAGCGGATGATTTATGCTATCCAGGTCTTCGCCTTGAAAGCTACCAACCTTTGCCAGAGAAATCTTAGATCCCTCAACACTGCCCACCTCACCAAAGATTTTTCTTTTAGGACAGCTTGAATTCGAAGGACACACTTCATGATCAACAATCCATTAAGAGATATAACATGAGTACCGAGGCCTTTGACATCACTATCGAAACAACTCAAACATTGGACATGATGCTCCATCAAATTCTCAACCAAGCATTGGTTGTGATCGACGCCGATGCAGGTTCTCTGATGCTGGTTGACAACAAACAAGGTATCCTTCAAATCAAGGCGCGGCTCGGCCGGCCACAACCGAGAAGGAAGACGGAAAGGGTATTCAAAACGAATGGCGAGAGCATCGCCAGTTGGGTTGTGCAGAACAAGCGCGCCTATTTATGCCCCGACGTTGACAATGATGTTCCATTCGCTCCCTCGCGTTCCGGGAAAAATTTTTCTTCCGTGTTGTCCGTTCCGGTAATATATAATGACAAAGTCCTGGCCGTCATCAATGCGGATGCTATCGAAAAAAGGCATTTTAGTGAATCACATCGCGAAAAACTGGAATGGGTGGCGCAGCAGGTTGCCGCTCCCATTGCCGAGCGCATCAGCGTTTTGGGAGCGATTGCCGAAGTCGGATACGAGTTGGCCCGCCTTCCCAAAGAAGGAGGCGTTGAGTTGGTATTAAAGAAAATTGCGGAAGCGGCCGTTCGTTCGTTAGGGGCAGACGTGGTTACTCTGTATCAGTACGTACAGCAAAAAGATAAATTTCCCGTTGAAGGAACAGGCCCAACTACTGCAGGGACTATCGGTGATCCGAGCCCGATGCGCCGTAAAGTTTATGAAAGAGACGTTCCCTGGACGGTTGTTCATGAGCGCCGCTCTGGCTTTTATTCCGACGTTCAAGAACAGGATTTCTTGACCGGTAAAGTTAATCGCCCGGGCGATACACCTCGCCCGCGGTTCATCGAGCGCGAAGGCATCAAATCAATGGCAGCTTTGCTTCTTCCTTTTCGCGCCGCTGAATCAAAAGATGAAGAAGTGGTCGGTGTCATGTTCACCAGTTATCGAACACGCCATGAATTCAATATCGACGAAATTTCTGCTTTGGCCACGTTCGCAGACTACGCCGCGGTGGCGATTCTCAATGCCCGGCACGAAGAACAACAGCGTGCCGAGCAGATGAAAATGGAACAAATGAGAATGTTAGAGAGCATCTCGGCAAACTTTGCACATCGCATGAGCAACCTGGCGGGCACAAGCCGGGTAGCGGCTCAAGTTTTGCGGGAGCGTATCGAGATTGCCGATGAAATCTCGCTGCGGCATCTCGACCGCATCGAACAGGAAGCCAATGTTCTTTTTGAGCTGGCGGAGCGGCTGGCGCGGCGCTTTAAAGAAACCGGTAAAATTTTTGAGCGCACGCCGATCGATATCACTCATACCATAGAAGAAGAGTTGCGGCAAGTTTCATTGCATGCCCGGCGCATAATCGTCTCAAGAAGTCTTGCCAAAAATCTCCCCAAGGTCGAAAGCGTCGAATTTCAGCTTCGCCAGGTGATACACGACATTATCAACAACGCTATCGAAGCGATGAAAGATCAAGATTCCGGCAGGCTGGAGGTTCATACCCGCTGGAACCGCAGAGTCAATCAAGTAGAAGTGGAAGTTTCCGATAGTGGAACTGGCATCCCTGAAGAAATTCGCGCCAAGTTGTTTGCGCCGGGAGTCACAACCAAGAAGAACAAATTGGGGATTGGGCTCTGGTGGTGCCAGACATTTATGCAAGCCACAGGCGGCGACGTGGTTCTCAAAAACACAAGAGTCGGCGCGGGCACCAGCTTTCTCATAAAAATACCCTGTCAGGAAAAGGCAGATACCATTTTGGTAGAAGAGCCCATGACAGCAAAAGAAGAAAAAGATGTCCTGATCGTAGATGATGAGAGACACTGGCGTGAACAATTGGCGGATATCCTGATGACGGACGGCTATTCTGTTGCGACGGCGAACAACTATGAAGATGCTTTCGAAGCACTGACAACCGCTCATTTCAAAGTAGCTATTTTGGACATTAGACTGGTCGATGCTGACCCGAACAACGATGATGGCTTGCGTTTACTGGCTGATATCGACAAGGCGAAAATAAACACGCAGGTGATGGTTATTACGGCATATGGCGAAGAAAGGCAGAAACAGGTTGCTAATCAAAGCCCAAAGCTTTTGGGTTTCATTGACAAGAGCAAATTCAGTTTCCCGCAATTTCGCCAACTTATCAAGCAAGCCTTGAGCTGACAGCGCGGTCGAAACAAGAAGCGAAAAGCATAATCACAGGGAGGCAGGCTATGTCGAAGCGAATTTTGGTGATTGAGGATGAAACCAACTGGCAGGAGTTATTCAAAGACCTTTTGTACGAAATGGGTTATAAGGCGGAGGTCGCCGAAAGCTTTAAAAAAGCGGAGGCTTTCTTACAGAATTCCCGCTATGACCTCATATTGACGGATGTGTGTCTCGATCAAAAAAAATTTACTCTGGACTGTCAAAATTTCCTTTATGCGTTGCATCACCGGCTGCCAGCGCTACCCGTCATTGCCATTACAGGGAAACGCTTGACACCTCCCGAAATGTGGAGTCTTTCGCAGTCCGGGGTTGTCGATTTTATTTATAAGCGCGAGTTTCGGGTCACGGATTTCAGGCGAAGTGTACAGAATGCTCTCCAGAAAACTTCTCCCACCTCTCGCTTAAATTCCAACTCGTGCAAGTATGGTGTTTTCATCAGTTACAGTCATCGTAATAAGGAGTGGGTACAAAACTGGTTGTTGTCTGAGTTGGAACGGGCAGACATAAAAGCTTGTATCGATTTTCGCGACTTTCGACCGGGCGTGCCGATGTTGCATGAGATGGAGAGAGCAGTCATTCAAAGCCGCAAAACCTTGATCATTCTCACGCCGGATTATTTCAAAAGCCAGCCTGCCGCATTCGAGACTATTTTGGTGCAGGCCATCGATCCGGCCGCTCAATATCGACGCTTGATTCCGCTTTTACTCGAGCCATGCGAGTTGCCGCTCCGGATCCGCCAATTGGCTTATATTGACTTCACGGCCCACAACGATGCGAAGTTACAATTGCAAAGATTGATCGAAGCGATCAAAAGTGATCCCGAGCCTTTTTTATCTTAAAATTTCTAAACGCCGCGCGCGCCAATTCGCCTGCAGACGATTTCACAAAACAATCCGTGGCTGCTTCATTAACATCGTGATCACGCCGCCAACGCTTCCCGAATTCCCTTCGCCGCCTGCCGAATCCGCTCCTCATTTTCAATCAACGCAAAGCGCACAAAGCCTTCGCCATATTCTCCGAAGCCGATGCCGGGTGATACCGTGACTTTCGCGCGTTCGAGTAAGAATTTTGAAAACGCCAACGAGCCCATGTGCCGGTGAGATTCCGGAATGCGCGCCCAGACGAACATCGTCGCTTTCGGTTTTGGAATTTTCCAGCCGGCCTTCGCTAGTTCGTCACCAAGCACGTCGCGGCGGTTGCGATAGATTTCCGCAATCTCGCGCACGCATTCTTGCGGGCCGTTGAGCGCGGCGACCGCGGCAATTTGCAAAGGTTGAAAAATGCCGTAATCGAGATAGCCTTTGATTCTTTCCAAAGCCTGCACCAGCACGGAATTGCCCACCACAAAACCAATGCGCCAGCCGGCCATGTTGTAACTTTTTGAGAGCGAAAAAATTTCCACGGCAATTTCTTTGGCGCCGGGAATTTGCAAAATAGAAGGTGGTTGATAACCGTCGAAACCCAGATCAGCATAGGCCAAATCGTGAATCACCAGCAAGCGATATTCACGCGCGAGCGCGAGCACTTTTTCGAAGAAAGACAGGTCAACCACCTCCGTGGTGGGATTGTGCGGAAAACTCAACATCAAAAAACGCGGCGCAGGCTTTTCGCTGCGAATGGCGTTCTCGAGGTTCTGCAAAAAATCTTCGCCGGGTAAAAGCTTCACCGGGCAAACACGGCCGCCGGCAATGACCGGCGCGAATAAATGAATCGGATACGAGGGCGAGGGCACGAGCACGCCCTGGCCTTGCTCCAAAATCGCGAGCATCAGATGCGCAATGCCTTCTTTTGCGCCAATGGTCACGACCGCTTCGGATTCGGAATCGAGCTCGACATTATAGCGGCGGCCGTACCAAGCGCAAATCGACTGGCGCAGATCGGGGATGCCGCGCGAAACGGAATAGCGATGATTGCGCGGGCTGTCGATTGCTTCATGCACGGCCGCGAGAATGTGCGGCGGTGTGGCGCCGTCGGGATTGCCCATGCCGAAGTCAATAATATCCTCGCCGTTCGCGCGGGCCTTTTCCATCCAACCGATCACTTGTTTGAAAATATATTGCGGCAGTTGTTGCATGCGGGGAAAATCCGAAAGCGCCAGCCGTGCAGACATAGTAACCTTCCTATTTTTCACGCCAATTTGTAAAAATCAAAAAAGAAAACCGCGAAAATGCCAAGAAGGCGAAGCGTAAATCCGCTACAAATCTTCGCGTCCTTTGCGATTTCGCGGTGATAAAATGCCGTGTTCGTCAATGAAGTTGAAAGCATGTGGAGAAGTTTTCCCGCAACGCAGGGAAAATTAGAGGCAAAGGTGGGTGTTTGGCTAAAGATGTTGCAGGAGGAAAACAATTTCAATCACGCCTCTTGCAGATTGTTTTTTTGCTTCCGGCTCATGAGTCGTCATTCAGATGAATCTTGTGACGCACCAGCACGTCGCTCAATTTTACCAAGGTTCTTTCCGTATGGTTTCGCGCAAAGGGCGAATGCCAGGCTTCACAAACACTAGGGCCGGAAACTTTCAAGGCGGGCAATATACCAATCGGGAAAACCAAACTCGCGCGCGGGTTTAACGATGCGATCAATGTAGTCATTCGCAGCCGGCCGGGGTTCCATTTCCGGACACAGGTAACACAACGCCGGCCGCCATTTGCCGTCCAATGTTTCAACCAACACGGCTTCGGGCAAATAAATTTCGCCGAGAACATTTTGGGCATGCGCATAAAGCCGGGCCAGTTCTTGATGCGTTGCGGTCGCAACGATGCCATAAACGCGATGCTGATCAGATCGCATCAAATTCGCGCGCGGCTGAATTCTAATCTCGAAGCCGTTCAGCTTGGCCACCTCCCATTTCTCCGCAATGAAATCGACTTCTTTGATGACGTCGAAGTTCATGTAGGAGCCGTAGAAGAAGGTCCAGATTTTGGAGTTGCAGGGCAGATTGGGCATAAGGTTGGAGATCGGTTTATTGCGAGCGCATTTTCAACAGGCAGAATTCAACGTAATGTCAGGAACACATCGCCTCATAATGTGCCGTCATCTTCTGCGCATATTCCAGCAGCAATTGCCGCAATTCTGCCGGGCGAAGAATTTCGATCTCCGTTGCAAACGGCAGCAGCCAATCAAATAAAACCTGCACCGCCGGCACGAGAAAAGTGAGGATAATGCCGCCATCAGCGGTGGCCTCTTCTGCGATGGCGAAAAAATATCGTTTACCCAAACGTGCGGCGACCGCAGGCTTGAATTTGATGCGCACTTCCTGAGGATTTGCGATTTTGTTGGCCTCTTGCAGATATTTGGTCAGGGAAAAATCATGGTGCAGCGGAAAAATTTCTCCGGAAGGAAGAATGTGCTTGATGCGATCGGTGCGGAAATCGCGATAATCCTGGCGCAGGCGGCAATAGGCGATGAGATGCCAGTGATCGCTATAATAAATCAAGTACAGCGGCTCGACACAACGCTGGGTGATGGCGTTGTTGGAGGTGGCAGAATATTCCATTTTCAACGCGCGACGATGCACGACGGCTTCTTGCATGAGCGCGAGCACGTCGTCTCGAAAACCGCCGGCAAAACCCACAGAGGGCACTAGCACCGCGGTGGTTTGCTGCAAGCGTTCGACATATTCCTGTTTCTCTTCCGGCAGCACCGCACGAATTTTAAGCAGCGCAGAGGCCACGTGCTTTTTCAATGAGGCGTCGGTCAAACATTGCACGAATTCTCCGCCGACGAATAAGGCACTGGCCTCTTCATGCGTGAACATGACCGGCGGCAGATGATAGCCCTCCACCAGGCTGTAGCCCTCCCCGGCTTCCGCTGCCAGCGGCACACCCGCTTCTTGCAAAGCCGTCAAGTCGCGATATACCGTGCGAACGCTGATGCTGAAATGTTCGGCAATGTCTTGCGCTCGAATAATGCGCTTGCTTTGCAGCAGCAATACTGTCGCCACCAAGCGGTCAATGCGATTCATCTTTTGCCGATTTTGTGTTTGTTCTTACAAGAGAACTTCGAAAACGGCAGAAAATATAGCAAGCCAAAGTTATGGAACAAGCATTTTTTGCTCAATAAAAAGCCCGGCGCATGAGGCGCCGGGCTTTCGCAGGCAATACGTAACTATTATTAGATCATTCATACCGCAGCGCCACGATGGTGTCCTGCCTGGCGGCGCGGCGCGCGGGATAGAGGCCGAAGACGATGCCGATCATCGCAGAAAAAAGAAAACTCACGACGATCGCCTGCCACGAAATCAACGTATTCCAATGAGCCAGGCGCGCCAGCAAATGTGAGGCGGAAACGCCGAGCAGCACGCCGAGCAATCCGCCGATCAACGAGAGCGCCAGCGCTTCCATTAAAAACTGAAAAAGAATATCGCGGCGGCGCGCGCCCACGGCCTTGCGAATGCCGATCTCGCGGGTGCGTTCGGTGACGGAAACGAGCATGATGTTCATGATGCCGATGCCGCCGACGATCAGCGACACCCCCGCAATGCCGGCCAGCAAAGAGGTGAAGGTTTGCGAGGTCGAAGTGAAAGTCGCGAGAATGTCGGCTTGGTTGCGAATACTGAAATCATTGTCCTGATTGTCGCGCAGGCGATGCTGCCGGCGCAGCACGCGCTCCACGTCGTAAAAGGCTTTCTCCATCAACGCAGCCTCAGCCACTTTCAAGGCGGCGTTGGTAACGTGATCGACGCCGAACAGGCGCATTTGCGCCGTCGCCAGAGGAATCAATATTTGATCGTCGGGATTCATCCAGCCGCCGGATTGGCCCTTGGTTTCCAGCACGCCGATCACTTGAAAATTCATGCGGCTGAGACGAACGGTTTTGCCCACGGGATCTTCGCCCAGCTCGAAAAGATTGCCGCGCACGGTCGAGCCGATTAAACAGACGCGGGCACGGGCCGCTTCTTCTTGCGCCGTGAAATAGCGCCCGGCGACGGCAGCGACGTTGCGCACTTCGCCGTAATTCGGCGTGACGCCGGTGATGCGCGTGTTGGTGTTGCGGTTGCCATATTTCACTTGCACACTGCGGCTGAACTCCGGTACGACATCAACAATGTCTTCAGATTGCGCGAGAATCGCCTCGATGTCTTTGCGCGTCATGTTGATGCGGCTGCCGGCGCCCATGCTCACCATGCCGGAACGCGAAGCGCCCGGGCTGACAAAAAGCAAATTCGAACCCAACGCTTGAATGCGTTCTTGCACCGCGCGTTGCGCGCCTTCGCCCAAAGCAACCATCGTGATCACCGCCCCCACGCCGATGATGATGCCGAGCATAGTTAGGGCCGAGCGCATCTTGTTCGCGATCACCGCGCCCAGGGCAACGCTGCTGCTTTCTCGAAAGTCCATCTTTCACTCACAATCTAAAAAATCTCACAACGGCTTCGAGCCGCATTCAAAATAATCGTCAATTTTGAATTGACAATTGACAATTATCAATTGACAATTTCAAAAATATTTCAAGACACGCAATCAACGCCCGGCCGGGCGCTGTTGCTGTTGCCCGCCGAAACCGCTGAAACCGCTCATGCCGCGCATGCGATTCATAAACGCTTCACGATCGGCGGCGGCGCGACTGCTCGAAAACATCAAAATAGTTTCGCCTTCTTGCACGCCGTTCAATACTTCGGCATAATCAAAATTGCTCACGCCGATTTCGACCGGTCGCGGGCGATAGCCTTCCTCGGTTTTCAACATCACAAACCGCCTGGGCGCCAAGCCGTTCGCGCTCGCACCGTTGCCGCCGCTGGTGCGGTCACGCCGTGAGGCGCGCATGGAATCCGGAGGCGCATCGCGCCGGCCGCGCCCGGCGCTGGAATCCGCGGCATTCAACGCCATCATTTGCGCGCGAATTTCGCGCAAATCTTTTAGCGCTTCTTTAGGCACCAGCACCACGTCGCGCTTGTCCGCCACGGTAATATCAACCGTCGTGTTCATGCCTGCCTTCAACTTGCGATCGGGATTCGGCACGATCACCGTAACGTTAAACGTGGTCACGTTCTGCACTACTTGTGCCAGCGGCGCAATGCGCAACACGGTGCCGTAAAAAACATTATCCGGAAACGCATCCGGAACGACTTTGGCAATTTGCCCGATTTGCACCTGGCCGACATCGACTTCATCGACTTCGGCATAAACATACACGCTGTCCATTTTCGCCACGCTCGCGATGAGCGTACCGCCGCTCACCGAGTTGATGCCCGAAGAAATGATTTGGCCGTCTGCAACATTTTTTTGCAAGACGATGCCAGGAATGGGCGAGCGCACGGTGCAATCTTTCAAGCGCGTTGCCATGGTCGACAATTCCGTTTGCGCTTTGACCAATTGCGCCCGTGCGCGCACTTCTTCCAGCCGCATTTGATCGATCTCCGCATGCGAAATCAAGCCCCGATTGAACATCTCTTCTTGCCGTTTGATGTTGCTTGCGGTTTGCGCGACCGTGGCTTTGGCCACTTCCAGATCGGCCAACGCTTGCTCGTAAGCATTGCGCGTTTCGGTTTCGTCGATGCGCGCAATCAAAGAACCGCGCTCCACGCGATCGCCTTCCTCCACCGGCATGGCGATGATTTGCCCCGAGGCTTTGCTTTTCACTTCCACTTTGGAGATGGGCTCGATTTTGCCGGTGGCCGAAACCAGCGCGGACAAATCTCCGCGCGCAATCGTCACCGTGCGCATTTGCTGGCCCGCCACCAGGGCCGCAGGTTTTTCCTCTGACTTTTGGCAGGAGATCAGGATAAAGCCTGCGCTGAAGAGCAAGACCGTCAAAAACTGCTGTTCTTTCATAATAAAAAAGCTCCAAAATTTTTTGGAAAATGTCATTCCTGCGCATGCAGGAATGACAGAGTGTACCGTCTCTCTTCATTCGGCAAGGTAAAAAACTTTCCTCACATAGCCAAATTAGAGTTCTTCCGGACTCTCCAAATCTTCGCCGCCAAAATGATGCCCTCCACGCTCACGCTGGCCCCGTTCCGAACCGCCGAAATGGCCGCGGCCATGATGGAAGCGCTCGAACGGGCGGAGCTCCTGCATTCTCTTGCGCTGCTCCGGCGTCAACAATTTTTGAACTGCCAGACGGGATTCAACATGCGCACGCATCATGGTTTCGCGCAGCTTGCTCACTTCGGTAATCTTGGCGTCGATCTTTTTCTGATCGGGATCGTCCTCCTGCATCAGCTCGTGCAACTCCAGGCGCGCAACTTTGAGCCGGGCTTCAGTCTCAATGTTTCGTTTGCGCGTGTCGAGCATAATTTGGCGCATCTGCGATTTTTGCCCGTCATTGAGATCGAGCGCTTCACTCCAGCGCTCGCCTTCGCCGAACGGCATCTTTCTCTCCCGGGGTTGCGCTAACGCGGCATTCACCCAGAGCGCCGCTGCGAACAGCGCGAGCATCGCATATGACACTTTGCTTTTCATACAAAATTCTCCTTGAGTAATTGTTTTGAGAAAGCTCATTTGTTATGAATGTCTTTGTTTTCAAGCACGCTAGTTAGACGGAGAAGAAGCGCAGCGGTTCCCCGGCCATGTTGCGTGGAGGAGAAAAAGCTTGCATTCAACCGCGAAAGGCGGTAAGCTTGAAATGAACAATTTATTTAATCAGCGTTTCTTAGCGCATTGAACTTACGCCAACTATGAACCCCTCTTCCCTCTCCGGCCACATCTTCGAGCTTTTGGAAATTCTACAAACCGATTCACGTCCGGCCGATCGCGTGATCGACGTTTTTTTTCGCACCCGGCGTTATCTCGGCGCGCACGACCGGCGCGACATTGCCGAAACGGTCTACGGCATTTTGCGCCATCGCCGCTTTTTACAAACCTTGATTGCAGCCGTGCGCAGCGACGCCACGCTTTCTTTTCAATGGCTGTTCGCGGCTTTCAAATTGCATGTTGAAAAGGCTTCCCTGCAAACTCTGCCTGCATTTTCCTTGCCGATTTCTCCGCGCGATCTCGCCGTGCTCGCCGCTCTCGATCCCAGGCTGAAAGCCAAAAACCTGGCCGAACGCCTGTCCTTTCCGGATTGGCTCGTGGAAAAATTGCAACAGCAAATGAATGCCACAGAATGCGAGCGTTTGCTGAACGCCTTGAACGAGCCGCCGCCTTTGACGCTTCGCGCCAATACTTTAAAAACGACGCGCGAAAATTGTTTGCAGGAATTGCGCAAAAGAGGTTTCGAATGCAGTTCCACGCGCCTCGCACCGGACGGCATACAAATGTCAAAACGCGCCAATCTCTTTGGCCTCGATCTGTTTCAAGCCGGCTGGTTTGAGGTGCAAGATGAAGGCAGCCAAATCATTTCGCTCTTGCTCGATCCCAAGCCGGTTTGGCGCATAGCCGACGTGTGCGCCGGCGGCGGCGGGAAAACTTTGCATCTGTCCGCGTTGATGCAAAATCGCGGCGAGATTTTCGCCTCCGATCCCGTGCCCAACCGTTTGGAGAATTTGCAAAAGCGGGTGCGGCGCAACGGTGTTCAAAATGTCAGAGTGCGGGATTTATCTTATGCCTCGCAGCGCGCCGATCACTTCGCCGGCAAAATGGACGCCGTGCTGGTCGATGCGCCGTGCAGCGGCACCGGCGTGTTGCGCCGCAATCCCGACGCGAAATGGAAAATTTCTCCGGCGATGGTGCAGGAGCTGGCGGCAAAGCAAAAAAATATTTTGCGGGAAAATGCCGCGCTGGTCAAACCCGGCGGCAGGTTGGTCTATGCCACGTGCAGCTTGCTGGCGGAGGAAAATGAAGAAGTCGTGCAGGCATTTTTACAGGAGCATCCGGATTTCCAGCCCGCGGCGGCAGCTGACATTTTGCAGCGCTATCAGCTTCACGAACTCGCCGGCGGCCATTATCTTCGTCTTTATCCCCACCTTCATGGTTGCGACGCTTTTTTTGCGGCGGTGCTGCAGCGCGTTTAACCATGAAACTTCGCGGCATTGTTGCAGAATTCTTTTTTCGTCATTGCGCGCGAAGCGAAGCAATCTCTAAATCTAAATACTCGCGAGCATCGGGATCGGTTCGCGATGATAGAATTTTGAGAAGAAATAGTTTAGCCGGTCAGATCGTCAATTCCAACCCCTCATACCCCATCACCACCTTCAAATCCTCCGGCGATTTGTCCGGCCAATTTTGTTGCAGCATTTCCTGCTTGAATGCTTCGGTTCTTTCCAGGATGTCCGCCATCTCCTCGTCGCTATAAGCCGGATCGTGATGCGTGAGCACCATCGTAGAAATATTCGCCAGCAGACAAATATCCACGCCGATGAACGACGAACTATGGCCCCAGTCCTCCTTTTGAAACACGTCTTTTAAAGTGTACTGCGCGTCGAAAACCAGAACTTCTGCGCCGCGGTAAAAATCGACATAGGGCTGCAGCGATTCGGCGTCGAGGTTTTTGTATTCGGCATCCGTGGCGATCACCAGGCTTTTGTTTCCTTCCGTGATGCGGTACGCAAAGCTGAAGCCGGGATGATCCAATTTTTTGCACGCGATTTCCAAATCATGGATAACGAATTTTTCTCCTTCATGCACCTGACGAAAGCTGAAGCTCGCGCCCATATCGTCCAGCGTCACGGGAAAAGACTGGGGATGGCCCTGCCGCCGCAGCGCTTCTTCGAGATAATCATGGCCGCCGTAAAAAGTGATGCGATTGCCGGCCGTGTAAGCCGGCATGAAAAACGGAAAGCCCATGACGTGATCCCAATGGCAATGCGTGAGCAAAACGTGTAAATCCGCCCGGCCTGCGCCGGCCGCGCCTTGCATCAATTCCAGGCCGAGCCTGCGTGCGCCCGTGCCCATGTCGATGATGATGCGCTCACCGGCCGCGGAGATGACTTCAAAACACGTGGTGTTGCCGCCGGTGGTATGCGCGAGCGCAAAAGGCAATTCGTCCAGGAAACTTTGTAGGTCCCTGTCATGCGCAAATGTTTTTCCCTGCGCGCGGCGCAAAACTTCTTTGATTTTGTTTTGCAAGTGCGCGCTCGAGAGCGGGTTGGGAATCGATCCTTGCACGCCCCAAAAGCGGATTTTCATGCTCTTTCCTTAAATACTATTTGAGATCTTGAGCCGCAAAATTTTTTACAAACAGAGCGAGTTTTTGGCTCACGAAATTTGAACTCTCACGGAATTGGATCTAAAAAAATTTTCCATGAGAGTTCCATTTCCGTGAGCGAAATTCTTACTTGTCGGTTTGAGGCGAAGCTTCGTTGGACAGTTAAAAAGATTCTTATAGAGACATATCGAGAGGTGTTAAAACTGCAGCAGCGCTTCTTCACGAGTCGGCAGGATCAGGAACTCGCTCGCAAGATCGACGATATCGAAAACGCGCCGAAGGTTTTCATTCAGGCCGCAAAAGACGATTTTACCCGCGCCGTTTTGCAAACGGTTTGCGGCCAAATAAAAAATGCGCAAGCCCGCGCTGCTCACGTAATCCAATTGCGCGCAATCCAGAATCAGCCCGGTATTTCCCGCAGCAATCACGGCCAGCAACGCTTCCTCGAAGCCTTTCGCGCTGAAGGAATCCAGCTTGCCTTGCAGCGCCATCACGGTGGCACTGCCCGATTTAGAAATGGTCCATTCCATGAAATCTCATAGGATATTATTGCTTCGGCTCGAACTCAAGCGGTGCGATACTTCACGACCAGCACGGTCATGTCGTCGTGCGGCGGCGTGGCGCCGGAAAATTTTTTCGTTTCCGCCGCGATTTGCTGCGTCATTTCTTCGGCCGAAGCGGTTTGATGCTGTTTTAAAAATTCGACGAGACGCGCTTCCGAATAAAGCTCGCCTCCGCCGTTCCTCGCTTCAATCACGCCGTCGGTATAAAAAAACAGGCCGTCGCCGGGCTGGAGCGCGACCTCGGCCGTCTCGTATCGCGCCGCCATTTTTACGCCCAACGGCGCGCTGTGTTGATGATTCAACGCGAACAGGCCGCGGCCGGCGGAAAATAAATACGGCGGATGATGCCCGCCGCAACTGTATTGCAGCGCGCCGGTTTGCGTATCGATCACGCCTAAAAAAACCGTGACGAACAGGAACAAATCATTGTCGCGGCAAAGCTCGCGATTGACTTGCGTTAATATTTCGTGCGGCGGAATATTCGCTGCGGGCGCAACGCGAGTGAGCGTGGCCACGGCGCGCAAGAGGGTTTTGCTCATGGCCATGAACAACGCCGCGGGCAAGCCTTTGTCGGAAACGTCGCCGATCACCAAACACAAATGCTGCGCGTCGAGCATGAAGCAATCATAAAAATCGCCGCCCACTTGCTCTGCCGGCGTCATGGCTGCGGCAATCTCAAAGGGCTTGCCCTGGGTCCACGCCGGCGTCAAATGCGGCAGCATGCTCATCTGGATTTCACGCGCAATGCGCAGCTCGCTTTGAATTTGTTCGTGGGCGCGCGTGGTTTCCGCGAGCTCGCGCAAATAAATTTGAAGCTGCCGCTCCATTTGCAGGAAAGAATCCGCCAGCTTGCCGATTTCGTCCTGAGAGCAAATTGCTAATTGCGCCAGGGCCTGATCGGCTCGAGGCGAAAATTTTTGCGCCGCAAGCTGTCGCGCATAATCGGTCAAACTTTGCAGCGGCTGCATCATCTTATTGGCCAAGCCCGCCAGCAATATAAGAAAAATCACAAACAGCGCGCCGATGATGGCCAGCAGCGATCCCGCCAGTTTATTCAGATCGCGTTGCAGATGTGCAACCGGCACGAGCAAGGCATATTGCAGTTGGCGGTTGCCATAGCGCCGGCCTCGCGTCATGCCTTTGTAAGATTTGCCGCCGAGCACGAAATCCGCCATGCCTTTTTTCACGGGCGCCGCGAGGCCATGAGGAAGATCGGTGAAAATCAGCTCGCCGTCCAGCCAGAAGGCAAAGTTGCGCAATTTTTTGTCATGCAAAAAAACCATGCTCGCCGGGCTATTGAGTTGCAAGCCGCCGGCCAGATAACCCAGCACTTGCCCGCGCTGCTTGACCTCCGTGAGAAAGATCAGAAAATAAGCGCTGTCGTTTTGGCCGATTTGAAATTTTTCCAGCGCGGAAAAATCGAGCGCGAGATTTTTGCTTTTGAATTTGGAAGAAGACTTCAGCTGCCGGTTCAAGTCGAACAGCGCCAGCCAGCCGATGTCCAAAATTTTTCTTTGCGCGGTGATTTTTTCCTTCATCGTGGAATCGGCCGCGGGGCCAGACTCCTCTAAACGCAAGCGCGTTTCGAGATCGCGATCGTCAGCCAGCCGGTCCAAATTATTGGCCAGTTCCTCCTGCCAACGCTCCAGCAGCAACTCCAGGGTTTCCAGCGCGACTTGCAGCTCGTTTTCAAAAGAGGTGTAAACGCGTTGCTGCAGCAAGTTTCCCAAAATAATGCCCGCCCCTGCCAGCGGTAATAAAATCGCCGCGAGCACCAGCAGAATGAGTTTGCCTTTGAAGGAGGAAAAATATAAGCGCAGATTCATGCGCAAAAGTATCGCTTGCCGGTGAGCGATGCAAGGGGAAATTTTACAACCCTACACGCATCCCGATTGCCAAAGCCCGGCCTTTTCCACTCCAAGCGTTGGCCGCGAGGTCGAGATCGAAAGCGCCGCTTTGCAGCCCCATGCCGAGCGCCGTGCCCAAACCTTGCTTGCCGCCGCAACGCAATCCCCCGCGCACGGCGAACGCGGTGAAAGCGCGATATTCCACGCCGGTGCGAAGCTCCGGTGAGGTCGAAACGCCGAAACCATTTTGAAAGCCCTGAATGAAATCGGCGGCGCTTCCCCAACGCCGAAAATAATAAGCCGCTCCGGCATGCAGCGTGGCCGGCAACGTCGTTAGAAGCAAAGAATCTCCCAAAGCAATCGTTTCCTCGCGCGCAATGATCTGCGGCCCGATGCGGGCGCGGGCGCGCTCGACTTGCAACGGCGAAAGCGCGAGCTTGACGATCGTTTTGCTGTTAGGGTCTATCGGCCGGGCCTGGCCGCGCGTGCCCGGTGATTGTCCCGCCAGCCGCAACGCAATGTGATTCGAAAGCGTGCGGCCGCCCAAATCCAACACCCGGGTGATATCGCCGCCGGCAGGAATTTCCTGGAGATGATCGAAAAAAACAGCAGAGAAAAAAGCCCGCGCCGGCGAACGTGGTTGGTGGCTGGCAAAAATTGGGAAGCGGCAATATTCATGAACAGCTCGGCTTTAAATGACGGGCATCGCCCTCACTATGGATTTCAGTCAAGCAAACAAAGCAATTTGCATACCGGTAATTGGGATTGCTGTTCAGACGCCGGCGAAAAAATTTGCCCGAATGCCGGCATTGAACATGCGAAAAATTATAGGATTAACGAACAACTCGAATAGGAAGCGCTGCCTAACAACGCCAAAAAGCAAGTGGTGGGAATGGAATAAACACGGAAAAAAAAAGAGGGTTCTAATTTGTATTTCATCCTCGTTATCGCCCCCAGAGTAGAACGGCAAGAGTTTAGCCGTTTGTTGAATCGCCCTGGCACTGTCATTCTCTGGAAGAATCTTTTTAAGCATTGAGTAAAATGTCCAAATGAAGAGCATTACTAATGCCGAAAAAGATTCTTCCAGAGAATGACATGATGACTTCAGGCGGCTAGATTCATACAATCCAAGCCTTTTTAATATTTCGGCACCGAAGGGTCAACTTCGTCCGCCCAGGCATGGATGCCGCCGCGCAGATTTTGGGTGGAAGTGAAACCCGCACCGTGCAAGAAGGCAACGGCTTTGGCGCTGCGCACACCGGTGCGGCAATAAGCGACGATGGGTTTGGCGCCTTCGATCTCGCCAAGCCGATCTTGCAATTGTTGCAGTGGAATCAGCGTCGCGCCGGGAATTTTGCACAGTTTGAATTCATGCGGCTCGCGCACATCGAGCAAAAAGATTTCTTCTTCTTTTAATTTGCGCGCCAGCTCGGTCGCAGTGATTTCAGGAATTTTTTCATTCATTTTGCTTTCATCCTTCTTGGGTAAGCCGCAAAATGCTTCGTAATCGATTAATTGATGAATTGTGGGTTGCAGACCGCAAATGGGGCAATCCGGATTTTTGCGCAATTTCATTTCACGGAAATGCATGCCGAGCGCGTCGAACAGCAACAATCTTCCGAACAGCGGCTCGCCTATGCCGAGAATCAGTTTGATCGCTTCGTTCGCTTGAATGGTGCCGATGATGCCGGGCAACACGCCGAGCACTCCGCCTTCGGCGCAGCTCGGCACCAATCCCGGCGGCGGCGGTTCGGGATAGAGGCAGCGATAGCAAGGGCCTTGGTCTGCCCAAAACACGCTGGCTTGACCCTCGAAGCGAAAGATGCTGCCATAAACATTCGGTTTGTGCAACAGCACGGCGACGTCATTGACCAGATAGCGCGTGGGGAAATTATCCGTGCCGTCGATGATGAGATCATAATTCGCCGCAATGGTCAGCGCATTTTCCGAAGTGAAGCGTTTTTCATAGGCCTCGACTTGCACCTCCGGATTGAGGCCGTGCAAAAAGTCTTTCGCACTTTTGAGCTTGGATCGGCCAACATTCTTGCTGGAATGAATCACCTGGCGCTGCAAATTGGAAAGCTCGATGACGTCAAAATCAACCAGGCCGATACGGCCCACGCCCGCCGCGGCGAGATACATGGCCAACGGCGAGCCTAAGCCCCCGGCGCCGATCAGCAACACGCTGGCGGCTTTGAGTTTTTTCTGCCCTTCCATCCCGACTTCCGGCAGAATCAAATGACGGCTGTAGCGCTGAATTTCTTCCGTGCTCAATTTTTGAAGTTCCGATTTATGCATAAGCGCTCCTTTTATTTTCCGCCCGCCACCGCCGGTACGATGCTGATCACCTCGTTGGCGCGCACGGCCGTGGACTGGTTTTGAAGATACCGAATGTCTTCGTCACCTACAAATACGTTGACAAAATTTCTCAGCTTGCCTTGTTCGGTAAAAATGTGGCGCCGCAGCTCGGGAAAACGCTGCGCCAAGCCGGCCAGCGCTTCACCAACGTTGCTGCCGGCCACTTCCACTTGTGCTTGTTGCCCGGCAAAACTGCGCAATGCCGAAGGCAGGATGATGATAGCCATGTTATTCTCCATTCCAGATTGAGATTTATTTGGAATTTGTTGTCTGAGATTTGAAACTTCTTGGATTCTTTAAAATGAAATCTGTGCTTTTTCGGCAAACATTTTTAAACCGCTAATCAACGCTAATATTTCATTCGCGTTAATTCGCGCTCATTCGCGGTTTGGTTAAACTTGTATGATTCTTTGAAATTCGCCGGGCTCGCCATGCAACTGCCACAGGCTCGCCTCGGTCAGCTTGCCGTGAGCCACGGCCAGAATCAGCCAAAGGCCGCGATCGCAACGTTCGCGCGCCAGCTGCAAATCTGCCGGCGAAGGGCCGCGGCGATCGTTGGGATGCGAATGATAATGTCCAAAAATTTCCAGGCCTGCGGCGTCGGCTTCGCGATAAGCCTGCAACTGCTCGCGGGCTTCGAACTCAAAACCAAGCCCGGGTTTGGCGCTGGCGTTGCGCATGGCGCGCGCCGCCACGATGTTCCAGCCGCGCGCGGTGCGCCGGCCTAACAGCATGCCGCAGCATTCCTCCGGAAACGCCGATTCCGCAGCCTGCGCCATCGCGGCCAAAGGCGCCGCTGCAATCCATTCGCGCTCAGGATTCATCCCAAAATTTCTCCTCTAAATAACGATGGCCGCCGTCGGGAAAAATCGTGACGATGACACCGCTTTCCAGGCGGGCGGCGAGCACACGCGAGGCTTCCAGCGCCGCGCCGCTCGACAATCCCACGAGCAAGCCTCGGCGCCGCGCCAAATAGCGCACGTGCTCTTGCGCCGCTTCCGTGGTTACGCCGAGATTTTCATGCGCGAGCTTGGCATCGTAAATCGGCGGCACCATCGCACTGGCCATGTGCTTCAATCCTTCCAAACCATGAAAAGGGGAGTCGGGCTGCATGGAAACGAGCCGAATTGCGGGATTCAATTCGCGCAAACGGCGGCCGGTGCCCACAAAAGTGCCGCTCGTGCCCAGCCCGGCGACGAAGTGCGTGAGCCGGCCGTGAGTTTGCCGCCAAATTTCTTTGGCCGTGCCGTGGTAATGCGCGCGCCAATTTTCCGGATTGGCATATTGATTCGCGAAAAAATATTGTGAGGGCCGCTCATCATAAAGCGCGCGCGCCGTGCGAATCGCGCCATCCGAGCCTTCATCGCCGCGAGTCCAAACCACGTCCGCGGCATAAGCGCGCAGTACCTGGCGCAAATAGGCGCTGACATTATCCGGCACCACCAAACGCACGCGGATGCCGAGCGCCGCGCCGAAGAGAGCATAAGCAATGCCGGTGTTGCCGGAAGTTGAATCGAGCAAAATTTTTTCGCGGTTAAGCTGACCGCTGCGCCGAGCGGCGCGCAGGATGCGGCCGGCGGCGCGATCTTTCACCGAGCGCCCCGGGTTTTGCCATTCCGCCTTGGCGAAAATTTTAACGCGCGGATGCGGCGAACAGAAAGACAAATCCAGCAAAGGCGTGTTGCCCACTTGTGCAAAAATAGATGCGCCTTTTGAAGCGGTTCTGCGGCGTGCAAAAGAAAGCAAAGCAGGGTTCATGGCATTATCAACTATCACGTTTCTTATGGTCATTCCCGAGGCCTTCCTGTGAATCAGACTGTTGCAAAATGTAATTTTCGTCATGGCGAGTGCTAGACCACCAAAGCGGCGGCTTTTTCAGAAAGAACCCGGAGTGCAACGCTTCAGCGTCGCTGCAATGCTAAAGCATTGCACTCCGTTTCGTGCACGATCAAGAGAGCAGAGCATGCCGAACGATTTTATAAATACGGCGATATTTTTTCGGTTGCCAATTCAAGCAGCGCAAGGCGGGAGGAGCGAGGAGAAACTCTTTTGTCGTGTTGCAGAGCAACGCGGCGAGGCGGAATCAAGCTTGAGCCTCGCAAGAGCCTCCCCGCTTGCGACACAAGCATCGCATGCGGTATGGGGCGGAATCGAATTGTGAGAAAAGAATTTTCATGATCATTCACAAATTTTACGAAAAGAAAATACAAGATTGCCGCTTGAAAGTCAAGCGGCAATCTTGTTGGTGCAACCAGTCGGTTGCAGAAGCTCTTCTTTTCCGGAAACCTTTTCATAAGATTCACCTGGTGCTACCCGTTCCCACAATTTTTCTTAAGCACGAATAAAAATGATTTTTTCAAATTATTTCTTATTATCATCCGAAGGATGGACACCGTGAACGAATACACAAAAAAACGTTCCTGTGAGATTAACAAATTCAGCGCCGTTCAAGTGATTCTGTGGCCGACAATTCAAAAACATGACACCCCACATTCTTCTCGTCGAAGACGATCCCAATCTCGGCTTCATCCTGCAGGAGAACCTCGAGCTGCACGGTTATCGCGTCGAACGCTGCAGCGACGGTGAGGCCGGCTTGCAGGCTTTTTTGAAAAACAAGTTCGATCTGTGCCTGCTCGACGTCATGCTGCCGAAAAAAGACGGTTTTGCGCTCGCGCGTGAGCTGCGCAAAGCTTCTGCGGATTTGCCCATTATTTTTCTCACGGCAAAATCGCTCAAGGAAGACCGCCTGGAAGGCTTCAAAATCGGCGGGGACGATTACATCACCAAGCCGTTCAGCATGGAAGAGCTGGTGCTGCGTATTCAGGCCGTTTTGCGCCGGAGCAAGGCTTTCGGGACGGGAAGAAAAAAAACGGATATTTTTCAAATTGGGCGCTATGTTTTTGATTTCGAGCGGCAAACCTTGCAACGAGATACGCATAAGCAAAAGTTGACCGCGAAAGAAGCCGAGCTTCTGCGGCTGCTGTGCCTGCATCAAAACGAAACATTGGAACGGGAAACGGCTTTGAGAGCGATCTGGGGGGAAGATAATTATTTCAACGGACGCAGCATGGACGTGTTCGTATCCAAACTGCGAAAATATCTCAAAGCGGATGAGCGCATTGAAATTCGCAACATCCACGGGCGGGGATTCAAATTGATGGTGAGGCCGGCGTTGGAAATTTGAAAGGTAGAAATTTGCTATTTGGAATTTCACCGGCAGCTCAAAACCCCAAACCGGCGCCAAAAACAAAAAACCGGTGTGCTGGGTTTTGTCAACCCAGCCTGACACCGGCTCAAATTTCTTCACGGCAATCCCGCGTGCGTGCGCTCAAGCTTGCGATTCAGACTTGGCCGCGTGCACGTCTTTGGAATTGCTGTTCGCAGGGTTGGAAATCAGCTCTTTGAGACCGTCCGTCATGGACTTGACGTCACCCATGGTGGCTTCGAGTGCGGCCTTGTTTTCCAGCATGATTCTTTCGTAAATCTCGCCGCGATATACGCTCACTTCTGCCGGGGCTTCAATACCGACGCGAATTTGTTTGCCATGAATGTCAACTATTTTGATGACGATATCATCGCCGATGACGATTGTCTCACCCAACCTCCTTGTCAAGACCAGCATGTCGTCTCCTTCGTGTCTGGGTGTCTTAGGTATGATTATATATGCGATGCTTGGTTGAATACCGGTCATCAAGGAGCACCAACTGTTTTCCGATTTTTTTCTCTTGATTCACGAGAATCGGGCCACTCAAATTTGCCGTGGTCAGATGGGGGTCTTGATTCACGGTAACAATAGAGTACATCTCCAAGCTTTGCGGATGATCGGCCAACAATTCGTTCAAGTCGCGCTTGGTGATGTTGGGCACGTAATCCGCACAAAAACGCATCGGCTCCGCCAGCAGAAATCCCACTTCCGGCGCTTCGGTGCTGACCATCCAGACGAATGGCAAAAAATCTTTCACCGTGACGACAAGGTACTTTTTAAACTTCAAAAAACCCAACACTCCTTGTGGAAAGAAGATCACATCTTCCGCCGAGTACGCAACCCGGCCGAGGTGACGATGCTGGATCTCCATATGCCTCCTTTTCCTCTCCTCCGTTCACAACTTTGCCCATCCGTTTTTTTGTGAAGTGAAGATGACCATTCGGGATGAGCGCTCGACAATTATGGTGACACGACAGGCTCGCGCTGCACGTCTCCGGCTCGTGCAGCGCAGCTTACACTTGTTCCTTTCGTTTATTTTGAACGCCTTGCCTGAACGACTCTATAACATCAAAAGGTGGATTGCATGCGAGGGAGGTTGATGGCGGTTGAAACTTTTGCTGTGCCGATCCTCGTCCTAACTGTAATGCGGCGTAAACGCCAAAGTCTCTTTATGAAGAAATGGATATTGCGAGTTGAAAACGATTTCAAGCGTGGCAAAAAATAGAAATTTTGGCTTCAATGCGCAAGCATTAATTTGCCAGTTGTGTAAATTTTTTAACAATTTTTCTATCAGACAATAGCAAAATTGTATATTTGTCCACCTTTTGTTTTCAATAGAATAACATATAAACAACGATGCAAGCAATTTCTGAAATTGCTTTTTCATCAAGCAATCCCTACATTTATCCGCGTAAATTTTTGCAAGATAAGGACCCGCGTCATGATCCCCCAAACCGATTTTGGATTGAAAGCAGCTCCGCACGAAGCCTCTCTTCCCGGGAACGGCGCTGTGGAATTATCCCTGGTCATGCCTTGTTTGAACGAGGCTGCGACTCTGAAAACGTGCATTGAAAAGGCGCAACGATGCTTGCGTGAAAACAACATTGCCGGTGAAATCATCATCGCGGACAACGGCAGCACCGATGGCTCACCGGCGCTGGCCAAGCGTGCGGGCGCGCGCGTCGTGCCGGTGACAAGGAAAGGTTATGGCAGCGCGCTCCTGGGCGGCATTGCGGCGGCGCACGGCCAATTCATCATCATGGGCGACGCCGACGACAGTTATGATTTTTCCAGCCTGATGCCCTTCCTTGCCAGGTTGCGCGAAGGCGCAGATCTGGTGATGGGCAATCGCTTTCGCGGCGGCATCAAGCCGGGGGCCATGCCGTTCTTGCATAAATATTTGGGCAATCCCGTGCTCACCGGCATCGGGCGATTATTCTTCAACAGCCCGGTGGGCGATTTTCATTGCGGTTTGCGCGGTTTCAAAAAGGCGGCGGTGGAAAAAATGGATTTGCGCACCACCGGCATGGAGTTCGCCAGCGAAATGGTGGTCAAAGCGACGTTGCTGAAGATGCGCATCGCCGAAGTGCCGACGACGCTGTCACCGGACGGACGCAATCGCCCGCCGCATTTGCGCAGTTGGCGCGACGGCTGGCGCCATTTGCGGTTTATGCTGCTCTACAGTCCGCGCTGGCTTTTTCTTTATCCCGGCGCCGTGCTCATGCTGGCGGGAATCGTTTTGGGCCTGTGGCTTTTCCCGGGCCCGCGCGCCATTGGCAACGTCATGTTAGATGTGCACACTTTGCTCTATGCCGCGCTGGCAGTGCTCCTGGGATTTCAAGCCATTGCTTTCGCCGCCTTCACGAAAGTTTTTGCGGCGAATAGCGGCCTGCTGCCGGAAGCGCCGCGTTTGGAAAAATTATTTCATCTCATCACGCTCGAAAAAGGATTGCTCGCGGGCACGGCGCTCGTTCTCCTCGGGCTGGGAGGAACCGGTTATGCGCTCAGCGATTGGGGGGCAAAAGCGTTTGGCGCTCTCGAGCCCACCCAAACGTTGCGCATCGTCATCCCTTCCGTGCTTTCTCTGGCGTTAGGCAGCCAAATCATTCTCGCCAGCTTTTTTCTGAGCGTGCTCGGGCTGCGCCGGCGTTAAATAACATTTTACCGATTACTGCAACGTTGAGTTCGAGATTTTCATCTATGAGCCGCAAAACCAAACCCGGAAAAAAACTGGCCAAACAGCGGCAACAAGAACTCCGGCAAAAAAAAATCAGCCTGTTCGCGCGCCATTTTCTCCAGGCACATTGGCCCGCGCTCGCAGTTTTTGCGGGCATGCACGCCGTCTTTTGGTATTGCTATCCTTATCCCTACGTCACCGCCGATAGCGGCGAATATGTCAGCTCCGCCCAATACTTGATGAACAATCCTTATCGCCCGCTCGGCTATGCGGTTTTTCTTGCCCTGTGCCATTTTTTCAGCTCTTCGGCGCAAGCCGTTCCCCATTTTCAAGCGCTCGTTTATTTGTTGAGCCTGCTGTATTTTTTGCATCAACTTCATGCCGTCCTGGCGCTTTCAGATCGAGCCAATAAAACTCTCGGCGTTTTGCTCGCGCTCAATCCTCTGCCTTTTTTTTATACGCGCCATTTGTTGAGCGATTCCATCTTCGTCGCGCTCACGTTGTGTTTTGTGGGCAGCCTCTTGCGCTATTATCATGCGCCCCATTTTCGCGCGCTGGTGCATGTTATCGTTTGGGGAGGCTTGAGCCTGTTCGTGCGCCATATCGGCTTATTTTATTTATTTTTTGCCGGCGCAGTGATTTTAATCAAACGCCGCAAACAAGCCCTGCCGCATGCGGCAACTTTCGCGTGCAGCAGCTTTCTCATCATCGGCGCCATCTGTTTCAAGATGAAGGAGGATTTGGGCGTTTTCCGCATGAATACGTTCGAGGGCTGGACGATGTGGGCCATTGCCGCGCCCTATATTGACTTGGCGCCGGAGAACAAAAATGCTTTGGCGCCGGAGAGGCTCAAAGACATTTATGATTTTTTAGCAGCCTATCCCGCCGAGACGTATCGCGGCAAAAGCGGCGAATGGCATAAATGGAACAATGATTCGCCGGCGAAAAAACTTTTGTTTGCCTACATCGAGCAAAATCGCATGAATTACTATGACGCCTGGATTCGAACCAATGATGATTTGAAGCTGGTCTCACAAAACATTCTGCGGCGGCACATTCCGGAATACGTGCGGGAATTTTTTCTGCCTTCTTTGCTCCAGGGATTGTGGCCAAATATGGTGGTGAGCGAGGGGAGCTGGAATAATTATCCGCTTTATTCCAAACGGGAGAAACCGGATGAAGCGATTCAAGCGTATTACGGCGAAGATAGCAGCACGTGGCAGGCGCGGTTCGAGATTTTCCCCCGCATAAAACCACTGATGGATCTGTGGGTGAGAGCGCTGATGCCCTTGCTTTTGCTGGTGGCGATCGCGTATCTCATTTTTAGAAAGACCCTGCCGCTCGCGCAAGAGGCGCCGGTCTTTCTGCTTTTGTTCGGTTTTGTTTGGTTTTATTTATTGGGCGTCGGCCTGTTGAGCATCATTTTCACGCGCTACCTTGCGCCCATTACGCCGTTCACACTGGCGTTGATTTTTTTGGGAATTTGGAGAATCGTACAATCTCGTTTGACAAACTAAAGACCGTTGTTTGACAAACTGAAGTTTGTCACTCCGAGGTTCATTTCACTCGTTTGAACAAACAAAAGCCGTTGTCGGTTTTGATCACCGGGCTGAGTTCTCCTGCCGTGAGCGCGAGTATGGCTTTTTCAACGGCGGGAGAAAAATCACCGGGATAGGCGTCGCCAAGATCGCCGCCTTTCGCCGCGTTTGGACTCAGAGATTTTTTGGCGGCGAGCTGTTGAAAATCGGCCCCGGCTTTCAATTCCGCCAAGAGGGCGTCGGCTTCGGCCTGCGTTTTAACTAAAATCATGGCGGCGCGAAACGGCGTGCCGCGCAATGCGCCTTCATTGCCGGTAACGGATTCGCTCCAAATAAAGCCCACCGTCGCGACTTGCAGCCATTTGCCCTGCGTGCCCAAAACTTGCAAAGGCACACCTTTGACCACGGTACCGACTTTATCGCCGTCAGGTTTGGCGCGCAAGTTCTCTTCCTCTATTTTGACAAAAACCACTTTGCCTTTATAGAAAGTTTCCTGCGCAAGCACCAACACCGCCGCGCCCAACAACAGGCCGCTGGCAAAACCTGCAACAAACTTCTTCATCCTCTTCCTCCGCAAACAGTTGTCTATTCGTTGCGCATCACCTCTTCAGCCGCTTCGCGCTGCAACGCCACTTCCAACGGTGTCAATCCCGCGGTTCCCACTTCGATTTTTTCGAAGTGTGCGGCTTGATAACCCGGCTTTAGGACTTGCACGGTATAAATGCCGGGCAGCAGCAAACGATCGAAGCGCCCGTTGTGCGGCTGCGAACGCCGCGGCTTCACGTAATCCCGCTCGAAACCTTGAATGACGATTTCCGCTTCCAGAGGCGCGCCGGTTTCCGCGTCTACCACGTGGCCGTTGATGCCGGAATGCAGCGCGCGCTCCAGCAAAAACATCGCGCCTTTGACGTTCTCGTTAGTGAGATGAAGCAAATCGTCGAGCGGCGGGAAATATTCTTCGCCGGTCTCACAGATGAAATCGATGACGCCGCCGTTGCCGTACATCCACACCGAACTTTGGCCCACGCGACCGTTGAGCGGCAGCACGCTGTAACCGCCTTTGCTCGCAAGCCTTCCGATCTGCGAGGCATATTGGCGCGCGATTTCCAAAATCAAATCCTGATCCGGTGCGCGATGGAAGTTGCCCCAGGGATACAGCACCGCTTCGCCGTAGCTATGAAACGAAACCCCGATCACGAAATTGCACCGGCTTTCCAAATCGCGCAACGCTTGAATCTCGTTCTCGGAAAATGCGGTTTGGCCGCGATAAAACCAGCTCGCGGTTTCGCCCTCTCCGCCTTCCTGCCAATTATAATCATAATTTCGATTCAAGTCAACGCCGTCGACGTGCGGATGGAAGCGGCCATCGTTGTCATTGTCGCGTAAATTTTTTCGCCACCAGGGAAATTGCCGCTGGTTTTCCATGATATATTGATAGCCGTCGGGATTGACCATCGGCACCAGCCAAATATCCAGGCTGTCGACCAAACGCCGGTGGCGCGCGCTGCGGTCGTAGTTGAGCAGCAATTCTTGCATGATCGCTTTGCAAATGAATACGCCCGCCGGCTCGCGCGCATGGTGCAAGGCGCTAAATAAAATTGCGGGCTCATCTTCATCTTGATCCGGCCGGTCGGAAATGCGGAACGCGACGAGCGGATGGCGGCGTGCGGTGCTTCTGCCGATCTCATGCCGCGTGACGAGTTGCGGAAAATTCCGGGCCAGCTCGGCAAATTGCTGTTCCCAATCTGACAGCACGGGATAAGCCTCGGGCACGACCGTCATCGATTTGGGCCGCAAACTCAAATTGGACAGCAGTCCGGCATGCGCAGAAGAATATGCGGGAAGCTGCTCACCGGCTTTTGAAGCCCAGGAAAAAAAGGAAAAGATCGAGCGTAGCGACTCATACTCGAGCGGTGCGGGAATATGAGCGGATGCCGGCAGATTTTTCAACCGGCTTTCGTGCACGAGCTTAATGCCCGTCACCAAAGCGGTCGCAAACGCAACCAGCACGAGCGCGCTGCCGGCAACGGCGGCGATACGCGTGCGGGAAGAACCAAAGCGGCGGGCAAAGGCAAAACAACGACGCAATAGCTCAGGTCTCTGCATAGGCCCCTCGCAAAGCTGGGTTATGGTGACCGGCGACGAAGTTTTATTTATAGGGGCGACAACTTACGAAAGCTTGCTTTCGCAAGCAAGTTAAAATTCTCTAATCGCACAAACCCTTATAAATTCGCTGGCTTTTATTCAGTTTCCGGCGAAAAATTTTACGGAGGCGCGAGCCAGATTCAAAAGAGGCGAGAACGCGATACCCAAAACAAAAGTCGGCACGGCCAAAACCGCCAGCAAAATTACGGCTGAAGCTGAAACCGGCAAAGCGGAAGGAAAGGATTCGGAAGGAGTTTCAAGATACATCGCTTTGAAAATGCGCGCGTAATAATACAACGAAATGACGGTATTGATGATGGCGACGAGGGCGAGCCAATAAAATTGCCCGTCGCCGCGAATGACGGCGGCCAGCAAATAAAATTTGCCCACGAAGCCGATGGTCACGGGCAAACCGGTGAGCGAAAATAGAAAAAGCGTCATGCACGCCGCCACCACCGGCGCGCGAAAGCCCAGGCCTTTGTAATCTTGCAGGCGCTCGCTGCCGATCAATTCTTGCACGATAATGACGACGAGGAACGCGCCGAGATTCATTAGATAATACGCGACCAGGTAGAACATCGTGGCGTTGATGCCTTCGGGCGTGAGCAATACGACTCCAATCAAGGCATATCCGGCGTGCGCAATGCTGGAATAGGCCAGCAGCCGCTTGATATTATTTTGTGAAATCGCCACGAGATTTCCCAAAGTCATGGTGGCGGCAGCAATCACGGCCAGCAATTGTTGCCAGTTTACTCCGGAAATCGCGGCCCATTCCTGGCCATTGCTCACCGAAAGCCCGGTGGTGACAAAGCGAATGAGCAAAGCGAAGCCGGCGGCTTTGGGGCCGACGCTGAAGAATGCGGTAATCGGTGTGGGCGCACCTTCATAAACATCCGGCGCCCAGAAATGAAAAGGCACGGAAGCGATTTTGTAGCCGAAGCCGGCAAGAATCAACAAGAATGCAACGAACAGCGTGAGCGGGTTAGAAGGTCCACTTGACAGTTGTTGCGCGATTTGATGAATGTTGAGCGCGCCGGTCATGCCGTATAACAAAGAAAGGCCGTACAACATCAAGCCCGAAGAAAACGCGCCATAGATAGTATATTTCAATCCGGCTTCGCTGGAGCGTTTCACGGATTTTAGATAACTCGCGAGCGCAAAAGAAGTGATGCTCACGGTTTCAATGGCGATGAAAATCGTCAGCAAGTTGGTGGCCGAGGCCATCCAAAACATGCCAAGCGTGGTTGCGGTCAGCAAAATGAAATACTCACCGACGTTGCGGCCCGCTAATTCCAGCGATGAGAAAGACATCAGCACGACGAAAATCATGCTGGCGAGGAAAATCAATTTGAAAAAAATCGCGAAGGGATCGACCGCCATCATGTTGTTGAAAATACCGCGCGCCGGCTCGTTGAATTGCGCCATCAATGCGATTAACGTAGCGATGCTGCCCACCAATGTGACGATGCCGAGCCAGGGCGTTTGCTCGCGCTTGAGGAACATGTCCATCACCATCAAAACCAGCATCAAGCCCACCAAAACCAACTCGGGCAAAAAATGGCTCATGCTGGTGATATTGTCTTGCAGCCGGGCGGAAAAATCCATTTGTTTTTACCTTTCAACTTCTCTCACCGAGAATCTCTTGCAGGGTCGGCATCACCGGCGGCAGCTTTTCGCCGATGAGCCATTCGGCTTCCAACCAAAAGCCGGGCAGAACTTTGGAATGCAAGCGCTGCTTTTCATCCGGTTGAATTAGGCGCCACTCGCCATGAATGTTTTCGAAGAACTCTACCGTGTTGTGAATCGGATCAACGATCCAATATTCTTGCACGCCGTAATCAGCATAGAGCACAAGCTTGCGGCCACGATCGAGCTTGCGCGTGCTCGGGGAAGTCACTTCAACGCAAAGATCGGGCGGGCCGTCGATGTATTTCTCAAGAACAATGTGCTTGCGCTGCTTCCTGACGAAGAGCACGTCCGGTTGCGGGCCTTGATAAGTTGAAAGCCGCACGGTGACCGGCGCAGTCAAGACTTCGCCGAGGTCGAATTGCTCGACGTAATTGCCCAAAGCTCTCATTAACCAAGCGACGACGCGACCGTGCTTATCAATCACCGGCGCATCGCGAATGACTTTGCCGTCAATCAAGTCATACTTCTTGCTTTCTTCGGCAAGCTCATAAAACTTGTCGAAGGTGATCAGCTCGTCTTTGGCGAGGCGCTGCGGCTTTTCGGCAACGCGCTTTTTTGCAAGTGTGTACCCCATTTTCCAACTCCATTTTTATTTGCGTGAACTGACAGCATCGAACATCTCCTGCAACAGCGGCAACACCGGCGGCAAATCGCCTTGCAGCCATTCCGGCTTCAGCCAAAAGCCGGGCAATACCTTTGAATACAGCCGGCCATGTTCATCCGGCAAAATTCCTCGCCATTCGCCGTTTTGATTTTCGAAGAACTCGACTTTTTCGGGAAGCGGATCGATGATCCAGTATTCTTTCACGCCGTGCTCGGCATAGAGAACAAATTTGCGGCCGCGATCGATTCTACGGCTGCTTCTTGAGATCACCTCAACGCATAGGTCCGGAGGGCCATTGATATAGCTTTCACCAATGACACCCAACCGTGATTTGTTAATGAATGAAATGTCTGGCTCAGGACTTTGATACTTGGCCAGGCGCACGGTGACGGGCGCAGCCAGAACTTTTCCAAGACCAAATTGCTCGACGAATATTCTAAGCAGAGTCAGCAACCACGAAGCCACGTCTGCATGCATCGGTATCGCCGGCGAATCGCGAATGATCTTGCCGTCGAGCAAATCCGCTTTCACGCCTTCGGGAATAATTTCATAAAATTTCTCGAAGGTAATGATCTCGTCTTTCGCGAGGCGCGGCGGTTTTTCTGCAACGCGCTTTTTTGCAAGTGTGTACCCCATTTTACTATCTCCCTAATGACAGGTTACTTGGAAGTGAAGAGCAGTAATATAACTGCTATTGCAAGAATCTTTTTATACGCCGGGGTTTGTACCTGGTCCTTAAAAAGATTCAGACTGTGTGAAAACGCTCGAATTTGTCATTGCGAGCGGAGCGAAGCAATCTCTAAATCCAATACGTGCATGCGCCAGGATTGCTTCGCTCCGCTCGCAATGACGTTTTCACACAGTCTGATTCTTACAGAATGACATGTTCTGGGGAAGCGTTCACTGATTACTGATTACTGATTACTCCATCACTGCTCGCTGGCCTCACTGCATGCCCCACATCGCCGGTGCGGCGTCTTTTACGACCGTGACCAAATTATTCAACGACACTTCCATCATATTCAAAATCGTTGCGGGATAGATGCCAAGATAAATCACGATGGCGGCCAGAGGCACCAGCGTGAACAATTCGCGGCGGCTGATTTCAGGCAGATCGGCGTATTTGGGATTGAGCTTGCCGAGGAACATGCGCTGCAACGTCCACAACATATAAGCTGCGACCAGCACGATGCCGAGCGTTCCGACGATCGTAAAAATGCGCAAATCGAATGTGCTCGAACTGAACGCACCGAGAAAACTGAAAGCTTCGCTGATGAAGCTCGAGAGACCGGGCAGGCCGAGATTGGCAAAGAAGGCGATGGTGACGATGCCGGTATAGATCGGCATGCTTTGCGCCAGGCCGCCAAAGCCGTCGACGTCGCGATGATGCGCGCGATCGTAAATCACGCCGACCAAAAGGAACAACATCGCGGTCACCGTACCGTGATTGAACATTTGCAGCACGGCGCCGTTCATGCCCAGCGGCGTGAGACCAATCATGCCCAACATGACCAAACCCATGTGGCCGATGGAAGAATAGGCCACGAGCTTTTTCAAATCTTTTTGCGCCATGGCGCAGAGGGCGGCATAAACAATGCTGATCACAGCGATAGTGGCGAAGCCATAGGCAAAGGGCGGATATTTCACCGCGTCGGGCAGCATGGGAAAGCTGATGCGCAACATGCCGTAGGTTCCCATCTTCAACAATACGCCGGCCAGAATCACGCTGATCGCGGTGGGCGCTTCGACGTGGGCATCGGGCAGCCAGGTATGAAACGGAAACGCCGGGACTTTGATGGCGAAGCCGACGAAAAGCGCAGCATAGAGCAAGAGCCGGACGGTGAAATTGGACATCAAACCGAAGTGATTGGCCTGATCCATCATGTGCAGCATGTTGAACGTGTGGCCGCCGGTTGCGGGATCTTTCACGTTGAAATACAATACCAGCATCGCGATCAACATCAACACCGAGCCGAACAAAGTGTAGAGGAAAAATTTGATGGCGGCGTACTCGCGCCGTGGGCCGCCCCAAACGCCGATGAGAAAATACATGGGCAGCAGCATCACTTCCCAAAAGATGTAGAAGAGAAAAAAATCCAGCGTAGAGAATACGCCCATCATGCCGGCATCGAGCAACAAGAACAGCGCGAAATAGCCTTTGACGGCTTTATCAATATTCCAGGAAGCAAAGATGCACAAAAAAGAAAGCAAGGCCGTGAGCAAAACCATGGTGACCGACAAGCCGTCGATGCCGAGCTCGTACCAAATATTAAAAGAAGGGATCCATTTATAGTGCTCGGTATATTGCATCGTCGTCGTGGTGCGGTCGAAGTCGATGAAGATGAGAATCGCTAAAATGAATTGCAGGCCGGTGGCCCCCGCCGCAATCCAGCGCACGAAATTTTGCTGCGATTCATTTTTGGGAATCAACAAAATGATAATTGCGCCGATGATGGGCAAAAAGATCAGCCAACTGAGCACATTCGGAACCATCGCGACCTCTTAAAATTGTTTTTTACACGTTCACCAGCAATTGAAACACGAACAACAAAACCACTGCGCCGAGCGCCATCAAGATGTAAGCTTGCACTTTGCCGGTTTGCACTTCGCGCAGATTGCGGCCAAACCAATCAATCACATTGGCGACGCCGTTGACTGCGCCATCGACGATTTTGTTGTCATTCCAACCGGCGGCCCACGAGCCTAACACGGTGATGCGGGCCACGCCGTTGACCACGCCGTCGATGATGACGCGATCGATCCACGCCGAGGCTTTGCTCATCAGCATGGTGCCGGCGACCATCGTTTTCGCATACAACTCGTCGAAATACCATTTATTCCAAAAAAATTGGTACAACTTCGGAAAGCGACCGGCAATGGCATCGGCGGAAATTCGCTTCCAAAAATATACCGAAGTTGAAAACAAAATGCCCAAGCTCGCGATGCCGACCGAAACAATCATCGCTACTAAATGCGCGGTGTGCGCGGTGGCGGCGGAAGCATGTTCGAGCGCTTCCAGGCCGGCGATGCCGCCGTTTGGCAATGCCGGCTTTGGCATCAAATGCTCGAACCATTTGCCGTAGCCTCCGACGATGGAAAGAAAGGCGAGCACGAGGAGCGGAATGACCATCACTCCGGGGGATTCGTGCGCGTGCTCGAAAACTTCTTTGCGTGCGGGCGGCCCGGAAAAAGTGAGATACAACATGCGAAACATATAAAACGCCGTGAGGCCGGCGGAAAGCACGAGCACGACGAAGATGATCATGTGCAGCGGGTGATGGGTGGTCAGCACTTTTTCCAATGATGCGGCCAGGATTGCATCTTTGCTGAAAAACCCTGAAAGAAACGGCACGCCGGCAATGGCGCAGGTTGCGATGGCCATGGTTGCAAAGGTGATCGGCAATTTGCGGCGCAGGCCGCCCATGTTGCGCATGTCTTGCGGATCGGTGTGATGATCGTGCACGTGATGCAAGGCTTGATGCATCGCATGAATCACCGAGCCCGATCCCAGAAACAGGCACGCTTTAAAAAAGGCGTGTGTCATCAAATGAAAAAGTCCGGCGCTATATCCGCCCACACCGAGGGCGGCGATCATGTAGCCCAATTGACTAACGGTGGAATACGCCAAAACCTTTTTGATGTCCATCTGCGTGAGCGCGATGGTCGCGGCCATGAATGCGGTGATCGTGCCAATGACTGCAACGACCAAAAGCGCATCGGCGGTGTACAAAACATAAGTTCTGCCGACCATGTAAACGCCGGCAGCGACCATGGTGGCCGCGTGAATCAGCGCGGAAACCGGCGTCGGGCCTTCCATCGCATCAGGCAGCCAAACGTGCAGCGGGAATTGCGCGGATTTGCCGATGGCGCCGCAAAACACCAAAATGCCGGCAGCCGTGAGCCAGCCGCCCGCGAGCTTGCCATTGGCGATGCCTTGAAACACCTCGGCAAAATTCATCGTGCCGAGCGCGGCAAAGATAATCATGATGCCGATGAACATGCCGATGTCGCCGATGCGGTTGACAAGGAAAGCTTTTTTGCTCGCATCAGAAGCCGAATCTTTTTCAAACCAATGGCCGATCAAAAAGTAGGAACAAACGCCGACCAGCTCCCAAAACACGTAAATGCCAAAGAAGCCATCGACCAAAACTAAGCCGAGCATGGAAAAAGAAAAGAGCGCGAGATTGGCGAAGTAACGGCTGTAGCGCACGTCGCCGTGCAGATAGCCGATCGAATAAAGATGCACCAAAGAGCTAACCAGCGTCACCACGAACAGCATGACGGCGGTGAGATTGTCAACCAGAATGCCGAAACTGATGCGATATTGGCCCAGGCTAACCCAATCGAAACTGTGTGTGATTTTGAAAGCTGGATCATATTCTTTGAATACCGTTCCCAAAATCAGCACCGAGAAGATCAGACCGAGAAACATGGCGCCGGTGGGCAGCCAATCACCGTGGCGCGGCAAGCGCTTGCCGAAGAAAATCTGAATCACAAACGCCGCCAACGGCAGCAGCAGGATGATGAGAGCGTATTGGATGATGGTGTCCAATGCCAGTTCCCTTGCAATAGGTTTGGATTTTACCTCGCCAGCGAATCCGCCTCGTCGAGATCCACGGATTGCATTTGCTGATAAATATTCAACACAATCGCGAGCGCAACTGCGGCGCCGGCGGCGGCGATAATAATCGTGAAGATGCCGAACACTTGGCCGTCCAAGTCTTTGTCAAGGTAGCGCGCGAAGGCGATGAAATTGATATTCGCCGCGTTGATGATCAACTCCACGCCCATGAGCACGGTGACGGCGTTGCGTTTGGTGATCACGGCGATCAAGCCGAGGGCGAATAAAATCGCGGCGAGAATCAAAAAATGCGACAATCCCACCGGGGTCATTGCACTTCCCTCCTGCGCGAGATGAAAGCCGCGCCCACCAATGCGGCGAGCAGCAGCACCGAGACGATTTCAAAAGGAATGAGATAATCGGTCATGAGCAAATAGCCGAGATTGTGCACCGTGGGTTGCATTTCAGCGCTGGTCGCAACATTCCAGGGATTGCTCGTGATCACGCGCACCAAAATGGCCGCGATTCCGGCGCACACTAAAATCGCGGGCCAGACGCGCAACGTGCCGGTGCGCATTTCCGCGCCGCTGAAGCGCTGTGAGAGCATGACACCGAATAGCAGCAGCACGAGAATGCCGCCGACGTAAATCAGCATTTGCGTGGCCGCAAGAAAATCTGCGCCGAGCATCACGTAAATTCCCGCCACGCCCACGAAGGCGAGAAGCAAGCCGACGGCGTTATAGATAATGTTGCGCCCGAAGACCATGACCGAGGCGGAAAACAGCGTCAAAGCTGCGATCACATAAAACATCACGTCGAAAGTTGTCATGAGGCGATCCTGTTTAAATAGGATAGTTTGCTCGTCCACGAGTTGCACTCGTGGACACAGTGATGAGTCCCCTAACACTGTCATTCTGGAAGAATCAGACTGTGTGAAAACGCTCGGATTTGTCATTGCGAGCGGAGCGAAGCAATCTCTAACTCCAATACGTGCACGCGCCGGGATTGCTTCGCTGCGCTCGCAATGACGTTTTCACACAATCTGAATCCTTTTCAGCGCTGGGAATACTCTGCATTTGGACATTTTACTAAATGCTGAAAAAGATTCTTACAGAATGACCGGAGAAGTAATTGTTAGAGTGCGCCTGAAGGCGCGACTACGAAATCAAACCAGCATCCACAATCCCACGGCGAAAATGCAGACGAACGCAAAGGGCGTGAGCACTTTCCAGGAAAGATACATGAGCTGATCGACCCGCAGGCGCGGCAAGGTCCAGCGCAGCCACATTTGCACAAAGATCAGGGCAAAGGCCTTTGCCAGCAACCAAAACATGCCCCATGCGCCGCTATTGAGAAATCCTGGAATCGGGCTGGACCAACTGCCGAGAAAGAGCACCGAGGACAAAATCGCGACGATCAACATTTCGGCGTATTCGGTCAGCATGAAGACCGACCATTTGAAGCCGCTATATTCGGTATGAAAGCCCGCGACCAATTCGGATTCGGCCTCGGGAAGATCGAAAGGCGTGCGGTTGCATTCCGCCAAAGTAGCGATGAATAAAATGACGAAAGCGATGAGATTGAAAGGAAAATAATGCCAGATGAGCCATTTGTGTATGCCGCCATCCTGCGCCAAACTAATGTCTTGAAAACTGAGCGACCCCACTTGCATGACGACGACGAGTATTGCCAGCGCCGCCGGAATTTCGTAGCTGACGATTTGCGCCGCGGCGCGCATGCCGCCGAGCAGCGACCATTTGTTGTTCGAAGCCCAACCCGCCAGCAAGATGGCGATGACGGTGAGCGAGGTGATGGCAATGACGAAAAAAACGCCGATGTTGAAATCTCCAAACACAATGTTGCGCGCATAAGGAAACGCGGCGAATGCGGCGCAGGGCGCGGCGAATGCCAACAGCGGCGCCATCAAATGCAGCGGTTTGTCCGCCGCGGCCGGCACGATGTCTTCTTTCTGCAAAAGCTTGATCGCATCCGCCAAAGTTTGCAGCAAGCCTCGCGGCCCCACTTCCATCGGCCCGAGACGATCTTGCATCCACGCCGAAACCTTGCGTTCCAAATAAACCAAAACGAGCGCGTTGATCGCCAATACCGTGGCAATCAAAACGCCGCCGGCGACCATGACGAGTATGCTTAGAAGTGTGGGAGAAAAATTGGAGAAGAAAGAAATGTTTTGCAGATTGCGAACAAGCTCTTGCATGAATGTTCTCCAGAGTATTGCACCGCAACTCGACAGTTATGCTGAGAACTAACACGGAGCCTGTCATTACACCGGCTCACTGACCAGTTCTTCTTTAGGGGTGATTGCCGGAGCGGGCGTTTCCGAATAAAATTCCGGCGCGGCGGCGCGGGCATATTTGCCGGTTTCGGGTTTGTCCCATTGCAGATCGCCTTTGCGCCAAACATACGCCAGGCCGACGAGCAAGATGGCGACGAACACGACCATTTCTACAAAGGCGAACAGCCCGAGCTTTTTGAACACCGCCGCCCACGGAAACAGGAAGGCGACTTCGACATCGAAGATCAAAAAGATGAGCGCGATGACGTAAAAACGATTATTGAATTGAATCCAGGATTGGCCGATGGGTTGTTCGCCGCATTCATAAGTGGAGAGCTTGCCCGCGGTGGGATGGCGAGGCTGCAACATACGGGAGATGAGCAGATTGACGCCGATGAAAGCGGCGCCAATGAGAAAAAAAGTGAACGCCACGCTGAAATCGAAAAGCATGTTCTTCCTTCCCTCGCGCAAGATGCAAAAGCTGCGGTGCGATACGGAAACGCTTCGCAAAAGCGCAGATAGGATATAAAAAAATGCGCAGAGAGTCAAGTGAAAATTGGGCGGACGTAAAGCAACCCTTATGTTGCTTTACGTTTTCTCCCCGGCTCGAATGTAGTCTCCGCTTTTGCCGCCGGTTTTTTTCACGAGACGAATCTCGCCGATGCTCATGCTTTTATCGACGGCTTTGCACATGTCATACAAAGTCAAAGCTGCAATACTGACTGCAGTGAGAGCTTCCATCTCCACGCCGGTTTTGCCGTTGCAACGCGCGCAGGCTTCGAAGTCCAAATGGTCTGCGGCGATTTTGATTTGCACGTCGATATAATCCAAACCGAGCGGATGGCAAAGCGGAATCAATTCGCCGGTGCGCTTCGCGGCCAAAATGCCGGCGAGGCGGGCAACCTCGATCGCGTTGCCTTTCGGCAGCTCATTTTTAGTGAGCACGGCAATGGTATCGGCTTGCATGAAAACTTTTCCACGGGCAATGGCTTCACGGCGCGTGACATTCTTTTCGCCGACGTCAACCATCGTGGCTTGGCCAGTTGTGCTAAGGTGACTCAGTTTTTTTTCAGACATAATATTTCTTCTCCTAACATTTTTTTCATGTCATGCTGAAAGCATCCGTTTACGCCTCGAGCACAGTTGCCCGTTTTCAAAAAGATTCTTACAGAATGACATCGAGCGTGAAACTGCATTCAACTAAACATGCAACCCTGTCACGAGGTTTCATTCAGATTGTCACCGTTAGATAGTCAAAATTTCATACTTTCGCAAACGGCAAACACTTCCCTTGCAGATTGTCATTCTGAAAGAATCAGACTGTGTGAAAACGTCATTGCGAGCGGAGCGAAGCAATCCCGGCGCATGCACGTATTGGATTTAGAGATTGCTTCGCTGCGCTCGCAATGACAAATTCGAGCGTTTTCACACAGTCTGAATCCTTTGAAGAATCAGGCACAAATCCCAGTACGCAAAAAGATTCCTACGGAATGACAGGTTTCGTGGAAGGGCGATTGGCGAAAAGTTCCTCATTGAAACTCTTCGATTTTTTTCTTACACTTCCTCCGTCCCGAAAACAAAGGTCTCGTCTTGCGAGGGAGAATGTGCATGCGCTCTGCTTTTCTTCAAGTTTTGGCCCTTCTTGCTTTTCTTCTCGAGGTCACTGTTACTCACGCCCAAAACAAATCTCCGCAGCATGGCAAGCGTGTTGAAAATCTCGTCATCATCAATGCTCTGATGATCGCCGGCAACGCCACGCCCGCGGAAGGGCCGGTCGATATCATCATCAAAAAGAATCGCATTTTGAGAATCACCCGCGCGAAGCCCATGGGCGAATACGCCAATTTTGACGCGATCATCGACGGCAAAGACAAATACGTCTTGCCGGGATTCATCAACATGCACGGCCATTTGCAAGACGAGCGCGCGGGCAAATTCATGCCGTTCGAGTATCAATATAAGCTTTGGCTGGGCGCGGGCGTCACCACCATTCGCGATCTCGGCAGCGATTATGACAAGGCGTTGGCAGAGAAGCGCAAAAGCGCGGCCAATGAAATCGCGGCGCCGCGCATGTGGCTATATATGTGGTGTCCGGGCGGCGATAATGAAACCGAAATCCGCAACAAAGTGCGCGAGCTGAAAGCCAAAGGCGCGGACGGATTGAAATGCCATCAAATGGATCGTTTCACGTTTGGCATCGTTGCCGACGAGGCGAAGAAACTCGGCTTGAAAATCGCGCATCATGTCGGCGTGGAAGATGCGAACGCGTGGGATGACATCAAAGCTGGCACCGCCACAATCGAGCATTGGTATGGTATTCCCGACGCTGCGCTCGACGGCGTGCAAAATTTCCCGGCGGATTTCAATTACAATGATGAGTTGCATCGTTTCAGATACGCCGGCCGTTTGTGGCGCGAAGCCAATCCCGAAAAGCTGCAAAAAGTTTTGCAGGCGATGGTCGATGCCGGTGTGGCCTGGGATCCGACGCTGTGCATTTACGAAGCTTCGCGCGATTTGCAGCGCGCCATTACGCAGCCTTGCTTCAAAGATTATCTTCATCCCTCATTAAAGGCATTCTTCACACCCAATCCCGAATATCACGGCTCGTTCTTTTTCGGCTGGACCAACACTGATGAAGTTTTTTGGAAGGAAAATTATCGCCTCTGGATGAAAACGCTGCGCAATTTTGCAAACATGGGCGGTGTGATTACCACCGGCGAAGACGCAGGTTTTATCTATCAAATGTACGGCTTCGGTTATTTGCGCGAATTGGAATTGCACGAAGAAGCGGGCTTTCATCCGCTGGAAGTGATACAGCAGGCAACGAGCAACGGCGCGAGAGTGTTAGGGCAGGCGCATGAGCTCGGGCGCATCAAGCCGGGTTATCTCGCCGACGTGCTCGTGATCGACGGCAATCCGCTTGCCAACCTGCACATTTTATTTCCCACCGGCATCGAGGCCACGCTCGACGAGCAACGCCAGGGTCACGGCGGTATTGAGTGGACGATCAAAGACGGTATTCCCTATCACGCGCCAACGTTATTTAGCGAAGTACGCGAGATCGTCAAAACCGCGCGCCGGGAGCAGAATGTGGCGGAGTGATAATTGAATAACTTTCCCGGTTCATTCGAAATGGTCGTTTGGCCTCTACCCTTTGCGGATGAAGTTTTTCGCATTCTACATAAGTCAATGAAATTATAATACCCTATCCGAACTAAGCCTTGACTTTCTGGCCTATTTTGCATACTTTTGCATAAAAGTTTTGTGACCATAGGCTGATGACATGTTGAATGGATTGAAGAATTGCCGAGGTATTGGCCTGGTTTTGTTGTTGGCACTCACGGATTTGGCGCAAGCACAAGAATCTAAATTCGGTTTGAGCCTGCGAGGTGGAGCGGGCAGAATCGAAGGTGAGGTCAAAGAATCACACCTCAGAGCCTTGGGGAGCGGCGTTATTTATTACGCGCCGGATCCGCATTTGTGGATTGGCATTGAAGGAGGCTACGGTGAGTTGAGCACCGATGACGATGCACAAGTGGACTCCCTGGTTCGCCTCGCGCCGCTCGCGTTAAGTTTGACCTTTCATTTCTCGCCTTACAAAACGGTCTCACCGTTTGCCAGCCTGGGCGCAGGCGGAATTTTTTGGCACAACTTCAGAAAATCGGATAAACAAACTTTGCATTTGGATACCCGGCGCGATTATTCGGCGGCTCTGTTTAAAACCGCAGGCGGCGTGAATTTCGGACTGTCGAACCATTTATTGTTGACGCTGGGCGGTGATTTCAGTTATTTTTTGAGCGACCGCATCGATCTCGATGCCGACGGCGATCGCGATGACGCCATGCTTTCCGCCTTTGCCGGCTTCACGATAAAATTCGGCGGCGGCAAGCCCGATCGCGACCGCGACGGCGTGTTCGATCGTTATGATTTGGATTCCAATGCGCGCGAAGATCGCGACGGTTATATGGATCACGATGGCGTGCCGGATACGGAAATTGGAAGCAATCTACTGGCCATGGGGGGAGGACAAGGCGGCAGCGGGGTGGATGAGGTTCCGCCGATCGTGATTCACGCTCCGCGCAAACGCGCTACGGCCGGCAAAGATTTACGTCTGCACGCCGAAATTTTTGAGAACCGCAAACTGCTCAAAGCGGCAGTATTATACCGGCCCTACAACGTGCGGCGCTGGCTGGTGGAACCCATGGTCTCGCATAACAATGAAGTTTTTGAAGCCCTCCTTCCCGGCGCGATGATTCCCAAGTCGGGATTGGAGTATTGCGTGGTCGCCGTTGATGAAGCGATTAGCGGCATCGGCTATTCCGGCTTGCCTAACCGGCCCAATTATGTCGTGGTGAACGGCAAACAAACATGGTGGCGTGCGGCAATGGTGGCGGCAGCGTTAGGCGGCTGGGGTGCGGCTTCATATCAAATTGCGCGCGAGCAAAAATAAATGAAAAATCTCAAACGTCATTGCTATTGAAACACGATAGCGCGAAGGACAGGGAGATACAGATGTATGATGAAGCGAAAAACAGCAAGCCTGCGGCGGCGGCCGTGCTGGCGATTGTTATTGCCAGCTTGATGTTCGCGGCCTGCGGCGGAAGCCGCAATATGGCGAGCGGGCAACAATCGCCCGAAGAAGTGGACATCGACAAACTGCTTGGCGGTGAAGAGTCTGCCACCGCGCCGCAAGCTTCGGATGATGAAAACGAGGTGCTGCGTTTGTTGGGATTGGCCCCGGATACCGGCCAAACCGACATGTCCCAACCCATGGCCACGACAGAAGCCAGCTTGACCGTTGCTGCCGAGCCGCCGCCGCCGGCCGTGGAAAAACTTCAGCGCGAGATCACGGAGAAAGATCAAATGATTGCAGCGTTGCGCAGCGACGTGAACGAAAAAGAGCGCAGAATTCAACAACTGCAAGCGGATTTGGAGCGTTCGCAGCGCGACCTCCCCCGCACCAGCCGTGCCGCCAGGCCTTTGGGCAACGACTATGCCTCGCGTTATGCCTATGCCCGCGACTTGTACGAGCAGCGCAGTTATCGCGAAGCCGCGAAAACTTTTTCGAATCTCCTGGCGGAGAACGACAAAAACAGTCTGGCGGACAATGCGCAATATTGGATCGGCGAGTCTTATTACGGCTTGGGAAATTATGCTCAAGCTGCCGCCGAGTTTGAAAAGGTCTTCACGTTTCCGCGCTCCGATAAAAATGACGACGCACAGCTCAAGATCGGGTTATGCTATTTGCGCATGGGCGACCGGCAGCAAGCGCGCAACAGCTTGGAACAATTGCTCGGAACGTATCCCAACAGCGAGTATGCCGGCAAAGCGCGGCAATATCTTGAAAGGCTTTAACGGCAAGCGCGCGCTTCGAAAAGTGTAAATCAAAATCAATTGCTGTTGCCGGGGTGGCTTGTGGCCACCTTTTTCTTTGCAGCAAAAAATGCCATCAAAATAACGCCCGCCGCTTCCCGCAACGCGAAGCCGGCACCAACTGTCGATGCCCGAACTACGAAAAGATCCGATTACCGAACGCTGGGTGATTATCTCCACCGAGCGCGGAAAACGGCCCAGCGATTGGCATACCGAATCTTCTCAGAAGAGCGGTGGCTTCTGCCCGTTCTGTCCCGGCAATGAAGATAAAACGCCGCCGGAGATTACGGCGATCCGTCCTGTCGGCATGCCGCGCGACGGCGCCGGCTGGAGCGTGCGCGTGGTGCCGAACAAATTTCCTGCTTTGCAAATTGAAGGCGGCTTGGAGCGCCGGGGGGAAGGCATGTATGATCTCATGAACGGCATCGGTGCGCATGAAGTGATCATCGAATGCCCGAATCATTTGGCGGAGCTGTCGGATTTGGAGCCGGCACACATCAGCGAGGTTTTGCAGATGTATAGCCAGCGCACTCTCGATTTGAAAAACGATGCGCGCATGAAGTACATTTTGGTGTTCAAGAATCACGGCACGACTGCGGGCGCCTCGCTGGAGCACGCGCATTCGCAACTGATTGCGACGCCCATCATCCCCAAGCGTGTGATCGAGGAATTGGAAGGCGCGCGCCGGCATTACGAATTTAAGGAGCGCTGTATTTATTGCGATATTATCCGGCAGGAACAGCACAGCGGCAAGCGCGTGGTGGTGGCGCACCAGGAATTTATTGCCCTCGAGCCTTTTGCCTCGCGTTTTCCTTATGAAACCTGGCTGTTGCCGGCGCGCCATTATTCGCATTTTGAAATGATGGCGCCGGAGTCGTATCACAATTTGGCCGTCACTTTGAAGGAAACGTTGTGGCGCATCAATGTCGCGCTCGATCATCCGCATTATAATTTTATTTTACACACTTCGCCGGTGCAGGAGCCGGCGGCGGTGGAATATCATTGGCACATTGAAATCATTCCCAAGCTCACGAAAGTCGCCGGTTTCGAATGGGGCTCGGGATTTTACATCAATCCCACGCCGCCAGAGATTGCGGCGCAACATTTGCGCGAGGCGCAAATTTGAAGTTAGGTAAGAGTCCAGCGAAGCTTCGCCTCAAACCGACAAGTACGAATTTCGCTCACGGAATGGAACTCTCACGGAAAAATTTTTAGATTCAATTCCGTGAGAGTTCAAATTTCGTGAGCCAAAAACTTGCTCTGTTTGTAAAGAATTTTGTGGCTCAAGATCTTAGCCGTTTGCAGTTAATCGCAATTCCCATTGGAATCCGCTTGCACTGTTGTGACAAAAAAGCCGTTTGGTTTGCAGCTACAATATAACCGGGGAGAGGAATGAAGAACAAATTTAAAATTTTTTTCGTGGCGCCTGAAGTCGCTCCGTTCATCGGCAAAAGCAGGCTGGCCGAAGCCGCGGGCGCGCTGCCCAAATCCTTGAAAGATTTGGGCCACGACATCAGAATGATGATGCCGAATTATCGCAATGTCAACGAACGCAAATACATTCTGCGCGACGTTATCCGTTTGAAAGACATGCCGATTCAGATCGGCAAGCAAGCCTATGCCGCCAGCGGCAAATCGGCCTTCCTGCCGGATTCAAAAGTGCAGATTTATTTTCTCGATTATAAGCCGTTTTTCGACCGGCAAAGCCTGTATGACGATCCCAAAACGCGCAAGCCTTATGCGGACAATTCCGAACGGTTTTTATTTTTCGCTTATGGCTGTCTGGAAACGCTCAAGCTGTTGCACTGGCAGCCGGACGTGATTCATTGCAACGATTGGCAAACCGCGCTGGTGCCGGTGCTGTTGAAAACGCATTACCGCGACGATCCCTTTTTCAAAAACGTGCACGTGCTGATGACGATTCACAATTTTGCCGAGCAGGGCAGCTTTCCCGGGCAGGCGACCGTGGCGCACGAGCTCGCGGCCAATGGCCTGTATCCGGACAGCCAAATGTCGATGAACGGCAAATTTAATTTTTTGAAAGCCGGCTTGTTGAATTCCGATTTATTCAACGTCGTCGGTGAAACTTATGCCAAAGCGGTGCAAGAAAACAAGGCGTGGTTCAAGGAATTTGGCGAAGTTTGGCAAAGCCGCCGCAAAGCGCTCATCGGCGTGAATGAAGGCATCGACGGCTCACGCTGGAATCCGGTTTCGGACGTGCATTTGGAGCATCATTATTCCGCCAACAATTTCACGGGCAAATTGCAAAGCAAACGCACGTTTGCCTCGGCCGCCGGCTTGCAGGCGCCCGAGAATGCGCCGTTGGTGTTGGTGCAAATGTCGCCGGCTTTGGCCGCCGCCCTGCCCGATCCCGACAAAATTTTTGGGCCGCTGCTGGCGAAGAAAGTTTCCCTCATCGCCATTGGGCCGTTGGACGGCAAATGGCAAAAAGCTTTGGCAAAATTCGCCAAGCCCTATGCCAGCCAATTGCTGATTAAAACCGACGCCGACGAGCAATTCACGCATCGCGCGCTGGCTGCAGCCGACATGATGCTGTCAGTTTATGCCGAAGAAAACGAGCTTTGCAATCATCTCCACGCCATGTGTTACGGCACGTTGCCGGTCGTTCTCTGTTTGGCCGGCGAGCCGGAAAGCGTTGTCGATTACGCAAGCAAAACCAGCGCAGCTACAGGCTTTCTCTGCCACAAACCGGTTGCGGCCGAAGTTTTGAAAACCCTCAACACGGCGATCAAAGTGTTTGAAGATTCCAAGACCTGGGTCAAACTGATGAAAAATGCCATGAAAAAAGATTATTCCTGGAATGCCGTGGCGGAAAAATATACGACACTCTATACGCAGCTCGCGTTGAGCGCAAAGAAATAACGCAGTATGTCTCATGCGTGCGACGAATTTGTTACAGTTTGTTTCACCCTGAAACGCCGCACCGTTCAAAAACGAGCAGATGTCGCAGCCGTGAACAGGGCGCAAAGTCGAGACCGATGATTTTCACGCCTGACGCCCGACGTGATCTATCCGGCGTCGTGCTTAAAATTTTGAGGCAAGGACAGCTTGATGCAAGGCATTGAAATTTCCGTCGCCAATGTCGGCACACGGCGCGACATCGCCCTCTTCCGGGTTAAAGGATACATCGACACGCAAACCTGCACCGAAATGTTGGGGAAGATTACTTCGGTTCTGCAAAAGGGCAGCTATCATCTCATTGTCGACATGAGCCAGGTCAACTACGTCAGCTCTGCCGGCTGGGGCGTGTTCGTCGGCGAAATCAAAGGCATTCGTGAAAACGGCGGCGATTTGAAGATCGTCGAAATGACGCCGGAAGTTTATGACGTTTTTGAAATGTTGGAATTTAACCGCATTTTGGATTATTACGATTCGCTCGAAGAAGCCATCGACGATTTCGATTTGTCCATCGGGCTCGATCTCACCAAAAGCCTGGTGCAATCTTACCGCCCGGCGGAATTGACCACCGGCGAAGCCGCCGTGCTCGATCCGCCCAAGTCGGCGACGCGCACGCGCGAGATGGAAGGCGGCCGCACGAAATCGCGCGCGCCGTTTACCAAGCCCAAAATCGATGAACGCGTCTTGCCGGTAACGGAAAAAATCAAAGTCATTATTGTTGAAAATCCCACTCTCGGCTTGCTCAAAATTCGCCAGGCTTTGAGTAGCGAACGCTTCGGTTTTATCAATATGAATTGGTGGAGCCTCTATCAGCTTCTGCGCAAGCTGAACCTCAATACCCGCGAAAAGCGCCTCCGTTTCTACCGCTCACGCTGAAGGATCACAATTAGATAATTTTTCCCGCCTCAATCGAGCTTCCTGTAAGCTTGTCCTTTCCAGTAGTATGTCATTGTGGATGGTATAGTGTTTGCTAAGTTTTGGCCTGATCAAAAGCGTTTCATAAACGTCGTCAATTTTTTTATACAGAAATCAAACCGCAGAACGCATTGACACAGATTAGGACGATGAGCTGGTGCCAGGATTTCAACCAACTCCGTGTGCTCTGCGGTTAATATCCGCGAAGCGTGCGCCTTCGCGCCAACGATTTTTTACAAGTGCCATTCTACTCAATTCGGCCTCAGCGCCGGTAAAGTTCATTGTTTAAAGGGAATGAGCGTGCTAAACGAAAAGGAGTTCGTTCATGAGGTTTGACCTGCTGCAGCAACGGCCGTTTAAATGGACGGTATTGTCGCTTTGCTTTTTGCTGTTGAATGCGGTGATCACGCCGGCGTTCAGCCAAAGCTTGTCGCAACCCAACCGCTTGCGCGCGGGCGACGGTGTTCGCATCATGGTATGGAAAGACCTGGACAATCAAATCCGCGTGGAAGACCTGGGCATTGCCGGCGATCAGCTTATCGACGGCGCGGGCAACATCCTGGTGCCGGGCCTGGGAGAAATTAAAGCTTCCGGCCACACCGCGCAATCGCTTGCGGAAGTTTTGCAGCAACAGTTGGAAATCAAAAAGATTCGCATTGTGTGTGCGCCGCTGATGCGCGTTACCGTGCTCGGCGCGGTGCAACGCCCCGGCTCTTATTTGGTGCAGCCCAAGGAATCTTTGTGGGAATTGGTCAGCAAGGCGGGCGGGCCCTCGAACGATGCAGACATTCGCAAATTTGAAGTCATTCGCAGCGGCCGTACGGTGAATAACAATTTGTTGGAAGCGTTCGAAAAAGCGCACTCGCTGGAACAGATGGGCGTGCAGTCCGGCGATCAAGTGTTTTTGCCGGGGCGCGGCGGCTTCGGTGCGGATGATTTTTTTCGTTACGCCACTTTCGCCATGTCGGTGGGGATTTTCGCTTTGACGCTCAGGAATAATAATCGCAATTGAAGGAATGAGAGTAGCGCTCGGGAGCAGCAGGGTCGAGGCAAAATGAACATGGAACTCTACGAACTGGAAGACCACGGCGCCGAAGGCCAAAAACTGGATTTGAGCCGCTATCTCGTCGCGTTGAAACGGCGGTGGTGGCTCGCGGCTTTGATCGCTATCGCCGTTACGGTGCCATGGGTGCTATACGTCAAAAAAGAACTGCCGGTTTATGAAGCCACGGCGTCGATTCGCTTTCGCGATTTCGCCGGCAATTCTGAAAATTTGATGGAAGACATTTACGAGCAAATCACCAGCCGCAGTTTCATCGAGCAGGTGGTCTCGGATTTGGGTTTGGTTGTCGTGCTCGAACAGGACGAAAAGCGGGAACATTTTCTCACCCGCCGGCAGGTGTTTGCAAAATTCACCAGCACCCATTTTCCCGAAGCCGGCAAATATATTTTGCGCCTTCCCGGAGCGGGCAAAGCCGTTATTTTCGCCGTCAATGACGATGACGATGAGATCAAGCTGCGCACGGTCGAGGTGGCGCGCGCCGCGACCGACACGATTTCCATCCACGGATTTTCGTTTCAACTTGCCGATCAAAAAAATTTGCCGGCGGAAGTGACGTTCAGCATCATGCCGTTTCGCGAAGCGGTGAAATCGCTGCAAGACCGCATCGGGGTCGATTTGAATCGCGGCTGGACGCTGATGTTCGTCACTTTGCGCGACAACGATCCCTATCTCGTCACGCAGTCCGTGAACAGCCTCGCGAATATTTTCATCAAAAAGAGCCTGGCGGTCGGCAAAGAAAGCCAGGGCAGCCAGCTTGAAACCTATCGCGCACAAGCGCAACGCGCCAAACGGGATTACGAGGAAATCGACGGCCGCTACACCGAGGCTTTGCGGCGCGTGGGCTTAGGCGGCCAAAGCGGATTTCAAATGACGTTCGAACAACGCCGCGCGGCGGCCGGCGAGTTGCAGACGCTAACCGAGCAACAAGAGAACTTGGAAACTTTGCTCGGTAAAGTTTCCAGCGGCGGCGCCCAAACGCACGATGAAAAACGCCTGATTTATGGCGCGATTGCCTCCAGCAAAATTTTCGACAACAATCCGACGATGGCGATTACGCGCCAGCGGCTCGACGTTTTCGAAGCGGATTATTCCAAACAAATCGAACTGAAAAACGAAACGCATTCCGACGTGGTCAAACTGCAAGGACAGATTGACCAGCTTTGTGTTCAAATTGAAGAAACCGCCCGCACGAAACTGACGGTGTTGCGGCGCGCAGTCAGCCAAAAGCAGGCCGAGGTCAACCAACTGGCTGCCAAGATCAGCGAGCTGCCCACGCAAGCTTCTAACCTGGAAGAACTCGGCAAGGAAAGAGATCGCCAGTTTCAGCTTTATCAGCAGTTGCAAGCAGAAGCACAAAAATTAGAAATTACCAGCGCGGGAGACAGCGGCTCCATCGAAGTGTTGGATCCGGCCATTGAGCCGCAATATCCGATCAATCGCAACAAAGCGGCGAAAGCTGCGAGCGGCGCAGCCGTGGGATTTTTACTCGGCCTGGGCGTGGTGCTGACGATCGAGGCCCTGGATCGCACCATCAAAACCGTGGAGGACGCCAAGAATTGCATGAGGTTCAACGTGCTCGGCGCGATTCCACAGATCAATTTCGGCGATTATTACGATTTTCACGACCACGAAAAAGCCAAAATGGTGGACCAGCAATTGGTCACGCACGATTTCGCGCCGACGCCCATTGGCGAAGCTTATCGCTCGCTGCGCACCAATATTTTGTTTTCGAAATCCGCCGGCCGCATTCAAACTTTTTTGATCACTTCCATCGCGCCCGGCGACGGCAAATCTTTTACCGCCGCCAATCTCAGCATCTGCATGGCGCAGCAGAAAAGCAATACGCTGTTAGTCGATACCGACATGCGCCGCGGCGTTTTGCACAATACTTTCGGCGTACCCAAAGAGCCGGGCTTCAGCAATTATTTGATGGGCTCGATCCTCGCTGCGGAAATTATTCAGGAGACCCATATTCCTAATCTGTCCGTCATCAGTTGCGGCTCGTTGATTCCGAATCCTTCGGAAATGCTGGGTTCCGTGCAATTGCGCCGCTTTCTTGACGAAATGCGCCGCCGCTTCGATTTGATTATTTTCGATACCCCGCCGCTAAACGCCGCCACCGATGCGGTCGTGCTCGGCACGCAAGTCGATGGCGTCGTCGTGGTGGTGCGTTCCGGCAAAACGCAGAAAGAAGTCGCGCGCCAAAAGATGGAATTATTCAAAAACGTGCATGCCAAAATCATTGGCGCGATTCTGAACGGCACCGCCGTCGATCTTGCACATGAAGGTTACAGCTATTATCATTATTGATCGCACCCTTTTCAAGGTTTTAAACCTTGAAAAGGAGTTAGAATTTAGCCGTCTGAAGTTCGGAGTGCAAAACTTTAGTTTTGCGATTTTGACCCATCGTAATGCCCGGTTCGGATGGCTAAATTCGTACGAAAAGGATAGTTTCTGGAAAAGGGTAGTTTCTGAGAAGTGGATTTTGGTTAGCAAGGGTAAGATGAACTCATGAAAGTTCTGGTTACGGGCAGCGCGGGTTTTATCGGCTCGCATTTCAGCGAGCGCTTGTTGGAGCGCGGGTATGAAATTTTCGGCTTGGACAATTTCAACGATTATTACGATACCCGCCTCAAGCGTTTGAACGTCGAGCCGATGCTGAAGAAACCGGGTTACACTCCGGTCGAAATGGACCTCCTCGATTTCGCCGGCTTGGAAAAATTATTCCTGCAACAAAAGTTTGACGCCGTCGTGCATCTCGCGGCGCGCGCCGGGGTGCGGCCTTCCATCGCGCAGCCTTTTTTGTATGAAAAAGTCAATATGGAAGGCACGCTCAATTTGCTGGAATTGTCCCGGCGCACGGGCATGGGAAAATTTATCTTCGCTTCCTCTTCTTCGGTTTATGGCGAAAACCCCAAAGTGCCTTTTTCCGAAGAGGACCGCGTGGACAATCCCATCAGCCCCTATGCCGCCACCAAAAAAGCCGGCGAGCAGATGTGCTTCGCCTATCATCATTTGTACGGCTTGAAAATCACTTGCTTGCGCTTCTTCACGGTCTATGGTCCGCGGCAGCGGCCCGACATGGCGATCAGCAAATTCACCCAACTTATCGACGCCGGTGAAAAAGTGCCGATGTACGGCGAAGGCACGAGCCGGCGCGATTACACATACATTGCGGACATCATTGACGGCATCGAAAAATCCCTCAACGCCTGCTCTTCTTATCACATCTACAATTTGGGCGAGTCACGGACGATCGCCTTGCGCGCGCTCATCGATCTCATTGCAGAGAAATTGGGCAAACCGGCGATTATCGAGCAACTGCCCGTGCAGCCCGGGGACGTTCCCATCACCTACGCCGATATTTCCCGCGCGCGCCGCGAGATCGGCTACCATCCGCAAGTCGACATCAGCGAAGGCGTTCAGCGTTTTGTGGAATGGCATAAAGAACATCGAGCCGAAAGGCGTTGACTCTCGTGCTCTCAGACTAGCGCAGCAGGCGCAGCGCGCACGGGCAAGAAGAACGGCACGGGCGCAGCCTCCTGGGAGATCGGGAATCTGAGGTGAGACATGGTTCGAGAGAAGCAAGCTTTTCTACGAAATTCGGTGGTTTTATCCGACGCGCTGCTGATCGGATTCGCGTTTGCCGCGTCCTATTTTATCAGCTTTTATTTGCGCGAAGCCTATGGCTTGGGTGAGATGGCTTACGCCGTTTCGCCGGATTGGGAAGGCTTGTCGTATTTTACCCAAAAAAATTTCGCGCTCGTCGGCTTTTATCTAGCCGCCTGGCTTTCGACGCTGGTGTTCCTCGGCGCGTACAAAGAGTTGCGCACGCACACGTTTTTCAAAAGCAGCGCGCAAATCTTCGTCGCCGGGGTTTTGGCGTTGTTGATGGTGAGCACGCCGATTTTTCTGTTGAAAATGGAGCTCACCAGCCGTTTATTCATTGGCACCCTCTGGCTGGTCACGGTCGCGCTCTTGCTGGTCGCGCGCCTGGGCATGAATCATTTGCTTGATTATATCCACGCGCGAGGTTATAATCATGTCAACCTGCTGATTGTGGGCACGGGCAAGCGCGCACGGGATTTCATTCGTTCGGTCAAATCGCACGCCAATTGGGGCTTGACCATCGTCGGCTTGATCGACGACGATCACGGCATGTTCGGCAAGGAAATCGAAGGCCATCGCGTGCTCGGCCGCATTCAGGACATCCCGTTCATCATTCATCGCAAAGTCATCGATCGCGTCATTTTCGTGGTGCCGCGCTTGTGGCTCAATCGCATCGACGAGGCCATTCTCGCGTGCGAGCGCGAAGGCATTCCCACCAGCATTTCGATGGACTTGTACAATTTGCGCATCGCGCGGGTGCGGCAAACGGATTTCAGCGGTTTTCCGCTGCTCGAATTTGAAACTTTCAATGCCCGCACCTGGCAACTGTTCGCGAAGCGTGGAATCGATATCATGCTGTCGCTGCTGTTATTGCTCGGACTGTCGCCGTTGTTCTTTGTGATCGCGCTCGCCATCAAATTGACTTCGCGCGGGCCGGTGTTCTTCCGGCAAAAACGCTGCGGCATGAACGGCAGAACGTTCACGCTGTTCAAATTCCGCTCGATGGAAGAACACGCCGAAATGCGCCGCCGCGAGCTGGAAAAGATGAATGAGATGGACGGCCCGGTGTTCAAAATCCGGCGCGATCCGCGCATCACCACAATCGGCCGCGTGTTGCGCAAAACTTCGCTCGACGAATTGCCGCAATTGTTCAACGTGTTGACCGGCGATATGAGCTTCGTCGGCCCGCGCCCGCCGCTCGCCGTTGAAGTCGAGCTTTATAAACATTGGCAGCGCCGCCGCCTTTCGCTCAAGCCGGGCTTGACGTGCATTTGGCAAGTCAGCGGACGCAACAAAATCGGCTTTGAAAAGTGGATGGAAATGGACATGGAATACATCGACAACTGGTCGCTGTGGCTGGATTTCAAAATCATGGCGAAAACGGTTTTCGTGGTGTTGTTCGGTTATGGCGCCAGTTGATAGTGGATTGTATACCCGTCTTAATTGGAATTTGAGTCATTGCGAGGCGTCTTTTTTGCCGAAGCAATCTCCTGGTTCCCAGAGGATTGCTTCGCGAAAAGACGCTTACAATAACAGTCACAAAATGACCCGTAACGAGTGTAAGTAGTGGAGGGTGAGCACGCTTGCGATTGGCGACACACGCTCCACGATTCTTCGCCTCGAACACTGAATATCAAAACAACCCAACGGCTTTGGGGTAGCATCCCAGCGCGAAACCCGCGATGAGTCTTGGGGACAAACCACCCCTCGAGAAGAGTCATCAACAAAAATTCTTTGGAGGATTACCTATGCGTATTTGTATGGTTGGCACCGGCTATGTCGGGCTGGTGACCGGCACGTGCTTCGCAGAATTTGGCAACGATGTGATCTGCGTGGATATTGACAGCGCGAAAATTGAAAGATTGAATCGCGGCGAAATTCCGATTTACGAACCCGGTTTGGACACGATGGTGGCCAAAAATGCCAAAGCTGGCCGCTTGAAATTTACCACCGACATGAAATTCGCCATGGAAAATTCTTTGGTGATTTTCGTTGCAGTGGGCACGCCGCAAGCCGAAGACGGCTCGGCGGACATGCACTACGTCGAAAACGTGGCCAAAGACATTGCGAAATACATGAACGGCTACAAAGTCATCGTCAACAAAAGCACGGTGCCGGTGGGCGCGGGCAAGTGGATTAAAGACGTCATTCAACAACATCAGAAGACCCCCATTCATTTTTCGGTGGTTTCAAATCCCGAATTTTTGCGCGAAGGCTCGGCCATTGAGGATTTCATGCGGCCCAATCGCGTCGTCATCGGCGCCGAAGATAGCGAGGCCATGGCGATTATGAAGGACTTGTATTCGCCGTTATATTTGATCGAAACCCCGATGGTGATGACCAATCTGGCCAGCGCGGAGCTGACGAAATATGCGGCCAACGCTTTTCTCGCAGTGAAGATCAGCTTCATCAACGACATCGCGAATGTGTGCGAGCGCGTGGGCGCCGACGTGCACGAAGTGGCGCGCGGCATGGGTTTGGACAATCGCATCGGCACGAAATTTCTGCATCCCGGTCCGGGCTATGGCGGCTCGTGCTTTCCCAAAGATACGCTGGCGTTGTTGTCCATCGGCGCCAAGCACGATTATCAATTCCGCATCGTCGAGGCCGCGGTGAAAGTGAATGACCTGCAGCGCCGCGTGATGGTGCAAAAAATCAAGAATGCCATGGGCAATCTCGAAGGCAAAACTATTGCCGTGCTTGGCCTGGCTTTCAAACCGGAGACCGACGACATTCGCGAAGCGCCGGCCATCGACATCATTCGCATCTTGCAAAAGGAAGGCGTGCGCATTCGCGCTTACGATCCGGTCGCCATTCCAGCGGCCCGGCAGGTTTTGCAAAATGTCGAATTTGGCGAAGACCACAAAGTCGAAGAGGAATATAAAATCATGGCAGGCGCGGACGCGCTGGTGTTGGTCACGGAGTGGAACCAATTCCGCAGCCTCGATCTTGACCGCATCCGCAGCCTGATGAAGACTCCGATCGTAATCGATCTGCGCAATATCTACGACCCGCTCAAGATGAAGGAAAAGGGTTTTCAGTATTATTGTGTGGGCCGGTGAGCAACAAGCACTTTGCATCTCTTGAAGTTGATTCCTGAGACAAAAACAAATCAACCGCCGCCATCTCTTTAAGGTGAGGTCATGATCCTGGTGATTGAAGAAAAAGAATTGGAGCAATTGCCGATTACAATCGATCCTGAAATTGTTAGCGGCGCACCTGTTTTTCGGGGAACACGCGTGCCGATTGAGGCATTAATGAACAACCTCGAAGCAGGCCTGACTTTAGATGAATTTCTGGATAATTTTCCCACCGTAACACGAGAGCAGGCGCTAAAAGTTCTTGAGTTTTCAAAATCGACCCTGAGACGATTGGGCAAGGCAAATTGAAAATTTTGCTGGACGAATGCACGCCCCGTTTGGTCAAAAAGCGTTTGCCTCAATTTGCTATCCATACGGCGCTCATCAATCCAAACTCCACTTTCGCCTTACCAGTTCATTTCGAATTATACCGTGCCACTTAAATGAAGTTTTTGTGAGGCTGAACCAAACGCGGCGAGAAGGGCATAAATTTCAGGTTGGCGGAAGATTCGAATTTCCCCTGTTTGCGCAACAACTCGGATGCGAGGACCCAATCCGGCTGATTCAAGCCAGTGTTCAGCAATCCAAATTCCTTGTTGAATTTCCAATACCTGAGAAATTGACATGGATTTGACTCCAGTTAGAGAATTGGCGGGTACATCCGTTGCGAAACAAAATGTTGATCAGCGGAGCAATGATTTGAAACTACTTTGAATTTAGCACTAAATCGGAATGATGCAACTGCTCCTTTTTAACCCGCGCCCGACACTTTGCACAATGCTCAAATAAGCCACTATCCTGGAATTGAAAAAAATCCTTTCAGAATGACAATCTCTACCTCGTCCATAAATCCTCACGAGGCTCCTTGATCATTTCCTTAATCCAAACTCCCGCCGAACTTCCAATACTTGCGTCATATAATCCGTATGCCACGTCGCAGAATTTCATTTACTACGGGTATGTCATCGGTAAACTCATCCGGATGGAAGCCAATGGGTTCAATGCCGGCTTGAACGTCTTGCTTTCTGAGCGCCCGCCAAAGATAGGAAATGCCATCGTTACGGCGGTTGAAATTCGGCGAGATTACGCACACGTCAATATCGCTCCACGCATGCCTCTCTCCGCCAACTTGGGAGCCAAAAATATAGGCGCTCTGAATCGACAATCCCTGTGCTTGCAGATGGTGCAAATAATCTTCGACTTTCCTGCGAACAAAGATTTTCACCCGGTTTCTTTGAGCAAGTCGAGAAGTTGTTCGGTTTGATTCAGCCATTTTTTCGCGTAGGTTTCGTTACCTGAGGGTGAAAGCCACTAATGGCAATTTTGGCCATGAGGCGATTAGCGCTGTTCTGCCCTCGCGTCAAGGAAGGTGTTTCCGTGTGTAAACAATCAAGCCGAATTAGTTTCGTGGCTGTTTGATAAATCCCAAAATGTAATCGGTAGTGATGAGAAGACATTGCTTGCCAATGCTATCTTTGTACGATAGTGCCGCATCGTGATAGGCATCGCTGCTATCGGCTATGGCTATCCAAGCACTGGTATCAACAAAAATTTTTTGCTTCATTTTTCTTTTCCATACAAGTAGCGATCATGTTGAATCGAGGCATCACGAAGTTTTCCTGGGCGGGCATTCTTGCCTAAATTTCGAAAAAAGTTCCAGCCTATTTCAGCAGAGCTGGATTCTACCATTTCATCGGAAGCAGACAAAATTCGAATTTCTCCAGTGTGTACAATAACTTGAATGCGCGCTCCTAATCCAGCAGATTGAAGCCAGTGTTCATCAATCCATATCCCCTGCTGAATTTCCATTATTTGTGAATTCGACATACGAGGACTCCGATTGAACATTTACTCGTTGAAGATTAAAAGACGCAAACTATCAATTTAAAACTATGGTTAATTTAACACAAAATCGGAATGATGCAAATGCTCTTTTTAAAGCGAATTCTTGTTTTTACCTCAGCAAACCGAAAATGAAAAAAACCGATAAATTGTGACTCGGCTCAGTGGCTCGTGGTTTCTCCAAAATTTTTGAAGTGACTGCCATCCCCCTTATCCGATCATCTCAGCACTCCGCTAAAAATACCTGTGTCACATAAATACATCGTTTCACCGTGGCACAGCGCCGGACGGGACCGCAGAAAAACCTTCCCCTTTTTAGCTGCTCAAACTTCATAAAAATAGCCAGAAAGTGCGCTTTGCCGGTATATAGAAAATTGGCATCAGTGTTGCAAAAGGCGGATAGCGATAACCATTTTGAAAGAGCGCTTCAACAATAATGCAAAAAAACCGGCAACTGGCTCGCATGAAAATTTTAATGATCGCGCCACAACCTTTTTTTCAGCCGCGCGGCACGCCCTTCAGCGTGTTGCATCGCCTGCGTGCGTTGTCGCTTTTGGGTTATCGCGTGGATTTGGTGACGTATCATTTGGGCCAGAACGTGCAAATCGACAACGTGCATATTCATCGCGCCGCTCCGGTGCCGTTTGTAAAGAAAATCGCCATCGGCCCTTCCAAAGCAAAAGTTTTTTTGGATGTACAAGTCTATCGCCGCGCGGTGGAATTGCTCAAGCGCAACCGCTACGATTTGCTGCACACCCACGAAGAAGCCGGCTTCATGGGCATTCGCTTGAGCCGCAAATTCGGCACGCTGCATTTATACGACATGCATTCCAGCCTGCCGCAGCAATTGTCGAATTTCAAATTCACGCGCTCGCAGAAACTCATCAATTTGTTCGAGCGTTTGGAAGGCATGACGATCGCGAGCGCACAGGCCGTGATCACGATTTGCCCCGAGCTGCATAATTATGTGCACGCGCGCTATCCGGCTAAATACAACAAGCTGATTGAAAACGTCGCGGATAACAGCACGGTGTTTGGCGAACACGCCGCCCCTCTGGATTTGAAAAAGCAATACCAACTTAACGGCGAAACCATCGTTCTGTATGCCGGCACGCTGGAGCCTTATCAAGGCATCGGCATGTTGATCGAATCGGCGGCGCGCGTGGTGCAGCAACATCCCCACGTGCGTTTTATGGTAGTCGGCGGCCATCCCGGGCAAGTACAAACGCATCGCGAGAGGGCGCAGCGGCTGGGCGTGGGCGGGCAATTTCTTTTTACCGGGCAACGCCCGCCCGAGGAGATTCCACAGTTCATGCAATTGGCGCATGTGCTGGTCTCTCCTCGCCTGGAAGGCAACAACACTCCTCTGAAAATCTATTCGTACCTCCGTTCCGGCGTTCCCATCGTTGCCACCAATCACCTCACCCATACGCAGGTGTTAAATTCCGAAGTTGCGGCGCTGACCGAGTGCACGCCTGCATCTTTTGCGCAAGGCTTGTTGCGCGTGTTGGAAAACGAAACCTATCGCCAAAAAATCGCGCAGAATGCGCAAGCATTGGCGGAGCGCGAATACAGCTATGAAGCCTATCTGCGCAAGACGCGCGAAATTTACGAGTATGTGGAATCTCTGCTTTCTAAAAGAGCTCAGGAATAAACCATGTGCGGCATTTGCGGTGTCATGAATTTCGAGCGCGAGCGCAGCATCGACGAACACGAGCTGCGCCGCATGAACGAGGCGATCTTTCATCGTGGCCCGGATCAAGACGGATTTTATATCAAAGGCCGCGTCGGCATGGGCATGCGGCGCTTGAGCATCATCGATCTCTCCGGCGGCAAACAACCCATTCGCAACGAAGACGGCAGCATCTGGATCGTCTTCAACGGCGAGATTTATAACTATCCCGAGCTGCGCGCCGACCTTGAAAAACGAGGGCATCGTTTTTACACCAAGGCCGATACCGAAGCCATCGTGCACGCTTACGAAGAATACGGCCACGATTGCCCGAATAAATTGAACGGCATGTTCGCGTTTGCGATTTGGGACGAGCGGAAACAGTGCCTGTTCATCGGCCGCGATCGCCTCGGCAAAAAGCCGTTGTATTATTATCACGATCGCGAACGTTTGGTGTTCGGCTCGGAATTGAAAAGCATTTTGCAAGTCAAAAGTATTCCCCGCCGCGTTTCGCCCGAAGCGCTGGATTTGTATTTGACCTACGAATACATCCCGGCGCCGCATACGATTTTTGCGGACCTCAAAAAATTGCCGGCCGGCCACACGATTACGATTCACGACAACGGCAAAACCGAGCTGCGCCGCTATTGGGATTTGCATTTTCACGAGAACGGCCACCGGCCACAAGAGCTGCGGCAAGGGTTAGTCGACCTGCTGCAAGATGCCGTCAAGATTCGGTTGATGAGCGATGTGCCGTTGGGCGCTTTTCTTTCGGGCGGAATCGATTCGAGCTGCATCGTCGCCTTGATGGCGCGTGTGATGGATCAGCCCGTCAAAACTTTTTCCATCGGGTTTGAAGAAGGCAGCTACAACGAGTTGTACTATGCGCGTGAAATCGCGCGCCACTTCAAAACCGATCATCACGAAATGATCATCCGTTCGAATGCATTGGAATGGACCGAGAAGCTGGTCAAGCATCTCGACGAGCCGCTCGGCGATTTTTCGATCTTCCCGACCTTTTTGGTTGCGCAGATGGCGCGGCAACACGTCACGGTTGCGCTCTCCGGCGACGGCGGCGACGAATTGTTCGGCGGGTATGACACTTATGTTGCGGACGCGATGGCGCGCAAATATCGCAAGCTGCCGGCGATTTTACGCAACGAATTGATTCCGGCGGTAACCAGAATGATTCCACCCACGGAAAAGAAAAAGGGCGCGATCAACCGCCTCAAGCGTTTTGTCGACGGCGCGGTGTTGCCCGAAGATTTGCAGCACGTGCGTTGGATGATTTTTCTGACCGAACAGGAAAAGTCGAGTTTATATGGCGACGCGATGCGCACCATGGCGCGCACGACCGAGGCGCACGATTTCATCCGCCACTTCTTCCAACGCGCGGATTCGAAAGACTACGTCAATCGCCAGTTGTACGTTGACCTCAAAACCTATCTCTGCGACGACATCATGGTGAAGGTCGATCGCATGAGCATGGCCACCTCGCTGGAAGCGCGTGCGCCGTTTTTGGATTATCGCGTGGTCGAATATGCCGCGACGATTCCCGGCGCGCTGAAAATTCAAGGCACACAGACGAAAAAAATTTTAAAAGAGGCGATGAAAGAATTGCTGCCGCCGGCCATCATCGGCCGCGGCAAGGAAGGCTTCAGCATTCCGATCAAAAATTGGCTGAAAAACGAATTGCGTCCCATGATGCTCGAAGTGTTGTCGCCGGCCGCGCTCAAACGCGACGGCTTTTTCAATGCGGATCACGTGCAGCGTTTGGTCAACGAGCATGTGCAGGGCGTCGAAAACCATAGCCACCGGCTGTGGGCCTTGATGGTTTTTGGCATCTGGCGCAACCAGTATTTGCAGAACTGAAGGACGGCTGAGATGTTCAAGCAGATGAAACACCTTCACAATCTTTTGCGTTTCGCCAAGGGGGAGCAAGAGCCTATTATCGGCCCGCTCAAGGCCATGTGGGAGGTGTTGTACATTTGCAATGCCAAGTGCCGCACCTGCGACCGCTGGCAGGAAACGGCCGATCCGCGCACGCTCTCGACCGCGGAAGGGAAGAATTTGATCGCGCAACTGGCGCGCGCGGGCGCCATGCATCTGTGTTTTACCGGCGGCGAGCCGCTGTTGCGCAAGGATATTTATGAATTGATTGCGTGCGCGCGTGAAAACAAGTTGTCCACCTCGATGTTCACGAACGCTTTGTTGCTGAACGAGCGCCGCGCGAACGAATTGATCAACGCGGGCCTGGATGCCGTTTACATTTCGCTCGACGGCAGCACGCCGGAGCTGAACGATGCCTTGCGCGGCATCAACGGCTATTTCAAATTAGCGAGCGCAGCGATTGAGAATTTGAAAGCATTGCGCAGCAACGGGCGGCCAAAAATTTTTCTCGCCTTCACCGTCAACAAGGCAAACATGTATGATTTGGAAAATATCGCGCGCCTGGTGAAGACTCGCGCGCTCGACGGGCTTTCGTTTCAGCCGGCTCTGCATGTTCCCGAAATCAAGTATCGTGTCGAGGACGATTTAGCGTTTGCACCGGGCGACGGCGCGATCTTGCAGAACCTCGTGAACAATGTCGTCAAGATGTACGGCGACATTCTGCCGATGGGCCGGGATTATTATCGCCAATTTGCCGCGCATATTGACAACCCCAAAAGCTTGAAAGAGCACAACAATATCGCCGGTTATGCGCTGGCCATGATCGACCCGTTCGGCAACATTTATCCCGATCCGCTCAAAAATGCCGCCATGGGCAACGTGCGCGAGCAGTCGTTTGAAGAAATTTGGTTTGGCCGCCGCGCGCGTGAAGTCCGCCATCGCATCGCCTGCCACGAGCATCCCGTGGAATTGTTCGAAAGCTTCATCTCCATGAACCTGGCCGTGCGCCGCTTGAATCCTTTGAATCTGCATCGCACCCTGCGGCCTTTGCTCAAAGCGGCGGAGCATTTTTGATTTTGTAGTAGTGCCTATGCGCTCATTTCTCGTTGGCTCTTCCAAAATGACGATAACTCAATCTCAAAATCTCAAAACCGCTTCAATAAAATCTCTCAATGGTGATTTGATCAAAGCCATCGCCGATTATTGGAACGCGCACATACACGATCTCGCTATTGCCAAGCATGCCGTGGGCACGGCGGGATTTTTTCAAGACCTCGACGATTATCGTTTCGATAAATTGCGCTATTTGCCCAAGATCGTCAATTTCAACGGCTATCGCGGAAAAAGCATCCTGGAAGCCGGCTGTGGCATTGGCCTCGATTTGTTGCGTTTCGCCAAAGGCGGCGCAAAAGTCGTGGGCGTTGATTTAGCCAAAACTTCCATCGAGCTTGCCAAAAAGAATTTCGCATTGAACGGCGCGCGCGGCGATTTTTTTATTATGAACGGCGAAGCGCTGGAGTTTGATGATAACAGCTTTGACGTCGTGTATGCGCACGGCGTGTTGCAATACACCGCCGACGCCAACAAAATGGCGCGCGAGCTTCATCGCGTGCTCAAACCCGGCGGCGAGGCGATTGCGATGGTCTATAATCGTATTTCCTGGCTCAACGCGCTTTCCAAAGTGATGAAGGTGAATTTGGAGCATGAAGACGCGCCGGTGTTGAATAAGTATGCGATCGCTGAATTTAAAAAAATGCTCATGCCTTTTGCGCAAGTCCGCATCGTGCCCGAGCGTTTTCCGGTGGCGAGCAAGCTGCACAAAGGCTGGAAAGCAATGCTGTATAACGGCATGTTCGTTCCGGCGTTCACGATACTACCTCGCTTTCTGGTGCAGCCTTTGGGTTGGCACTTGATGGCCTTTTGCAAGAAGTGAGCGGGATAATGGCGAAAAAAGTTTTAGTGACCGGTGCGAACGGCTTCACTGGCAGTTATCTCTGCAAACACCTTCTGCACCAGGGTTATCATGTGCGCGGCCTGGTGCGCCGTTCCAGCAAGCTGGATTTATTGAACGGCAACGAAATCGAATTGGCGCACGGCGATATCGCCGAGGAAAATAGCAGCCGCGATTTGGAGGCTGCGATGAAGAACGTCGATATTGTTTATCACGTCGCTGCGACCTATCGCACCGAAGGCGTGCCGCGCAAATACTTTTGGCAGGTGAATGTCGAGGGCACACGCCGTTTGCTCGAAGCCGCCCAGCGCGCCGGCGTCAAGCGCTTTGTGCATTGCAGCACCGTCGGCGTGCAAGGTGAAATCAAAAATCCGCCGGCCACGGAAGAGGCGCCTTTTTCGCCGGGGGATGTTTATCAAGAATCCAAACTGGCCGGCGAATTGTTGGCGCAAAAATTTTTTGCAGAAAAGAAACTGCCGGGCGCGATCGTACGCCCGGCCGGCATTTATGGCCCGGGCGACACGCGCTTTCTCAAATTGTTTCGTTTCATTCATAACGGCAAATTTCGTATGCTCGGCAGCGGTCGCGTGCTTTATCATTTGACCTTTGTCGAAGATTTGGTGGCGGGCATTGCTTTGGCCGGTGAGAAAACAGAAGCCGTCGGGCAAGCATTTACGATCGGCGGCAGTGAGTATACAACCATGACCGAGTTAGTGGCGCGGATTGCGAAAGCGCTCAACGTTTCCGTGCCGAAGAAAAAAATCCCGGTTTGGCCGGTGTGGTTCGGTGGCTTGTTATGCGAGATCGCGTGCCGGCCCTTCGGTATCGAGCCGCCGATTTATCGCCGCCGCGTTGATTTTTTCATCAAAGATCGCGCCTTCGATATTAGCAAAGCACGCAAGCTGCTCGGCTACGAACCCAAAGTCGATTTAGACACCGGCTTGCAGCGCACCGCCGCTTGGTATCGCGCGCAAGGACTATTGTAGCGCAGGCTTCCAGCCTGCTTCGTTATAATGCAGGCTGGAAGCCTGCGCTACCATTCAAACACCTCTTTCGCAAGGATTCAAAACGTGGCTGATGCAACCAACTCTTCCCCGCGCCGGGAAAGCGTCGAAATCCAAAAAGAATTGTTCGACGCCAAAAAATCCAAGCTGCAAAAATATAAAGAAATCATTCTCGGCGAAGCCGGCGCTTGGTTTTTGATCAAGTATGAATTGATCATGACTTGCATAAGCTGGATGCCGGGCGCGTTGGGACTGGTGCTGCGCAGCAAGCTCTACCCGCTGTTATTGGGCAGCGTTGGCCGCAATGTGACTTTCGGAATGAACGTGGTGTTGCGCCATCCGAAAAAGATTTTCATCGGCAACGACGTCGTGATCGATGACAACGTCGTGCTCGATGCCAAGGGGCAAAACAACAAAGGTTTGTTCATCGGCAACGGCGTGTTCGTTGGCCGCAACACGATCTTGAGCTGCAAGAACGGCGATATTCGTTTGGGCGACAACGCCAATCTTGGCTTCAATTGCGAGATTTATTCCGCCAGCGAAGTCACGGTCGGCAAGAATGTTTTGATGGCGGCTTACGTTTATCTCGTGGGCGGCACTCACACTTTTCATCGCCTCGACATTCCGATTCTTTTTCAAGAGCGGGTGAGTGCAGGCATTCATGTTGGCGACAATGCCTGGCTGGGTGCGCACGCGGTGGTTTTTGACGGCGCAAACATTGGCAAAGAATGCATCATCGGCGCCGGCTCGATCATCAATCACGACATTCCCGATTGGAAAATCGCCGCCGGTGTGCCGACAAAGGTGATTAAAGATCGCCGCCAGCTTGCGGATGAGCGTGTGGTAATCACGGCGTGAATTCAAATCTCGCTCCCACGCAGAGCGTGGGAACGAGAGACGAGAGAACGAGAATAACTATGATCAACATTCTCCACGTCATCGACAAGCTTTCCATGGACGGCGTCAACCCCAGCAGTTGCGCGCAACTCTTTGCCGAGTGGTTTGCGCAACATGATGCCCGGCGCTTCAAAATCATGGTCGCGAATCTGCGCGCTCAAGATGCGGCGGGAGAATATTTGCAAAAACGCGGGCTGGAAGTTTTCTTCATCGACAAAGGCAAATTCTCTTTTGCGAATGTGAATGCCATAGAAGCTTTGATCGAAGAATACCATGTTGACGTGTTGCATTTGCACGGCTACAGTTCGGCAAATTTTGGCCGCCTCGCGGCGCGCCGCACCGGCATTCCGGCGGTTATGCACGAACATGCGATTTTAAAAGTATTGCCGCACCAATATCTTGCCGATAGGTTGTTGCGCAACAAAACCGACGTCGCTGTCGCCGTTTCAAATGCGGTCGCAGATTTTCTGCGCACAGGCCGCAGCGTGCCGCGCGAGAAAATTCAAGTGATTTGGAACGGCATCAACTTGCAAGCTTTTCGCCGGCCCGATCGCAAGAAAGCCGAAGAATTTCGCCGCCGTTTTGCCGATCGTTCACAAAAATTAATCGGCACGGTCACGCGGCTGCGCGAGGAAAAAGGTAATCGCTATTTTATTCAAGCCGCGCATGAAGTTTTGCAGGATTTTCCCAACGCGCGCTTTGTCTTGGTAGGCGATGGTCCCGAACGTGCCGTATTGGAAAAACTTGTGGCGCAATTGGGCCTGCAACCGCGCGTGCATTTCGCCGGTTTTGTGGACGATGTGCCTGCGGCGCTGGCCGCATTCGATATCGCCGTGATTCCTTCTTTGCGCGAAGGTTTTGGCCTGGCGCTCGCGGAAGCGATGGCCGCAGGCAAGCCCGTTGTTGCAACGCGTGTGGGCGGCATGATGGAAATGGCGGAACATGAACAGAACGCTTTATTGGTTCCGCCGGCAAACAGCCCGGCATTGGCGAAAGCCCTGCTGCAGTTAATCAAAAATCGGGCGCAGGCCGCAGGTTTGGGAGAAGCGGCACGGCGCCAAAGCGAAAATTTTAGCCTCGAAAAAAACGTGGCCGCACTCGAAGCTTTGTATGAACACCTGGTGCCCGGCAAAAAACCGGGTTTTGCTGTAAAGAAAATTTTAGATTCCGCAGTAGTGGAATTGAGCAACTGAGACATGGATTTCAATCCACGTCTGCTCGCAGAGGGACTTGACGACTCGACTTGAATGATGCTGGCAACGCTGACCAACAAACTGCGCTGGAGCTATCGCAAAAACGCGCCGGATATTTTCGCCCTACTCGCGCGCAATTATCCGAATTTTGTGGCCGGCAAAAACCCGAAGGAATTGCGGGACGAAATTCCGGTATTCACGTTTCATACGGTTGAGCCGGTTGCTTTCGAAGAACAACTCGAGTTTCTGGCGCAGAACGGTTATCAAACTTTGGAGGGCGAGGAATTTCGCGCCGCTATTTCCGGCGAGACCGCGATTCCGCCGCGCAGCGTGCTGTTGACTTTTGACGATGGCCGCGCCTCGCTGTACAGCGTCGCATTCCCTTTGCTGAAGAAGTACGGCGGCAGCGCCGTGGCTTTCATCATCCCGGGTTTGATTCCGGAAAGCGCACGGCCCTCGCAAACTTACGAGGATTACGTTGCCGGCAGCGCAGCTTCAGATGATTTGTTGGAGCGCGAGCGCAGCAATGAGCCGTTATGTTCTTGGGAAGAAATTCGCGAGATGCACGACAGCGGCGTGATCGACTTTCAGTCGCACACGAGGTATCACCATCAAGTTTGCGTGTCGGAGGAGCTGGTTGATTTCATGCATCCGCAGTGCCCGGCGTATTTTTTTGGCGATTTGAATGCCCTGACGTATCGTAAAAATGGCGAATGGAATTATGCCCAAGCTCCAGCGTGGGGCGCGCCGGTGTATCGCGCCGAGCCGCGCATGGCCGGGCATCTCGCTTTTTTTGACGATGAAAGGGTGCGTCATGCGTGCATTGATTTTGTCCGGCGCGAAGGTGGGAAAAATTTTTTCAAAAGCGCGGATTGGCGCAAGCACTTGCTCGCGGTTTACCGCGAGCACGGCAAAAAATTCAGCAAGACCGGTTGGGAAGCGCCCGCGGATCAACATCAAACCATTTTGGAAGATTTGGCGTTTTCGAAAAGCATGATTGAGGAAAAATTGCCGGGCAAGAAAGTTGAGCAATTTTGTTATCCCTGGTTCATGGGATGCCCTTTAGTGGTGCGCTTGTCGAAAGAAGTTGGATATGCGATCAACTATTGGGGCATCGTGCCGGAGCGGCCCACCAATCGTCGCGGGCAAAGCTTGTTTTACGTGCCGCGCATGGAAGATCATTATCTTTTTCGCCTGCCAGGCGAAGGCAGGCGCCGCTTGCGGGATATTTTGAAAACAAAATTCAAAAGCAATCTGCCGGGATTCACGGCGCAGATGATGAAAAACTGAAAAGAGTAAGCAGATTGAACGGATAAAACGAATCCGCTTTATCCGCTCAATCCGTTTACTAAAAAGAGACTGAGTACATGTCGTCGTAGGATGAACAATGATTTTTGGTATTGCCGGACATAACACTTCGAACCAAAAGCTGGCGAATGTTTCCGCAGAAACTTTGCCGGCTTTATTTGGCGAGCAGGACAACGAAGGCGTCGCGCGCTTGGTCGTGTCCTCGCAAGACGCGAGCGTGATGATACAGCCCAATTGGGTGCCGACGCTGGACGTCAATCTTGCTAGTTATCACTGCGCCAAAACCGGCAGCTTCGCCGCGTTTCATGGCAATCTTTTCAATCGGCAGGAATTGTTGGCGCAATATGCAAGCGCCGCGCGCCTGTCTTCCCAGGCCAATGCTGCGGAAGTGGCTCTGCGTTTGTTGTTGGAACAGGGCGAAACTGCGTTTGCGAAACTCAATGGCAATTTTGTGTTAGCGATTTGGGACGGTGCGCTGCAACGTTTTTATCTCGTGCGCGATCATCTCGGCATCGAAGCGATTTTTTATTGCCGCAAGCACGGCGTTTTGTTTTTCTCCGACAATCTTCAACGTCTGGCAAATGTTCCGGCGGTGGGCCGCCGGCTGAACTATAATGTCATGCAGCGCTATTTGCTGTTTAATTATAATCCCGGCAACGATACTTTTTTTGAAGAGGTGCAGGCCTTGCGTCCGGGGTCTTTTTTGAAGATCGAGCGCGGCCGCATGAGCATTGAGCAATATTGGCGGCCCTCGTTCGCGGAAACTTTCAACAAAGATGAGGCGACGTATAAAGCCGAGTTGCTGGAATTGCTGCGCGATGCCGTGCGCATTCGTTTAGCCCCGGGAGATTTTCGTCCAGGCGCGTTTCTCAGCGGCGGCATGGATTCCAGCTCCGTGGTGCATTTCATGCACGGCGAGCTGCACAGGCCGATGGCAACGTTTTCATTTCGCTGCCGCGGCAAAAGTTTTGATGAATCGCATTACGCGCGCATCATGTCCGAGCGCTATCAAACGCAACATCATCAAGTTGAATACACGCCCGAAGACGCCGCGTCGCGCATCGTGCAAATCGCGCAATCCGCGCAAGAGCCGTTTTCCGACATCGGCATCGAAGTCGCTTCCTGGCTGCTCGGCAATCACGTGCGCGAGCATGCGGATTATGTGTTGACCGGCGACGGCGGCGACGAGTTGTTCGGCGGGCATCCGGTTTATCTCGCCGATCGCGCGGCTGAAACCTTCGACAAAATTCCCGGCTTCATTCGCAGCCCGCTCACCAAAACTTTGCAGCGGTTGCCGGATACCGACGAGAAGAAAAGCCTGACCGTGAAAGCCAAGCGCTTTTCCTATAGCGCCAATTTTCCCGCCAGCTTGTACAGCAATCGCTGGCGTATTTATTACACCAACGAAGAAATGCGGCAGCTTCTGCATCCGGATTTGACCGGCCGCACCGATGGCTATGATCCGTTCCGTGAGCTGCATGAAATTTACCATGAAGCCGACGGCCGTGATCAACTGAGCCGCACGCTATACGGCGATTATTATTCCGTCGTCGGATTTTATCTTCGCCGCATGGAATTGATTCGCAATTTCGGCATTGAAGGCCGCATGCCGCTGTTAGATTACCGCCTGGTCGATTACACCGCGCGCATTCCGAGTGCATTAAAGATTGGCAAACGCGGCGAAACCAAAGTGATTTTACATCGCGTCATGGCCGGCGAATTGCCCGATGAAATCGTGTTCCGCAAAGACAAGCTCGGCCACAGCGTGCCCATGAAAAATTGGATGCGCGAATCCGCCACCATTCAAAATTTGCTGCGTGAATATCTTTCTTCGCAACAAATGCGGCAACGCGAATTTTTCAATTCCAGTTTTATCGAACAAATGCTGGCGGATCATCAGCGCAAAGCGCACAATCATTCGCATCGTTTGTGGTCTCTGTTGGTGTTAGAATTGTGGTGCCGTGCGCATCTCGATCAGCAACCGGAAACGGTGGCCGTTTGAAACTCTGGCTCAAAGCGCTGCTCAGCCTCGCGTTGATGGCGGTGTTGCTTTGGCAAGTCGACCTCCGGCAAATCAGCTCGACTTTCGCAGCGACACGATTCGAACTTTCATTGGCAGCATTCACGCTCTTTCTCCTGCAACAAGTGATCGTTGCATATGCGTGGCACATGTTGCTGCCAGTCGATAACAACCGCGTGCCATTTATCAAAACTGTTGAAGTCCATGCCCTCGGCAGTTTCTTCGGAACGTTTTTGCCCTCGAGCGTAGGCATGGATGTGATTCGCGCCTATCGCCTCGGCCGTTATCTCGAACGCGGCGTCGATTCCGCCAGCGCCATGTTTGTCACGCGCGTGGTGGGATTTTTGGTGAATTTCGTGCTCGCGCTGGCTGTCGCCATTCCCGTGAGTTTTCAATTGCACAACGCAGCTATTTTTGGGACGGTGCTGGCGTTGACGCTCATGTTCGTTGCCGGCGTCGTTTTTATTCTGCACCCGCGCGCGCTGGCGCTGATGAAAAATATTTTGTTGCGTTTCGGATTGGCCGGCGTCGCCGAGAAGATTCGGGGCTTTCGCGAAGGGATTACTTCCGTGAGCCGCAGCCGCGGCCGCATGCTGCAGTTGATCGCGGTCTCATTCATTTATCAGAGCCTCGGCATCGTGATTGTGTTTATGCTCGGCCGCGCGTTGGGTATCGAATTGAGCTTGTGGCGCTATTTCATCTATATCCCGCTGATCACAACGATCACGGTATTGCCCATTTCATTGGCCGGCCTCGGCATTCGCGAAGGCGCATTTGTTTTTTTCTTCGCGCAAGCCGGCGTGGCGCAAGCACAAGCGCTTTCGCTTTCACTGTTGCTCTTTGCGCAAACTTTAGCTCTGGCATTGTTGGGCGGCGTGTGGTACTTTCTGGCGCGTGAATCCAAAGCTGTAGCGCAGACTTCCCGAAAGAGCCTTGCGGCCAGTCTGCGTTCTCAAATAAATCGTGAGGAGAGAGTATGATGCCAGAACCTGCCAAGCTCGCCATTCTCGGCGCGGGCAAAATGGGCGAAACGCTCGCGAGCGCATTGATCGAAGCAAAGATCTTGCGTCCGGAGCAAATTCTCGTCACCGCGCGCCATCCGCAACGCGCGCACGAAGTGGCGCAGCGTTTCGGCGTGATGGCGGCCATGTCAAATTTGGAAGCAGCACAGCAAGCGGACATTATTTTGTTATGTGTAAAGCCGCAAGTTGCGCGTGAAGTCCTTGCTGAGATCAACCCGGTGTTGCGCAATGAGCATTTGTTGATTTCGATTTTAGCCTCGGCCACGACTTCATTCATTGAAAATCTCTTGAGCGCAAAAATCCCGGTCGTGCGCGCCATGCCAAATACGCCGAGCTTGTTGCGCGTAGGCATGACCGTGCTCTGCGCCGGCAAGCAGGCGGAACGCAAACATCTCGAGCAAGCCCAGCGCATTTTCGATGCCGTTGGCCGTACCATGATCATGGATGAAAAATACATGGATGCAGTCACGGCATTGAGCGCTAGCGGTCCGGCCTATATCTATGTCGTGCTCGAATCGCTTGCCGAAGGCGGTGTGAAAGTCGGATTACCGCGCCACATTGCAACGGAGTTGGCGGCGCAAATGTGTCTCGGCGCAGCCAAGATGGTTTTGGAAACCAAAGCGCATCCCGCGTTGCTCAAAGACGCCGTCACCACGCCGGCAGGCTGCACCATCGACGGCTTGTTGCGCTTGGAAGAAGGCGGGCTGCGCGTCACGCTCATCAAAGCGGTAGTCGAGGCCACACATCGCGCCAAGCAGTTGATTGATAATTGATGTTTAATTCTCCTGTCATCTGTAGGAATCTTGTGACGCACCGGCACAGGACTCGGAGTTCATTCAAATAGTTACTTCGCATGTCATTTGTAAGAATCTTTTCAAGCATCGAGTAGAACATTCAGAGCTTTCCCCAGTGCTTAAAAAGATTCTTCCAGAATGACATTTTACGGCGCCACGGGCTCATATAAAAATTCAAAATGCCTTTTCGAATTATTACGAACACGCAGGAATTTCAAAACCTGCAACCCGTTTGGGACGAGTTGTATCGCAGCAGCGCCAATCACACGCCCTATCAATCCTGGGAATGGAATTTTGCGTGGTGGCAGCATTTTGGCGAAATGGACGCGCTGCGTTTGATTGTGATCGAAGAAAACGAACGCGTGCTCGGCCTCGCGCCATTTTTTCTGCGTTCAAAATTTTTCGGCTGGCCGGTGGCGCATCTCGGCTTCATCGGCCAGAAACGCACGGATTATTTGGATTTCATCGTGCGCGCCGGCGCCGAGCCGATTTTCTTCCGCGAGCTGCGCGAAGCTTTGAAAAGCATGCAAGCGCAATGGCAGTTCGTCGAATTGAAAGACATGCCCGATACTTCGACGAATTGGCCGCACTTGTTTCGCGAAATGAGCGAAGCATTTCCGGTGTTCGAGATGGACATGCAGCGCGTGTGCGTCACGGTTCCGTTGGCGCAGGATTGGGAAAGCTTCTTGCAAACGCTGGGTAAACGCACGCGCAAAGACGTCGGTTATGACCGGCGCTATTTTGAAAAGAATTTTTCAACCGACTTTAAAATTTTTACCAATTCATCAGCGGTGTTTGACGGCTTTCGCGATCTCGCACAAATCTATCAATCCCGCTGGGTGGAAGAAAAAGGCGCAAGCCGGCTGTCGGAGAACAATGTCGTGCAATTTGAAAATCAGATTTGTGAAAAATTTTCCAATCGCGGCGACTTTCGTCTTTATCTATTGTATGCCGATGGCAAGCCCGCGGCCGGTCTTTCCGGTTATATAAAAAACGATAAGCTGTACGGCGACATTTACGCGCACGTGCCCGAGCTGCACAAATTCAGCGTCGGCAACGTGCTGCTCGGCCGTGCCATTGAAGATTGTATTAACCTCGGTTTGAAAGAGCTCGATCTTTCGCGCGGCGAGGAAGCCTATAAATTTCGCTGGAACGGCCAGCCCAAACGCAATCATCACGTTAAAATTTTTCGCGACCGCCTCGCCGCAGCCAAAGCTTCTTTTGCTGAAGGAATTTATGAGAAAGCGTCCCACAGCCGGTTCCTCAACAAGATGTTGGCGAACTACCGGCGGTGGCGGTACGGTTCGTAAAACGTAATGCGTAATGCGTAAACAACGAATTATGTTTTACGCATTACGTTTTACGTCTTAGCTATCACCTCAACCAAGCTTCAAGGAACCACCAATGCCTCTGCCTGTTGCACATTCTTTGATGGGTTACACGATCGGCGAAAGCACGCGCTATCGTTTGTCGCGCAATTTTTGGATAAATGTTTTGATTCTCGCGGTACTGGCAAATTTGCCGGACGTTGATTTTCTGCCCGGCTTTCTTGCCGGCATTCCGAATATGTATCACCATCATCAAACGCACAGCCTCGGTTTTGCCGTATTGATTGCAATGCTCGGCGGCGCGATAGCCTGGTTTTGGCAGCGCCGGTTTTGGCCTGGTTTCGGGCTCGTGTTTGCCGCGGTCGGCTCGCATCTTGCGCTCGATCTGCTCACACAGGATTTTTCCGATCCGCACGGCATGATGCTGCTCTGGCCTTTGACTTCGGAATTTTATGACGTGCCCTGGAAGGTTTTTCTTGCGGTGAATAAATCCGATCGTTCCGAGAATTTTTTTGTCTCCCTGCTCAACACCGCCAATGTTCGCGTCGTTGCCATAGAATTGGCCGTCATGCTGCCGCTGGCTGCGCTGGCGGCGCTGAAAAGATTTTGGATGAAGCGCGCGCTGGCGCCGACCAAAGCCGGCCGACGCCGCATAGCCACACAAAAAATCGAAACCACTCTGGCTTGGAAAACGCGGCGGCAATCGGCAAATCTGGCCGAGACGGAAGCGAGGCCGCAAGTGCCGGCATTGGATTATGCTGCTTTGGATTTGAATCAACCCGGCTATCGCAATGGCAAAGGCTGATCAGAAAGAAATTTTTTGCAGCATCGTCGTGCCGGTGATGAACGAGGAAGAAAACGTGCGGCTGCTGCACGAAGCCATTACTCGCGTCATGCTGGAATGGGGCCGCAGCTATGAGTTGATCATCATTGACGATGGCAGCACCGATCGCACCTTTGACATTCTTCATGAAATTTCACGGCACGATCCCTGTTTGCGCGTGGTCAAGTTCCGCTGCAATTTCGGGCAATCTGCTGCCATGGCCGCCGGCTTCGAACAGAGTCGCGGCGAATACGTGGTCACACTCGACGGCGATTTGCAAAACGATCCGGTGGACATTCCGCGCGTCGTGGAAAAAATGCAGGAGGGCTACGACATTGTCAGCGGCTGGCGCAAAAATCGCAAAGACAAATTTCTCATTCGCAAAGTGCCGAGCAAAATCGCCAACCGCCTCATTCGCAAAACCACGCGCGTGGATTTGCACGACACCGGCTGCTCGCTGAAAGCCTATCGCGGCGAAGTCGTGCACAAAATTCGCCTTTACGGCGAAATGCACCGCTTCATTCCGGCGCTGGCGCGCGTCGAAGGCGCGCGCATCGGCGAGCTGGTAGTGAATCATCACGAGCGCAAGTTCGGCAAATCGAAATACAATCTCTCGCGCACGTTCAAAGTCATCATGGATTTGATGACGCTGAATGTGCTGCTCAAATATCTCACGCGCCCGCTGCATTTCTTCGGCGGATTGACCGTGTTTTTCAATGGGCTGGGTTTTGCGAGCTTGATGGCGCTGACGTGGGGCTGGAGCCAAAATCATTATGTCGAAGATGAATTGAATGTGCTGATGTCCCTCACTTTTCTTTTGTTCGCAGCGGGCATCAATTTTTTGCTTTATGGCTTGATCGCCAACAGTGTGGTAAGCACCGGTGAAAAACGCGACGAGCGACTTTACGAATTTAAAACCTATGGCAACTGAATTACAAAATCCCATCCGCGACGCCGATCTTTTCGCGCCGGATGACGGACATCAAAGCAACGGCCGCATGTCTGCTGAGGTTCAAGTCTCAGTCATCGTGCCCGTGTTCAACATTGCCGGCGAGGCCGCGGTAATTTACACCGACTTGTGCACCAGTTTGGAAAATTACGGCCAGGCTTTCGAGATCATTTTCATCGACGACGCCAGCACCGACGCGACGTGGAAACGGCTCAACGAAATCGCGCAAAAAGATCCGCGCGTGAAATTGCTGCGCATGCGTTCTTCCTTCGGCGAAACCGCAGCATTGCAGGCCGGCTTGCAACACGCACAGGGCGAGCGCATTATTTTCGCCGCCGCGCGCGTGCGTGTGAACATGCGCGCGCTGCCCAAGCTTTTGCGCAAGATGGACGAAGGCCACGACCTGGTCGTGGCTTGGCGCACGCCGCGGCAAGATTCCGGTTTGAATCGTCTGGTTTCGCATGCGTTCAATTGGATGGTCGAGCGCTTCAGCCATCTTCGTTTGCACGACATCAATTCCAGCGTCATCGCCACGCAGCGCGAAGTGCTCGAAAATATCGTGTTCTACGGCAATCTCAACATCTTCATTCCCATTCTGGCGGCGCGCAAAGGCTATCGCGTCACCGAAGAAAAAATCGAACAACAAAACGGCGCGTTCCGGCAATCGAAATACGTGAGCGAATATATTCAGAGATTGCTCGACATCATCACCGTCATTTATTTGACGCGCTATTCCAAAAAACCGCTGCACTTTCTCGGATTCTTCGGCATGATCTTCACCGTTGCCGGCGTTGTCATGAATTTGTATTTGTTCGGCTATCGCATTCTCGGCTTCGGCGGCATCGCGGGACGGCCGCTACTGCTCCTCGGCGCGTTGTTGCTGGTCATCGGCTTGCAGATGATTTCCATCGGCCTCATCGGCGAGATGATCATTTACACGCACGCCCGCGAACAAAAGGAGTATAACATCGAAACGGTGGTGGGCGCGTGAAACTGATCATTCAAATTCCCTGCTTGAATGAAGAGCAGACGTTGCCGCAAACGCTGCGCGATCTGCCCGAGCGCATCGACGGCATCGATGAAATCGAAGTGCTGGTGATCGACGACGGCAGCACCGATCGCAGCGCGGAAGTGGCGCGCGCGCATGGCGTGCATCACCTCGTGCGCTTCACCAACAACAAGGGCCTCGCCGAAGCGTTCATGGCCGGTTTGGATGCAAGCTTGAAACTGGGCGCGGATCTCATCGTCAACACCGATGCCGACAATCAATATCGCGGCTGCGACATCGAAAAGTTGATTCGCCCGATTCTTGAGCGTAAAGCCGATATGGTGATCGGCGACCGTCAAGTCGAAAGCATCGCGCATTTTTCTCCGCTCAAGAAGAGCCTGCAAAAAGTCGGCAGTTGGGTCGTGCGCCACGTTTCCGAAACCAACGTGCCCGATGCCACCAGCGGCTTTCGCGCCTACAGCCGGGAGGCCGCGCTGCGCATGAACGTGATCTCGCGCTTCACCTACACGCTCGAGACCATCATTCAAGCCGGAAAGAAGAACATCGCGCTCAGCCACGTGCAAGTGCAAACCAACGGCAAGCTGCGCGAATCGCGTTTATTCAAAAGTATTCCGGCATATCTCACGCGCAGCATCGATACCATCTTTCGCATCTACGCGATGTACGAGCCGATGAAGATGTTCGCGTGGAGCGGCATGGTCATCTTCACGCCCGGCGCGTTGCTCGCAGCGCGGTTTCTTTATTATTACGTCACCGGCGATGGCACCGGCCACATTCAATCTTTGATTCTCGCTTCGGTGTTGATGATCGTCGGTTTTCAAATCGCGATGATCGGTTTGGTGGCGGATCTCATCGGCGGCAATCGCCGTTTGCTCGAAGACACGCTCTATCGCATCAAAAAGCTCGAGCTGCAATCCATGCCGCATGAATCCAATGGCCTTCTCGCGCCGGAGCCGGTTGCAGAAAAATGAAAATCGCTTTGATCGGCCCGTCGTATCCGTTTAAAGGCGGCATCGCGCATTATACCACGTTGTTGTGTCGCCATTTGAAAACGCGGCACGAAGTCGCGTTCTTCACTTTCCAGCGCCAATATCCGGAATTTCTCTATCCCGGCAAAGGCGACAAAGACGTGAGCGCATCGGCGCTGCGCGAAGACGGCGCCGAACAATTTTTGGATTCACTCAATCCTTTCACCTGGCAACAAGCGTGGCGGCGTTTGCAGCGCTTGCAACCCGATCTCGTCATCCTGCCGTGGTGGGTTTATTTTTGGACGCCGCATTTTTATTACCTCGCCCAGCGCATCAAACGCAAGCTCAACGGCCGGCTGCTGTTCGTTTGCCATAACGTCGTCGCGCACGAATCCAACCGCCTAGCGAAATTTTGCACCTCTCTCGTTCTCCAACGCGGCGATTTGTTTTTGGTGCATTCGAAAGAAGACGAAGCGAATTTGAAAAGAATTTTGCCGCGTGCAAAAATCGCCCGCGCTTTTCATCCCAGCTATGACGTCTTCCAGCAAAACGGCATCACCAAAGCCTCCGCGCGCCAACAGCTCGGCCTGCAAGGCAAAACGATTTTGTTCTTCGGCTTCGTGCGGCCTTACAAAGGCCTCAAGTATTTGCTCGAAGCCATGCCGATTATCTTGCAAGAAGAAAAAGTCAACCTGTTGGTCGTTGGTGAATTTTGGGAAGGCAAGGAAGAATGTCTGAATCAAATAAAAGCACTCGGCATCGAAAAAAATGTTGTGGTGATTGATCGCTACGTGCCGAATGAAGAAGTCGAAGTTTTCTTCGCTGCCTCGGATTTGTTGGTGATGCCTTATGTTTCCGCCACCGGCAGCGGCTTGGTGCAATTGGCATTCGGCATGGGCACGCCGGCGCTAGTCACGAGCGTCGGCGCGCTGCCCGAAGTGGTGCGCGACGAACAAACCGGCTACATCGTGCCGCCGCAGGATTCCACTGCAATTGCCGCGCGCGTGATTCAATACTATCGCATGAATTTGGAAGAAAGCTTCCGCGAGAATGTGATGAAAGATCGCCATCGCTTTTCCTGGGGGCAGTTGGTGGAGGCGATAGAAAATCTATATTCTCGTTCCGACGGTCTCCGTCGGAATGCATAGTGGACGCTCTGCGTCTTAAAGAGAACGATGCACACGCCTCAACCTCATGTCATTTGTAAGAATCTTTTTAAGCTCGAGCACGACACTTTAAATCAGGAACAATGGCAATGCTCAAAAAGATTCTTACAGAATGACCCAACGCGGACAAGCCGCAACCAAAGAAATTAACACGGAGAAAACAAAGCAAACAGAGAGGGCAGTGCCTGGAAAACTCCCTTTAGCTTTGTAATCTCTGTTTGTTCTGTTTTCTCTGTGTTTAAAATTTTTGCTTTTTTTGCAACGAATGAACTTTTAATAGAATAAAGAAGTGATGGGCATTAAGGCGAAGAAGTATTCAGGAAATCCGAAGCCTTGAGCAACCACCTCGCTAAAAAACAAAGCATCAGAACATTCATCGCGTTGGCGCTGATTCTGGTGGCCGCAACCTATCTGCGCCTGGCCCAACTCGGCATGCCCAGCTTTTGGGTGGATGAGCTGAATTTCGTTTATGCCGGTCAATCGTTGAATGCCAATGAAGAATCGCGTTTTCCCTCGGGTAACTTAAACCAGCGCGCGATGCTGTATGCGCACAGCGTCGCATGGTCAATACGCGCCTTCGGCGTAAATGAATTCGCCGCGCGTTTTCCCAGCGCGGTTTTTGGCATCTTGGCGATTCTGGCAACGTATTTCATCGCCAAAAATCTTTTTGGCCGATTGGCAGGTTTGCTTTCAGCTTTTCTATTGACGTTCTCTCATCTCGCCATTGGCTGGTCGCGGCTGTCGCGCATGTACAGTTTGTTTCAGCTTTTGTTCATCATCGGCGTGTATGCTTTCTATAAAGGTTTCGAAGGCAAAACTGGCGCATGCGAAAATTGCAAGGGCAATCTCTGGCAAAGAGCTAAAGGCTATCTCTCGCAGCAAGGCATTCGCTGGCCGTGGTTGATTGTTAGTGGCATCGTACTGTTTATTTCGATGCAAGTACACGAGCTCACCGGCATTTTTGCCGCGAGCTTGTTGGCATTTGTGGTGGGAATGTTCGCGTTCCAGTTTTTCACTCACGGCGCGCGCACAGCCCTTAAATCAAAATATGGCTTGTCGCTGCTGGCGGCAGGTTTGATTGCAATCTTCGGTTTCAGCTTTTTTGATTTGTGGGGATTTGTTCAGCGCGCATTGAGTTTTCATCCCTCTTGGGCGCGCTACGCATACGTGCAAGATTCGCATTATTATTATTATTTTCTGACGGAAAGCAGCCAATTTCCGCTTGCAGCATTTTTTTTGATCGGCTGCATTTACATGATTACGCGCGCGAACAAAAATGCTTTTTTTGTGGCATGCAATTTCATCGTGCCGGTCGCGCTGCATTCATTTGTGTTTTCATACAAAGTCCCGAACTATATCTTTCAGGTTTATCCTTTTTATGTCATGCTGGCCGCATATGCTTTGAGCAATATTTATCATGATGAAACTGAAAAAATTGCAATAGTTCAAAAGGATTCAAAAAGTATTTGGACAAGACGCATTAAGAGATTCGTTTTAATCGCCGCCGTGTTTGGCTGGCTGCCAGCGACGTTATGGTTTCGTTATTCTTTGAAACTGCCGTTCGCAGGCTCGGCCGGATTCGATGGCGCTGTCGAACACGAAGATTGGCGCGGCGCAGCGACTTTTGTAAATGCCGATGCGGCCAGCAATCAAGTCTTGGCTTCGACCATTCCGCTGACTTTGCTTTACTACACCGGCAAGCCGGCGTATTGTTTGAATCTCGCGCACACGGATTCCACGCTGGATTGGCAGGAAGAAATGAAAGATGGCAAAAAGCGCGACTATTATTCCGGCGGAGAAGCGATTTCGAATCTTGAGGAATTACAGCAAATGCTAACGCGCCATTCTGCGGCGCTGTTTGTGATGGACACGTATCGCCTCGAACGCGAGCAATACGTGCCCAAGGAAGTTTCGGAATTTATTAAAATAAAATTGCCGCGGATGTGGGTGGATAAAGAGAATACGATTCAAATTTATGCGTGGCGCAAGCCTGTGCAAGGTGCGAACAATATGCCGTTGAGTTCGAGCAGGAGCCCTGTCATTCAGGATGAATCTTTTTGAGGACTGGCACTGAGGCGCGATTGGACTTTGTACAAGCGCTCAACAAGATTCCTCCTGAATGACAGGGAATGTGGTTTGTCCGATATTGCATAAGCTCAAAACAGATCGATCAGCATACATGAAAGTCATCTCTCGCAATTCTCAAAAAGTTTTTATCACCGGCGGCGCGGGGTTTCTCGGCCGCGCGATCGTGCAGCGGCTGCTTGACGAAAGTTACGAAGTCGTGGCCTTGGCGCGGCGCGCGCAACTTCCGGCGCATTTGAAGCAGCCCGGCGTGCATACGGTTTCCGGCGACGTGCGCGACGAAGCCAGTTTTGCTGAAGCTTTGTCCGGCGTCGATTATGTCATTCACGCCGCCGCAACCTTTGGCGGCAGTTGGGAAGATTTTTATGCCGTGAACGTGCAATCGACGCAGCGTTTGTTGGAATTGGCGGTGAAGCATCGCGTCAAAAGATTTGTGCAAATTAGCTCGGCGAGTGTGTATGCCCATCACGGCATGAGCAAGCCGCTCGTGTTCACAGAAGACATGCCGTTCGAGCAGGACGAGCATGCGTCGTTTTATGCAAAGTCAAAAATCGCGGCAGAAAAGATTGTTTGGGAGTATATCAAAGCGCAAAAGCTGTCGTGCGTCATTTTTCGCCCCGGCGCGATTTATGGTCCTCACGGTCATATTTTTCCGGCCACGCTCGGCTTGGGCATGGGCGAGGAAAAAATCATTCTCATGGGCAATTCGAATTCGACATTACCGTTGAGTTACGTTGAAAACGTCGCTGAGGCCGTGGTGCGTTCGCTTCAAATGAAAGAAGCGGTGGATGAGTGTTTTAATTTGATTGAAGATCAAACGCTTTCACGCCGCGATTATGTGAAGCTGATCAAAACTAAAATCAATCCCAAGCTCGGAGCGATTCATGTGCCGTTGTGGCTCATGGGCTTGATGAAATTCACATTCAAACAAGTTTTCGGCTTAATCGGCAAAAAGGCGCCGCTCGGTGGTTTGAATCTCAAGCTTTATTGCTCTTCAATCAAATATTCAAATGAAAAATTCAAGCGCGTGTTTCGCGCAACGCCATTGGTGAATTTTGATGAAAGTATCGGCCGCACCGCGAAATGGCAAAAAGAAAAGCGCACGCCGAAAAGATCGCACGGCATTGAAAAAGGAAAAGTAATCATTCCTTCCCAAAAAAAATTGCGCGTGGGAATCATCGGCTGCGGCAATATTTCCGCGGTGCATCTTTCGATCATTAAAGAAATGGCAAGCGTCGCGGAAATCGCCATTGCCGATCCCAAAGAGGAAGCGCGCAAAAACATGGCCGCGCGTTTCGGCATTGCCAAACAATTTGCCGATTATCGTGAGCTGATCGAAAAAGAAAAACCGGACGTCGTGCACATTCTGACGCCGCCGCAATTTCATGCACCGATTGCCAAATTCGCTGCGCAAAAGGGCTGTCATGTGCTCGTTGAAAAGCCAATGGCAATTGATGCCGAGGAAGCACAAGAGATCTTACAAACGGCCAAAGAACATCAAGGCAAATTGTGCGTCGTGCACAATCATCTTTATGATCGCGTGATGTTGGAAGCCCGTGAGATTCTCGCGCGCGGTTTATTGGGTCGCCTCACGTTCGTGGAAAGTTGGTACGGCACGCAATTCAGCGGCGGTTTGCCTTTCGATCCCAAAAATTATTGGGGCATGAATCTGCCCGGCTCGATTTATCAAGATTACATGCCGCATGCGCTTTATGTGTTGACCGATTTCATGCCGAAAGCGCAAGTCAGAGAAGTCATCACGAATTGCTCGGGAAGTATTCCGGGCGTCGATCATGACGAATTGAAAGTGGTTTTGCAAAACGAGCAAACCGTCGGCATGATTCATGTGTCGCTATCGGTTTCGCCGCGCTATCAGTTCGTGAAGATTTTCGGCACCAACGGTTCGATGAAGCTCGATTTTCTCAACAAGGTCGTGCTGCTGGACAAAGAGATCAACGCCATGCCACGCATGTTGAATCGCAGCTTGCTGGCGAGGCAGCACGGCAAAATTCTGCGCAAGGCCGGACGGCGCAACGTTTTTAAAATGTTTCAAAGCCAAAAATTTTTGTTCGAAGGCACGGAGCGGCTCATCGGTTTGTTTTATCGCAGCATCTTGTTGAATGGACCCGAACCCGTGCCGGCGAGTGAAGGCTTGGAAGCGATGCAGATTATGGATCAGATTTGGGAGAAAATGAAAGCGCCGGAACGTTCGCATGTTGAACGGAAGAGTGCTTTGCGATGAAACTCGGTCGTGCAACATTCTTGCTGATGTTAAGCCAGGTCATTTTTCTGGCTTCGGGATTGGCGGTTAATTTCGGCCTCGCGCGTTTGTTCGGCGTGGTCGATTACGGCAATTTCGGCTTGGTAATGTCAATCTTGGTCGTGGTCGAGTTATTCGTCATCACCGGCTTTCCGGAAGTGATTCAAAAATTCGGCGGCGAGCGGCCCGAGGTTATGCGCGCGCTCGTGCGCCAAACTTTGTGGCGTCAGATTCTTTATGCCCTCGGCGTATTCGCAACGTTCTGGCTGACGGCGCCGGCGATCGCAAATTTTTTTAGCGACGAGGCTTTGGCTTCTTTGCTGCGCCTCGCGAGCATTGATATCATCATCTATGGCTTGTACAAATATTTTCTCGGCGTGCAAAACGGACTGCATCGTTTTCAGCAATACACGCTGTTGGGCATTACCTATTCATTGGCGCGCGTGTTTGCAATTGTCGGGCTGGTCTTGCTCGGCTTTTCGGTGCCAGGCGCATTGCTCGGCAATATCATCGCCTCGGCGGCGGCATTGGCGCTGGCCTTGTTTTTTTATCGCGCCCCAAAACCGGAAAGCGAATATCCGCCGGCGGCTTCTGGCATGTGGGTCGTACAAAACGTGATTTATTTCGTCGGCCTCAACGCCTTTTTTGCGATCGATCTGTGGTTCGTCAAACTCTTCCTTTCGAAGAGCGAAGTCGGGCTTTACGTGTCCGCCTCGGTGTTGGCGAAGCTTTCTTATTTTTTGTCGATCGCGCTGTCCGCCGTGTTGTTGCCTTCGCTGGCGCGCGCCCTCACAAAAAACGAAACGCAGCGTGTGCGCGAATTGACGCAAGATACGCTGCGCTACCTCCTCATCTTTCTCACCTTGTTGAATGTGCTGGTCTTTGTGCACGCTCAAGAAATCATTGAGTTGTTCTTCGGCGCAGAATTTATTCTCGCCGCGCCGATCTTGCGCTGGCTCACACTCGGTCTTTCATTAGTAACGATCATGGCCGTAGTCAACACTATCATGATCGCGCACAATATGATGCGGTCGTGCTTTGTGATCGTCAGTGCGTTAGTCGCACTCGATATCATGTTGAATCTGTATCTCGTGCCGCGCTTGCACATGCAAGGCGCGGCGCTCGCGACTCTCATAGTGGGCTTGGCTGGAACAATTGTTTCAGTTTTGTACATTTTCCGTGACCTCAGACCTTTGCTGCTATCTTTTTCTATCCCACGCATACTCGGAATTTCCGCGTGCGTGGCTATTATCGCTAAATTTATAGCGGCATTGCCGGTCGACTTTTGGGTGAAGGCGATGGTGGCTGCAGGGGCATACTTTGTGCTTCTTTGGGTGAGCAAGGAAATCAACGTGGTGGACTTGCGTCGACTGCGCGAGTCAATTGGAATTTGAATCGATTTGAATATGAAAATAGCCATCATGGGAATTCGCGGCATTCCCGCGAATTACGGCGGTTTTGAAACATTTGCAGAAGAGCTCGCGCCGCGTTTGGTTGAACGCGGCCACGAGGTGACGGTTTATGGGCGCAGCCACAACGTCAAGCACAACGGCAAATATTATCGCGGCGTGCGGCTGGTGATTTTGCCGACGATCACGCATAAATATTTTGACACGGTCGCGCACACGTTTTTATGTGTGCTGCATGCTCTGAAAGAACGTTATGACGCGGTTTTGATTTGCAACAGCGCCAACAGCGCGTTTGCATGGATTCCGCGTTTGGCTCTGCAGAAAGTCGCGTTGAATGTCGATGGCCTGGAATGGAAGCGCCAAAAGTGGAACACGCTCGGCAAGATGTATTACAAAATGTCCGAGCGCATTGCCACCTTCACGCCGAATGAAGTGGTGACCGATGCGCGCGATATCGAGAAGTATTATTTCCAAACTTATAACAAGCGCTCAACGTTCATTCCGTACGGCGCGCCGGTGCACCGCGTTCACACGCACGAGGTGTTGGAGCGTCTCGGGGTGTCGCCGCGCAAGTATGTTTTGTACGTGAGCCGATTGGAGCCGGAAAACAACGCGCATTTGGTGGTGCAGGCTTATGAGAAAGTGAAAAGCGATTTGCCGCTGTTGATCGTGGGCGATGCGCCCTACAGCGCGGATTATATTCGTGAGCTCAAGAGCACAAAAGATGCGCGCATTATTTTTACGGGCTATATTTTCGGGCAGGGCTATCGCGAGCTGCAATCGCATGCTTATTTCTACGTACAGGCGACCGAGGTAGGAGGGACGCATCCGGCTTTGATTGAATCCATGGGACACGGCAATTGCGTGCTCGCGAACGACGTGCCCGAGCATCGCGAAGTGTTGTCGGATGCCGGCGTTTATTTCACCACGAGCGCGCCGGATGACCTGCGCGCGAAAATGCAAATGCTGGTTGATCAACCGCAAATGGTCGAGCGCTATCGGGCTTTAGCCGTGCGGCGCATCGAAGAAAATTATACCTGGGACAAAGTCACGGAGCAATATGAGCGGCTCTTCATGCGCTTGGTCAATGGCAGGCGCGCACACACGGCAGGACATTCTCCCGCGAAGGAATCGTATGAAAAGAAACAACGGGCTCATCATTATTCCGGCGTATAACGAGGAAGAAAACCTCCGGCAGGTTTTGGCCGAAGTCGCGCAGCATAATCCGGGCTTGGACGTGCTGGTGGTCAACGATCATTCCTGCGACCGCACCAGTGTGTTAGCCCGCGAGCTGGGCGCGGAGGTTATCGACTTGCCGTGCAATCTCGGTTACGGCGGCGCGGTGCAGGCCGGCTTTCGGTATGCGCGCGAGTTTCAATATGATTTTTGTATTCAGCTCGACGGCGACGGCCAGCATGATCCCAGCTACATTCCCAAGCTGGTGCAGGAAATCACACGCACCGAAGCGGATGTGGTGTTAGGCTCGCGCTTTTTGGGCAAGGCCAATTATCGCATTCCCGCGATTCGGCGTTTGGGCATGCGCTTTTTCGGCGCCATTGTTTCGTGGACCACGGGCAAGAAAGTCACTGATCCAACCACCGGCTATCAAGCGCTCAATGCTCATGCGATTCGCTTCTTTGCCAACGACAATTACCCGACGGATTATCCCGATGCGGATACGCTGATTGTTTTGAACTACGCCGGTTTCAACGTGAAAGAGGTGCCGGTGGTGATGCGACAGCGCATAGCCGGCGTCAGCATGCACGCGAATTGGAATTCGATTTATTACGTGATCAAAATGTGCCTGGCGATTTTTGTGGTGCTGCTGCGCGGGCGGAGATATTACGGCGCGGCCAAGCTGGCATGAAAGAAGCAAAAAATTTTCACGCAAAGACGCTAAGACGCAAAGAAACGTCGAGCCTTTCTTTGCGTAACCTTTGCGTAACCTTTGCGTCTTTGCGTGTGTCTTTTTTTGGTTGGTTCTGTTGTGTACTGGAGATTGATTCATGACCACCCATGCGCGATTGTTTGTGGCTTTGCTCAGCTTCGGCCTGCTGCTGTTCGTGTTCAATTTGGTGCGCCGCAAGAATCTCAAGGAAAATTACGCGATTCTTTGGGTGTTCACCGCGTTGGTGTTGAGCGCAGCGCCGTTGCTGATCGATTATCTCGATGAGGTGGCGCATGCGGTGGGCATCTATTATCCGCCGGCGTTCATTTATACGGTCGCCATCATGTTCATCATGGTCTTGCTGCTGAATTTTTCCGTGATCGTTTCGAAACTCAGCGAGCAGAATAAAGTTTTGATTCAAGAGCAGGCCATTTTGAAAAAGAGAATCTTGGAGATCGAGCAGCAAGTCAATAATCCACCGAACGGCGCGGCGAAGCATTACAGCATCAAATCGGAATCGGCGCCGTCAGTCACGGCGGAGGCGCAAGTGTTGCAAGATTGATTGATTGAGAGTGTGTGTGAGTGAGTGAGTGTCCCTCATCATGTCATTTGTAAGAATCTTTTTGAGCATCCGGGAAGATGTCAATACCAAGCGCTTTCCTAACATTTCCACTTAACCTGTCATGCAGGAAGCGTTTTTTAAGCAATAAGCACCGTGCTCAATGCTTAAAAAGTTCCTTACAGGATGACAGGCCTGTGTTACTTGGCGAACAAACTCCCAATTGGGAGAAAGGCGCTGACAAGATTCTTCCAGAATGACAAAACAGCTATGCTATCTTGAGGTTAGTTTTCAGAGAATGCGCAATTGGTTCACGAAAAATAGGCTCGTTTTGCTCTTTGTCCTCGCCCTTGCAGTGCGCGTGGCTTTCGTGTTGACGCTGGAAAATCGCTACTATTATTTTGACACGGCGCATTATGATAAAGCCGCGAAAGCGCTCATTGCCGGCCAGGGCTTTGGCGAAGGCTACGAGTTCAGCCAGTTTTTTCGCAAAGAATATGCGTTGACGCCGCTGTATCCGATTTTTCTCGCCGCGATTTATTTTATCTTCGGGCCGAATTTCCTGGCGGTGCGCCTCGTCGAATCCCTTCTCGGCGCGTTTCTTTGCCTGCTCATTTATAAAATCGGCAAGCGCGTTTTCAATGAAACCGTGGGTTTGTGGGCCGGATATATTTCCGCGATTTTCCCGCATTTGATTTTTCTCTGCGGCTTGCTGTACGTCGAAAACCTCTTCACGTTTCTGCTCGCCGCCGGCCTCTGGTTTTGTTTCCGCTGGCATGATGAACGCCGCACCGCGCATATCGCACTTGCCAGTTTGTTGTTCGGCCTGGCGTGCTTGGGACGGCCGGTAGTTTTCGCTTTTTATCCTTTTCTGGCCTTGTGGATGATTTTTATCGTCCACGGCGAAAGGCGGAACAGAATAATAGCAACCGCAGTCGTCGTTGCCATCACCATCCTCACGTTGGCGCCCTGGACCATCCGCAATTATTTGATCTTCGGAAAAATCACGCCGGTCTCCGCCGCCTCGGAAAAGTATCTCGGCGAATCCGAGGAATTTCTCGATCAAAAAATTATTGAAGCTCTGCCTGTGGCCGGCGATGAGCTAAAAATCATCACCACTTCGGATGCGACCGGCCATCATTTTGATTTTTATTACAACGACGAATTTGATGGCCGCTTGAGTGATTCGCTGAAAACTTTCGGCAACGGCAACCGGCATTTCGCCGGCATTATGCTGCGCAGCAATCTTCCCAATGAAGTCGGCGATTTTAAAATATTTGCCAGGCCTGAGGGTGAAAACAATCATCACACTACAGATTCAACCCATGGCGCTGCCCGCAAGGGCGCGATCGATCGATTTTTTTACGACGATTTTGAGCGCGGGCAACTCGGCGAGGCCTGGCAAGCGTCCGAAGAATTTCAGATTGAATCCGGAGTTTTGCGCAACACGGCGCGAGACGACTCGTGGGAGCATCTGGCCATTTGCCAGCAAGTGACGAATGCCGATCAGGTCGCATTGCGCTGGGGAAAACATGCGGGTGCGCGCGGCGTGCAAGAAGGCGGACTGGCATTGCGTTTGGATCGCGCGGCGCCGCGCACGAACGGCTATCTCGCGTGGCGGCAACCCAAAGGGAAATTGCTGTTGTTTACGCTTGAGAACGGTGCGCCCGGCAAGCAAGTTGCCGTGGCCATGGGCAAAACCGGCGCCAAGGTGCAAGAAAAATTGCGGGCTTCCATCAATGCCGGGGCCGTCAAAAATCAATCGTTCACCGATAATTTGCTCGCGCTCATGGCAAAAGATCCCCCGGCGTTTTTCTCGCGCTATCTCGGCGAATTTGTGCATTTTTGGAAACCTATGCCCGATCGCTTCTATTCGCAGAACGAATTTACCGCCTCGGGAACGGTTTGGTTGAGCGCGTTCGCATTCACACCGGTATTAGTATTGTTCATCATCGGTTTATTCTTCATTAAAAAAAACCGGCGCGAAGCGAGCTTGCTGTTGTTCATGATTTTGTCGACGGCATTGATCTATTCTTTTTTCATGACCAAGGCGCGCTATCGCATGCCGGTCGAGCCGTATATGATCATCATTGCGGCTCATGCGGTTCATGTGTTAATGCTTCATTTGAATTTGAAAAAGATTCCTCGAATGACAGGCGCTGAAATCTAGCGTTCATGATCAGGCCATATTGGGAAATCAATGGATCCCGCAAAGTTAGCATTTTTCGGCGTCATCGCAGTCGGAGTTGCGATCGGCGCCGCGTTCGTTAAAGATCTGCGGAAATATTTTTTAGTATTGGCCATTGTTTTCGCGCCGATGCAGAGCGGCGTCATTTTTTATCACTACAATGGCTTCATGCTGATGGATTTCCCGATGCTCGCGCTGATCGCACTTTCGCTGTTCGCGCCGGAGGGAAAATTCCGTTGGAGCTTTCCCGGCATCGGCATTGCCATCTTTCTCTTTTTGGGATGGACGCTGGTGACCTGCTTCACCGCGACTAACCCGGGCTGGGCTTTCAACGAATGGACGCGTTTTTTGCGCGGCTATCTGATGTTTGTTTGCGTCGCGAATTATGCCAATTCCTCCGAACGATTGCGCGCGGTGTTATTTGCCGTGCTGGGCGGTTTTGCTTTTCAAGCCCTGCTGGGCACATATCAGTGGCGCTATGGCGCTTTGGGCCTGAGCATTTTGGAAGAAATCGGTTATTCCTGGCGCGCCGCGGGAACGTTCGAGCATCCCGGCGTCTATGCGGATTATCTCATCTTAATTCTGCCCGTGTTGGTCCGTTTGTTCATGTTCCAACGCAACGTTGACAAACGTTACACCTATGCTTATCTCGCGCTGCTGGCTTTCGGCGCGGGCGGCTTGCTCGGCTCTTATGGCCGCGGACCGTGGCTGGCTTTTGCGGGCTCTATAGTTTTAATGATGCTTTATTCGCTCACGCAAAGAAAACTGCGTCCGCGCGCGAAGGTGCCAATATTCATCATGGCGATCGCGGGCATTGCATTTGCGTTTCAATATTCCGACACCATTCTCGATCAATTTTTTTCCGAAGACCGCAAAAGCTCTTCGGAAATTCGCACGCCGCTCAACAATATCGCCGTGCGCATGGCGCAAGATCACGCCGCTGTTGGCGTCGGGTTGGGCTGTTATCGTTTGGTGTCTTTGCCATATGCGCGCTTGGAATACGATCCCGGCATCGGCATTCCCCTTTACCAGCTCGCGCAAATCGCGCACAACTCTTATTTGTTGATGACTTGCGAAATCGGCGCGGCCGGAACGCTTTTTTTTCTGTTCTTCATGCTGTGCGCTCTCAAAATGGGAAGGCGCGCGCTCAAGCTCAAAAGTTCTTTGATCAGCAATTTGAGCCTTGGGCTCATGACCGGCTTGGTCGGTTTTCTCGTATCGATCCTTTCCGGCCCCAATATTATGAACCATCAGCTCATTATCATGACCTGGCTGTTTGCCGGTTGGATGACGGGAATGAGCCGCTTGAAAATCGCTGCGCCGACGCCACATGCCACCGCGCGACCCGATATGTCCGATCTCAAAAACTTGCAGATGCCCAACGGCCAGGGCATGATTGACTTAACCAGGCTTCAAGGTACGAGCCACTGAATATCTTCAGCGTGTCATTCCCGCGAATCTATCTTTCGTAGACAGGAGGTCTCTCAATATGAGATGGAATTCTCAGCAAGGGCTGAATACGGGAGCATTCGGAAGTTGGCTCACAGACTATCTGAAGGGCTCTCATTGGACGGCGGGATTAATCCTGCAAAGGTCGATCTTTTGTTTAGCGATAGCATGCAATCGACAATCGACAAAGTTCAGGATATGATCAGAAAATTGTTCCCCTAACAATGAATGCCAAAAAAATTTCTCATGCCGACGATCTTGACTCTCGTGCCAGCGATCTTCGGCAGCACGCTTATGAGGACGTTCTGCGTCCATTGCTAAACGGCGCAAAGCGCTATTCAAGCAATGCCAACGTAAAACGTTGGCACGAGCAAGTTCGAGAATCTTCTCAAGTCGCGAGGAGATTCCTGCATGCGCAGGAATGACGCAAACTGAAAACTGAACACCGATTACTGATTACTGATTACTGACTTGTCTTTCCTCAACTCAAAACTCAAGCCGTGGCAGGAGCGGCTGGCGGTTGCCCTCCTGCTTTCTTTTTTTGTGCTGCAATGTGTGCTCAGCATGCGGCAAATTTCGCCGACGTGGGATGAGGTTGGCCATTTGCCGGCGGGTTACACCTATTGGCAGACGAACGACTTCCGTTTGTATCCCAGCAATCCGCCGCTGATCAAATTGATTGCCGCAGCGCCGTTGTTGTTCATGGACGTCAAGCTTGCGCGCGACAACGATTTTTGGCAGCGCCAGCGTGAAATCGAATTCGGGCAAGTGTTTCTTTATGAAACAAACGCCAACTCGGGAGACATGTTTTTCCGGGCGCGGTTGACCATCGTTGCACTCGGCGTGCTGCTGGGGTTCTTTTTGTTCAAGTGGACGAAAGAACTCTTTGGGCAATGGCCGGCATTTGCTGCGCTTGTACTGTACTCTTTCAATCCTAATGTCGTTGCGCACAGCCAGGTCACCACCAGCGATATTGGCTTTTGCTTGTTCTTTTTTTTGGCAATTTACACGTTTTATCGCGTTATAACAATGCCCTCTTGGCTGCGATTATTCGCAGCGGGCTTGGCCTTCGGTTTGGCAATGGCCTCGAAATTCACCGCGATAATTTTATTGCCGATTTACTTCGTCATTGTGATTGCGCTGTTCACATGTAAACACGCAGAAATAAAAATTCCATTCTCTTCACCGCTTTTGGAGAGATTTTTGCAACAAAGCTGGTGGCGCATTTTTGCGACGGCTACAGCCGCGATCTTTGTCAGTCTGATGCTCGCTTATAGCGTCATCGTCGCGAACTACGGTTTTCGCGCCGAACCGTTAGTGCGCGATGCCGATGAGCAAGCGAAACTCGAAGCCTTACTTGCGAAAACGCCGTTGGGCAAAAGCGAGACGATGGTGAAAACCGCGAGCAGCTTGGCGCGCACGGTACCGGTTCCGGGCCGCGATTATTTCACTTCGTTCTCGTTGATCATGGGCGTGACGCCGCAGATCGGCACGAACGCAGTCGGCGTGGGCCGCCAAAAATTTCTAATGGGCGAGACGTCACCGAACGGTTTTTGGTATTTTCCCTTCGCCGCGTTTTTATTCAAAACACCTGTGCCGCTGATTTTGTTGTTTATCGCAGGATTGTTTTTGATTCGGAAGGACGGCCTCGTCACGCTGCTGTTCGTGCTCATGCCGGTCGTGTTCATGTGGCTCGGCACTTTGAAGAAACCGGATTTTGCCTATCGTTACGTGGTGTTGCCTTCGTTGCCGTTCATGATGATGATCGCCGGCAAAGCCGTCGCAATGCCGTTCACAAAAAAAGTTTTGTCTCGAGTGGTATTGGCGGTTTTGTTGTTGTGGAACGTGGGCAGCGCGTTGGCGATTTATCCGCATCACCTGGCTTATTTCAACGAGCTCGCCGGCGGCCCGCAGAACGGTTACAAATGCATGCTCGACTCCAATCTCGATTGGGGCCAGGATTTGCCGGCGCTGAAAAAATATCTCGATGAACATAAGATCGGCCGCATCAAGCTGGCCTATTCGGGCACGGCCGATCCAAAATATTATGGCATCGATTATGAGCGCTTGCTGGGCGTCGACGGCTATACTTTCGATCCGGATTTTGAGGCGAGCCGATTGCCGAGCTCTGCGCCTACTCACGGCGTCATCGCGATCAGCGCCACTTGTTTGCAAAACATTCGCGGTTTTTATCCGCAGGCTTCATACGACTGGCTGAAAAAATACCAGCCGGTTGCCGTCATCGGTTATTCGATTTTTGTTTATAACATCCCTCAGGATTCGCTTTCGACTGCGACATCACGGGCCCATTAGTTCTGCAGGAGGTTGTTTCGACGTATGAGAATTCTCGGTTTTTATGACGATCACAATGCGAGCGCGGCGATTATCGAAGACGGCCGGATTTTGGCAGCCCTCGAGGAAGAGCGCCTGTCCCGCATCAAATTGCACGACGGCAACACCGAGGATGGCCCGGCGCACCGGAGCATCGCGGAATGTTTGAAGCTCACCAAATCCGATCGCAGCAATATCGATCGCATCGCGGTTGCCATCGCGCCGCCGAAAGATTTGCTGAAATATGTCTTGCGCGATTTGTTCAATCAGCAAAAAAATCCGAAATGGATTTTGGCCAGTTTGATCACGCGGCATCCCACCTGGGATCCATACTTTCTGTTCTATCCTTATTTCTATAACAAAAACCGCCTCCAGCGCATTAAAAAACTGCTGCGCCAATTCGATTTGCACGACGTGCAACTTGATTTGGTGGATCATCACACCGCGCACGCGGCCTCGGCTTATTACACCGGTGGCGACGTTGAAGCCAAAATTTTCACGCTCGACGGGCAGGGCGACGGCGATAGCGGCTCGATTTTTATCGGCAGCAAAGGCCAGCTCGAATTGATCAAGCGCGTGCCTTCATATCACAGCGTGGGTTTGTTTTATAATTTTATCACCTGGTATCTCGGCTTCAAGCCCAATCGCCATGAAGGCAAGATCACGGGCCTTGCGGCTTATGGCGATCCCCAAAAGACGGAAAAATTTTATCACGAATTGTTCAGCATCGACGCGACCGATTTCAGCTACGATCTCGCCAAGAAAGTTTTTCAGCATGCCTACCCGCATCGCACGAATTACCCGCGCATGGTGGAGGTGATTTCCGATCGCGTCAACGGCTACAGCAAAGAAGACATTGCCGCCGGCATTCAAAACATCAGCGAGCGCATGGTGACCAGCTTCGTGCAAGCCGCGCTGCGCGATTTGAAGGGCAAAGGCAGCAATCATGTCAAGGCCGCCGGCGGCGTGTTTGCGAATGTGCGCATCAATCAAAAGGTCGCGGAAACGCCCGGCGTCGATTCCCTGTTCATTTTTCCGGCGATGGGAGATTGCGGCTTGAGCTGTGGCGCGGCGTTGCACTCCTATTATAAAGATTTGAAATTCGGCGTCGACTTCCGCGAGATTCCGCGTCTTGATCACGTTTATCTCGGCCCGGATTATTCTGCGCAGGAAATCGAAACGGATTTAAAGAAGTCGGGCTTGCGTTACGAATATCACGACGACATTGAATCCAAAATCGCGGATTTGCTGGCAGCGGGCGAAGTGGTCGCGCGCTTCAACGGGAGAATGGAGTTTGGCCCGCGGGCGTTAGGCAACCGCTCGATTTTATACCAAACCACCGACGCCACCGTGAATGACTGGCTGAACGTTCGCCTCAATCGCACCGAGTTCATGCCCTTTGCGCCGGTGAGCACCATCGAAGATTGTGATTACTACTACAAAAACGTCGGCCCCAATTTCTTTCCCGCGAAATTCATGACCATCACTTTTGATTGCACCGAGGAAATGAAACAGATGTGCCCGGCGGTCGTGCATGTCGACGGCACGGCGCGGCCGCAATTAGTGGAGAAGCACGACAATCCGAGTTATTATCGCATTCTCGAAGAGTATCGCAAACGCACCGGTTTGCGCGCGTTGATCAACACCAGCTTCAACATGCACGAAGAACCGATCGTGTGCTCGCCGTATGATGCCATCCGCGCGTTCAAGCTTGGGCATCTGGGCTATCTGGCGTTAAACAAGTTTTTGGTTTATACGCCGGAATCATGAACGGGCGGCTGAAGAAAAATACTTATTGGGTTTCGCTCGGCCAATTTTTTCAGATGGCGCTGGCATTGGCGGTGGTGCCGGTTGCAACCCGTTATTTGGGCGATGAAAAATTCGGCGTGTATTCGCTCGCCGGCGCGCTGATGTACTTCGTTTTTCTATTGAACGACCTCGGCTTGAACACCTACTTCACGCGCGAAGTCGCGCGCGATCTCGAGACGGCGCCGCGCTGGTTCGCGAACGCCCTGTCGCTCAAACTCATCACCGTCGTTCTGAGCGCGTTGTTCTTGCCGGCGATCTGGCTGATTCCCTCTTTGAGCGGCGAAGCGCGATGGGCCATTGTCATTTTCTGCGGTTACGGCGTGCTCAGTTCTTTTTTTCAACTGAGTTTCGCGTTGTTCCGCGCGCACGAGCGCATGGGTTATGAAACGTTGATTTTGGCGGGGGAAAAAATTATCACTTCCGGAATTGGCATCGCGCTGTTAGTTATGGGATACGGCTTGCAGGCGTTTTGCAGCGTGTTCGTCATCGGCGGAACGTTGAGTTTGGCCTTAAGCCTTGTGATCATTCACAAGAAATTTTTTCCGATCCGGTTTCATTTCGACCGCCAATTTGCGCGCGAGGTTTTGCTCAAGGCCTTGCCGTTCGGCTTGTCCATGTTTCTGGTTACCGTGTATGATCGCGTTGGCATTTTGATGCTGACGGCGATGACCAGCCCGGAGGAAGTGGGATGGTATGCGGCGGCGTACAAATTGCTGTCTCTTACCAATCTGGTGCCGATGATTTTGGTGACCGCGCTGTTCCCGGCGCTCTCGCGGGAAGCGGCATTGGGTTCGGATGAAGCCGCGCGCATCTTCACCAAAGGTTTGAAATACCTGGTGTTTCTCGCGTTGCCCATGATTGCCGGCGCCACTTTGCTGGCCGAGGAGCTGGTGGTTTTTATGTTCGGCGCAGATTTCAAAAATGCAGCGCCCGCGTTACAAATTTTGTCGTGGGTTTCCGGCATTCTGTTCTTGAATATCTTTTTGGCAACTTTGTTGACCGCAGCCAATCATCAAAAGAAATTGCTCGTGGTGCAAATCGCCGGTTTGCTCGCCAACCTCGGCTTGAATTATGTTTTGATTTCGAAATATTCCATTGCCGGCTCGGCGCTCGCGAGCGTCATCACCGAAGGCTTGATTTTGATTTTCTGCCTGCTCTTCGCCCTGATTCGCGTCACGCGGCTGCTGGAATTCAGCTTCATTCCCAAAGCGATGCTGGCGACGGCGGGCATGGTCGTTTTCTGCCGTTTCGCCCGCGATTATAATTTCTTGCTGGTATTGGCGGGCGCGACTGCGGTTTATTTCGCTTTGCTCTATGCGTTGAAAGGATTTCGTTTTAATGAATTGTTGCTCACGCACGCGCAAGCGAGTTCGTAGCCATTTCGTATTCATTTCGAAGTAGCGCTTTGAATCTCGTTGAATCTCGTTCCAACGGTCTCCGTTGGAACGCATCGCTGACGCTCCGCGTCCGGTATACGGTAAAGGGTTTGAATTGAAAATTCTGTTAGTCGACAAATTCTACTTCATCAAAGGCGGCGCCGAGCGTTATTTTTTTGAATTAAAAGAAATTCTCGAAGCGCACGGCCACGAAGTCATTCCGTTCTCCATGCAGCATCCGGATAATTTCGAAACGCCTTATGCGGATTATTTTGTCGAGAACATCGAATTTAATGGCTCAAAGTTGCAGCGCCTGGCAACCGCGCCGAAAGCCGCAGGCCGCCTGATTTATTCAACGCAAGCGCGCGCCCGCATTGAAAAATTGATTGCCGAAACGCGGCCCGATATTGCGCATTTGCACATGATCGATCACCAGCTTTCGCCTTCGATCTTGTTGGGCCTCAAAAAATTCGGCATTCCGATTATTCAAACCGTGCATCAATACAAACTGGTGTGCCCGAATTATCGCCTGTTTATCGATCGTGATCGTCGCATCTGCGAGAAGTGTTTGGGCGGAAAGTTTTATCACCCGATTTTGGAAAAATGCCATCAAGATTCGCGCGCCGCGAGTTTTTTGATTTCATTGGAGAGTTATATCCACAAATGGATGGGCGTGTACGATCACATTGATTTGTTTCACGTGCCCAGCACCTTCATGGGCAAAAAGCTGCGCGAAGGCGGAGTTGCGGCGCAACGCGTGCGGCATTTGTTTTACACGATTAAGTTGAAAGATTATCCGTATCATCCGCAGTTCAAAAATTATTTCATCTACTTTGGCCGCTTGTCGGGCGAAAAAGGCTTGGTGACTTTGCTGCGCGCGATGAAAGGTTTCAAAGGGTCGCAATTAAAAATCGTCGGCAGCGGCCCGGAAGAGGCCAAACTCAAAGCGCTGGCGAAAGAATTGCACGTGCAGGTGGAGTTCGTTGGCTCGAAGCATGGGGAAGAATTAAAAAATATCGTGGCAAATGCCCGCTTCATCATCGTGCCCAGCGAGTGGTATGAAAATTCGCCGCTGGTGATTTATGAAGCGTTTGCGCTGGGCAAGCCCGTCATCGGCGCGGACATTGGCGGCATCACCGAGTTGATCGAGCCCGGTGAAGACGGTTACTTGTTTCCAGCGGGCGAGGCTTCAGCGCTGCAACGGTGCCTCGAGAAATTGGATCGCGATGAAAGCAAAATCAAAAGATTTGGGCAAGCGGCGCGCCGCAAAGCCGAAGCCTGGTTCGCGCCGGAAAAGCATTATGAGATTTTGATGGGGTGGTATGAGGAGTTGTTGATGCGGTCGCAGCCGCACGACGTGAAAAATGAACGAACCTCTCGCGGTATCTCAGGAGGAACCTTTTTGAGCACTGGGTCAGTTGCTCGTGCTGAAAAAGATTCATCCTGAAATGACAACAACCACGCCTGTCATCCCGTAGGGAACTTGTGAAGGATCGAGCACAGTGATCATGCCTCACAAGGTTCTTTCAGAATGACAAGCAAATGATAAAAGCGACAAGAGTGAAAATCGTCTATTTCAACTATCTCTACGACCTCTACGGCGCCTCCATCGGCTCGACCATTAAGGGCGTCAAATTGATGGAAGCGTTGCAGCACTGCGGCCATGAGGTCAAGATTTATTGGCGCAAAGATCAACCCGGCAATAACGGGGTTGCCAACGGCAAAGCGCCTTCGCGCCAATTATTGAAAAAACATTTTGACCGCTTCCTGCACGAGCCGAATCAACTGTTCTCGAATTTGCGTTATGTGCGCGAAGAAAATCAAATCCTCCACGCCGAGAAGCCGGATTTGATCATCTCGCGTTTGGATGTTTACATGCTCTCGGCGGTGTTATTGGCGAAAAGATTGAATTTGCCGTTGGTGTTGGAAGTTGACAGTCCGGAGGTTTATGAATTTCGCAAATTCAGCACGCGCTATTGGCGCTTGCCATTTTTGTTGGAGACGATAGAGGCCTATAATATTCGGCAGGCTGATGCTTGTATTACGGTTTCCCAGAAGCTCGCAGAATTTTTTCATAAACCGGGCTTCAGTGACGGCCAAATGCACGTGATCTCCAACGGCGCGGATTTGTCGAAATTCAATCCGGAGATTTCCGGCGCAGAGGTTCGCGCCAAATATGGCCTGGAAAACGCCGTCGTCATCGGCTTCATCGGTTCTTTTCATTTTTGGCACGGCATTGAAAATTTGATCACGTTGATTCAAGCGGCGCTGGCGCAGGAGGCGCGCGTGAAATTTTTGCTTGTAGGCGACGGCGGCCCGATGAAGCCGCATATGCAAAAATTCGTCGCGGAAAATAATCTGCAAAACCAGGTGATTTTGACCGGCCATATCCCGCACGATGAGGTTGGACGATATATTGCGGCCATGGACATCGTGCTTGCGCCTTATCCGCCGCTGGAATTTTTTTATTATTCGCCGGTGAAAATTTATGAATATATGGCGTGCGGCAAGCCCGTGCTCAGCTCGCGGCTCGGCCAAATCGCAGAGGTCGTTCAAGACGGTGTGAATGGGTTTATTTCCGCGCCGGGCGACAATGCGGATTATACCCGCAAGCTGGCGCGGTTGATTCAAGACGCGGAATTGCGCACGCGCGTTGGCCGTGAAGCCTATCGCACAATTGCGGCGCAGCATACGTGGCAAAAGAAAGCCGAGGCCTGGTCGTTGATTTGCGAGCAGGCGGTGCGCAAGCATCGGAGAGTGGTTTAGGCGTCTGGTCCTAAATTAGTTCTCTCGTTCCCAATGGATTCTTTTAGAATGACAGGTTCTTTCTACTTCGACAAGTATAAATGGCAGAACGCATCAATCTCCTTCAAGTCGTGAACGGCCTGGCCATCGGCGGCGCGGAAAAAAAGCTGCTGGAATTGGTCAAGCATCTCGACAAGAGGCGATACAGCATTATGGTGTGCAGCATCGGGCAGGGCGGCCCGCTGCAAAAAGATTTCGAGGCGCTGGACATCGACGTCGTGGTATGCCACAAGCGCAACAAATTCGATTTGTCATTGATCAACAAAGTGGCGCGCTTGATCCGGGAATGCGAGATCGATATGGTGCAAACGACGTTGCTGCTGGCGGACCTGGTCGGCGCTTTTGCGGCGAGATGGTCGGGTTTGCGGCCGCCGGTGATTTCCTGGGAAACCGTATCGCACGGCGAGAATGATATTCTGCGCACGAAAAGCCGCCACGTGTGGGCGTATAAAGCCGCGATGAAGCGCGTCGACAAAATCGTCGCGGTCTCGCGCGAGATTCAATCCTCTTTGATTCAACGCCGCGGCATTGCGCCGGAAAAAATCGAATTGATTCCCTACGGCGTGGACTTGCGCAAGTTCACGCGGCGCAACGGCACTTTCGACAAACGCGGCGAGCTGAAGATTGCCGGCGATCGCGTGGTGATCGGCACGGTCGCGCGCGCCGAGCCCTACAAAGGCGTGGCATATTTGCAGCAAGCGGCGGTGTATTTGGTGCAACAGCATCCCAAGCTCGATTTTCTGTTCGTCGGCGACGGCTCGCTGCGCAAAGAATTGGAAGCGCAAGTGCGCGCGTTGGGGCTGGGCCATCGCATCCGCTTTCTTGGTTTTCGCAACGACGTGCACGAAATCATGAATGCCTTCGATATTTTCGTGCTGCCCTCGTTGACCGAAGGCTTGCCCAACGTGGTTTTGGAAGCCATGGCTTCGTACAAGCCCGTGATCGCCACCGCGGTGGGCGGCGTTCCTGAAGCGGTGGTGGAAGGCGAAACCGGTTTGTTGATTCCGCCGGGCAACCCCGCCGCTATCATCACTGCCATAAAAAGATTGACCAGCCACAACAAAATTGCCTTGCGCATGGGCGAAGCCGGCCGCAAAAGAGTGGAGGAATTTTTTTCGTTGCAACGCGAAGTGGGAAGCTTCGACCTCTTGTACCAAAAACTTTTGAGCGAGAAGCGCGGCGCATGATCTGGATCGCAATCATATTGTCGTTGGGAATCGTGTGCGGCGTGGTCATGCTCGTGCGCATGCGCCGAAGCAAGCCGTGGCTGCTGCAATACTTCAGCTTCAAATTTTCCCGGCCCCGCCTGCGCGTGAAAGCCGGCGCTCCCACGCACGTGATGTTTTTATATGTCGATCATTTCGAGCCCAAAGAAAACACGCGCGACGTGTCCGTGCAAAAAGCTCGCATGCAGCAATGGCTCGAGCACTATCCCGCCATGGCCTCCCGCCATCGTGATGCCGACGGTTGCCCGCCGAAACACTCGTGGTTTTATCTGGTCGAAGAATGGCAAACGGAAAAAGATGATCTCGCATTCCTGCAGCAGCTCGCGCATTTGAGCTACGACGGTTTGGGCGAAGTCGAGCTGCATGTGCATCACGGGCGCGGCTGGCATATTTTTCCCGACATCGATACGGCGGAAAAACTTACAGAGCAAATTGAAAGATTGAAGCGGCTCTATCGCCAGACCGGCGCTTTGATCACGGCGGCGCGTGCACCGCAATCATTTTATGGCTTTATTCACGGCAAATGGGCGCTGGATAATTCGGCGCACGGGTTATATTGCGGCGTGGATCAGGAATTGGAAATTTTGCGGCGCACCGGTTGTTACGCCGATTTCACCATGCCTTCGGGACACGGCGCAACGCAATCGCGCAAGATCAATTCAATTTACTACGCGCCCACCCGCCAGCGCAGAAATAAAAATCACGATTGGGGCGAAGACGTGCGCGCCGGCGACTCGGCCAGCAAAGACGAGCGGCGCATGATGATTTTTCAAGGCATGCTTGAAGTATATCTGCACCGGCTCTTTTCCGGAAAATCCGTGGTGGAAAAATCCAATCTCGATTTTCACGATTTGCCCTCGCCCGAGCGCATCGATCAATGGCTGCGCTGCAACATTCACCTGCCCGGCCGGCCGGATTGGGTGTTTGTGAAGGTGCACACGCACGGCGGCCGTGAGGAAAATTTCGAAGTGTGTTTCGGCGATCATGCCGACATGATGCATTCTTATTTGGAAGAGCGTTACAACGACGGCAACCGCTTCAAGCTGCATTATGTTTCCGCGCGCGAAGCGTACAACCTCGTCAAAGCCGCAGAAGCAGGCATGAGCGGCGATCCCAATCAATATCGCGACTTCTTGATTCCTCCGTATGCGAATCTGCGCATAAAAACCGATGCGCTTTACGAGCTGGCAACGTTCACGCCCAAGCACATGGCGCTGGATCTTTTGGACAATATCGCCAGGACTCATGCTTTTGAATTCAAGCATCCGGTGCTGCAGAAGATAGAGGTGCAGGGCGTGCGCAGCTTTTCTTTCGAGACCGGCAACCAACCGCAGTTGCGTTTGCAGCATGAGGGCATGCCGCAAATAAAACTGGCAACCGCCAAATATGAAATGACGTTGCAAACTTCTGCTCACGGCGTCGCACATCTCACGCGCGTTGAGAGGAGCACGCAGGAAGAAATTGAAGAAACGTTTTTGATTACGGACGCCGAGCTTGAGCTCGAACTTTGGCCGGCGGCGACCGGCTTTGCGCGCGAAGCGGAAAGGCTGGTGGAACGATGACGCGCGTGGGTAATTGCTGGCTATTTTGTTTTCCGGGCAGCCCTTGGTAAATGTCATTTGTAAGAATCAGACTGTGTGAAAACGCTCGAATTTGTCATTGCGAGCGCAGCGAAGCAATCTCTAACTCCAATACGTGCACGCGCCGGGATTGCTTCGCTGCGCTCGCAATGGCGTTTTCACACAGTCTGAATCTTCCCTAGCATCAAGCACCATCTCAAAAACAGACCGCGGTTATGCTGCTCGGGAAGTTTCCTACTGAATGGCATTCGCTAAAGAATTTTCTGTTGCTTTGAACTGATATCTTTCATCTCTTGCACGACAACTTTGGATAGACCTCAGATGGATGAAGCGAAATACAAAAGGCTGCTCGCTGCCGAAGTGGGCATGATCAAAAAGCGCGTTTTTATGCGCGGACTTTTAGTGGGTGTACTTTCAACTTTTATTTTGCTCGGCGCGATCGGCGGCTACTTCTGGGTGAATCGCATGCAATACGTGGCCTCTGCAGCGGAATACGTGGCCGGCGATTTTTTGTGGAATATCTTCCGCTATTTTCCGGACGGCTATGTCACCAAGAATCGCGAAAAATTTGTCGATACGCTTGATGTCTTCACCAACGCGATTTCCTTCGGCAAAGTCACAAAAAGCGATTTTCAAAACATCAGTGCGACGATCATGGCCGGTATTCAAGATCGCAAGTTGACCTATCAAGAGATCGACGCCATCTTAGAGCAAATGAACGAGGCGGCGCGGCCCGCTGCGGAGCCGGGATCGCAATGAGTTTATGCAGGGTGGATGGATGGGCACTCTGGTTTCCCTCTGCCTCAAGTAATAATATGAATGACCAGTTGAAATGTAAAGCTCAAAACATTAGTCAAAATGATTTAAGTCAAAATCATTTTGACCACAATTATTTTGACTTTAAAGCTTTAACTAGCCATTCGCATTAATATTTCATCCCGAAACCTCAAGATCTTTTTAAGCGCCAAGGCCATTTTCGTTGTTGCAAAAGTTCCTTAAAAGATGACAACAAGAGGTCACTTCGTGATTAAACTCCCAAATTGAATGATTCAAGTGAGAGAAATTTCCGTGCCTCAGTGTCTTTCTTTTTACCCTAGGGATCGGGCGGCAACATTTGCATACCAAGGATAATAGAATCTCACTATTAAAAAAACAAAAACCACATGGCAAGGAAGCGCGAATTTATTTTGGGTTTTGCCGGCATGTTGTTGCTGGCTTTGCTCACGCAATCAGGGATGAGCCAGATCACGGCGGCAGATTTGCGCACGGCCAAGCAAAAATACGTGCGCGAATATCTCGGCTGTCATGACATGTCGTCGAAGGTCAATAAGCACCGCAACACCCCAGTGGGCGAGGGTTGGGGAGGCTACGATCCGACGGAATGGTACGTTGCTGCTGAGCTGACGCGCGCGGCGGGCTGCGGCAATAATTCCGGCGAAGCGCGTTTGCGGCAAGCGCTGGATTTTGCCGAGCGCGGCCACATCGAGAATTGGTGGGAAAAAGAAATCGGCGTGCCCCGGGCTCTGGCGGAAGGCTTGTTGGTGGGCGGCGGAAGCATCAACGCGGATTTGCGCAGGCGCATGGAAGAAGCTCTGAGCGATTTTATCCGCGGCCAAAGCCTGGGCGAATGGAACGGCGCGAACACGGTTTGGCGCGGCTGGGCGCGCTTTCAAGCGGCGATGTATTTCGAAGACGTGGCGCTCGCCGAAAGCGCCGTTAATCTGATGGCCACTGCCACCAGCCACGGTGATTACGCGCACATTCAACACGAGTGGTCCTACTTTTTTCATTTTGATGTGCTCAATATGCATTACGGCGGCCAGCACTTCGGTGATTATGTGAAATATTTGAAGTTCACCGAGGGCACGCCGTTTTCCGTGAGCACGCGCGTGAACCCGCAAGACCCTTTGCGCCGCACGGGTTTGATTCTCACGCTGGAATGGTGCAAACATTTTTTGCGCTGGATTTATTACAAAGGCCACGGCGATCCGTTCACGGTTTCAAAGTTTCCGCACAAGCAATATGCCTATGGTGACCGCATTCAATCCGGCGCGAGTATGCTGGCCGGCACCGGCTATGCTGAAATGCAGCCGTATCGCAGCATGCTGCAAGAAATTTCTTCCGGCTCTGCCAATCCCGTCGGTGCGCGCGCGTTTCCGGCAGCGCGTTATCTCGTGGCGCGGCGCGAAAGTTTTTTCAGCAGCCTGATCATGGCCAACCTCGTCGAGCCGCACATGGAAGCTTCGCCCGTGGCCCCGATTTTCGGCGCGGTGAATATTGTCGATCCTTCTACCCTGGACAAGCTCGAAGGCGAAAACATTCAGAATCATCCCTATCAATTGTTGAATGCCATGACCCTGCCCGCCGCTTATGAACACGACACGGTCGAACCCGGCTCCGAGCATTCCAACCGGGAAAATTTGGGCGCCATCGAAGCGATGTTGAGCAACTGGGGATATTATGGCGTTTTGTCGCTCGGCGGATATGTGGGCATGGGCGCACAACGTTTGACCGGCAGCGGCAATTCTTTCGCAGCAAAACGTTCGTGGTTCTTTTTTGACGATGAGATCGTATGCGTCGGCAGCGGCATCAGCGCGAACAACTCGTCGCTCGGGGGCATGCGCACTTTTCTTTATACTTTTCGCGCCGGCGGTTCCTTTCAGTCCTCGGCGGGCAGCAGCGCTATTCCTGCGGCCGCGGGCGACGAGCGCGATCTCGGCCAACTCCGGTGGCTGCAACATAACAACATGGGCTATTATTTTCCCGCAAGCACGCCCGTGCGCGCGCAGGGCGTGAGCAGCGGGTTCGCGCGCGTTTATTTGTCGCACGGCAGCACCCCGGCTAATGAGTCTTTTGCAACGGTGATGTTGCCGGCTCATAGCGCTTCCGAAACGCAGAAATATTCGGCTACGCCCGACGTGCAAATTTTGCACGAAGATCAAAAAGCGCACATCGTAAAAGATCAATCCACGAACACCACGGGCATTGCCGCGTTCGAGGCGATCAACACTAACCAGTTGACGATCAATCTTCCCGGTTACGTGCTCTATCAAGACGCCAGCGGCAGGTTTCGTTTGTCGCTTTACAACCCGCACCGTGAAGAGGGCGCGGCCACAGGCACGCGGCAAAATCCCGTCAATCCCATGGTGGATTTCCACATCCGGCCGGAGCAGGCGACCTATCGGAATTATCAAGTGCAAGTGCCGTTTCGTTTGCGCAAAGGCGCGGGCAGCGGTATGGATTTGTTCAACGTGAGTGAGACCGGCGGGAATCGCAGCGAGGTGCAAGTCAATTTGCGCGTGTATCGCAAGTTTGAAATAGCCGGCGCCGTGAATAGCGACGGCTCCATTACGATTGACAAGGCCTGGATCGCGCTCAACGATGCGGCGATTGAAGAAACGCAAATTCCCACGCCCACAAATCGTATGCCCGTTGCCGTGGTCACAGGTGCAACCGTGGGCACAGCCGGCGCAACGCTCAGTTTGAGCGGCGCAAGTTCTTACGATCCGGATGGCGGCAGCATCACGGCCTTTCAATGGAATTTTGGCGACGGCGCGACGGGAACGGGCGCGCAGGTTTCACATCAGTATACGGCCGTGGGAAATTATCCCGCCAGTTTGGAAGTCACCGACGACGAGGGCGCGAAAAACAAAACGAATTTCGAAGTCCGGATTCAGCCGCAACCGGGTTCGGGCGACAATGTGCGCGTGGTGATTTCCGGAGATGATGGTTACGAAATTTATATCAACGGCTTGCGTTTGGGCAGCAATAATTCCTGGCAAAATGCGGAAGAGTATCTCGCGCCCATGCGCGAAGGCAAGAATGTCATTGCGGTGAAAGCGACCAACTTCGACAATGCCGGCGGCCTGATCGCCGAAGTTTATGCGAAAAACAAATTCTGGCCGTCAGATGCCGCGTGGAAAGTGAGTTTGATCGAAGCAACGAATTGGCCGGGATTCGATTTTGACGATAGCGGTTGGACCGCGGCAACGGCGCACGGCGCGCACGGCACGGCGCAACCGTGGGCGCAATTTCAAAACGTGCGCGGCATGTCCACCGACAAAGGTGTGCAATGGATTTGGTCGGCGGATAATCGCCGCGATAATGTCGTGTACTTGCGTTTCGTGATCGGCGGAGGCGATGATCAACCGCCGGCGGCGCCGACCGGGGTGAAAATAAGCGCACAATGAAAAATGCCCCAACATATGATGCTGAATGGAACAGGAGGCTCCAGATTTGAACGAATCGAAAGTTAAACAAGCCATGATGTTTTTCACCTTTGGCTTGTGTTTTGGCGGATTCATGGCCGTGGCGGTCGTGCGCGAGGCGGTGCCCTTGCGCGATCATGCTTGGTCGATCGGCATCAGCCTGCTTACCGGCGTGCCGATTTTTTACCTGCTGTATCGCTGGTACAAAACGTTGTTGCACAGCGTGCGCACGGTTCTCGGCGAAAAAGGCGGCGCCGTTATCAGCTCGATTGTAACTTTTCAAATCGTGGCGATGACGATTATTTTTTTGATTGTGATTTCGATTCTATATGCGGCGATTGCGTGAGTGGCTTCCCAGCTTATTCTAATACAAATTGAATCTTTGCAAAAAGTTTCTTACGCATTACGTTTTACGCTTTATGGTTAACGTGAGGCGTAATGCGTGAAACGTAAAGCTTAAACAGGTGTTGAGTGATCGAGGAAGCATGCCCCTGGTTGGAAACGAGCGCGATCCTTTGATTTCCGTAATCGTGCCGTCATATAATGCGGAGAAGTCGATCGTCGCGTGTTTGACGGCATTGGCGCAACAGGAAACTGCGGCGGCATACGAAATCATTTTGGTGGATAGCTCGACCGATCGCACGCCGGAAATCGTGCGCGCGCAATTTCCGCAGGTTCGTTTTTTTCATTTACCGGAAAAAACGTTTCCGGGACCTGCGCGCAATCATGGGATTAAACACGTGCGCGGAAAAATTATCGCGATGACCGATTCCGACTGCATTGCCGATTCCCGTTGGTTGGAAAGAATTGCACAGGCGCATGCCACGAGTTATCAAGTCGTCGGCGGCGGCGTGCATAATGCTTTCCCGCGGCACCCCATCAGCATGGCCGAACACTTTTTAGAATTTCGCGAATTTTCGCCTTATTCCCGGCGCCGGGAAATCGAGGTTCTGCCGACCAACAATCTTTCCGTGCGCCGCGAAATTTTCGAGCGCTTCGGCGCGTTTTCCGATATGCGTGCTTCGGAAGACGTCGTGTTCATTCACACGTTGCGCCGCAACGGCGTGAAAGTTTTGTTCGAGCCGGCCATTGCCATTCGCCACCTCAATCGCCGGCAATTCAAATCGTTTATGCGCAACCAAAACCTGCTGGGATTCAATGCGGCCTTGGCGCGGCGAATATTGCCTCTGCCGGGCGCGGCGCTGGCCCGGCATCCGTATCTGCTGCCGTTGTTGCCCTTCGTGAGAATTTTGCGTACCATGCAATTCATTTTGCAAAATCGCTGGCCGCATAACCTGAAACAATTTTTGGAATTTATTTTGATTTTGCCGTTTTTCTGTTTGGGCGCCGGGGCGTGGAGCCGGGGATTTTTCCAGGGCACGCGCGCATCTGAAAATGTTGTCGCAGGATTGCGCGAAAAAATTCAACAGTAATAGTCTTAGCCGTTTGAAGTTGAATACTAGCGCTGTCATTCTGGAAGAATCTTTTTTAGCACTGGGGAGACTCTGTATTTGGTCATTTTACTAAATGCTTAAAAAGATTCTTCCAGAATGACATGATAACTTCAGGCTGATCTTGAAAACCGAGGACACTTCATTTCATCTTTATTTTAAGAGAAGCGCATGAAAGTTTTGATCACCGGCGGCGCCGGATTTATTGGGTCACATTTAACCGATGCTTTGTTGGAAGCGGGCGACACGGTTACGATCATCGACGATCTTTCCACCGGCAGCATGAAAAATTTCGCGCACGTGCGCAGCCACCCGCATTTTCATTTTGCCATCGAAACCATCATGAACGAAACCGTGATGGATCGCCTGGTGAGCGAATGCGACGTGATCTATCATCTCGCTTCGGCCGTCGGCGTCGAGTTGATCGTCAGCAGCCCGGTCGAAGTGATTGAGCGCTGCGTGCTCGGCACGGAAACGGTTTTGAAAATCGCCAATCGCTACAAACGCAAAGTGTTGATCACCTCCACTTCGGAAGTTTACGGCAAAAACACCAAGGTGCCGTTCAGCGAAGACGACGATCGTTTGCTCGGCGCGACGACGAAAAGCCGCTGGAGTTATTCCTGCTCGAAAGCGATTGACGAATTTTTGGCGCTGGCTTATTTCAAAGAAAAGAATCTGCCGATTGTGATCGTGCGCTTGTTCAACACCGTGGGCCCGCGCCAAACCGGGCAATACGGCATGGTGGTGCCGCGCTTCATCAAACAAGCGCTGGAGAACAAAGACCTAACCGTGTATGGCGACGGCACGCAATCGCGCTGTTTCGGCTTTGTCGGCGACGTGATCGGCGCGTTGACTAAATTGATGAATCAGCCCGAGGCCGTGGGACAGATTTTCAATATCGGCAGCACGCAAGAAATTACGATTATGGACCTGGCCAAACGCGTGCGCGAGCTGACGGGCAGCAAAGCGCAAATCAAATTGATTCCTTACGAAGAAGCTTACGAACAAGGCTTCGAAGACATGGCGCGCCGCGTGCCGGATTTGAGCAAAATTAAAAAACTCATCCACTATGAACCGAAAGTGGACTTGACCGGGATCATCACGCGCATGCAGCAATATTTTCTTGCCGAGGCCGGAAAGCACTGACTCCGAACGTTCGGAGTTCGTCCGATAAGTAACTGGCCTCTGAAAGAATCAGACACGGGTTGTATGGCAACTAACCGTGTTCTGCTCGGATGTAAAAGCCACGGGCTGCCTTGCAGTCTATAGGATGCAACGGTAGGAGCGATCCTGGGTGGCGAGCAAATCTGGAGGCCTGAACATTAGCGAATGACTGCAGCCCGAAGAGTGCGAAGGGGCTCTCGGTACATGGCGGCACGCACGCATCCGGACATGCAGAGCCCGAAAAGACAAGACATGCCTAAATCTGTCCGGCGAACCAATGTTATCAGGGGCGCATGCGAGCGAGCGCTTAAGCTTCGATGAGATTGGGAAGGCTGCACGGTGAAGAAAGCCATGACTGTCAACCGTACCCGGGAAATCCGGCCGTACGGATGATAGGGAGGCCTGGAGAAACGTGGATCGAAAGATTGCGCACGCTCCAGATCTATCCCGATCGCTTCGAAAAGTAAGGGCAAAAGGTAAAATCGCTGAGGAGGAAAATCAAGATGGACAAATCAATCAATATCTTGTTCCTTGCGGCAAATCCCAAAGATACCAACCAACTACGACTAGACGAGGAAATGCGCGCCATAGATCAAGCTATACGCAATGCCGAGTTTCGTGATAAGTTCGACATCAAGCAGCAATGGGCAGTTCGCGTTGTTGATCTACAAGAATATTTACTTCGTCATAAACCCGACATCGTACATTTTAGTGGTCACGGAAGTGTATCAAGTGAAATCATACTCGAAAATAACGAAGGGAATAGTCAACCTGTATCCAATCGTGCCTTGAGTCAACTATTCTCTTTGCTCAAAGACAATGTTCGATGCGTGATACTTAATGCCTGCTATTCTGAACAGCAAGGTCAAGCGATAGCAGAACATATCGACTGCGTTATTGGAATGTCTCAAGCAATTGGAGACAAGGCTGCAATTAGTTTCGCGACAGCGTTTTATCAGGCGCTTGGATACGGTAAAGATGTTAAGACTGCTTTTGAATTAGGATGCGTACAGATTGACTTAGAAAAGCTAGACGAACAAGACACGCCAAAGTTATTGGCAATCAACTGCAACCCAAAAGAAATCTTATATACGATCTCAGATAAACAAACAACAAATAATGCGAAGCCAGCTAGTGCGATTAATTTTGAAAATTCTAAACAGATTCAAGCGAGTAAAATTTTTTATGAACCCGAAACTTACTTGGGAGAATCTGTCGGCTCCTATAATCTTCTTAAATACTTAGGATCAGGCTATAGTGGTATTGTCTTTCGAGCTTCTCACGCAACATTGGGGCGGGAAATTGCTTTAAAAATATTCTTCCCTCTTCCTGCATCCTATGAAAGGTTTTATTCTATTTTTAAGAACGGTATGAGGGCACTAGCCGCCCTCGAACATCCTAATATTGTTTATATTTTTGATTTTGGGGAGACAATTGTTGATAAGAATCAAGCAGTCTATATAGCAATGGGGTATATTTCTGGCAAGCATCTAATAGCTTGGAGCGAGGATTTGGGAAAAAATGAAGAGGAATCGTTTGTGTTGAGACTTAAAGCCGCGATACAGATCTCAAAAGCTTTACAAGCAGCTCATGAAACTACTTACACCGACGAATTTGGCTTTCAAAGGCGTGGCGTATTACATGGAGACATTAAGCCTGAAAATGTAATTGTAACTAACAATGGAGATGTCAAGCTTCTCGATTTTCTTATAGTAGAAATTCATCGATTATTAGGTCTGAATGATGTACCAGCTCGATTGTTTAGACACTCCATCGAGGCAGAAGCTGAAGTCTCTACCACTGATACATCAGAATATACTGCACCTGAACATGCAACCGAAGGATTGGTGACAGTTCAAACCGATATTTATAGTCTAGGTATCCTACTTTCTCATCTATTCATTCCAAGAAAGAATGCACCCCATATCTCTATCAAAGACGATCATTTGCTGCCTCGATCTTTAAAAGACTTAATGCTACGCATGATTTCGATTTCCCCAGATCAAAGACCTTTTAATATGGGGAAAGTGGTCAAAACTCTTTATGCGTTTTACAATAAAAACTATAGAAAGCATCGTTTCCCATATATTACTCGGAGCATAAAATACTTTAATTTGGACTACAAGAAAAGCCTTGAAAATAGGCCTTTTTATTGATTCTCGAATTAAACTTTATTATGCTCCGAGTAGTAAGTACGTCAAAAGTTTTCCGCCAAAAGACTTTAACAAAGCACAAGAAAAGAGAAAGAGTATAAGCAGAAATAAAGCACTTTAGAAGAAAGAGTCGGATACAAAAGAAAATATGCGCCTATCAAAAATTTCCATTGGACTGCGGAGCAGAGGCATGACTCTCATGAATCGGTAACTTCAACGTCCGTCCTTCGATCAAAATCCGTCTCGCCCCGCAGCCGGTGAAATTTGGCGTTCCACCGCAAAGCGGTGGAACGAGAATTTTTACACAGGCTGAATCTTTTTGAGCACCAAGAAGACACGTTGAAATTAAGATTTTGCCAGGCCATTCAAAAGATTCCTCCTGAATGACAATATTGGGGTGAAGCTGCTCATTCATTCCAAAACCGCTATAAATAGAAAGGACTCTTGCGATGAAATTTTCACGCGCGTACAAAAAGGGGTGCTTGCTGGCGATGGCGCTGTATTTTATTTTGGCTTCGGTTGCCGTTGCACAGAAGCCGAATTTCAATCCGCCGTTTCCGCGCATCGGTGTAATTTATTTCTATGAAGCCAATATTCCACAAGAAATTTGGAAGTATCACGATTTGATCGTGACGCGCTTCTGGTATCCTGAAATCGCCCGCGAAATCAAGAAACACCATCCGGAAAAAATCGTGATCGCTTGCAACAATGTGATCGACGGCAATAAATTGGACGGCGTTTCCGATGCCTGGCTGGTGCCCACGGTTGACAAGTCGTGTTTGCCGGGCTGGCACAACAACGCGCATCCCGGCGACTGTTTGTATGACGGCACCGACCGTTGCCCGCAAGTCAACGGCATGCGCTGGAATGATTATCTGGCGAAGCATCTTGCCGACCGCACGGATTGGACGGTTTTCGACGGCACGTTTTGGGATTCGTGGGCGGGCGGCATCGAATGGATGCAGAATTATGACAAAGTCGATTTCGACCGCAACGGCACGGCGGATTACAATCAATTCAAAACCATGGCCGACGAGCTTTGGCGCGAAAGCAACAAACTGATCGTCAACAAAATGCGGGCGTTGACGCCACCGGGAAAAATCATGATGGCGCACGAAGCTTCGCCCAAAGAAACCGGCTATCTTAACGGCATCGGCATGGAAGGCTGGACCGGCGAGCATTGGGAGTGGAAATTTACCACGACGCTGTTGCCCTTCGCGAACGACGCCGTCACACCGCGCGTGAGCTTCATCGAGTGCAAAGCCAGCCCGCACGATTTTCAGCGCATGCGCTTCGGCCTGGCCACGGCTTGCCTTGCCGGCGTATATTTCGGTGTGGATGAAGGCGCATATGCCCATCGCTTCACGCATGTCTACGACGAGTATCTCGCCGATCTTGGCTATCCCACCGGCGCGCCACAGCAAATCAAGCCCGGCATCTGGGTGCGATATTTTGACAAAGGCGCGGTGATCGTCAACGGCTCCGGCGCGCCGCAAACGGTTGCAGCCGGGGAATTGCAGGGCGGACCTTATTATCATTTTCTCGGCGGCCAGGCGCCGCAAGTCAACAACGGGCAACAATTCACCTCGCTCAATCTCTCCGGTTCGAATAACAATACCACGAACCAAACCGGCGACGGTGTGCTCTTGCTGAAAGAAAAAAAGACACTCATGGTTGAAATCGTCGTGGATAATGCGCCGCTCAATATGACCTCGCCCGGCAGCGATCCGGCCGTGTTCACCGGCAATTGGACGCAACAAGATCCCGGGAACGTGAAAGGGACGAATGCTTATGCGTTGAACTATGGCTGGGTCGGCAATGAAGACGGCTATCGCGATCATCACTTCCCCTATCTCTTCACGCCCGCCAACCCTAACGGCGGCAGCCAGGCGGTGTATGCGCCCACGATCGGCGTGGCGGGCGAATATGAAGTTTTTGAATGGCATCCGTTTCATGGCAACGAGGCCAACGCGGCGCAGGAAGCGACGAACGTGCAGTGCTCTCTCCAGCATCGCAATGGCACCACGGCGATGACGATCGACCAATCGCGCAATCCCGGCCAATGGAATTCGCTGGGGAAATTTCATTTCAATGCCGGAACCGGCGGCAGTTTCACCCTCACCAACAAAGCTTCCGGCGGCGTGGTGATGGCGGATGCCGTCAAATTTGTAAATACCTCGACCGAGCTTCCGCCGCCCGGCGGAGGTGACACCATCCCGCCTTCCGCGCCCACGGGGGTGCGGGTGAAACCCGGGAATTGAGGATTGCAAAATATCCGGGGTTTTATGCGGATTAGAGAATCAAACTTAGAATAAAATTCTGAAAGTTTCTTTGTCATTTTTTTGAACACAGATGACGCGGATTAAACGAATTAACCCGGATCCGTGAGAATCCGTTTCATCCGTGTCCAAAGCTGTTGTTTTGATGCTGCTCGCAGAGCTTCGGTTTTCGGCTTAAGGAAGCCAATAATCGTCATTCCTTGTTTTTCCCTCCCATTAAATTTGCAAGCTTGCGAACCTGCCTCCGCATGGTTATATTTGATTCAGCTTGACCTCCTCATTTACCTCGATGGGCAGATTATAATCATGAGTTATCCTCTCAAATTGCAAAAGCTGCTCGATCTGTTCACGAGCATAACCGATCGCGACATTCGTTCTGAAGTGTTGATCGACTATGCCAGGCGTTTTCGCGAAGTGCCGGAACATATTGCCCGGCGCCCCTTTGCGGAAGAACGCCGTGTGAAGTATTGCGAATCCGAAGCCTATGTGTGGTCCGAGCCGCAGGCAAACGGCGGTTTGAAATTTTATTTCGCCGTGGAAAGCCCGCAAGGCGTTTCCGCCAAAGCGATGGCAGCCATTCTCGATGAAACACTTTCCGGTGCGCCGGCCGGGCAAGTGGCGCAAATTTCCACTGAAATCGCGTATCAAATTTTCGGCAAGGATTTAACCATGGGGAAGGGCATGGGATTGATGAGCATGGTGGCAATGGTGCAGAACGAGGCAAAAAGGTTTCTTGCAATTTAACGCAAGATCAAAACTGTGTGATGATAAAAAAGCTTGCTTTTCTATTCGCAGTGTTAGGGGCTTTAGCCGTATTGTTCCTGGTTGTGGTTGGCGGAGCTTTCTTTCCCAACTACAGCCACGCCTCCCAGTTCATTAGTGAGCTTGGTGCGAATGGGGCGCCATATGCTCATCTGGTAAATTTTGCGGGTTTCTTGCCGGCAGGTGTCTTTATCTGTGCGTTCTCATACCTTGCGTGGATGACCCTGCCTCATTCAAAGGCCACGACCTTGGGACTCTTAGGGGTTGCTTTGTATGCGTTCGGCTATATTGTGGCCGCTTTTTTTCCCTGTGAAGCCGGCTGTCGTCCGGTTCAGCCAAGCCTATCGCAAGCCATCCATAACCTATTAGGCTTGGTGGGCTATCTTACAGCGCCGTTGACTCTGGTCTTGTTAGGATGGCAGGCGCGGTCTTGGCCTCGTGCCACCCATCTTTTCATCTTGGGAGGTGTTGGCGGAATATTGACTTTCCTTGGCCTAATCTTCCTGACTCCGGAATTTGCGTACGTTGGGGTGGCGCAACGGGTAATCGAAGGCAGTATGTTGACGTGGGTTGTTGTTTGTGGCGGTTATATAAACCGGCATAATGCAGCGGATGCCTAACTATGCGTTTTAGCGCACTTCCGTCGCGAGGCGACGGAGGGCGCTCAACGCGGCGTTCGGTCTTGCGTAGCAAGCACGGCCAGGCCGGTGATATGATCGTGAGCATCAGCGATCCCACGCTGCCCTATCATAGCGGCACTTCGGAGTTATTCAATTCCAATAGGAGCTTGATGGAAGAAAAGGAGCAATAAACGGAAAAACCTCTTGCCAATAGTTCGAGAGTATGCTACTTTGCCATAAGGGCAATTGTTAAAGTTGGAGAAAAAAATATGGAAATCTCGACTAAAGACCTTCGGCCATTGGCTGATTTGAAGCATAAAACAGATCAGCTTTTGAAACATTTGAAAACGACCCGGCGACCCATTTTATTAGTCAAGAACGGAAAACCGGCCGCTATTCTCGTCGGCCCGAAGGAATTTGCCGACGGATTGGGCGCTGGAAAGCTGGCACGAATGCTGAGACAGGCAGAAAGTGAAATGGCCGAAGGAAAGGGGAGGGATATTAATGAGTTCTTCACAGACTTCGCCAAGGCGCACAATTTATAAAGTTCGCATTATGCCTTCTGCAGAGCGCGATCTCGAAGAAATCTATGGGTACACCGCTCAAGATAGCCCCCCTGCCGCGGCAAAATTTTTTCACGAATTGCGGCGAAAAGCTGAAACGATGGAAAGGTCTCCGCGTCGTTGTGCGAAAATTCCCGAGAAGATCGAAAGCGAATATGAATACCGGCATCTTATTGTGAAGAAATATCGAATCATTTTTCGCATAATTGCTGACACTGTTTGGGTGATGCGATTCTATCATGGTGCGCGACAACTCGATCTTCCCGGTCTGCTGTAGATAGCAAAATCAAACGTAAATCAGGCGCAAAAGCTGCTTCTGCGTTATGCCGGGGCTAAGAAGCTGATCATCTCTGCCGCAATTCAATCCCTCCGCCGCTGGTGCGCAGCGTCAACAACGGCCCGCCGCCGTTGAGCTTGCCTTGCAGTTTGCCCTCGCCAAAAGAACCTTGTACCGTGATCGGCATGTCGCAATGCACCTCGCCGCCGGAAGCGCGCGCGTCGACCTCCACTTTTATGTCTTTCGCTAAATATACCAAAATGCCGCCGCCGGAAGTGGACAACTCGCAGGGCGCAGTCAAAGGCGACAACAATTCTGCTTCCATAGACCCGCCGGAAGTGCTGGCGTCAACGTTGCCGCGCAGATTGCGCAGGCTCACCCCGCCGCCCGAAGTATGCGCGCGCAAGTTGCCGCTCGCGCCGTCAACCGTGATCGACCCGCCGGAAGTTTCGACATCGACCTCGCCATCAACTTCGCCGACCTCGATGCCACCGCCGCTGGTATGTGCAAGCAAATTGCCTTTGCAGCCCCGCAACTCTATGCTGCCGCCGCTGGTTTTGGCATTCACCGGACCTTCGATGCGGCCCAGTGACAGCGAGCCGCCGCTGGTTTTCAAGCGCGCCTCGCCGATAAGATCATCAACCTCAATGCTGCCGCCGGAAGTGTTGAGATCGAGATTGTATTTCTGCGGCACGGTGAGGCGAAATTCCACTTGCAAGCCGTCGTTGTTGCGCCACCAGCGCGAGCTGCCGCCGCGCATTTCGGCAATAATTGACACGCCGCGCTCGGTTTGGCTGTAACGAATCTCATAATCTTCGAACAATTCTTTGGCGCTGCGGCGTGCGCGGCCTTCGACCCATTTCACCACTTCGACTTTGACTTCATCTTTCTGCCAGGAACGCACGATCGCCGCGCCGAAATCCGCGCGCAAATCCAGCCAGCCCGCCGGCTTGACGGTGAAGGATTTTTCGCTGCGCTCTTCCTGCGCAAAAACCAGAAGAGGGAAAAGCAAAATCAAACCTAGAAACCGGCCATGAAGATGGCGAAACCGTGATGGTGACGAGAGCATTTGATTTTCCTCCGTATGCGATTAGCTCACTGAACTCAGGATAAATTCTATAAAGACTTTGGCATCTGTTACGAATTTCGGCTTTCAAGGTTGCTTATAAATTTTTGGACAACTATCGCTGCAATTGGTTTGCAGGCGATTTCAGGCCAAGCTTTTGCAGGTGTTGCAGGAAAAAGAGTTCGGTGCAGAAGCACGGCCTGCAAAAAAAAACGATTCGCCAATTAAGTTGGCAAAAGTGCTGTAAATTTTTATCTTCAATGTCATCCTGTAAGGAACTTTTGGCTCTATGTTGATCTGTGTGGGTTAAATGTCATTTGTAAGAATCCTTTTTAGCCTCGAGCAGGGCTTTAGATGGTCACGGGGAATTATTTTGTTTATATCACAACGAATCCCGAGAGAAGCACGCTCTATGCCGGAGTGACGAATGATCTACGTGTTCATGTACAGCAACATTATTTGAACAAAGGCAACAAAAAAATTTTTGCCGGCAGATATTATTGCTACCAGCTCGTATATTTTGAGGTTTTTTCTGACCTCAAACAAGCTATTGCAAGAGAGAAGGAGATCAAAAACATGACGCGAGAGAAGAAAGACGCTCTGATTGCGACCAAGAATCCGAAGAGGGACTTCTTGCGCGTATGAATAGTTTTCCCCGAGGCTCAAAAGGATTCTTACAAATGACATTTAACTCACATAGATCAACATCGAGCCAAAATTTCAGCTTGCAACATCGATCTTGAAAACCTATTTTAAAATCATGAAAGAAAAAATTCGCATGAAAGTGGTGGGCAAACGATCCGGGCAATTTGCTTCTTCTCCGGAAAATGCCAACGTATTACTGCATACGGTGCGCCAATTGCGGGGCCAGCGCGGCATTTGTCCGCGGGGAGTCTATCGCTTCAAATCCTTCGAGGAAGCCCAGGCATGGATGATCAAGATGCTCGCCAACAATATTCACGCGAACCAACCTTAGACGATCTTCAGCAGCTTTGCCGACATTTGAACGAAGCCGGCGTGAGATATGTCATCATTGGCGGTTTTGCCATCATCCTCAATGGCTTTATTCGCACCACCGGTGATGTCGATCTTTTGATTGACAGCTCTCCCGAAAACGTTGCTCGCATCAAAAAGGCGCTGCTCTATCTTCCCGATCAAGCGGTGCGAGAAATTGCGGAGAACGAAGTTGCGAAATATGACGTCGTGCGCATCGCCGACGAAATCATCGTCGATCTCATGCACAAAGCTTGCGGCGTCACTTATAAAGATGCTGGTGATCATATTCAGCACCATCAAGCCGCCGATGTTCGCATACCTTTCCTAAAACCGTCGCTATTGCTCAGAACCAAAATGACCATGCGGCCCAAGGATGCTGAGGATCGGTTCTTTTTGGAGCAGCTTTTGGAAAATGAAAAAATGGAGGGGCGAGCGACTTCGCAGGAGCGATCAACTAGCACCTTTGCTGCCATGCGATTTTTCAAAAATATAAAAAAGATTTTTTTACAGTTCTGGAATCGGAAAGAATGAAGGGCGAAGCGGTTAAAACCCTTTGATTTTGCCGTTGAAATCAATATTGAAACTTCCTCGTACTCGCGCTTAAAATCAGCCCGATCAAAATCATATTCGTCAACAAAGACGAGCCGCCGTAGCTCAAAAACGGCAGCGGAATGCCGGTGACGGGCATGATGCCGACGGTCATGCCGGTGTTGATGATCACGTGCACGGCGATCAAAGAAACACTGCCGGCCACGACCAGCGCTAAAAATTTGTTCTTGACCTCGCCCGCAATTTGAAACCCTCGCCAAAGCAGCGTGAAAAACACCAGCAAAATAATCGTCACGCCGAAAAAGCCGAACTCTTCACCAATGACGGAAAAAATAAAATCAGTATGCTGTTCCGGCAAAAAGCGCAGCTTGGTTTGCGTGCCTTTAGTCCAGCCCTTGCCCCAAAACCCTCCCGAGCCAATGGCGACTTGCGATTGCGCGACTTGATAACCGGTGCCGCGCGGATCTTGTTCCAATCCTAAAAAAATCAGAATGCGCGTTTTTTGATAGCCGTGCAAGCGATTCCACAAGCTCGGCGTGAGCGCACCCACACAAATATTCAAAACAAAAATCACAATTAGCATAGGCAGACGGCGCTTGGTTAAAAACAAAACGCTGGTGATCAAAACCATGGCCACGAGAAAAGTGTAAAAGTTAAACGCGGAAACGACGACCAGTAGAGGGCTGACCGCGAGAAAAATAATGAAGGGAGACAATCCCGCCCAAAACATTACGGGCAGAAGAATGGCAAGGGTCGTAATCGCCGTGCCCAGGTCCGGCTGTTTGAGAATGAGCACAACCGGCAACGCCACGAGACTGAAGGCGATGGCGATATTTTTGACCCGGCTCAAATCCCGGCTTTCGGAGGACAAAAACTTGGCGAGCGCGAGAATCGTCGCAATCTTGGCGAGCTCCGAAGGCTGAAAATGCACCGGCCCGAAAATAAACCAGCGCTGCGCGCCTTTGCCGCCGCCAATGAACAGCACCAGAACGAGCAAGACGATGCTGGCCGCGTACAAGCCGTAGGCAGCGTCATGCAAAGTTTTGGTCGGCATCAAAATCACCGCGGAGGCGGCCATCACGCCGATCAACAGCCAAATCACCTGCTTGGAAAAACTATTGTGCAGCAGCGCGGAAGCTTCCTGCAACGAGGTCGCGCTGTAGATTGCCATCAAGCCGGAAAGCGCCAAAATCATCACACCAATGATGACGATGCGATCCAGCTCGCGCCAGTTTTCCACGGTTCGAGTCAGCATGTTTCAATTAGAGAAACGAATGTTTTCGGGATGAGATTCGAGCTTGTCTTGTTCCCACAGCAGCGCGATGATTTTGCGCGCGAACGGCGCGGCATTGGCGCCGCCGCCGCCGCCGTTTTCCAAAAAAATGCAATACGCGATTTGCGGATCTTCAAACGGCGCGAAACCGATGTACCAAGCGTGCGTTTCGCCGTGCGGATTTTGTGCGGTGCCGGTTTTGCCGGCGGAAATCACGCCCGGCACTTGCGCCGAGCGTGCCGTTCCTGTGGAGTTATTCACGACCATATGCATGCCCCGTTTTGCCAAAGCATAGCTTTCGGGTTTGATGCCGGAAACCAAAAACGAATCCGGCTCGGCAACTTCGATTTCAGCCTGCGCGACGTTGGGATCGAGCGTGCCGCGCCGGAGCCGCGGCTTGAAGCTGCGGCCTTCGTTGGCAATGGTCATGGCGAAACACGCCATTTGCAGCGGCGTCGTCAACAGCTCGCCCTGGCCAATGGCAAGATTGAGCATCAGGCCCCGGCTCCACCGGCCGCGGCCGTAACGTTGATCCAAATATTCTTGATCCGGCACCAAGCCCGCGCTTTCGCCGATCAAATCGATGCCGCTACGCTGGCCAAAACCAAAACGTTTAGAATAGTTAGACCAATTTTCCAGGCCGACTTTCAAACCCATGCGGTAAAAATAAACGTCGCAGGATTGCTCGATGGCTTGCAGCAAATTGACCGTGCCGTGCCCGCCCTGGCGCCAACATCCGAAACTGCGATTGCCTAAACGATAATATCCCGGGCAAAACACGCGTTCGGAGGGATCGATCAGGCCGGTTTCCAAACCGGCAATCACCAGCACGATTTTATACGTCGAGCCCGGCGGATACATGCTCTGCACCATGCGATCATAGAGCGGCTTGTTGGCGTCGCTCATTAAGCGATTCCATTCTTCGGTGGAGAGCGGTTTGGAAAAAAGATCGGGGTCGTAATCCGGCTTGCTCACCAACGCCAGAATTTCGCCGTTTTTGCAATTGATCACGATGGCGCCGCCGCGGCGGCCGGCCATTTCAATTTCCAGCATGCGTTGCAGCGAGGCATCCAGCCCCAAAATCAAATCCGTCCCGGGCTTGGGACTGCGCGGCGCAAAAAATTTTCCGTCTTGTTGATTCAAATCCCGGATCACGCGGCCCAACGCATCGACCTCCACATAGCGGCGGCCCTTTTGCCCGCGCAGCACCGATTCATATTGCCGCTCGATGCCTTTTTTGCCGATCAAATCTCCGGGGCTGTATTGTTGCGGAGCAAACGTGCCCAATTCCGCATCATTGATCTCGCCGAGATAGCCGAAGAGATGCGGCGCTTTGATGCCCCCGAGATAGGCGCGGCGTGATTCCGCGCGAAAATCGATGCCGGGCAAATCCAGCCGGCGCTCGGAAAGCAGGCTCAAACCGGTAAAATCGATTTGCCGCTCGATCTTCACGGGCGCAAAATTGCCGCGTTTGTTGCGCGCAATTTGTTTTTGCAAATCTTCGCTGGAGGTATGAAAAGCCGTGGCAAGAAGCTGATAGGCCGGCAATTTGTTTTTCAGCTCCGCGGGAATGGCATACACGGCGTAGGCCGGGCGATTATCCACCAAAATTTCTTTATACCGGTCGCGCAACAAACCGCGCGGCGGCTCGATCTCGATGGCGCGCACGCGATTTTTGTCCGACTCTTCCAGGTATTGCTCGCCGCGATAAAGCTGCACGAACGCAAACCGCGCCAACACCACGAGCAGAAATACGCTCGCGCCGGTCGACAGAATCAGGCGTTTGGTGGAGTTACTGAGTTCCATGGCGTTTTAAAATTGAAATCTTTCAAACAGCGAACAAACGGGGATGATGCCCATATGGATATTGTGCTCGCGACGTTTTTAGTTTGTGTGAAAAGACCCCTCTTTTCATGTCATTCTGAAAGAATCTTTTTGAGCAACACGAAGACACGTTGAAATCAAGGTTTTGCCAAGCCCTGCAAAAGATTCTACTGAATGACAATATTCGGGTGAAGCTGCTCATTCATTCCAAAACCGCCCTAGTTTAAAAAGATCCTTTCAGGATCACATTGTTTGCGGCAAATTCAATCATTCCCTGGTGCTGCGCTTGAACAGATCGGCCCAAATCGTGCGCAAGATCACAACGAAGACCACCGTGTACAAAGCATTGGGAACGACGAAGCGCGCGAATAAATAGAAGAAGCGCAAGCCGTTGTCAAAATAATAAATCGTGTCGCGGAGGAAATGGTTGACCAGTGCGGCGGCCAGCGCGATGCCGATGGTCGATTGGACATCGAACTTGACCTTGTTTTTCGCAATATAGCCGGCAACAAAACCGGCGATGGATTTCGACAAAGCTTCCAAACCAAAGAGATGGCTCACGACCGCATCCTGCGCCAGGCCGGTCCAGAAACCGGTGAAAATGGCGGGAATCGCGCCGTGGCGGACCGCTGCGACGATCACGCCGATCAACAAAAAATCCGGCTGCACTTCGTCCATCACCAGCAAGGGCGCGACGACAAGCTGCAGCCCCAGAAAAAAAGAAAACATCAAAAAATATTTCGCGACGCGCTTGATCAACTCATTCTCCCGGACTCAAAAAGCGTTCCGTGCCGGTTCCGGCGGCGAGGTTTTTGCGCGCGATCACGACAAACACTTCTTCCAACCGGGCGATATTCACCGCCGGGGTCAGAGGCACGGTGAGAAACAAAGAAGCCGAATCATACTCCGGCTTGCCCACCGTGCCGAGGCGAATGCCGGGTGGGAATAAAGCGCTGGAATCGGAGGTCACGATCAAGTCGCCTGCAATGATGTCGGCGTTGCGCGGCACGCCGGTCATTTCCAGGCCGAGATTGCCGAAAGCGGTGACGATGCCTAACACACGGCTGCGTTGTGCGCGTGCGCTGACGCTGAAGTCGCGATCCAACAACAGTTGGACGTGGCTGGTGTAACGGTTGACTTTCAAGATTTTTCCGGCCAAGCCTTCGGGCGTAACCACGGGCATATTTTGCTGCACGCCATCGCCCGAGCCCAGGTCAATGATCACGGCCGTGGGCGTGTTGCCTTTTTCGCGCGACAAAACGTGTGCGGTGCGAAACTCCAGCGGCATGCGCTCACGATAATCCAGCATGCGGCGCAAACGATGATTCTCCAGCAGCGCTTCGCGCAGTTGGCTGTTTTCCAGCATCAACTGCGTCGTGCGCCGGCGCATGGCCGCGATTTCTTCCGGCGTGTATTCGAGACGGTTGACGCCGGTGAATTTGGCCTGCACCACGGCATAACGATCGATCACGAAACTGCGGATGGCGTCCAACTGCGGCGCGTCGTTATTGAATAACAACGCCAGCGCCGCAATCACCGCCGCAAACAGCACAAAATATTCCCGGCTCGAAACCAGAAGTTCGTTGGGGCGTTCTGACAATGTTGTTCCACCACTTGGAGCAGGTTGTTTACGTTTCAAACCTTACGCATGGCCTCATGCGTAAGGCGTAATTCGTGACGTGTAAGAAAGCCTTTGCTTTTTCTGCAAAGATTTAACTTGTAATCGCTCAATACCGTTTGACTTTCGTCAGCACTTTTTGATAGCGATGAATCGCTTCCAACACCCGGCCCGTGCCGCGCACGACGCAGGTGAGCGGATCTTCAGCCACGATCACCGGCAAACTGGTTTCGCGGCGCAAACGCTCATCCAAGCCGCGCAGCAAAGCGCCGCCCCCGGAAAGTGTGATGCCACGATCTAAAATATCCGCCGAAAGCTCGGGCGGGGTATTTTCCAAACAAAGCTTGGTGGCTTCGACAATCGCATTCACCGCTTCTGCCAGCGCTTCCTGCACTTCCATCGAAGTGATCTCGACCGTCTTCGGAATGCCGGCCACGATGTCGCGGCCGCGCACGCTCATCGAAGTTTTGTCACTGAACGGCGCGGCCGAGCCCAGCGTGCACTTGATGTGCTCCGCCGTGTTTTCGCCGATCAACAAATTATAATTGCGCTTGAAATGTTGAATGATGGCCTCGTTCATTTCGTCGCCCGCAATGCGAATCGAAATGTGATTCACGATGCCGGAGAGCGAGATCACCGCAATTTCCGTGGTGCCGCCGCCGATGTCGATGACCATGCTGCCCACCGGTTCTTCGATCGGCAAGCCGATGCCGATGGCCGCCGCCATGGGCTCGTCAATCAAATAAACTTCGCGCGCGCCCGCATGCTCCGCCGAATCGCGCACCGCGCGCTTCTCCACTTCGGTCACGCCGCTGGGAATGCTGATGGCGATGCGCGGCCGCCACAAGCGCGTGGCCTGCACGCGGCGGATGAAATGGCGGATCATCGCCTCCGCCAACTCGAAATCCGCGATCACGCCGTCTTTCATCGGGCGCACGGTGATGATCTCGTGCGGGGTGCGGCCCTGCATTTCTTTGGCGCCATGGCCGTAGGCAACAATTTCCTGGTCGGCTTTGCGAATGGCAACAATGCTCGGTTCATTCACCAAAATTCCCTTGCCACGCACGTAAACCAGCGTATTGGCCGTGCCCAGGTCCATGGCAATATCCGTCGACAACCAATTCTGCAGATTAAAATTCATTCCCTCTGCCTTTCGTGACCGATGATATTATATAAGAACGTGCTTTTGTTTTGCAATGTGACATGCGTTTTAAATCGAGCAAATGAAAACTCAATGCCGGAAATGCCGGCTGCCTGTAAAGATCATGGCCAGGTTATATCGATCCGCGGCGGCAATTACTTCGGCATCACGCATGGCGCCGCCGGGCTGAATGATCGCCGTTGCGCCGGCTTGCGCCGCAGCTTCAATTCCATCCGCAAACGGAAAAAAAGCATCGCTTGCCATCACCGTGCCAGATAATGGCAATCCAATAGCTTTGGCTTTTTCTATCGCGAGCTTGACAGAATCGATGCGGCTCATTTGTCCGGCGCCGATGCCGAGGGTACGATCAGCCGTACAAAAAACGATGGCGTTCGATTTGACCCAACGCACCACTTTCCAGCCGAAGCGCAGTGCGGCAGTTTCTGCTGCAGCGGGCCGGCGTTTTGAAACAATTCTGAAAAGATCTGCATCTTCATGCGCCACGTCCCGTTCTTGCACCAAAACTCCGCCGGCAATATTTTTGAATTCGAATCCGGGTTGCGCCGCCTCGGCGATTTCGGGCATCTGCAACAGACGCAAATTCTTTTTAACGGAAAAAATCTGCAAGGCTTCAGCATTGAAAGACGGCGCGATCACGACTTCCGTGAACAATTCCGCGATGTGCGCAGCCGTTTCGGCATCGACTTCACGATTGCAGCCGGCGATGCCACCAAAAGCGGCAACCGGATCAGTGGCTTTGGCGTTTTGATAGGCCTGCGCCAAATTTTCGCCGGTCGCCACGCCGCAAGGATTGGCGTGTTTGATGATCGCGCAACACGGCTCGCGAAAGCTGCGCACGATTTGCAGCGCGGCATCAGCATCGGCAAAATTGTTATAGGAAATTTCTTTGCCTTGCAGTTGTTGCGCGCCGGCAAAACCGGTTTTGCGGCCGATACTGTCACGGTAAAACGCGGCGCGCTGGTGCGGATTTTCACCGTAACGCAAATCTTGAACTTTATCCCACGCCGCGATCAAAGTATCAGGAAGGCTCGCGGCCTCGTTCTCCGTGCACAAATAGGATTGAATCGCAGCATCATAAGCCGCCGTGTGTGAAAACGCCGCCGCCGCCAGTTTTCGCCGCGTTTCTTCAGATAAGCCGGCTTGATTGTTTTTCAACGCGGTAATAATTTCGGCGTATTGTGCAGCATTCGTCACCACCGCAACATGAGTGAAATTTTTTGCCGCCGCACGAATCAAAGCCACGCCGCCAATATCGATATTCTCCAGCGCCTCTGCCCGCGAGGTTTCGGGGCGGGAAATCACGGCACGAAAAGGATAAAGATTCACTACGACGAGATCAATCAAACCGATGGCATGCGTTGCAAGCTGTTCAGCATGTGCCGATGAATCCCGCCGCGCCAGCAGGCCGCCGAAAATCTTGGGATGCAAAGTTTTCACACGGCCCTCGAGAATTTCCGGAAAGCCGGTGACACTTTCGATTGGCGTGACTTTGAAGCCGTTCTCTTGCAAAAAGCGGGCAGTGCCGCCGGTGGCGATCATTTCGATTTGCTGCGCAGCAAGGGCGGCAGCCAATTCTTGCAAGCCGGTTTTATCGTGCACGCTCAACAGCGCGCGTTGGATTTTAGACGACATAGATTACATCGTGACGCAACATTTATGGGATGCTGATTAAATAAATTGTTCAGCAGACTGTAATGCCTGAGGCTTTAATCGGGCATCCATAAGCTTTAAAAACTGGATTCCCGCTAAAGGACGCGGGAATGACCATTTCGAATGAACTGTATTGTTATCCGGTTCGAATCAACACCAGCCTGCCCACGATTTGCAGACGATCTTCCGCAAAGCATTGCAACGCCTCGGGCAGAATCTGATGCTCGACTTCCAACACCCGCGCGGCCAACGTTTCGGGAGTGTCGTCGTTCAACACCGGCACGCAACGCTGCAGGATCGGCGCGCCGGAATCGTATTCTTCGTCGACCAAATGTACGGTGGCGCCGCTCACTTTGCAGCCGTATGCCAAAACCGCTTCGTGCACGCGCATACCATACATGCCCTTGCCGCCGAAGCCCGGCAACAATGCCGGATGAATATTGATGATGCGGCCGCGGTATTCCTGAATCACGCGATTCGGAATCTTGCGCAAATAGCCTGACAGCACGATGAAATTGGCACGATGGTTTTGCAGAAGCTCGAGCAAATCGACAACAAAGCGTTCAGTTTCAGAATAATTTTTTTCATTGATCACCGCGGTTGCAATCCGTGCTCGTTGTGCAATCTGCAAGGCGGGGGCTTGGGCATTGTCCGTGATCAGCACGGCAACACGAGCATTTAATTTGCCATGAGCTATGGCTTCCAATACCGCTTGAAAGTTGGAGCCACGACCGCTGGCAAAGAGGGCGAGATCAAGTTGCACAATGTGCTTCATGAGTATGTCATTCTGGAAGGATCGTTTTCAGCATCCAGCAGATCCTCCCGCGGGTCTTGTGCAAAGCGCTAAAAAGATTCTTCCAGAATGACAAATATTGGTGATGATCAAAAGCTCAAACTACCGCTGCTTCCGTAATCGTGACGCGCGCGCGCTGGGCCGAGACTTCTATTTCTGCGTGCACGCCGATGGGCATCGTGTATTTTACGCGACCATGGCCATAATCCAAACCGGCGAGCGCGGGAATCTTCAAAGGCTTTATGTAGTCGCTCATCAAATCATCCATCGTCAACGTCGGATCGCCTTCGGGCGGCACGCAATCCGTCGTCTGCCCCAGCAAAAATCCGGCGATTTTTTGAAACAGGCCCAGCTCGCGCAATTGCACGAAATAGCGATCCCACTTATACACGACTTCGCCAATGTCTTCGACGAAAAGAATGCTGCCGGCAAAGTTGGGCATGTAGCGCGAACCGGCAATCGGCGCGATCAACGATAAACATCCACCGAGCAACCTGCCCTTAACCCGGCCTTTATGGATCGTTTGATAACTTTCGCCGTTCGAGCGAACCAACTCACCGAAAGGTTTCGGTTCAGTCAACATTCTCCAAAAATTTTCTTCGGTGAAAGAATCTATACCGCGCCCCATTTCCGCCGCGACCATCGGACCGGAGAAAGTGATCAATCCCGTGTAACGAAAAATCGCCAATTGCAGCGCGGTCAAATCGCTGTAGCCGGCGAAGATTTTAGGGTTGCGGCGGAGGGCCTCATAATCAATCAAACGCAACAAGCGCGGTGTGCCATATCCCCCGCGCGCACAAATAATGGCGTTGACGCGCCGATTGCGAAACATGCTGTTAAAATCGTTAGCCCGTTGCGCGTCCGTGCCGGCGAGATAGCCATGCTTCTCAAAAATGTATTTTCCCAGTTTGACGCGATATCCCAAGCCTTCCAAATAGCGCACGCCGGCTTCCAGCAATTCCGGTTTCATCGGGCTGGCTGGCGCGATCACGCCGATAACGTCGCCTTTGCGCAAGCGAGGCGGTTTGATCACACGCGGCAAAATGATTCCTTAGAATCTTGTGACGCACTGGCACTGTACTCGATGCTTCACAAGTTCCCTTCTGGATGACAGGTCAGTTACTTTCCGGACGAACTCTGTGAGCCGGAGTCAATTCTGAATAGCCACTTCGAAATCAACAAGCCAATACCGGCAATCGTCGTTTCCGTGCCGCCGGCGGCAATGAAGACAAAGAATCGACCTGCAATACTTCACCGATCAAATCATAATCCTGTGCCGCGGCGATGCGAATCGAATGAAATTCTCCGATTTGAAGCCGGCCCTCGACCGCAGGAACGATGACGGTATGATCGATCTCGGGGCAATCCCATTCCGTGCGGCCGCGATACACGCTTTCGCTGGCATCATATTCTTCAATCAACACGCGCAACACGCGGCCAATTTGCCGTTCATTCCATGCGGCGGCAACCTCGCGTTGCGTTTGCATCAACACATCATAGCGCTCGCGCTTGATTTCTTCCGGCACTTGTTCGGAAAAATTATATGCCGGCGTGCTTTCTTCCTGCGAATAGGTAAACACCCCCAAACGCTCGAAATGCCCTGCCGTTACGAAATCATACAACTCTTGAAAATCGTTTTCGGTTTCACCGGGAAAGCCCACAATCAGCGAAGTGCGCAGCACCAGCTCGGGAATGGCGCAATGCAAATGCGCGGTCAAATCTTCGGTGAATTGCCGGTTCACGCGGCGCGCCATGCGCTTGAGCATGCGGTCGGAAACGTGCTGGACCGGCATGTCGAGATACTTGACGATCTTCGGCCCGGCTGCGAGCGCCGTGATGATTTCTTCGTTCAGGTGATAAGGATAGGCATACATCAAACGAATCCATTCAATACCATCGATTTTGCCGAGCGCATGAAGCAGGGCCGGCAATTGCTGCTGGCCGTTCAAATCCAGCCCATATTGCGTGGAATCTTGCGCAACGAGAATCAATTCTTTCACGCCTTTTTCGGCGAGCAGGTGGGCTTCGTTGACTAACACGGAAATGGGTGTGCTGCGGAATTTGCCGCGAATGGCGGGAATGGCGCAAAACGTGCAGGGATGCTCGCAACCTTCGGAGATTTTCAAATAAGCATAATGCTTGGGCGTGAGCACTGATCTTTCGGGACGTTCGCCGAGCAATTCATATTTCAAGCGCAATTGCTGCGCGAGGCTTTTGATGATGCCGGGCAAATCGCGATTGCCGAAATAGGCATCGACTTCCGGAATTTCCCGGCGCAATTCCGGCGCATAGCGTTCCGAGAGACAACCCGTCACAAAAACCCGGCGAACACGCCCGCTTTTTTTGAGGGCAACGGCCTGGAGAATGGTATCGATGGATTCTTCTTTGGCCGATTCGATAAAGCCGCAGGTGTTGATGATCACGGCTTCGGCTTCTTGCGCCTGCTGAACAAACTCGACGCCGCAGGCTTGCAGCCCGCCTTGCAACACTTCGGAATCTACAATATTTTTGGGACAACCGAGGGTGATGAGGTTGATTTTCAAACTTTGCCTTCCAATCACAAGAAATTACTAGCGCAGCATACTTTAGGACAATTGAAAGAGGCTGCGTAATCTATCATCGACTTCACTTCGCATGGCGGGTGAAATCTCGCCGAGTTCGCGCGTGATAATTGATATCGTAACCGTCATTAAACGGTGTAAACGCAAAACGGATACCGTTCGCAAGCCTGTCGCTTGAAAATCCTCGTGCGCTGCATCGAAAACAAAATCTGACTCGAGCAAAGTCTGCGGCATTTGACTGGTAATGAATGCAAGAATGACATGTCGATGCAACCCAATGGGGTCCGTCAGGCAAACAGCCGGCCGCACTTTCGTTGTAGAAAGATCGTCGAATGGGAATGGCACCAACACCACCTTACCCTTGATCATGAAAAGGCCTCCCATCATTCAACGTATAGATATCTTCCGATGGGTCCTTTAAAAAATCAAATGCCGAATTTTGTGCTGCTGCTTTCAGCCATTCCTCTTCATTCCAATCATCGTCTTCAGAATAAAGCACGATTATGCGAACGCGAGAAGATGATTTGAGTGGCAAGGGTTTTTCCAACTGCAAACGATCTTCTGCTTCCAAAATACCGGTGGTTTCTATTGCTCGTAATGTTGAAGACATATCAATCTCCCGAAAACCTGCACATTTACTCAAACAACGCCTCGACAAACTGCCCCGGCTCGAACGGCTGCAAATCATCAATGCCTTCGCCCACGCCGATGAAGCGCACGGGAATTTTCAACTGGTCTTGAATGGCAAAAAGAATTCCACCTTTAGCGGTGCCATCCAGTTTGGTGATCACCAAGCCGGTTACGCCCACGGCGGCGAAGAAAGCTTCGGCCTGGCGCAGGCCGTTTTGTCCGGTGTTGGCATCCAGCACTAACAAAACTTCGTGGGGAGCATCCGGAATCAGACGCTGCATCACGCGCGTCATTTTTTTCAATTCTTCCATCAAATTGCTTTTGGTGTGCAAGCGGCCGGCCGTATCTACGATCATCACCTCAAGCTGGCGGGCTTGTGCGGCTTGCACGGCGTCAAACACCACCGCGGCCGGGTCTGCGCCGGCTTGCGTGCGCACGATCTCCACCTCTGCGCGGCGCGCCCAAATCTCGAGCTGATCCGCGGCCGCCGCGCGAAAAGTATCGGCCGCCGCCACCAGCACGGACTTGCCGCGCTGGCGGAATTGATTGGCGATTTTCGCGATGGTCGTGGTTTTGCCCACGCCGTTGACGCCGACCACCATGATCACAAAAGGCTTTGCCGGCAACGCGAAGAAATTTGAACGAATTAGTTTTGGGCCATTCGGGCTGATCTGCAAACGATCGCGCAGAAACGCTTTCATCTCCGCGATCACGGCTTCGCGCGAGGAAGCCTGACCGAGCGCAAGCCGCGAACGCAAGTGCTCGATTAAATCATGGGTGACGTCATAGCCCAGGTCGGCGGAGATTAACGTGTTTTCCAATTCCTCGACCACGGCGTCGTCCAGCCGCGCCTTGCCCGTGACCAGTAGCACGACGTTGTCAACGAAACCTTGCCGGGTTTTGTTCAAACCCGATTTTAATTTTTCAAAAAAAGAGGCCATAAATTTGTTTACGTTTCACGGATTACGCATCATTGAACCGTAAAGTGTAATGCGTAAATCTGTATGCCAGAAATTTTGCTTTTATTCAAAATGGGCGCACCGGGGGGAAACCGCGTGGAAAATGGAAGACGATTATCTTTTCATTCCGCTTGCGAAACGATGGGCATAGCTGGCAATCGAAATGAAAAAGATGCAGACCATGGACCAAAAGAAGGGCCATTTTATCGCTTGTACATCCAACACGAATGTCAAGAGCACAATGGCCATGGCCGTAACGGTCACTTTGCCATACCAGTTGGATTCGGGCACCTGGTGCTGTCGCGAAGTCATCAATAAACCGAGCGTTATGATAATGAAATCACGGCTAAGAATCAATAGTAAAAACCAGGCGGGGAAGCCGCGAAACAGGGTGAGATAAACGGCCACCGCGCCGACGCTGATCTTGTCCATGAGCGGATCGATGATGCGGCCCAGCTCGGATTGCTGCCGCAATTTGCGCGCGAGAAAACCGTCGCACCAATCGGTCGCGCCGGCCAGCAGCAAAAAAGCGGTCGCCATCCAATTGCCGCGCGTCGTGTTTTGATGCAAGTAATAAAGCGTGGGCAGCAGAAATAACAAGCGGGAAAAACTCAGGAAGTTGGAGGCGGTCCAAACGCGATTGCGCTCGGCGGTGTTTGGGAGGGCGAGCATAAGTTATCGTATTTGCTCCAACATCTCGAAGTATCTTTCGCGCGACATTCCGGCTGAGTTGAGATTGGTTTTTATGTGTGTAACCGGAACCTCGCGGGGGCTGGTTGTAATCACCACGCTTGCGCGCAATCTGAAAGCCATCGAGCTCGAACACTTTGATCAATTTCTCAAAATGAACCGGTGCGAGCTTAGGCATATGCGGTCTCGGGTTCGTGCTGCAAAGTCGTTTTAATAGTTTTTATCAGTTTGCGGTGAAACCATAAATCATTAGATTTCCGAAAACCAGATTCCTCTAAAACCTCTTTTAGCGTACCCAGAGCTTCACATCCCTCCAAAAAAAGTTCAAGCGTTTCTTTGATGTTTTTTTCCGCTTCTGAAAGGGTATCACCGAAGCTTGATACTTGAAGCTCAGAACACAAGGCGACAATGGAGTCGTCTTCTTCAAAGTAATCGATGTTCAATTCGATCTTCATGGCTGGTCTCCAATTTTTCGTTTTTCACGGCCAAAATATACAATAAGGCAAGGTCTTACACAAGTCTGATGATCTCGAAGAAAATCAAACTGGCGCATAAAACACGAAAGGAGAGCAGGTAGTTGCGCACGGCGCTTTCCAAGTGCGAATCATGAAGCTGCGCGTGTTTATACTTTCTAATGCATTCCCGGCGCGCGCGCCATAATTTGATCGGGCCCATGAAGGTTGCGGGCGGCATGATGCAGGCGTGGATTTTAAAGCTTTGGATCGACATGTAAACCAACGAAGAGAAGCCGGCAAGCATTAAAATTTGAGTGATGATTTCTTTCATGGCATCGTTCCTGATGTTACGTCCTGAAAATCTCTGCGCCGCTCGTCGTTGAGCGACTCTCGTCCACGAGAAAAAGTTTAAATTTGGAAGCGCTTTATGCGAGCGCAATAACTATAAAAAGCATAATAAGTGATACACAAAAAACCCGAAGACGATTATCGACAAAATCTGTCCAATAATTTCTCTCATTTTCACCAAATCATTCCGCACTCAAGCTCGGATATTTCAAACCGAATCGTTGTTGATAGTACCATTTCGAAAAAAAGAAAACGAAAGCCAGCACCAGCACATATTGCCAAACTTTGAAGCAAATCGCCAGCGCCAAAAACAAAATCGGCAACTTGATGGCGCGGGAGACGTCGCAACGCCGTTGCTTGACGCTGGCCCGGAGAAAAAAGGGCGCGGCCAGCAATGCGGGATAGAGAATGACCGGATCTTTCACCCAAAATGCCGCCAAGGTCGCCAGCCACTGGAGAATGGCGCCGGCAAGAATCGTGGCGCGCCAGCCGAATTTCACGCCGAAAGTCAATTTGTTGGTCCCAGCATCGCCCTCGAGGTCCAGCAAAGTGGTGTACAAGTAAACGGCGGCAACCGCTAGGGCATAGGGCAGGGCGTGGCGCAAAGCGGGCAGCGCCTCGGTTTCAACCGACCACCAACCCGCAGTGAAAATTAAAACTGCGGCACTGGCATTGGCGAACAATCCGAGGAAGGGATGATCTTTCCATTGAAACGGCGCGACGCTGTAAAAAATACCGGTGCATAAAAAAATAACCGCGAACAAGATCGCCATCGCCGCGCTGTGCCAATAGGCGGCGAACATGCCGAGGGCGGCCAGGGCAATCATTTCACCCCACGCCACCGGCAGCGGAATATGCTGATGCGCGATCAAAAACAGCTTGCGATTGCGCGCGTCGGTTTCCCGGTCGCAGATTTGGTTGAGAATGTATGCGCTGCCCATCAGCAAAGTCAAAAAGCCCAGCAACCAAATCGAATCCCAGGCCATGCTCCGCGTGGCGCCGTTCATGCCCGCCGGCGCAAAGCGATGATAGGCAAAATAGCCTGCCGCATAAACCGTCCACACCGGAAAGAACAAAGTGGGACGCAGAACGAAAACATAATCGAAAAATTTCACAATCTTGTCATCCTTACAAGTTATCTCCTCCGCTTCCTGCGGGGTGGGAAATTTTTTTTGGTTTGTCCACATACTGTCATTCAGTAGGAATCTTCCCAAGCATAAGCACCATTGTCAATTCGAGCCGTGTGCCAAGTGCGTGGGAAGATTCTACTGAATGACATCGCCGGGGGAGTACCGACTTAACGTTGTAGTATATGCATGCATTCGTTTATGGTGTCGTCTTCTTCGCAACAATTTCTAAAGGGGCTGCCGGCAATTGTTGCCGCTGCACCTGCCCGTTCGCATGCTCGTAAGAAAACTTGTCCATCAAATCTTCGGGAATGAGCGGATATTTGCCGGTGAAACAGGCGGTGCAATAGCCGCCCTTTTCGTGCGGCACGGATTTGAGCAGGCCCTCGAGCGAAAGATATTCCAGGCTGTCGGCTTCAAGGTATTCCTTGATTTCTTCGATGGAGTGATTCGCCGCGATCAATTCTTTTTTCGTTGGAAAATCCATGCCGTAATAACACGGCGAAATGATGGGCGGCGAGCTGACACGTACATGTACTTCCTTTGCGCCGGCCTTGCGCACGAGCCGCACCAGATTCTTCAGCGTGGTGCCGCGCACGATGGAGTCCTCCACGATCACCACGCGCCGTCCGTTGAGCACGCCCTTCACCGGATTGAATTTGATGCGCACGTTGAAATCGCGCACGCCTTGTTCCGGGTGAATGAAAGTGCGGCCGATGTAGTGATTGCGAATCAGGCCGATTTCGAATTTGATGCCGGAATTGCGCGAATAACCCAAAGCCGCAGTGTTGGAGGAATCGGGCACGGAGATGACGATGTCGGCTTGCGCCGGTTTTTCATTCGCCAAATTTTTGCCGAGGCGGCGGCGCGCGCGATCGACATTTTCTTCGAAAATTTTGCTGTCGGGCCGGGAGAAATAAACAAATTCAAAAATGCACGCGGCGCGCTCCGCTTTCTCTTCCAGGAAATCCGTGCACACGCCGTTGTGGTCGAACACGACGATTTCGCCGGGCTCCACCTCGCGCACGTATTTGGCGTCCAGCAAATCGAACGCGCACGTTTCAGAAGCCACCAGCCAGGTGTTGCGTTTGCGGCCGATGTTCAAAGGTCGCCAGCCGCGCGGATCGCGCACGGCAATCAATTTTTGGCGCGTCAGAATCACTAATGAATACGCGCCTTGCAAGCGCCGGAACGTGTCTTTGAGGCGGCCCACGATGTCGGCCGCGTTCGATTTGGCCATCAAATGCAAAATCAATTCGGTGTCGCTGCTGGTTTGAAAGATCGAGCCTTGCTCTTCCAATTCTTGGCGCAAAACTCCGGCATTGGTGAAATTGCCGTTGTGCGAAACCGCCATCGTGCCGTGCTTGAAATGCACGATGAAAGGCTGTGCGTTTTGCAGCAGGGTCGAGCCGGTGGTGGAATAACGATTATGTCCGATCGCAAGCTTGCCCGGCAAGCGTTCAAAAATACCGGTGTCGGAGAATACATTCGTAACCAGGCCCATGCCCGCGTGGCGATGCAAATTTTCGCCGTTGCTGGCCACGATGCCCGAGCTTTCCTGCCCGCGATGTTGCAGCGCGTACAACGAAAGATAAACCATTTTCGCGGCTTCGTGATTGCCATACACGCCGACGATGGCGCAATTGGAACGCGGTTTGTCCAGGGGTGAAAGGGGGTCCGAAGGATTCATTGCAAATTGAACTGAATAAAGTTTTTTTCAAAACAAGGTTTTAAACCTTGAAAAGGGTAATCATTGGCTCATCAACATGACTGCCAGCCCAACGCCGAGGGCATCAGCGACGAAGTCTTTAAAGCTCAGTGTGCCGGTTTTGGAAACCCCGTCATAAATTTCTTTCGCAAGACCGAGGGCCAGCGCGCCGGCAACCGCCATTTGCATGCTTTGCCGGTGCGAACGATCCAGCTCACCACGCAGCGCATAATATTGCGCGCCCGTCAAGAATGCGCTGGCGGCAAAGTGATCGGCTTTATCTTTGCCCAGCCGCGAATCTTTGTTCATGGCCCTGGCGGCGGCCACGCTGGTGTCGCTGTTCACGAAGGCAGATTGCGCGCAGCAGATTTCCGCCGCAGCGAAAAATATAACAACTACGCTCAAAATCAAGCGGCGCATTTAATCACCTCTTGCAAAAATTCAAAGCCGAATGTGCAGCCGCAGCGCGAAGCGCGTGTCCGGCGGCAGGTTCGCGGTGTTTTCTTCCAACGACGGGCCTTCGTCAAAATCGAATAGATGCGCATCTACATAAGCATCCAGCATGCTCACCAAGATCGTTCCTGCCAAAAACCATAGCGCTTGATTGCGATAGTCCCGGTAAATGAATTGCGCACGAGCATCATCGGTTCCGTTTGCCTGCACATTCCAATAAATCGCCGTGCCGATTTCCCCGAGTTCTGCGGCCAGGGCCAGCGCGGCTTTGATTTTTTGCCCGTTGTAATATTGCCCCCAACCGGGAATCGCGAGCGAGCGGAACGCCGCGCCTTTGGGGCTTTTTTTCTCCGGCCTGAAGGCGCGCGCCAAAGTGGTGTCTTGCGAAATGCGGAGCGAATCTTTAGCCTCCGTTTGCGCGAAAGCCGGAAGGGCGAATAACATGATCAACACTACAAGTCGGGCGAGCCGTAACACCAAAAGATTTCCCCACGGATAGAAACAACCCAACTGATAAAAGCGCTTTTCTATTCGTTGGAGATTTTTTGCTCTTTTCCGGCAAGATGCAACTTGTAATTGCGACGGAAGATTAAAAAATCTTATTGGCATTCAACTCACGATTGCGATAGTTTCGATTTCTACTCTTGCGCCGCACGGCAAGGCGCGCACTTCTACCGTGCTGCGCGCCGGCGGGTTCTGCGGAAAAAATTCGCCGTATGCTTCGTTCATCGCCGCGAACTCGCTGAGATCGGTCATGAACACCGTGGTTTTCACCACGTTAGCGAGCGTGCTGCCGGCGGCGGTGAGAATGGCTTTGACATTCTCCAACGTGCGCCGCGTTTGCGCTTTGATGTCGCCTTCAATCATCTGGCCGGTTGCAGGGTCGAGCGCAACTTGCCCGGCGGTGAACAGCAAGTTTGCGGCGGAAACTTTGATGCCTTGACTGTACGGCCCGATCGCCGATGGGGCGTGCGTGGTTTTGATGACTTCGCGCATGTTCTTTCCTTGTGATTTTTAGATGCCCTCTCGCCCATGCTCTACGTGGGCAGCACCTTTTATGAAGTTCCATCTCGTACCCACGCTCTGCGTGGGCACGCCTTTTGACGCTTCGCATCAAAGCTGTTTGTTAACGAACAACGTTCATTTAATGTGATTCACAAGACCTCGACGCGGAGCGTCGTAGATACACTCCCACGCCGAGCGTGGGAGCGAGAAATCTCCCCATCTCCCCTTCTCCCCTTCTCCCACTCCCCCCGTCTCCCCGTCCCTCTTCACGCCCGAAACTGCATCTTATACAATTTTTGATAAATCCCTTTTTGCGCCAGCAATTCGTCGTGCGTGCCGCGCTGCACGATATGGCCGCGCTCGAGCACAATGATTTGATCCGCGTGCAAAATGGTTGACAACCGATGCGCGATCACGAACGAAGTGCGGTTTGCCATCAAGCGCTCGATAGCTTGCTGCACGAGCAGCTCGCTTTCGCTGTCGAGCGCGGAAGTGGCTTCGTCCAAGATAAGAATTGGCGGGTTTTTAAGCAATGCCCGCGCGATGGCCAAACGCTGGCGTTGGCCGCCGGAAAGCTTCAAGCCGCGCTCGCCGATCACCGTGTCATAGCCTTGCGGCAACTCCGCAATGAAGTGATGCGCATTTGCCGCTTGCGCCGCGGCGTGCAATTTTTCCTCGGGCATGCCGGTCAAGCCGTAAGCGATATTGTTGCGCACCGAGCCGTGAAACAAAATCGTTTCCTGGGTGACGATGCCCATCAACTGGCGCAGGCTTTTAACTTCGAATTCGCGCACCTCCACACCGTCTAAAAAAATTTTGCCTCGCGAAGGATCGTAAAAACGCGGCAACAAATCCACCAGTGTGGATTTGCCGGCGCCGCTCCGGCCGACAATCGCCAACACTTGTCCTTTGCGCACTTCGAAATTCAAATTCTGCAAAACCGGTGTGCCGGTCTCATAGGCAAACGAAACCGCCTCAAAGCGAATGCTTTTTTCAAAGTGGTCGCTCTGTTTTGCTCCCGACAAGGAAACGACTTCGGGCGCGGTTTCCAGGAGCTCGAAAATACGGCCGCCGGCGGCGAGGGCTTCCTGCAAACGCGCGTTGACATCCGACATGCTTTTCACCGGCTGCATGAGGGAAAAAATCATCAACAAAAATAAAATAAATTCACCGGGCGCCAGCCCTTGTCCGGCGAGAACCTGCTGCCCGCCAAACCATAGAATGCCCACGCCCACGATCACGCCGAAGGATTCGTTCAACGGCCCGGCAAGCTTGCTGATGCGATTGACGCGCAACAACGTTTTGAAATAGGACCGGGTTTCCTTTTCGAAGTTGCGGATTTCATACTCCTCCATCGCAAACGCCTTCACCACGCGCACCCCCGAGATGGTTTCTTGCAGCGCGGAAGAAACGTCCGCCATTTTTTCCTGCGAAAGCACGGAGGCGCGGCGCATGCGCACACCGATGCCGTTGATGATGCCCAGGCTCAACGGCAAAATCGTGAGCGCCGCGAGCGTCAGTTTCCAGCTTAAAATAAAAGCGATGCTCAAATAAGTCAGGATCAACAACGGGCTTTTGATCAGCGTGACCAGCACTGCCGAGAGGCCGCCGTTGACCAGATTGACGTCGCTGGTGATGCGCGACATGAGCTGGCCGGTGCGGGTGCGGTTGAAATAAGCCAGCGAGAGCGCATGCAAATGGCGATACATAGCGTTGCGCAAATCTTTAATGACACCTTGTTCGACGCGCGCCATCAAAACCGCCTGCCCATAATCGAAAAGATTTTTGCACAGCATCAGCACGACGATCAACGTGCACAAACGCAGCAGGGCCTGGCTTTTGCCCTGGCCTAAAACGAAATCATAAAGTTTTTGCTTGGTCGAGGCCGTGAGCCGGGAAAAAGCGGGCGATGACCAGGACGGAATCGGCGTTGCAGGCGCAGCCGTGACCTGGCCGGCTTGCGCTTGCTCGCTGCCGTAAAAGATGACTTCGAGAAAAGGCAAAATAGAAATCAGCGAGGCGCTGCTGAAGAGGGTGTAAAACAAAATGCAGATGATCGAGCCGGTGAGATGAGCCCAATACGGCCGCACGTAGCGCAGAAGTCGCAGATAAGTTTGCATAGAATCCGCGCCGCCGCGCTAATGCTTCTTTTTAATCTCTTCGAATTTGGCGTCCTCGACGTCTGCGCCGGAGAGGTCGAGCGCGTTTTGTTTTTGCCGGCCCCGCACCCGCGCACTCGGCGCCTCGGGCGAACTCGCGCCGCGCACAATGGCGCGCAGCACTGTAAAAACGAAGTAAAGCAGCAGGGCGAAGAATAATAAGCGGAGCATTTTTTTCGCTGGGTTAAATAGTTGATCGATTCTCTCGTTCAAGCCCAAATCTGGACGGGGTATCTGTGAATAATTTCGTCTTCAGTCATCAAGTTTAAGCGATGAACATTAAAATCTTCATCGGCTTTCAAATTCAGCTACAATGTTTTCCGGCAAGGCGTCGTTAAAATCATCCGGAACGGTAAATTCCCCGGTGCAAAGACCGAAGGGCCTTAGTTTTCTGGAAGATGAATAAATTGAGATCAACGGGATTGGCTTAATTTCTGCGACTGGTTTTCCCGCTTTAACAATTACAAGCGTCTCGCCTTCTTCGACACGATGCAGATAGGTCGGCAAATCTCGCTTTATTTCTTCAATACTGATTTGAATCATGACTGACCGCTCGAAGATGATTGATCCGAAGCAAATGGTGCTATTTAAATAAGGCCATAAAACGTAATGCGTAAAACGTAATTCTTGCAGATTACGCATTACGTTTTACGATTTACGTATAGGTCATTTGGCCTGATAAGTAGCAAATTGTGTGATATAATCAAGCTCCTTTTCCAGCGCTATTGCGGCGGCGAGTAATATTGCACACCCGAGATGGGGCGATTGAGCTGCGCCACCAAATCCTCGAAATCGGTGTCATTGTGCACGAAATCGATGGCGGTGGCATTGATCACTAGCAGCGGCGTGTCGGTATAACTAAAAAAGAAGCGATTGTAAGCTTCGTTGAGCGCGCGGAGGTACTCTTCATCCATGTTGCGCTCGTAGCTGCGGTCGCGCTGGCGGATATTTTTCATCAAGCGCTCAGTGCTCATTTGCAAATACACCACCAAATCCGGCTTGAAAATGTCGCGTTCCAACAGGCGCGCGACTTTGTCGTAGAGCGACAATTCGCGTTCTTCCAGTGTCAGCGTCGCGAAGATGCGGTCCTTGGCGAACAAATAATCCGCCACCAGCAAATCGTGAAACAAATCTTTTTGCGGCAATTCCTGCTGCTGGCGATAGCGGCTCAATAAAAAAAACATTTGGGTTGAAAAAGCGAACCGGCCGGGATCGCGGTAAAAATCCGGCAGGAAAGGATTTTCTTCGTGCTGTTCCAATAATAGGCGCGCGCTGTAGCGCTCGGCCATGCGCGTGGCCAGGCTGGATTTGCCGGCGCCGATGACGCCTTCGATGGCGAGATATTGGACTCGCACGATTTTCCTCAAACGTTGGTGAGCTTGATGATGCGGCTTTGATCTGCACAACGCGCGAGCAATTCCGCTACACGGACTTGCTCGCGCGGCACAATGAAGTCCGGCGCGATTTCACACCACGGCGCCAGCACGAAACGCCGGCGCGCGATTTCCGGATGCGGCACGATTAGATTTTCGGTTTGCATTTCTATTTGTTGAAACGCCAGCAAATCCAAATCGATGTTGCGCGGCCCCCAGCGCTGCCGCCGCACCCGCCCCTGTTTGCGCTCGACTTGCAACAAGATCTCCAATAACTCCGGCGGTGAAAGGGCGGCGGCGATTTCGATTACTTGATTCAAAAAAGCAGGTTGATCGGAAAAGCCCACCGGCTCGGTTTCATAAAGCGATGATTGCGCCAGCAGCCGAATCGTTTCGCTTTCTTGCAGAGCCTCGAGCGCGCGGCCGAGCCATGCTTCGCGGCTGCCGAGGTTCGAGCCTAGTCCGATAAAAATCTGGCGGACAAATTCACCGGCTTGCTTTGCGATTGCCCACCTCCCGAGTAACTTGTCATTCAAAAAGAATCTTGTGGCGCATGAATAATGTGCTTGTCCTTCACAAGGTTCCTTCTGAATGACAGCACACTTTATAGCCTGTCATTCAGAAAGAATCCTGTGAAGCATGAGCACAGCGCTCGATTCACAGAACAATATCCACGCGTGTTATTCAAAAAGAATCTTGCGGCGCATGAATAATGTGCTCGTCCTTCACAAGTTTCCTTCTGAATGACAGCACACTTTAAAGCCTGTCATTCAGAAGGAATCCTGTGAAGCATAAACACAGCGTTCGATGCTCAGAACAACATCCATGCGTGTCATTCAGAGGAATCTTTTGGCGCATTAACAATTGTGCTCGTCCTTCACAAGGTTCCTGCTGAATGGCAGCGTACGTTAGGCTGGTCATTCAGAAAGAATCCTGTGAAGCATGAACACAATACTCAATAAACCACCCAAACGTCCCAATTTGGATTTCGCGTTCGAATAAGGTCTTCTTTCATTTCACGGCTCATGTTCTTAATTTCTTTTTCCCTGGCTATGGCCTGCCGCACGTCGCTGTAGGATTCGTAAGCATACAACTGCCGTCATTGCGAGCCGGCTTCCGGGTTGCGGTTAATCATTTTTCTGCGGCTCTTGCGCGCGCGAAAGATTTCCACTTCGATGCCGTCGCAAATTCCCGGCACCGGTGAGTTAGGCTTGCGCACGCTCAAACGCACATTGCCAATGTCGAAGCGCTGCAATAAAACAGACGCTATCTTCTCCGCCAAAGTTTCCACCAATTTGAAGCGCTTGCCGGTGACGATTTTTTCCACGGCTTGATAAACTTTATACAAATCCACCGTATCGCGAATGTGATCGCTCTGCGCGGCTTGCGCCACATCAACGGTCAGCTCGACATCCACCTCGAAACGCTGGCCCACCTGGCGTTCTTCTTCCCAATAGCCATGATAGCCGTGAAACACCATGTTCTTTAAACGCACGAAATCTGTGGGCATAAAAACGGAGCCTTTCAAGAGGAACGCAGAGCGTCTGAAATGTATTCCAACAAAGACCGAGAAAACGAGAAAAATGTCGTTGCTCAAACTTCGGTCAACAAAGCGGCGCGCGCGGGCGGGGCCGCTGCCGCCTTGATGGGTGACGTGGTTTTAATCGCGCCAAATTCGACTTTCATGTTTTTGTCCGCGCGAATGTAGTGATTCAACGGCACCGGCTGCCACGCGGGATCATCAAACATGCGCTCAGAGCACACCAACACCGATTGCGGAAACCGGCGCGGGTTCTCAATAAAATACAGCGAAGCGGCAACCGGGAAAGTGGAAAAATTAGTCACGATATTGGTTTCGCCGTCGCTCAAAGCGAGATTCAAAACCACGTGACTGTCGAATTGTTGGGCCAACGACCACATCTGATCGATGGTTTGCAACAAGCACTCCGCCATGTCGCACGGCTTGCCGTTTTCCCGATGCAGATTGCTCAAAAACAGCGCGAACACATGCTCGGAATCCGTGGTGCCTTCGATGCCGGAATAATATTCATCCAACAATTGGCGGCGCATCATGCGCATCCAGGTGGTGCGAAAATTTTCCGTCACGCCGTTGTGCATGAACAAATATTTTTCTTTCGCAAACGGGTGGGAATTGGTCTGGGCGATCGCCATGCCCGTAGAAGCGCCGCGCACGTGTACGAACGCGCAGGGCGTGACGATCTTGCGCGAAATGCTGGGCAAATTGAGATCGCTCCAAATCGGCGCCGGACTTTTGAACACCGCCGGTGCCTCGTCGATTTCGGGCTTGTACCAGCCCACGCCGAAGCCGTCGGCGTTGATTACCCCGCTGCGCATTTCTTTGGGTTTATAGCTCTGCTTGACGATCGAATGCTCGGATTGATAAATCAAAGTGTGAAGATTGGCTTCGGGTCCGATATAGGTCAACAGGCGGCACATGAGAATTCCGGCAAGAACAAGCTGAGATTAAATTTTACTTCCGAGAAACCACCCTTTCAAGGTTTAAAACCTCGAAAAGGGTCCGGCTAATCGCATAACCCGGACGAGCCGGAACCAAAAAGATTTTTGCTCACGGAAGGGAACTCTCACGGAATTTCTTTCCGTGTGCCGTTCCATTTCCGTGAGCCAAATTTCTTTGCTTTTTTTTGCAAAGATTTAACTCTTTAGTCTCTAACCCAAGTTCGACACTTCATTTTTTTTCGGTGCCGGATCGGGGGCGGCCAGCGGAAATTTCCCGGGTTTTTGGGGGAATTTCCGCAAACTGCCGTGGGTAGAAGTGAATGTTAGCGCCGTGCGCACTG
>Ga0247727_10000142_pt1 | contig 159142 bp, 244 predicted proteins | sample WisWelCaveWW1625_FD_202498 | JGI IMG/M metagenome (GOLD analysis project Ga0247727, IMG submission 202498) | Biofilm microbial communities from Wishing Well Cave, Virginia, United States - WW16-25 | ecosystem: Environmental > Aquatic > Deep subsurface > Groundwater > Cave microbial mat... | reverse complement strand
ACTAACTGTGCTTATGGTGAGGTCGCAATTGGTTGTAAAATCATGACGGTTGACGAATGGCTCAGCCCAACGGGTGAGGCATTCGCAAAAGAAAATGAATATTCTAAAGAAGAAATTGAAGAATATACGCAATGTATAATGTTAATAAAAAAAATTGGTAGGTAAAATTTTCCCTAAAAGATGAATGCCAAATGGACAGAAAATGAAATTGAAAGAACTGGTACTATTATTTTAATTGTCGGGGCAAATTGTATTATTGTTCCAGACGACGGAGGAGAATGTATCACAAAACATGGAGATGAAATAGAGATAATTTGATTATGAAAAAATATTTTATAATCCTGACATTATTTTTGACCTCTTGCGAAATAACAAGAGCATCAAGAACTAAAATTGTTGGAGGGTGTATGGTGGAAGCTGTAGCCTTTCAAGATGCGATAATTGCAGATAATGAATTAAGTAAAAATCCAAAACGTTGGAGTAGATTGCTTATAGCCGAATATTATAAAAATAATAAATTAGTTTGCCATGTGATGGTAATTTATAACGACAATAACGGCAATTTCTACGCCTATGATAAACGTGGCTCTTTTGATATAAAAAAAGAAACGGTTTATAATCCTCTTTTGGTGGCTAAACAAGTAATTCCCTTCGTGACAATGGCCATGTATCTCGATAAAATATACAGCGAACAACAATGAATCATTATGTATAACACAATATATTCCGCGTCTCTTTATGAAGATAACTTCCACGTTTTAGATGAAGAAATTAAAGATTTAATACTTTCTAGAACTTTAGCAGGTGCAATAAATCGTTCTAACGCCCATAATATTTGTAAAGAAAATAAAAAAATAACATTAGAAATAGAATATTCAGAATTTCCTACAACTCCAGAATGTCCAAAAACCGCCGTTCTCCTTGAATATAGGGTAAAAATTTTATAAAAATTATGAATGAATTTAAACAATTAGAAATACAATCAGTTGTTCTCGATGGAGGAGAACAATATGCTGTTAGGATTATAAAGCAGACACATCGTGGCAAACAATTTGGAAAAACCGGGGAAATTTTTAGTTCATCTTGTGATATATGCCTAGTCAGTGATACAGTACCAGAATTTGAAGACAGATATAATATTTATGTTCGTGGAGCAGACAAAACTAAAGACAATCAATGGTTTATGATAGAAAAGAATTTTTTAGATGAATTAAATCAAGCCATTGAAGAATATAATGAGTTTTTTGGCGGCCAAACCAAAACCGAAGAATATCGATTCTTCTGTAACGTGGCTGATAAAAGTGTAGTTTCTCTCCATAAAGAACAACGACAATTTACTATTAGAACATATGAGCTTGATACACAATGGGTTGAATTAGTCCCCAAACAAGTTTGGATTCCAGAAGAAATACAAAGAAGATATGAAGTTAAATTAATGGAATAATATGCCACCAAACATCCAAAGACTCTTATCGTTCGATGAAAAAAGCAGACTGTATCATTTAAGGACAATACGTGATTTAGAAACTGATAGAGTACCTAATAGGCTAGGAATAAATACTTTATATATATTAACTCTGCTTGGACTAATTATGGCGGTAATATCTGGAAATTTTTTAATTGTATCTTTGGGACTAACTTTTCATTTATCTTTAATAATTTTTGACATATTAAACAAATATATCTTGTCAAAGAAGCTAAACAATGCTATAAATTGTTATAACACATATGAAAGGCTTTTAATTTCTAAATATAGGAAACAAGCCGAAGAATTTTAACCAAAAAAAGAAAGAAGAAAATGAGTACTAATACAAAACGCGGTCGTAAGGCATTCGTAGTGCCAGAAGGAGTTGTTGTTGATTGGACACAATCAAATAAGGCTATTGCCACCTCAATCACAGAAAAACGAATTTTAGTTAATGGTAAAGAATTAAAAGTTTCTCCATTGACTATATTACATCTTCGCAAACGCTTGGGAGTCCCCCCAAATCGCCTCGGACGAAGGAGTGTCGTAGTTACACCCGCTGTAGTCGTACCGACTACCACGGTAACTACAGATTAATGTTTAGCCACTAGTTTAATGTATTAAGACGCAGTCCTCTGGGGGCTGAGAACCTGGCAAACCAGGGTGGCTATTAATCTAAAATAATTATATCAATATCTTCTATGGAATCCTCGGAAGCTTTTGATTTTTTCTTTTTAGATTTCTTCCAAAGTGAAAAACAGACTCCGGCTCGCTGCTTTTGGTTTGGAAATTTTTTATTAGATTCTTTATTTTCCATACATCTAGAGATGAATTCCTGCTCTTTTTCGCCTTCCGTTGGTTTTACTAACGGCATATTATTCCTTATTTTTATAGTTTTATTTTAAAGTTAAATTTATTTCCGGATGTTCTTTCTGATGGCATAAATAACATAAGGTTTGACCATTAGAAATATCCCAAAAATCATTATATTCTCTGGATAACATATTAAGCTCTTCTTTGTCTTTTTCTGGAGAAAGATGAGAATATTTTAATAAAAAATCATTATATATTATTGAGAATCTTCTAAGATGATGTACATGTAATTTATTTTTATTTTTACATTTAACACACATCCAATTATCTCTTGTGAAACAAGAACGTTGCCATTGTTTATATTTTTCACAATTTTTAATTAATTTTCTCAATGGAGTTCTTCCATCTATATAAAATTGACTTTCTTTACCCGTTTTTTTATAAAATTCACAACAACATTTATATGAACAAAATTTTCTTTTCCCATTTAGCAGACTTTTATATCGAATAATTTCCTTATTACAAAATTCACAATTAAATTTTATTCGAGACTTACTTGATAATTCTAGAATCTTAAGATAACACGGCTTAGAACAAAAACGATATTTTCTATCTTTAAAATAGCTTGGTTTTAATTTTGCATCCTTATTACAAAACTCACATTTAAAATCAATATTCTTAGTTCTTCCCTTATCGAAACATATAAGACATAAACCGGTTTTACCATTTTTACATATTTGTTTACCACATAATTTACAAAAATATTTCTCGATTATGCGAGGGGGGCTTTTTAATAATATTTTTCTTTATTTTTTTACAAATTATTTTAATTTCTTTTACTTTTGTACTTTTTGGTATTGGTGGTCTTAAATTATTTTCTTTACAATTAACTATTCCGAAACACTTCCTAGAACAAAATCTCTTACGTAATAAATCTCTTTGTAAATAAATAATCATTTCAATACCACAACATTCACATATTTTTTTTCCAATGGGTTTATACCCACGCCTAGAATAATAATTTTCACTCCCCGTCATATTTTATATTACACTAAAATATCTGTTGCAAAATAAGCAAATTAATGATATACATATAATATGTCCCGAAAATGTAAATGTTTAACATTTGGTGAAGTAAAAATTAATCAATTTTTTTTATATGAAAAAAGAACATGGAAAAAAGTTGGAATTTTTAAAGCAGAAATGGAAGATGGCGTGGGATTTGCTATCTTTAATCCAGGGTGTGAAATTGAATTATTAAATAAAAAGAAAAAATGGTAAAAACAAAATATTGGACAAAAACCGAAAATGGGTATGAACATAAGCGGGGCTTTGTTCTTATTCACAATGTTAACGAAGGATTAACTTCTATTGGAGGTTTATGGACATTAGTTTATGACCATTTTCCCTTGGCATATTATCCATATACTCATCATCTTTGTGATGCTAGATTATTCCGTTGGGCTGCCGAAGAAATTGCTTTTTATTATAGAATGATAAAATAATTTGAAAGGACAATACAGTGTAAAATAGAGTATGAATCTTATGGAAATATAGATAAAGAAAGGCATTATATGACTGATATCAAAAGCGATAACATTGGAGTTTATATTACGTCTGATAAAGCCGAGGCCGACCCTACTAAAAAAGTTTCTAAAGGACATAAGATTTCTCACGAGAAGTTTGGATTTTCCGAACTAAAAGAAGTAGCTGATTATATTAGGGAAAACATGGACAAAGATGATATTTTTATAGTTTATACCTATGAAATTCAATTCGGTCAACAAATAATGAGATTACTTAGTTACGGTTCTCTAGAAGATTTAGAGAATATGCAATAATGTGAACTATTTGATAGAAAAATCTCTATGTAAAGCCCTAGAGAATTTTTTAACCACCCAAGTTTGGGCGGGACTTTCCAAAGAAAGAAAGTTAGCTATTCTAGAACTAGTAGAAAGATATTCTTTGCTTTTACTTCCAACCCAATATGGGAGTGTCACAACACCGTCATCTCAAGAAATAGAAAATTTTGCAAAAGAAAAGCTAAGACAGCTAGAAAGAGACGAATTATTAGCAGTTTTAAAGAATAATATTCTTGAATTTCCAGACATCAATGTTGAGAATTATATAATTAGGAAGACAATCTTCCAAAAAATACATAAAAATATGATTGAACTTATAGAGGGACTAAAAAAACTTACGTTTGAACATCTGGAATTAGAAAAAAGACGGGTTCAAATTTTAGATGCTATTGAGAAAAGAATTAGTGTGCCATCTGATGAGCTTGATTTGTATGTATTAAATTATGTTGTTCCTGGCGCAATAGACGAAGAAAATAAAAAGAAAATCGATGAATGGTTGGCAAAAGAAAAATCAGACAAGGAAAATTAGGGAAACATTTCATTCAGAAAACATTCCCATTGGATAAAGTGGGACGAAATACTCTTCATATTTTCTATTTCAAACCATGTCTTGGCCACGTTTCTATAATATCCTGGCTTCGGTGCTCCAAGCCTCTCATAACGTTTCTGTAGGGCTTGCGGAAAAAGCCCCAAACACACGAGCGCCCTACTCGCAAACGCTTTTCCCCTATGATTTTCAAGTGATGGCAAAATATCTTGATTTTTTAAACAATACATTAACATGACCGCGACCGAAATACTTTCTTCTTCGCTTTCAGAAAACGACGCCAAAGCCGTAATACAGCAAAATTGATTTAAACTATTATTTACTATAATTTTCTCTTGACTAATTAGTTCTTTTCCTATCTCTTTCTGAATCAAAAAATGATTATCCTCATCTTTCCAAAGATTTTTTATAGCAGAGGCTTGTTTTCCATCAAAAAGCTGCTGAACAAGAGAAGTTTCTTTCACTAATTAGATTTTACACTAATTTTTGATTTTTTTATTGATTTTTATAATAAATAATGCTATTCTATTATATAGAGATGTTTAAGAAATATACTTTTTCAAGGTTTAAACCATATCTCAAGGAGATAAATAGCCCGATTTGTAGTTGTGGCGGGCATATTCTATCCCTGGTGACAGGGATTTCATTAAAACACATTCATAATATTCACCCAAAGAACGACGACTGGAGACATGAATTTATGGAGAGTTTTTTAAAATTGTCTGGTTATAATTTAAAACTAATACCCAATGATTTCTATCTTAGGAGAAGGGGTTTTAACCACGTATTTTCTCCAAACCATCTTCTTATATTAGTCATGGCTATAGACAAAAAAATGTCTACATGGAGTTGTGCCTATAAAGGAAAGGTTTATCATGGCGGAAGCCCTTTTGAAGATATGAATCCATCTGAGATTTTCTTAAATTATCCAATAGAATTAATGTGGATATGCTATCCAGATAAGTCTGTAAGGCGTGGGAAAAGATAGCATTAAGTGTAAATATATTAGAGATATTCAACCTTATTATTATATTTAATATGGCAAAACATAAAGAGCATAAAGAGCACAAAGAGGATAAAAGTATACACGTCGAACAAGCACCAAAAATTAAAATAGAGTTGAATATTAGAGATTATGTCTTTAAACCCAAACAACAGGATTTTATTAAGATAGCCCTTAACAAAGACACAAAAATGTGCTTGTTAGATGGAATTTGGGGTAGTAGTAAAACTTTTTTATCCGTTTATTGTTCTTTAATGCTTTTAAAGGAAAAGAAAGTTTCTAAAATCCTTTATATTAGAAATCCTTGCGAATTTACTAAAAGTGGCAAAATGGGTTTTATTAAAGGCGATATCAATGAAAAATTAGGGCCATATATGCAACCGTTCACCGCGAAACTCTACGAATTCCTAACAAAACCACAAATAGATTATCTGATTAATGAAGGAAAGATTGAGTGTTTGCCAATTGGATACGTTCAAGGCTATACATTCAATGCTACCGCTATTATAGTAGACGAAGCCGTGTCAATGACCAAAGAGGAAATTTTAATGGTTCTATCAAGAATGGGGGAGCATTCTAAAATGTTTGTCATAGGTGATACTTTTTTTCAGAATACAATTGGCGAGAAGAGTGGCTTTAAAGAGATTTTTAATATCTTTAGTGACCAAGACTCTAAAGATAACGGTATATTTACCTTTGAGTTTAAAGAACTCGAAGATGTTTTACGCTCTTCATTTGTTCGTTTTATTATGACTAAACTGCGGCTTTTGGAACAAAGCAAGGGGATTGATTGGTCGCCATCGTCAAAGTCTGATAAAAAGTAAATATATTAGAATGTTTGAAGAATATCATAATATTAGAAAATATTTAGTTTATAAAATAACTAATTTAATTAGTGGTAAAATTTATGTCGGAAAAACCACAAGAACTATACAAATTCGTTGGTGTGACCATTGTGAAACAGCATATGATAAAAATAGTAGAAAATTTCCAATTAATAGAGCAATTTATAAATATGGGAAAGAAAATTTTAAAATAGAAATAATAGAAGAATGTTTTTCTAAAAGAGAATTAAAAATAAGAGAAAATTTTTGGATAAAAACATTAAATTCTCTCGATAATAAGATAGGATATAATCTTCTTTATGTTGATTGTTCTAAAGAAAAAGCTATAGCTCGAACAAAAATTGAAAAAGCAATAAATCGACACCAAAGAAATATTAAAAGGAAAATTAATCAATATCGTGGTGTAGCTATTTCTATTCCGCGCTGTGGAATAGGGAAAACCTGGTATTGTCACATAAATTTCTTAGGTAAATCATACAAAAAGAGATTTGGTTCTGAAGTAATGGCCGCCGAAGCTTATGATAAGCTAGCGCTATTTCTTTATAAAAACGATGCGATTATAAATTTTCCAGACAAAAAAGATATTTATTTAAAATATGATTTACAAGATTATTTTAGTTGGTTTACGAAAAAGAAAGAAGCATCATCAAAATATAGGGGTATCAAAATAAGAAAAGAAAACCAAAAATATAGAGCACAAATAAACATTAAAAATAAAAGGATTTGCTTAGGAGATTATTCTTCTGAAGAAGAAGCCGCAAAAATTAGAGATTTAGTATATTATTTTTTATATAAAGATTCGAATGAATTAAATTTTCCAGACTATATTCAATCTTTATCAAAACAAGAAATAGACGACGGGGCTACAAAATTATTAAATGGATGGACTGACTATTGGGAAAATCAGGCATCAAAATATAGATGGGTGCATAGAGAGAATAATAATTGGACTGCTAAGGTCTATTTTCAAAAGAAAAGTTATTATCTTGGTATTTTTTTAACAGAAAAAGACGCGGCAATCACCGCTGATAAAAAGGCTAAAGAATTAGGTATTGATAAAAATAAATTAAATTTTCCTTGATATATTTCTAGATTTATTATATTCTTAAGGGAATGAGAATAATATTAATATCTTTCGCCTGGATGTTGCTTGGTTGCACAACCGTCAATAATTCTACGAATCACATCACCAAATTTACTGTTGAAGCTACTATTATGACAAATGCTTCTGGTAAAATGTTGGCTAATGGAGAAAAAAATTATGCTAATACCGAGGTATTTGCAGCCCTTCCTTCCAGAAAGGCTTTGGGTAGACGTATAACTGTTTTTTGCCCACAGACCAATAAAACTATAAATAATATTCCGATTAAAGACGTGGGAAGCTGGAGCACAAACGATGATTATTGGAATCACGGAACCAGGCCAAAATCCGAATCAGGAATCTCTAACAAACATAAAAAAGTTACGAATAAATCAGGTATTGATATTTCTTTAGCACTAGCCGAAGAACTTGGTTTGCAATACCCTTGGAAGGGAGAGGTTACATGGTCTTTTGAAAAATAATATGAAAATATTTAAAATCACTCTTTTATGTGTAGTTTTTGCTGTTTTTAACCAATGGCTAGACTTTTATATTGATAGCCGTAATATATATTATTCTTTTTATATGACTATGTATATGTTTGTTTCTCCAGCGTTTATTTTAAGAGGAACAATATTTAGTATTGTTAGAACTTATCCGTGTGATTGGATTCTAGACTTGACTTTGATGATAGCACTATGGTATCATCCTATTAAATTGATTAATAAATATTTAAAAATAGTATGAATTACTGGAAAGAATGTATATCTGAAGCGTTTGAAGACGCTGGGATATCAGCTACTCCTGAGCAGATTTTAACCGTGACTAATTGGGTTGAGGGTGCTCACGACAATTATGGGATGGCTCACGGATATGATTGCATCCCAAATCCGCTCCAAGAAGAAAACAACAAACTCTCTTTGGCACTTAAGAAAGAGCGAGAAAAAGTGCATTGCGAAAAATGTAATGGTAAAGGACGGATTATAACGTATGGTGGTACTCGTTCAAGTGATAGTGAATGCTGGCAATGCCACGGAGAAGGTAGATACATTCCATAAACTATATTATAATTATGAACAAAATCGAAGAATATAAAAAAGTAAAAGAAACGGCAAATCGCGTTAAAAGTAATTATAAATATGCGTTTGGATTAGATAGCCCGAATAATGATAAGCATCATGCTGAGATTAGAATGGGTCGTATTTGGGATAGTGATATTGAACTTTATCTACATGCTCGCTATGGATTTTATGGAAGTTCAAGTGCCTATACCGCGATGGACGTGATTACAGCAGACTATTTTGTTAAAGCTTTAAATAATCATGTGAAGGAAATATTTGAAGAAGCTGTATCACTAGCGGAAAAAGATACCGAAAAAGCCCGACTAGCCGCCGAAGAAGAGGCTAAGGAAGTTTTAAATTTAGTAAAGAAAGATTAATGTGAACAAAAATATTAATGATGAAAATGTGAAAAGCCAGAAATATACGTTATTTGAAAAAATAAAACTTTGGTGGAATCGGCCAAATTTTAATTCTAAAGAATATTGGGAATATAGCTGCACCGCTGAACTACATTATTACAAGAATTTTTATACCAAATATTCTAGTATTAAAAACGTCGCTATATATACCAATCATTTCTTAAAAAAAAGTAAAACTTCAAACAACGAACCATTAGATTATAGTTCTTTTGTTAAGCACAATAAAGTTGTATTTTTATAATATGCACGACATAATTTTACTCTCGTTTTTCTGTTACTCGATTTATTGGGTCATGAATTACCCCACTCTGACAAAGGGGTTACGAGATTTGTTAGATAAAAATAAAATTACATCAGAATTGTATAAATGTAGTTATTGTTTATCTTTTCATATTGCTTGGATGGTTTTGTTATTACGTGGGCATGGAATTTATGGATTTATGATTGCACTTATTGTCGCAATAATGTCTTATTTTTTACATTTAATTGAAATGATATTGGTTAAAAAATCTATATGAATAATCCCTTCCCATGGTTCGGAAGTAAAGCCCGACTTTCAAAATGGATAATTAATCTAATGCCCAATCACGAGGGGTACGCAGAACTATTTGGCGGGACTGGCTCGGTTTTGTTGAGGAAGCCACCTTCAAAAATTGAAATATTCAATGACATTAATAACGGAATAACAAATTTCTTTAGTGTTGTTCGAGATAATACTAAAACAAAGATATTGAAAAAGAAATTATTACTAACCCCTTATAACGAAAGAGACTTTCATTTATTTAAAGACGGGTGGAAGAATCAACAAAATGATGTTGAGAAAGCTTTTCAATGGTATTATGTTGCCCAACTTTCGTTTAGTGGTATTTGGAGCAAAGGACCACGCTTTGCTTTAGAATCTCAAGCATCTAGCGTCCCCGCCACAATTCAGATGTATTTGTCTTCAATCGATAATTTGGAATTATTATATAATAGAATTCGTAATGTTCAAATTTTAAATAGAGACTGGAAGAAATGTTTTAATTTGTGTAATTCGAAAGATTTTTTAATATATTTAGACCCGCCATACATTCCGGCAACAAGGATAGACGGATTTTATCCAAACGAAATGTCACCCGAAAATCATGAAGAGCTTGTAGACAAAATAGTGGATTCTAAAGCAATGATTATTCTTTCTGGATATGGACATTCAATTTATGATGATTTGTTAAAAAATAAATGGAAGAAAATTACAAAAGAGGTTAGGGCTACCTGTTCTCATGATGTGAGTGGATTCGCTAGGAAAGGTATAAGAACAGAATGTCTTTATTTTAATAATAGAATATCAAAAATATTGACATGAAATATAGAGTACGCTATTACGATAGAAGAAATAAAAAGAAAATTACAATAGGCAATTATCGTTCTCATTTATTAGCCCGGCTTGTTAAATGGTATGCTCAGAGAATTATTAAAGGATTGGTTGCGAATCAATATAGATTTTGGATTGAAAGGATAAAATAATAAAAATATGAATATAATTAAAAATAATATAATGATTGAAGTAACCGAAGAATACATTAAAGCTGGAAAAAAACAATCAAAAACTGACAATCCAATTGTTTTAGCTCTTTGTTCGAAAATTAAAGATAAATTCTTATTGCATCCTAAGAAAAAATTATTACAAATATTCACCAATTCCCCATATTTTTATACATTAAAAAATTATGAAATATTACATTTTTTAAATGATTTCAATAAGGGTAAAGAAGTTAAACCGTTTAGCTTTGTGCTTGAAAATAGATACGAAGGAGTTCCGTTTCACACAAAGAAAAGGGGATTTGTTGTGGGAAACATTGTTTTCGCATCAGTTATGTATAGCAAAAGCTTTCGAAGCCCCTCTGTGAGAGAAGTAATTATCGAAAAAATTGAAAAAAGAGACAATGAACTTTCATTTCTTTCCCAAAAAGATTTATTTCATGTACGTGATTTTAGTTGTCCTTATATGGAATTTACGATAGAAGATAATTATCTCTTTAAAACTGAAGACGAATGTATTTTAAGCACAATTAGAGAATTAAAAGACCATATCGAAGAGTTAAAATTTTGGCTATCAACTTATGTTCCAAAAGAAAGAAAAAGGAAAGCGGGAGAAATTTCGGAGTTATGGAAAGCATATAATGGAGGTATGGGTGGCCGGGCATATGTTAGTGGGGGAATGTGGGTTCATAAGTGTGGAAAAACTTATCAAGAAGCTGGAAAGGATGGATTTGAGAAAAGTTCTGGAACAGAATTTTGCACTTGTAAAATTTGTGCTGGCGTTCCTGTAAAAACCAAATAAAATATATGTATCCCAAAAACAAAGAACACCTAGAGGCCGCTCAAGCCGAGGCCGATAAACGCGCCAAATCATTTTACAATACTTTGTCAGATGAAGATAAGAAGAAGGTTGATGCTGTAGAAGAGGCTAGGCAAATTTTAATTAAAAATAAAGTATTGTTTTATCTCTTTCCATTTCTCCCTAATGGCGATGGTTCTGTGGGGTGCTGGACTGAACATTCTATTTTAGAACTAATGGAAGCCGATGAAAGCGGCTTTCCAACACAGGCCGAGTTGAGTAAAAATGACCATTTCGAGTGTGCCTTTGCACATTTAGTTTTTGAACATTTTCTTGACGAACCAAGAGACATGGATGCCAGAGATGCTTGGGATACATTCATGGAAAAATTTATGGTTCGAGTCCATGACTATCAAGTTTATTTATTCCCAGATGATTTTGATGAAAATGGACATCAAAAATAATGAATCAAATAATTTATAAAGCCGTTAAACATTCTGGTCGTCATCATTATTATTGGTGTGTTGACAAAATAGATGGTGAGAAGGTTGCGACCCTAATGAATTTAGACCAAAACATGAGATTGGCTTTAGATATAGCCACTCTTTTAAATAATGCATATGAAGAAGGGGCTAAATCAAATACTTATGAAAACTAATATAAAATGGATTGTCGGTAAAAAATATTTAGTAAAGGACATGACGAGTTGGAAAGAGAGTATTTTACAGGGATTTATAATTAATCAAATTCCTGTTAATTGGAAAAACCAATATTCTTATCAAAATAAGAGAGATAATTCTATCTATTTTGTTTTATCATTCGAAAGCAACGGAAAAAACCATTTTGTATTAGCTCTTCCACAACTTAATTCAAGAATTTATGCTAATATCAAAGAAGCTTCTTCGGAAATTATTCTTCAAGGATATGAATATGGAGATTCCATACAACAATTAATTAGAAAGCTTCAACAGAATTATGTATTTACAAAGAAATTGTGTTATGATGCTGTATACAAAGAAGGATTTAAACAACAATAAATGAAGGTAGAATTTCCAGATTCTGAGAATTTTATCATTAAACCAGGCAAAATAGCTGGAGAAATTTGTTTTTTAATAAATCCTCAGTTTGCGGGTACAAAGTGGACGCGGGAAAATCTAATATTTAGAAGTTCTATTTGGAATAGTAAAGGAGAGCCGGTTAGTCTTTCTTTTCCGAAATTCTTTAATTGGGGCGAACGACCAGATTTGTCACCCACCCCAAAAGATATAAGAAACTGTGAATTAATTGAAAAAATTGATGGTTCAACCTTAGTCGTGTCCAAATATAAAGGAGAGCTGATTATTCGCGCCCGTGGGACATTTGATGCTAAAAAATTAGATAATGGCCACGAAATTAACTATCTTTTGAATGAGCACCCCTGTATTTCTAGACTTTTTGATGAACAAAACAGTGATGTTTCTTGGATTTTTGAGTGGGTGTCTCCAGTTAATAAGATAGTAATTAATTATGGAGACAAACCAGATTTATATTTAATTGGGGCGATACGTCATTCCAACTATTCTCTTTATCCTCAGAAAGCATTAGATGAGTTTGCTATATATTTTGGGGTAAAACGGCCAAAAAGATTTAATTTTGGCTCAATTCCAGAAATGTTAGAAGCAATTGAAAAACTTCAAGGACAAGAGGGATTATGCTTGTACTTTAATAATGACCAACAAATACGTAAGGTGAAATCCGCTTGGTATCTTTCATTACATTCTTTAAAGTCTAATTTAACTACAGATAAGCTAGCTGATATGTGGTTTTTATGGAATCAACCCAATTATAAAGAATATTGTGATAAGTTTGTGTCTACCTTTGATTTTGAATGCCTTCAATTTGCCTCCGCAGCCATTTCTAAGCTATTTGATGGCGTTGGAGTCTATAAAGATATTATAAACGCTCTACAGGCCAAATACCATGCGAATAAACACCTATCCCGCAAAGAATATGCTATAGAAATGTTAAAAAATTACGGTTCAACTAAGAAATTTACCATAATGATGAATTTTTTCTCTAATCAAGAGACCAAAACCGAGGTTCTTAAGCATATATTACTACAGAACACGCGACAAATGGAATTAGGAATATTTAAAAACCATACTTTAGAAGAAGAATAAATGAAAATTAATATAGAAAAATATTGCACTGGAAACTCTATTAGCATAGAAATAGAATAAGGATGTACTAAAATTGACTTAGGAATGTTAGACAAAGAAGAAGCGAGAGAACTTGGATTGACTTTAGCGGAAGCCGTTGTTACATTAAAAGAATTTATTGATAATTAAATGAGTTCTATAGTCTTATTTCGTCGTCTTGATAGAAATGTATACCAGCCACCTGAATTGTCTATTATAAAGAAATATTTCGATGTCGTCGAATCTAGAGTTGGATTGACGAATAGACTCGTCATTCCTCGATACAGTGCGTGGCCATTTTATAAAGAATTAGAATGGGATATAGAAATTCAGAACTCTAAATTAATCAATAGTCTTATACAATATACTTATATTGCCGATTTCATGTATTATCTAGACGTTAAAGACCATACCCCAAAGACTTGGTTTCGATTGGAAGATGTTCCAAAGGACGAAAACATGAGTTTTGTTGTTAAGGGTCGGACTAAATCAAAAAAAGAGGATTGGAATACGAAAATGTTTGCAAAAGGCTATTCTAAGGCCGCTGATATTGCTTGTGAATTATTTAAAGATGGATTAATTCATAATCAGGGGGTTATTATTAGAGAATTTGTGCCTCTAAAAGTTTTAGAAGTTGGGATAAACGATTTACCCTTTAGTAATGAATGGAGATTTTTTTACTATAAGAAAACGAGGCTAACATATTTTTATTACTGGAAGATTGCGGAACATGGAGGAACGATTAATCAAGAAGGATTAGATTTTGCCGATATGATTGCCGATAAAATAGCAGAGAATACTAATTTTTTTGTTATAGATATTGCCGAAAAAGCTGATGGTGGCTGGATTATGATTGAAGCGAATTGTGGTACTAGCTCTGGTCTTGGTGAAGAACATTGTGATGAAATGTACGGGAATTTAAGAAAATGCCTTGACAATAATTGAATATATAGATATAGTAAAAATATGAACACATTAACAGAAAATAACCACGAAGAAATGAAAACTACCATTGAAACATTTTTAATCGAGGAAACTATAGAATTGATTCATGACGGCGACAAACTAGACGAATGGAAGCAAAAAGTTCAAGAACTTGGACTCAAAGGTCAAAACACGATTGTTTCAAAAGATAAAAGCCCCATTCCTTTTATGCATTTAAAGCGAAGTCTAGAAAATATCCTTTCGGAATTGTGTCCTCTCAAGGTCGGGGTTGAAGATTATAGTGTTACTCCAATTCCATTAGAAATTTTAAAATTAATTGGTTTATCTCGAAAAGAAAACTATTTTAATGAAATCCAAATTTGGTATGATGATGTGAAGCCAGACCCTGTTTGTATGGGACTAACCGGATATTGGGCGGAGGCTACTTGGTATACCGATTCAAATCAAGATTTGAAAGGTAAAGAATTTAATTCTAGGCAAGAAGTTCTAGATAATCATGGCAAACACGCAACCTTTTACGAACGGTCGAAATATCTAATTGGAAAATGGGCTGATGTTAAACATTCGTTTAAAGAATTGTCGAAAATGGCTAAAGAAAGATTCTTAAATAAAAAGACAATCGACTTGAAGAAAACAATTAAAAACGCTCAACGAGAATTGGATGATTTGGATGTTGAGGCTAGCGAGACATTTAATGTATGATGCTCGCACTAGACGTAGAATCGGGCGGAATTGGAGAAGACAAGACACTTTTGGAAGTCTTCATGGCGGCATTAAGTAAAGACTTTAATATTGTAGACGAACTTCATATTAGGGTGAAGCCGGACGATGGTGTCTATCATGTTACAGCCCAAGGACTTGAGGTGAATAAAATAGATATTGTAGAGCATGATAAGACGGCCATAACCTATAAAGAAGCTGGAACGAAGATATATAACTTCTTGAATTCCAACTTCAACAACGATATCTTAAATCCAAAGCGAGAGAAATTCATCCCCGCTGGCCATGGAGTTGCTTTTGATTGTCGGTTTTTAAAGAAAACAGTTATTTCTGAAGGAAGTTGGGATAAGTATGTTAGCTATAGGTCACTTTGTACATCCTCCGTGGCGCGTTTTCTTATGGTTTGTGGGAAGCTACCAGAATTGAGCGGTAGTTTGGGGAGTCTGGTAGAATATTTCCAAATTCCAAGAGTCGGAGAATTACATGAGGCTAAAACCGATGTTTTAATGAGTATTGAAGTATTAAAACGGTTGATATCAATTTGTCAGGGTGGATATAGTAGAGATTAGAAAGAAATAAACAATGTCTATTCTTTATATATGTGTGGGCGCTCCAGCGTCGGGGAAAACTACTTGGAGCCAACAATTTTGCCAAGAACACCCTGAATTTGTTTATATTTCCAGCGACGGATTAAGGGGAACCATCGGATTAAGCGAATCCGACCAAAGTGTTAGTCGAGAGGTATTTTTGACAATGTTTATAATGGAAAGATATTTTCTTAGAAATGGAAAATCAGCTATTATAGACGCTACAAATGTTAGAGAATCTAATCGTCGAGAATTTATACAGATTGCTGTAGAAGAAGAAGCAGAAATTAGATTCCGTATATTTAAGGCGAAGCTAGAAACTTTGAAAGAAAGAAATTTAAAACGAGATAAGGTAGTGCCCGAAGATGTAATAGAAAAAATGTATAAAAATTTTACGATGCCACGAAAAGAGGAAATGAATGGGTATGAAAATTGGAGACTTGAAATAGTAGGGGAATGTACATGCTAAAACAATTTAAATTTAATACAAATAAACGGCCATTATTTGTTACGGCGGACACACATTTTGGGCATAATCGGGCGTTCGTTTATGAAAAACGTGGTTTCAAGTCCATTCAAGAGCATGATGCCGAACTAATTTTTCGGTGGAATAAAGTAGTCACCCCCGATTCTGATGTATTACATCTCGGAGATTTTGCCCTCAATTCAACTAAAGAACAAGTAGCTGACTATCTAAACCTTTTGAATGGTCATATCTACTTTCTTTGGGGTAATCACAATAGTGGTATAAAACAACTATATAGGGAATCAATAGCTAAAGTTTTTAGTCAAGACTGGATTGAGGTTTATCCTTGGATATGGAATGACAAACTAACTTTCTGTGGAAGATATATGTGGGGGTGGGTGGACAAAACCCCATTCGTGGCCTCTCATTTCTCGCACCGCATTTGGGATTATATGCAACATGGAGCAATCTTGCTTTCTGGACATTCGCACGGAACCGATGAAGAAAGTAATCCTAATTGTATAAACGGGAAGAGGCTTGATGTTGGAATTGATAATTTTGGACGACCAATCTCATTTTCCGAAGTTATGGAAATCATGAATAAAAAACAAATTATTCAACACGACCATCATAATAAAGAAACTTCATCAAGTTTTTAGTTGCAATCTCTAACATTAAATGATATAGTCTTAATAGAAAAATATGATTATTTGTTTAAATTTTATTAAAATAACCTTCGGGAAATCAAATAAGCAACGCTTGGGGTCATTAGTTGAATGCGATAATTGTAAAGGAAAAAGAGTTATACGGAAAGACAATGCCGACATCGGGAAGGGTATAAAATATTGTAATTCGTGTGCTAAAAAAGGAAAGAACCATCCTCTTTTTGGCAAACATATATCTAAAGAAATTCGTGAAAAAATGAGACTGGCTCATCTTGGAAAGAAATTAGGAGAAGAACACAAGCAGAAAATAAGTTTGGGACAGATAGGTAAAATTGTTTCTCAAGAAACTCGTAAAAAGATGAGTTTGGCACAAAACGGTCATCCGACCACAAAAGAAACTCGCGAAAAAATAGGCGCTGGTAACAAAGGAGAAAAAAGTGGTATGTTTGGTAAACGCAGAGATAAACATCCACGATGGAACGATGCTTTAACTATAGAAGAAAGGGAAAATAGCCAAAATAGAATGTATAATCCACAAATGCACGAATGGCGTGAATTAATATTTAAACGCGATAATCATACTTGTAAAATAACCGGAATTAAAGGTGGAAGTTTAGTTGTCCATCATCTTAATGGTTGGAATAAATTCCCCAAGCAGCGTTTTGATATAAATAATGGAATTACTATTTCACAGGCATATCATAAATTATTTCATAAGATTTATGGCAAAGGAAATAATACGAAAGCTCAATTTGAAGAATTTAAACAAAATATATTAAATTAAATAAAAAATATGAGAAATAAAAAAGCTAGAGAACTTAGAAAACAAGTAGGTTGGAAGGTTGGTAGAGGAGGAACAACGAAAGAATACAGCATTATTGTAACCGCTCAAGACCAATTCATAGCTCAAAATAAATTTTTTAGAGCTTACAAGGAACTTAAACGAAAATATACTAGAGGATTTTAAGATGCCTTACATTTTACAAAATAGACGCGAAGTACTTGACCTTCAATTAGATAAATTAATTGACAAGTTAAAATTTTTAGAATTTAAAGCCGGGGATATGAATTATGTTATCAGTAATATAGTAGGGGAATGTTTTAATAATAATCCATCTTATCAGACAATTAATGATATTGTCGGAGCGTTAGAAGGTATAAAACTTGAATTTTATAGGCGCGTCGTGGAAAGTTATGAAAATTCTAAGGTGGCTACGAATGGGGATATAAAGCCGTATTTGGATTTTTCTATTTAGGTTTTAAATTAGGTTGATTTTAGTGTAAAGTTTTGTCTGGTTGATTATCTTAAAAGAATTTATGGCTATTTTTGTTCTCAAACGTAATGGTGATAAGGAAAAATTTGATGTAGAAAAGATTAATAGAGTTTTAAATTGGGCTACTCAAGGACTGCAAGGAGTTTCAGTTTCAGATATTGAAATGAACGCCAATTTGAACATAAAAGATGGTGTCTCAACCTCAGATATCCAAGAGGTATTAATCGAATCGGCCGTTAATCTAATTTCTGTTGAAGTCCCAGACTATCAATTTGTTGCAGCTCGTTTAGCAAGCTATAAACTTAGAAAAGATGTGTGGGGCGGGAAAACACCACCCAGACTTATTGATTTTATTAAAAATGGAATTAATCAAGGTTTATACGACCCCGAAATTATAAAATATTATACTGACGAAGAAATCAATAAAATAGGAGAATGGATTGACCATGATAGAGATTTTATATTCACCTATGCTGGTATTATTCAATTATGTGACAAATATTTAATTAAAAATAGAATAACAAAACAAATTTTCGAAACTCCTCAGTTTGCCTATATTCTTATTGCGATGTTTGGATTTCATAGATATGAAAATAAAAATCGACTATATTATGTAAAGAAGGCTTATAATTATTTTTCCAAACATAAAATTAGTTTGCCAACACCAATTATGGCTGGCTTACGTACTAATACAAGGAGTTTTGCCTCATGCATGTTGATAGATTGTGATGATACAATGGACTCGATTTTTGCAACCGTCAGTTGCATCGGTCACGCTACATCAAAACGTTATGGTATTGGAATAAATCTTGGAAGAATGAGAGCCATCAATACCCCCATTAGAAATGGAGAAGTTTCTCACACCGGGGTTATTCCCTTTCTTAAAGTGTTTGAAGCAACAGCAAAAAGCTGTCAGCAAGGTGGATTGAGGGGTGGAGGCGGAACTGTAAATTTTCCAATTTGGCACTATGAAATTGAGGACATTGTACAACTAAAAAATAATACCGGCACGGAAGATAATAGGGTAAGGAAGCTAGATTATTGCATTTCTATTTCTAAGATTTTTTATGATAGGTTTTTGGCAAACAAAGAAATTATTCTTTTTAGCCCCCACGAGGTACAAGATTTATATGAAGCATATGGTCATGAAGAATTTGACAAATTATATTTAAAATATGAAAAAGATAAAAATATTAAATATAAAAAGACTATAAATGCTAGAGAATTGTTTGCTTTGATATGTAAAGAAAGATTAGAGACCGGAAGGATTTATATTCAACATATTGACCATGTTAATGAGCATGGAAGTTGGCAAGAAAGTGTTAAAACCTTAAATTTGTGTTTAGAGGTCAGCCAGCCATTGATTCCTTTAAAATCTCTAGATGATGAAAATGGCGAGATTGGAATTTGCATCTTATCAGCTATTAACATGCTGGAAATAAATACGGACACAGAACTTCAAAAAACCTGTGATTTAACAGTAAGATTTTTAGATGAAATAATTGATATTCAAGAATATTTTTCTCCAGCGGCTAAGAATTTTGCCACAAAACGCCGAAGTCTTGCGATTGGATTAACTAATTATGCAGCGTGGCTTGTCAAACATGATTTAAACTATTCTGATAAAAAAAGTATTAAAGCAACCGATGAATTAATGGAAAAATTTCAGTGGTATTTGCTAGATTCATCAAATAAATTGGCTCAAGAAAAAGGCGTTTGTGAAAAATTTGATAAAACAAAATATTTTAAGGGTGTTTTACCCATTGATAGTTATAAAAAAGAAGTAGATAATATTTGTTCGCGTAAATTATTCATGGATTGGGAAGAATTACGAGAACGCATTAAGAAAACCGGGCTAAGACATTCCACGGTTTCCTCCCAAATGCCCTGCGAAAGCTCTTCTCTTATCCAAAATTCGACCAACGGGATTGAACCTCCAAGGAGCTATATTACTTTCAAGCGTTCAAAAGCAAGAACCGTTCCCGTTCTAGTTCCACTGATAAATAAAAAGGATAATTATTCCTTAGCATTTTCTTTTTCTAATGAAGATTTTATTAAACTAGCTGCCGTCATGCAAAAATATACAGATATGAGCCAAAGTTTTAATTTATATTATGACTTATCAAAATATCCCGAAGGACGAATACTTATTTCCGAATTAATGAAAGACCAACTTTTGTGTTATAAATATGGAATAAAAGCTATTTATTATACTAATACGAAGGGGGAAAAAGACGCCTCATCAGAACAGGACGGACAAATTAACGATTGCTCTGGGGGAAGTTGTAAATTATGAGAACCGTATTAAACAAACAAAACTATGATTTTCTTAAACAACCCATGTTTTTGGGTAAGGATTTAGGAATACAAAGATATGACAAATTTAAATATAATAAATTTTACGAATTATTTTTAAAACAAGAAGAACAAATGTGGATGCCTTTTGAGATATCGCTCGCTAAAGACAGGGGGGATTATGAAAGCTTGGGAAATGTAGAAAAATTTATTTTTGAGAGTAACTTAAAATGGCAGACAATGACGGACTCCATGCTACAAAGAAGTATACATAAAATTTCCGAATATGTTTCATTACCAGAATTAGAAATTTGTTTAGCAACTTGGGCGAGATTTGAAAATATTCATTCACTATCTTACACTCATATTTTACAGAATATTACGAAGAATCCCTCTCAATTTTTTGATTCTATTCTAGAAGATAAAGAAATTGTAAAAAGGGCAACTGAAATTTCTTCAGCATACGACAAACTTTTAGGAAATCCGTCAGATATACGTGAAAAAATTTTTCACGCTATTTTATCAACCCAAATTACTGAGGGGTTGTCTTTTTATGCTTCGTTCGCTTGTGCCTTTTGGTTCGGGTATAGGGGAACTATGGTTGGGAATGCGGATATAGTAAAATTAATTCAAAAGGATGAATCTTTACATGTTGCTATAACACAAAATATATTTAAATATTGGAAACAGAATTCGGACGAAGGTTTTCAAGAAATTTTGAAACATAATGAGGGAGCTATTTATGAATCATACAGATTGGCTGTAAAACATGAAGAAGAATGGATACATTATCTCTTTAGTAAAGGCTCATTGATTGGTTTAAATCCCGAAATTTTAATTCTTTATATAAAATGGCTAGCAGACAACCGCCTACAATCTTTAGGATATAAAAAATTATTTAATGTAAAAACCAATCCGATGGGCGGATGGTTGGATTCTTACCTAGACGAAACTAAGCTACAAGTTGCCCCACAGGAAAAAGAAATAACTTCCTATAAAATAGCCGCTCAGACCAACGATTTAAATGAAGCTGATTTTAAAGATTTCAAACTATGAAAATATTTCTTGCAATCAATAAAGAATAATGCTATTATTATTTATACAGTAAGAATTAACAATAAACCAAAAACTTCTTAAGTTTTATCAAAAATGAAAAGTCTATTATTATCGCTTCTCTTATTTTTCGGATTTACACCAGGCCAACAAACATTAGTGGTTCAATCACCATCGTTCGGCCCGCTTCAGCCCACTCCAGTCGTTCAATATATGCAGGATGTGAGCTATACAATTCGCGCTGGCCAATCCCAAGGTTCTGGCGTTGTTATTGTTAGAAACGGGAATGTTTTTTGCTGGACAGCCGCCCATGTTGTTGCTAGTATTCGCCATGTTTCTACGGTTTTAGATAGCACAACAGGACAAAATAGGTCTATCGTTTGGTTTGAACCAGTAGCTTTGGTTAGAGAAAATAAAGAAGGTGGAAAAACAGTTGGGGTTACGATTTATACAGCCGAAGTAGTTAAATATAGCGATGCCAACAGAGGAAACGACTTAGCTCTTTTAAAAGTACATCAAACAACCATGAAAGCTGTAAATACAGTATTTTATTTAGAAAATAATATCGTACCAATTGGAACTGAATTATATCATGTTGGTAGCTTTTTAGGGCAAATGGGGGCAAATAGTTTATCTACTGGTTTAATTAGTCAATATGGAAGAATGTTTAACGGAATACCATTCGACCAGACAAGTTGCAGCGCATTTCCCGGTAGCTCGGGTGGCGGAACATTCCTTCGTGACGGTCGATATGTAGGAATGCTAGTTAGAGCCGCTGGCCAAAATATGAATTTAATTGTCCCAATTCGTAGAATGAGGGAATGGACAGAGAAAATTGGGCTACAATGGGCTTTAGACCCAACTCTATCAGTTAAGCCAACCGGATTAATTGAAGAACTAGATGATTCTCCTGATGTTAACGTAACTTCTAGGGATGGTTCTTCATCAAACGGAAAACCTTTGCCCAATACTCCAGAGCAACCATCTGAAAAAGAACCTCAACGATTGCCATTCTAACCGAATGAAATTTGTTCCAAAGGGATGGGGATGGGAATTATGGATAGAAAATAACGAGAAATATTGTGGAAAAAAACTATTCTTTTTAAAAGAAAAAAAACTCTCATTCCATTATCATTTACTAAAGACTGAAACTTTTTGGTTGGAGAGTGGAGAGCTTTTAGTTGAATATGGATATGATGACGATATAACAAAAGCCGAAAAAATAATATTAAAACCCGGTGATAGATTCCATGTTCCTATTGGTCTTCGACATCGTATGACCGGTCTATTAGATACTGTAATGTTTGAATTTTCCACCCACCATGAGGATAGTGATTCCTACCGTATTATTAAGGGCGATTAATAGATGAGAAAATCTAAAAAATATAAATCAGCCGTTTCGCACACAGATATTGTAGATACTGTCGTAGAAACATTAGCAAGATGATATGAGCTTCAAAAAGAATTATCTAAAAAAGACTATCTGTATATTATTGATATTTTAAATAGATTAGAAGAATCTACCAGTTGTCAAATGGGATATATTTTAGGACGTACATTCTTTCATATGAAATTTGGACATATGTTTGATTGCGCGAGAGTTAAATTTGAAAAAATAAAATAATGCTTGATTTTAAAATAATCATTTGTTATATTGAAAATATGGCTACATTTAAACCAAATATAAAATCAGACATTAATATTACAATTTCTGGCTATGCCAAAACTGGAAAAACCGGTTTAGCGTTTAAAATTGGAAAATTTTTAGAACAAAACGGATTAAGGATTAATATTGATGATTATTGCGGTCGAGAAAAACCAGACGAACGTCCTTATGATGTCTTATCAACTCTCGATAAGAGATTTGAACGCGCTAAAAAAACTTCAATTAATATCGTTGTACATAATGTACGCCGAACATAAATCTAAAATAATTAAGTTATGATAACAGCCAATCAAGCACGAGAACAAAATTTAATCCAACCATTGAATGTAGACGAAACATTGCAAATGATTGAAAAAGATATTATTAAGAAGTGCAAATATCAAACGACTGAAATTTACGAGGTTCCATATAATCCAGAAGCTGTTAAAGTAGTGGCCAAACAGCTAAACGAAGCTGGATTTCACGCCATTATCGATTTGGGGAAGTACAAATATAATAAACTTCAAATGAATGTCATGGTGGATTGGTCCACTCCATTGGTCAAAGAAAACAATTAAATAAATAAAATATGAACGAAATTGATGATTTTGGAGATGATTTAATACCACCACCACCAAGAGATAATAAGAAGGGAATACCAGGATTCTCTAATGATGAAAAAGATGACGATAAGAAGAAGGAAAAGTCGGCTAGGACACAATGGGCATTGGTTGGTACTGGCACTCACATTGCCACCGGGGATACAAAGCCGTCATTAAAATCTGGAGTTTATTCAATCGGAGAAAGTCGCGGTGAACCAATTTTTGTTGAAAAACAGGTCAATGTAGATGATTTAATGGAGTTCCCCGATAGTAAGAGTGATAAAATTTTAAAAGAAATTGAACAATTTTGGAAAAGAAAAGAAATATTTAAAGAATATGGATTCCTTCATCGTCGTGGAGTTTTATTATATGGTCCAGCGGGGTCCGGAAAGACAACGCTAGTACAGCAAATAATTAAAAAGATTATTGATAGAAAGGGAATAGTATTTCTTGTCCAATATCCTGGTGTTGCGGCGTTGGGATTATCAGTTTTTCGAGAAATTGAACCTGAGCGACAAGTTGTTTGCGTATACGAAGATATTGATGCGATAATCCGAAATTATGGTGATGAAACTCTTTTGAGTGTTCTAGATGGCGAAGCACAAATAAATTACTGTCTTAATATCGCAACGACAAATTATCCCGAAAATCTAGACAAAAGAATTGTCGCCCGACCCAGACGTTTCGACCGTGTAATAAAAATAGGTATGCCATCAGCCCCCGTAAGAAAAGCCTATTTTATTAAAAAGCTTAAAATTGACGAAAAAGAAGTTGAACAATGGGTTAAAGAAACGCATAATTTTTCGTTCGCAGCTATGGCGGAACTTGTGGTTTTAGTGAAATGTTTTGGTAATACGTTTGAACAATCCATTAAAGATTTACGCAGCTTAATGACTGACAAACATTCAAGCGATGAATTCGAAGGTAAAATGGGGTTTTAATTAACATGATACTTTGTTTGAATTTTCTAAATACGTATGGAGATGGAAAACCAACTAAAACAAAAAGCTTGGTCGAATGTGATGATTGCGGAACGAAAAGACTTATTTTGAAAGGCAATGCCATTAGAAATGTTGGGTCGAAATTCTGTCGTTCTTGTTGTAGAAAAGGGGAAAAACAATACCTTTTCGGTAGACATCATTCTAAAAAAACTCGTAGCAAGATGAGTTTATCTGCAAAAGGAAAAATTTTTTCGCAAGAAACATTGGAGAAATTAAGTTTAACAAAGCTAGGGGAAAAGAACCCAATGTTTGGTACGCACCATACAGAAGAATTTAAAAGAAAATTATCAGAATCTGAAAGAGGAGAAAAACATCCTCGCTGGCGTCACGACTTGACACAAGAAGAGAGAGAAAATAATCAAAATAGAAATCTTAATCCAGAGCTTCGAGAATGGAGAAAATTAATTTTTGAGCGAGACAATTATACATGTCAAATTACAGGAGATTTAAGCGGTGGGAATCTAGTTGCTCATCATATCTTTAACTGGTGGTCTCATCCTGATAAAAGATTCGATATAGCCAATGGCATTACTCTTAGAAAAGATATCCATACTCTTTTTCATAACATTTATGGAACAAAACATAACACCCCCACCCAATTCGAAGAATTCAAACAATACATGAAAGAAATCCTATGTTAATTCATATATTCGGTTTTCTAATGGTTTTTGGCTTTTGTCTTTGCTATGTTCCACAAATCATTAAACTATATAAATTAAAATCGGCCAAAGACATTTCTGTTGGCCAATATTGGCTAAGTATCTTGGGATATGTAGCTTCCTTTGCTTATTCTTATCTTACTGTTTGTCCCTTGTATTGGTTTTTAAATCAGGCGATTGGTTTAATATTATGTGCTTGGGTTATTGTACTCTACTATAAATACCAATGAACTTCAAAGAATATATTGACAAAAGTAACCTTGATAGAGTCTTGGATTGTATTATCGGTATCCATAAACGATATCCGTATGATAAATTTGACGAGGATAGTGAGCGAGAAGGATATTATAAAGTGATTGAGCAACTAAACGCTTTAACGCCAAGCAAACGAAGCCAATTTACGCTTCATGTCACAAAATTCGAAGATAAACATGATGGATGGGAGGGGCAAGTAACAGGCAAGAAGAAAGGCGACAAAGAAAATTATGCCATGGAATTCACACCATGGAAGAAAATACTTGCCATGAATGTAGAAAGCATGTATGATATTGATAATACGGTTGCTTATATTTTATGGGAAATAACATTTTTTGGCTTCGACCAGAGGCAAATTAAAGAAAAGTTAGATGATTTAAGTAAAAGGGTTAAAAATATTAAAAACACCAAGAAAATAGATATAGATGAAGCCAGAAACAAATATAAATAAAAGAGTAAAAATATTAAAATCTTCCGACATTTTAGATTATTATCATAACAAAGAAGGAATAATTAAACAAATATTGTGGCAAGATAGTAAAAGATGTTGGTATCGAATAGAGTTAGATAATGGATATGAAGGAGTATTTTCTGTTAAAGCAAAATTTTTAGAATTTTTATGACAAAAGACACCAATAATCTATATAAACAAATAGCCGAACAAAGGAAAATGTTTTGGCGGGTTCTGAGAATGTCTCATTCTCCAAATTTTGACATAGATATTAAAAGAGATACCAATGTAATTAGGCATAATATCAAACAATTAAGGAAGAAAGTAAGGAATATAGAGAAAATTTGATTTTTTTTGGGCTTTTTCTATTGGGTGAGTTTACGTGCCTTGCATCACATGTTTATGATTTTGCTTGTGATGCTTCATACATTGGGATTCCCGCCAATCAATCTCGAACGTAAACAGATTGGCAATTTTTAATATAAACTTCTTAAGTTTAATATGAAATATACCGTAAAACAATTAGAGCAAACTTGTTCGGCCTGTCCATCCCAATGGGAGGGAACAACAGAATGTGGCAAAGATATTTATATACGATATAGATGGGGAAGTCTATCTTTAAAAATTAATGGGAAGCAAAAATTTACAGCTTATATTGGAAACGAACTGGATGGCGTCATTGGCATTGAAGATATTCAAAACTATTTAAAAGATTATTTAAAATTTTAATAAAAATTTAACAATTTCTATCATCAAAACTAAATACGCTATTACTATTAGCTATTCACAAACTTACTAGTAAGCTAAGGCTGAATAAATTGTGATGTTTTCCTCGACGTATAATAGAGGATATGTTCTCGACAAGATTCGAGTGTGGTGATAGAATTAATTTATATGAAAAAAAGAGATAGGTTAACCAAATGGGAGAAAATGTGTCTAGTTATTACGGAGATGATGAAACATTTTGCCCCTGTTCGAAAGAAAGTCATGGAAGCAGTTCGTAGTTCTCCGAAAAAAGTAACCCTAAAACAAGCCCTAGAGCAAATTAAATTATTTAATAAAAAGAATTGACAATTCTTAAATATTGTAATATTATACAACAATGGATAATGATTTAGATGATTTCTTAAATGAAAATAAAAAGGTAAGCTATTTAAAATATGGCAATCTAATACAAGTGGCCTTGGATGTCACTAAAAGGAAAAAGAAAGAGGTTGATTTTGTTTGCCACCTTCTAGACGTTGTAAAAGAAAAGGGAGAAGATGGCAATGTTATGAGCTTTATAGATATATTGGTCGAGGCCGTCCGTAGATGTAGAGCGAAAGTTAATTTTACACCCCCACCATCAGACAAAGACGATGTGAGTATAGAAGGCTATGATATTTCTTAAAAAAAATGAAAAATAAAAAACTACCAATTATTAACGTATTAAAAGTAACAGACAATCCAGATGGCTCGGCCACTATGGATTTTGAAGTAGACGACTCATTTGTAGAGTTCTATAAACAACAAACTGGGAAAAAGACAGTTACCGAAAGGGGGCTTTCTAAATATGTTTTGAAATTATTGAAAGATAGCGTTGAAGAAAAGAATGGATTTTCTTTAAAACTATGAAAAGACATTTTATAGGGGGTGAAGAATGGTATATGGGACTTGTATATGCCATAGATTGTTCTCAAAACAATGATATGCAATGGATAGCAAAAACTAAAATATATTATAACACTTATTCTAAGAAAATTGAAAAAACAATATATAACTCTTGGATTATTACAGAGCTGATGATAGAAGCAACGCAAGAACAGGTTGATACTTTTTTAAGCAATGATATAACCATATAATATGTATTATCTCTTTTTAGATGATGAACGAACGCCCGAACAAGTGACTTGGATACAATTACCGAAAGCTTCCTGGATTATAGTTCGCAATTATAATGCTTTTACTCAATATATCGAGGAACATGGGCTACCAGAATTTATCGCGTTTGACCACGACCTTTCTGTTTTTCATTATGCCGCCAAACATCATCCAGATGAACCAATCCCTTATAAAACATATAGTGAAAAAACCGGCTACGATGCGGCTAAATGGTTGGTAGGATACTGCCAAAAAAATAATCTTAAACTCCCAGAGTGGAAAACTCATTCTCTGAATCCATTGGGTGTTGAAAATATTAATAAATATTTAGAAAATTACAAAAACATTGTGAAAATAACTAAAGAAGAATACGCTCAACATTTTACGAATAGGGCTTTAGAGATAGTGAGAGAAACTATTAAAAATCCAATTTTAGAAATAGGTTCAATTAGTCAAGAATGTGATTTTTGTCATAAAATTAAAACAATAGGATATATGAAATTGACTGAAGATGGACTTTGTAAATGTATATATTGTGAATAAAATTAATTATATCTATAATTTTCTACAAACCACAATCCATAAATTTTGGGTTGCGTTTTATATATTAAAAGCTTGCAAATGCTTGCTTTGGCGTGCTATAATTCACGATATGAGCAAATATTCTAAATATGAAGCCCCCTATTTTGCCAGGGATATCTTTAAGCTTAAAAACGTAAAATATGGAACGCCCGAATATCAAAAAATTTTAGATGGAATCAAGCCAGCCCTTGTTCATCATTACAAACATAATGCTCATCATCCACAATATTGGAAAAACGGGATGAGAGACATGAGTCCCCTCGACCAAATAGAATTACTTTGCGATTGGAAAAGCGCTTCACGTAGACATAAAAATGGTAATATTCGATACTCTATCGAAACAAATGCCAAAAGATTTCGGTACGATAAAATTTTTGAAGCAGCATACGTAAGAGCTATTAAAGAAATGAAGCTATAAATTATGAAATTTGCCACGAAATGCAAAAAGCACCCAGAATATAGCGGGTTGTTGTTGCCAAATTTTAGTTGTAGGTCTTGTATGGCGGTTTATTTTCATACCCATAGGAAAAGAGTAGATAATGCCCATGTAGAACACAAGAAAAGGCCGCAAAAAGTTAGTACATTTTTTGAATAATATGAGTTTTTTTCTAAATTTTTTAATCGGAGTTTGTTCTGGTATTGTCTTTGCTGTAATGGCGGACAAAAATAAAATCAAGCGATATTCGCTACTTTGGTGGGTATTTTGGTTTTTTTGGCTATTTTGCACTCTTTTGTTAGGGGGAATGTTAAATATATGAAAAATAAAAAATTTCAAAAAATGATGGATAAACACGAAAAAGAAGAAGACCAAGCCGCTCGTTGTTGTAAACCCTGGAGAACGAAGAGATTTAAATTTGGACCTTTTCATCTTTATCGCTCGGCAATGTATTTCGCTTGGGAAAAATATGACCCATATACACCTACCAGCGATGAATGGGAGCGAAAAATAAAGAAATTATGCCCTCTACAATATTATATTCGAGAGGAATTTCCATACTTATTCTCCATCCCAGCTCATAGAATTAAAGATAAATGGTATAAGTTCAAATGTTGGCTTCGACCCTATAATGTTATTAAAATAAAAACACTTCCTAATACATGGACAGATAACTCTGAAGTTATGGTTCATGCTATATTTGCAGTTTTGGAAAGATATTTTAACGAAGCACCAGAGGAAATAGTTTCTTTTGACGAAGAGCCTCAGAAAACTTTTTGGAAAGAAATTAATGAAGCGAGGCAATGGTGGATGTTGAGAGAATACAGAGAAAAACAAATAGAAAAAGCGCAGGATATAGCGCATAATATGCCAAAAGATTTGTCTTACGACGAGAAATACAAAGTTTTAATTTCTCTAGAAGCCCAATATGAGAAAGAACAAGAAGAAATGCTTCAGCGATTGATTAAATATAGAAATTTTCTTTGGACATAGATAATTAAATTTAACATAATATGAGAAAGCTTTCTAGTCTACAAATTATCAAAAATATTTCTCCGATTGACGGGGCGGATAAAATATCCGTTGCTGAGATATTAGGATGGAAGGTCGTTGTACCTAAGGAGCAATTTAAATCCGGAGATATGGTTGTATATTGTGAGGTAGATTCTATATTGCCATTTGCTCAATGGTCTGAATTTTTAAGAAACAAGAATAATCCAGATAAGCCAATTAGGATTCGTACTATTCGTCTTAGGTCTCAAATTAGTCAGGGCATCTGCTTTCCTTTATCGATATTAACAAAAGAACATCATAATGATGACGGCAGCATTGTCGGTATTAAGCTAACTATATTAGAATCTGATGGATATAATTGGAAAATCAACCCCCCGCAAGAAGGGGATGACGTGACGGAATGGTTAGGGATTACAAAATACGAACCTCCGGTTCCAGCTTGTCTGTCTGGAGTTGCTAAGGGGCGTTTTCCGTCTTTTATTCCTCGTACCGACGAATGCAGAATTCAATCAGTTCCAGATGTATTAAAACGACATATTGATAAATACTTCTATGTTTCAGAAAAATGTGATGGCTGCTCAACCACCTTTTTCATTAAAGATGGACAATTTGGTGTTTGTAGCCGAAATCTAGAATTAAAAGAAACAGAAGATAATACATTATGGAAAGTATTTAGACACCATAAGTGGGACGAAAAACTCACTAAAATTGCCGATGTTATTGCCGATATTAGTTCTAGTAAAAATTTTGCCGTTCAGGGAGAATGTATTGGGGAGGGCGTGCAAGGAAATAAATATAAACTAAAAGGACAAGATATTTACCTATTTAATATATTCGATATTGATAATCAAAAATATCTAGATTTTAAAGATTTTATTCGGGTCGCTGAAGCAATTGGGGCTAAAACAGTTCCCATCGTTAATGAATCATTTTGTCTTGCAGAGAATGTTGCTAATGTAGATACTTTAATAGATTTGGCCGATAGTCGCTCAAAACTTGCCGATGTTCCAAATGAGGGTTTTGTTTTTAGACCCTTGGTCGAAGAGAGAGACGCAGAATTAGGAAGGTTATCGTTTAAAGCAATAAATCCGATTTTCTTATTAAAACACAATGAATAGTTGACAATAACTTAAATATAGCGTAAGATATTTAATAGTCATGAAAAAGAATAAAAAACTAAATAAGGTTCTAAAAAAGGTTTTAGAAGAATACCAGAGGGCTAGCGATAAACATCGTCCCTTTCACAGTCATCATGAGGGATACTGCATTCTCGCCGAAGAAGTCAGCGAGCTTTGGGATACTGTAAAACATAATCAGCATAAGCACGGTAAGTTAGAAGCAATCCAGGTGGCGGCTATGGCCATTAGATATTTGGTAGAATTGTATTGATATGATTGTTTATTTAAATTATAAAAAATTTTTTGTTGGTAGGGGAAAAACAGAGAGCTAAAATGGTTTTCTTTAGTGGGTTGCGAATATAATACACATAAAGGAAAGAAGAATAGGGCAATACTTAGAGTAGATGCTATTAAAGGACGTGGAACAAAGCATTGTTTGACATGTTCTAGAAAAAGAGAAAATTTATCTTTGGAAACTCGATTAAAATTATCAGAATCGCATAAAGGAGAAAAAAAACCAAATTTTGGAAAATTTGGGAAAGAACATCCGCATTTTGGTAAACATATGTCAGAAGAAGCAAAAAGAAAAATATAAAAATCTAAAAGGGGTAATAAAAATCCTGCCTATAATCCGCATCTAACGAATAAATATCGTTTATACAAACGAATGACTTTGAGAGATAAAAATATTATAAAAAAGCTTTAAAGAGAGATGATTGGATATGTCAGATAGATGGAATTAGGGGCGGTCTTTTATCTGTTCATCACAAATTTAATGTTGCTAATTATCCAAAATATAGATACAATATAGACAATGTTATAACAATCCGTTATGAATATCATTATCTGTTTCATAAAATTTTTGGTTCACATACCACACCAAAAGAATTTCGAATATTTAGAAAATATATGAAGCAGATTTTAGGAATTTTATAGAATTATATTAATGATATGTTATCCCTAAGACGACGCAGTATAAATTTTCCAATTGGAAAAAATTATCATTTTGAACTTTCAATGTTCCACCAATGGAGAGAATACAAAGGTGAAATTAATTTAATAACATTAACTACCGACTTACATTTTAATAAGAATCGTGACCACAATCCAAGATTTGATTTATATTTAGAGATATTTAATTATGTTATAGTTGATTTAAGTCTTTATAATATACATCATGCTAAGAAAAGTAAAAATTATGATAAAATACATTAAACATAATCCCGAAAATCCTAAGAGCAGTGGTTTTTTCTGTGATGAATGTGGGGTTAGAGTCTCTTGTCGGCTTCAAGGATTTTGTAAAGAATGTATTCATCAAGATTGTAAATATGGCCAAAATTATATAAAATTTATAGAGAATGAAAGAAATGAATCAAAAACAACTTAATAAGTTAGTCTTTGAAAGACCTCCAAAATATGACGCTCAAACAAAAGGTAAATTCTTTAATTAAAGCCGGCGTTTTAACCAAGAGCGGAAAATTATCAAAAGGATATTTATGAACGGCAAAGGTTCGAAGCCACGTTCCTGTTTTAGTAAGGAATTTAAAGATAATTACGACGATATTTTTCTTGAGAAATATCTTAAAAAATTATCAGATAGATTATATGATTCTGGATGGTATACCCAATCTCATTATATTATGGAACGTAAAAATAAAAAAGAATGTGAAAAATATATTTTAGACCATTGCGGCGAAGAATATTTATATTTATTAGATTAATAATATGAAAAAACTAGACCTACAAAAAATAACAAATCGAGCCAACTTTTTATATAATGAGGCCAAACAACAAAAACTTCTTATTGCTGATGATTGGGGCTTTGAAATCCATTCAGACCAAGTTAAATCTATACTTAAAGCACTTGTAGAGGCTATAAATGAATCTAATTCCTAAGACAAAAATTACTAGCTTGTACAAAGATGGATATTCTTGTCCACAGATTGGAAAAATGTTTGGCGTATCAAAAACATGCATCAGAGATATTTTAATAAAAAACCAAATAATGCTAAGACCACCAACTCTATCTCATAGGAAGTATAAAATCAATGAACATTATTTTGATAAAATCGATAAAAAGAAAAGGCATACATTCTAGGATTTTTAGCGGCAGATGGATATGTTAATAAAGACCAACACGCGGTTGCCTTATCTTTGCAAGATAAAGATGTGGAAATTTTATATAAAATAAATCAATGCTTACAATCATCCAGACCATTACTTTTCGTAAAATATAGAGGGAGAAATGGCAATTATAAGCTTAGGAATGAATATAGATTAAATATAAATAATATCAATATTGCAAAATCTCTAATAAAATTAGGAATAATGCAGAATAAAACATTTATTTTAAAAATGCCAAAATTAAATAGAGATAGTTTTATTAAAAGTTTTATCTTAGGTTATTTTGATGGAGATGGATGCTTAACATGGTCTTTTCCGAGAAAGACCATACGAAGTCAAATTGTAATTGTTGGAACCTCAAATATTTGTTTATATTTCAAAAAATTTATTACAGAAAAACTAAATATTAACTGCATTATCGATAAAAGATTTAAGGATAATAAAAATAATTTTAATTTAAGAATCTGCGGAAATAGGCAAGTTAAGATTTTCTTGACTTTTTTATATAGTCGTGAAAAGATATTTCTTCAAAGGAAAAGAGAGAAATTTGCAGAATTTATAAGATTATATGAATAATATTCTTCCAATTAACACCACATGGGATTGTTATTGCATGTCATTGGCATTCCTAATATCTGTAAGGTCAAAGGATAAAAATACTAAAGTCGGGGCTGTCTTAAAAACAGATTCGAACGAATTATATTCGGGATATAATGGCGCTCCAGCAAATTTTAATGACGAATTATTGGACGGAGACAAAAAACAACCCTATATAATTCACGCCGAAATGAACGCACTATTATTTGCTGGATTAGAAAAATGTCGCGCCCAAGAAAAGCTGACTTTATACATAACTTTTAAACCATGTCCTTCATGCGCCTTATTCTTAGTTCATTTTAACGTAAAAAAAGTAATTTATTATAGCGAATACAAATCCACTGTGAATGATGAAAATTTGTTAGAAAAGATTAGAAATCGCGGCGGCTTATCTGGAGAGCCGGCTTTTGAAATAGAAAAGTATGATGGTGCCCCACTATTATTTTCACATAATCACATGGGCATCAAATGAATAAGGATGTTTCTATAAACGAAAAGTTAGCCTATGAAATATATTTTAATTATTTAACCTATTTATCACAAGGAATTTTAGTATCAGCTTGTAAAAATATTTTATTAGATGAAAGATTTACTGCATTTCGAAATCAAGACGAAAGCATTATATTCATAGAAAAAGACAATAAGCTTTATATTAATACTTATTTTTTGTCAACACTCACTGATTTTATATCTATATATATAGAAAGAGATAAAGCAACATTAATATCCTCTGGAACCAAAGATACTCATTTAATATATGCATGTATGTTTGTATATCTGTGCCTATCAAATCAAGATTTTATGAAAGATTTCAAGAAAAAATATGATAATTGATACTATAACAAAAGCACAAAAAGGTAATACAAAAGCTAGAAATGAAGTATTACTTAATTATAATTATATAATTGATAGAGTAGTTAATAAACTTGGAAATAATAATATGGACGATGGTGCAAAAAGATATGGGGCTATATTGGGCATATTATCCGCTATTCAGCATTTTGATAAGACAAAAGGAGCTTTTAAGAGATTTGCTTATAAATGTGCCTTACAGCGAGCAAAGAGAGAAATGAGTAAAGATTGGTTGATAAGACATCCCGTTGAGCATATATCTAAAGCTCTAGCTAAAAAACAATCTCCATATCAATTAATGAGCATTTCTGAGGCTTATGATAAGTGTAAATGGTATACGCAAACAGACCCAGATGGAAAGAAAATTATAGAACTGTCTATTCCAGAATTAATTGTATATGATAAGATAGAAGATACACATCTAAAAAAAATTATGATGGAATGCATAAATGAGTTGACGGAATTAGAGAAAGATGCTATATATTATAAGTATGGATTCACTCAGACAACTTTAAAGAATGTGGGCAAAAAATATAATGTTTCGCATGAATGGGTTAGATTAAAATGTAATAGTTCTTTTATAAAGATAAAAAAGATATTACTTAACAAACTAAATAGAAAATAAAAATGGTTAATTATCAAATAGTAGCATTGGCTGGCAACTTAACAAAAGATGTCCAGGTTTTTAAAAATACGGTGGCTAAATTTACCTTAGCACTTAATACGGGGTGGGGAGAGAATAAGAAGTCTCTATTCTTAAATTGTGTATGCTTCTCAAAGCAGCATAGTGAAAAAGTATGGGGATTACTAACAGGACTTAAGAAGGGAACAAACGTTGGCGTTCAAGGACAATTAACCCCTAATAGTTATGAAAAAGATGGGAAGACTATTACTACGATTGAACTAGTTGTAAATAGGTTTGACATTTATTCCCCGAAAGTAGTAGCAGAAGGTGATGCTGTTAAAGACGTGGCTGTAAAAGCAACGCCAGCTCATTCCGAAGAAGAAGATGTCGAGATTCCATTCTGATATGATTCCATTAAACTTCCCTATAAATTCCACATCCCTTGGGGCGTCGGCCTTTCATATTCTTCGGAATATCAAAGAAGAATATAGTCTATTCCCCATTGGGGGTGGCGTGGATGTTAATGGATTTGAGCCATGTTCTAATGAATTAAAAGAGAAAATCCAGAAGGCGACTCTTTCTGGATTAGCCTCTCACGATATAAATAATACTTCTGTAAGGCTATGGCATCATTTTGCGTCGATGGAAAGAATAAGTAAAAAACAGGTGCTTTATACTTTTCACGAAGTAGATAGATTAACGAAAATTGAAACTAACTGTCTCAACCAACAAGAATCTATTATAGTGCCATGTAATTATAATAAGGAAGTCTTCCAATCAAATGGGGTAAAGCCACCAGTGCATGTTGTTCCATTGGGGGTAGATAGAAATATATTTTATCCGCTAGAAAAATATAAGAAAAAATCCGGACCATTTATTTTCATTATGGCTGGAAAATTCGAGGTCAGAAAATTACATATAGAAATTCTACAAGCATTTCTTAATGTTTTTGGAAATAATCCAGACGTAAAGCTGCGGTGTTGTATTACTAATAAGTTTGTAGATATGCGAAGTGTTCACGAACTAATAACCCAGCAAATATTCCGTGGGCAAAAAGTAAATAATGTAGAATTTATTGACTGGCTTCCTACCGAATCGCATTATGCAGACTTCTTGTCTCACGCCGATTGTTTGGTCGCTCCATCGAGAGGAGAAAGTTTTAATTTGCCTTTGTTGCAGGCAATGAGTTGCGGGATTAATGTTATTACAAATTTTGACCACGCACATAGAGATTATGCAAGTTCTAGCAATAGCATTGAAGTAAAAAGTGAAGGAACTGTCGTAGCCCAAGACAACACATTTTTTAGAAATGATGGAATTACTAATACGGGACAATGGTCAAATATTAATGGAAACGCTATTGCAATTGCATTAATTGAAACTTACAAACGTGGCCGAAGTGTAAATACTAATGGTATCGAAACCGCTAAGAAATACACTTGGGAAAATACAGCAAACAATATAATCGATATTTGGAATAAATATAAATAATATGAGCTTTAAAGAAGATTTAGAAATTAGCGAAGTTTATGAAAATGAAATATTGGCCACGCTTCAAAAATCATTTCCTCATGCAAAAAAAGTGGAAGAATCTGAACAAGATTTCTTCGACCTTGTCATTCCTAAGTTTAAAAAACAAAAAGAAATAAGAATGGAAGTAAAAGTTGACTTATATCCAAGTAAAAACTTAGCTTTTGAATATTTGGGGCCGGGGGCAAAAAGCACCGGCGTTCTTAGAACGAAAGCTAATATTTGGATTCATTTTAGAACCGAGAGATATTTACTTTGGAAAATGGAGAAATTAAAAAGATATTTATTAAACTGTGGGTGTGGTTATACGAGGATGGTTGGCGATAAACATGCGACAACCGCGTGGATTATTCCAGAAGAAAAGATTTTTCAAGAATGTCCACCGGATTTAGTTATGGTTCGAGGCGGGGAAGAAATTAATAACTTTCTATTGAACCTCAATAAATAGTATGCCAGTATATAGCTTAGAATGTCAAGACTGCTGTAACCAATGGGATATGTATTTCCATATGGACGCCGATAAAACCTCTCCATGCCCAAACTGTCAAGGCCGAGGCAAAAGAGTTTGGACGGTTCCAACTATGTCAATCGACGCTAAAATTAGCCCATTTGATTTAGATGCGATGACTAAGAAAACTGGACAAATGAAAGGTGGCACTATAGGTTCGCTGTGGGATATGGCGGCGGAAGCCTCTCAACAACGCGAACAAATTTTAGGCAAAGAAGACCCAATCAAGAAAAAAGCATTAGAAGATTATGCAAAAAAACGCAAAGGGAAGAAATACAAAGATACAAAACAATCCCAATCAATTGACGTTGAAATTCGACGAACCTGAAAAAGTAATAATAAAGTTTAGAACAAAATTTTCTGGATTAATATCCTTAATTGACGAAAAAAATAATAATCAACTTTTTAAAAAAGAATCATTTATCATAAGAAAGATAATGGAATTAGGATATACGCAAGAACAAATATATGGAGCTTGGATATATTACAAGACGCAGGGTAGAAAATATAATAGTTTCGCCATATTACTATGGGAAAAATGTAAACTAATTAGAGATATTCTACCACTCCTGGAAATGAAGGAAAAGCCATTAGACGAAATATTTTATGGTAAAGATTTCAGACCCAATAAAATTTTTTCCCCTCCGAGGCAAACAGTTATGGATTTTCTAAAGCGCGACGATGAACATAAAGAATCTTAATATAGAAGACGACGATTATAGCTTGCATGTTAAGGGGGAGTGTGATATAGATTGTAAGTTCTGCATAGAAGAACAAGAAGAATATCGTAGAAAAAACAAAAAGAATAAAAAGAATGAAAGTGATAGGATTTAACGGTAAGACTTATTTTTGGAAGCCGAAAGGCATTGATTGGAATGGTAAGTCTCTATCTAAGCTCCAAAAAGATTGTAAATCTGTGCTTGCAAATTTCTGGGGAAATGATATAGTAGCAGAAGAACAGAACGTGCCATCATCTAAAATGCATTTTGATTTTGTTAATTTTTCTAAGAAAATAGTGGTAGAATGTAACGGCGGGCAACATTACAAATTTAACAAACATTTTCATAATAAAAATATATTTAACTTTGTCGCAAGTAAAGCTAGAGATGAAAAAAAGAAAAAATTCGCCGAAACCAATAGTTTTCAATTTATAGAAGTTCAGACCGCAGAAGAATTAAATAGATATTTGCTAGAAATGGAAAAATAATATGAAAAGAACCTGGTTTTCTGATAAAATTTCTAAAATTATTCCAATCGTTATATCTTCTTATCAAAACGGCCAGACAATTAGAAATATTGCAAAAAAAGTAAAAATAAACATAAAAACCGTTAGGAAAATTCTATTACAAAATGAAATAGAAATAAGGCATGCGAGGAAAAATTTATTGGGGCAAGTCTTTGGAATGTTAAAAGTTGTGCAACTTGCTAACGACGATATTTCTAATAGAAAAACTATGTGGAAATGTGTTTGTGAATGTGGTAAAACTCATTTTGCTAGGTCTAATGATTTGAAAATGGGTAAAATTGTCAGTTGTGGATGTTTTAGAAATTCCCTAGCCACCGGAAGATTATCGAAATACATGAGAGAATTAAAGAAAAACGGGAAACGCCCCACAAATTGGAAAGGATGTGGAGAAATTGGCCAAACATATATAACTACCATAAAATCTAGTGCTTTAAAGAGAGGGCGAGAATTTAATATTACTAATGAATTTTTATGGAATCTATATATACAACAGAAAAGAAAATGCGCTTTATCTGGTCTTGATATCAATTTTTCTTGTTATTCCGAAAAACAAACCGCCTCTTTAGATAGAATAGATTCTTCTAAGGGGTATTTAGCCGACAATGTTCAATGGGTTCACAGAGACGCGAATTATATGAAATAAGACTATAAACAGGGAGATTTTATCATAATGTGTGAAGTAATTACCAATTTTCAAAAAAATAATAAATAAAAACAAATATGGGAATATTAAATAAGACATCGGTTTATTTGGCTGGACCAATCCAATTTACAAAAGATAGCGAAAGTTGGAGGGATATGGTGACACAAGAACTTCATCCTCTCGGAATTAAAATTTTCAACCCTTTATGCAAACCTTTTCTCGACCCAAAATATTTAGAAGGAAAAGAAGACCAAATACAAATGGATAATTGGGCAAAAGAGGGAAAATTAGATTTAATAGCCGAAAAAATGCATAGGGTTAGAAATAGCGACCTAGCCGTATGTGATAGAGCAACATTCGGCATTTTTTATCTAAATCCAGAAATTTATACAGTCGGAACAATTGAAGAACTAACTACAATGAACAGGCGAAAAGCCCCCTGTTTTGTTTTATGGGACTCTGACAAACCATGTTATTGGGTTTTAGGTATGTTAAAAGCTTCTTATGTATATCGGACGTGGGATAAACTTGTTGGAATGATAAAAGATATAGATTCTGGCAAAGTAGAATTAGATTCTAATCGATGGAAACTTTTTACCGAAGATTTAAGATAAATTTTTATATGAAAAATAAAGTTATTGGACTGGGTTGCATAGCTTTAGTAGGCAAAGACAGTTTTTTTAATATATTAACAAAATATCTTTCTGTTAAAAGAATGGCTTTTGCAGATTCTCTCAAACAAGCAGTAAGCCCATTGACTAAACAATATTTAAATATCGAAGCAACTACTAATAATCCCAAAGAAAAAGAAATTATTCGACCTATCTTAGTGGCATTTGGAAATGCCGCTAGAAATCAAAATCATAGAATTTGGATTGATAAAATAACACCACGGGTAAAGGAAGCCATAGATGCAAAGTACATTCCAGTTATCACCGATGTAAGGTTTGCTATTAATAATGGGAACGACGAAGCCGATTATATTCAGAATGAATTAGAGGGAATTTTAATAAATATTGACCGTATTCTCCCCGACGGTTCCCTAGTCCAACCCGCGAATGAATCCGAAGCCAAAAACTATCCCATTATAAAAGCCCGTGCTGATGTATGTATCGTAGCCAGCAATTTACAAGAATTAGAAGAGCAAATTGTAGAAAAAGTGCTTCCACTAGTAAAAAAATGAACAAGAACAATGTAGGAATTATTGGTCGCGCTACCGCTGAGCAATATACTGATGCCATATCGAAATTTACAGACCCCGAAGATTTAATTTTATACATACCGAAAGAAAGTTATAGCGACGAATTTAATAAGATGATAAAATTATTAAATATTCCTTTTAAATTACTTGGAAATATTGGTAAAGAGGAGGAGTTAATTACAATAATTTGTTTTACTAATTATATAAATATAAACGAAGTAATTTTATTAGAGGAAGCTATCAAAGCAAATGTTACAGCAATTTTTATAAACCCAAAATAATTCAAATATATGGCAAAATCAAAAGAAAATCTAGAAATTAAAGAGTTAGAATTCGATAGTGAGGGAATGTATGTTATTGATGGGACGGACCCAATAGAAAATAAAACTATATCAACTGGTTCGTTGGGGTTAGATATTTTAACCGGCGGAATAGGTAGTGGAGTTGTTCAACTTTGGGGGCCAGATGGAATTGGGAAAACTACATTGCTTCTAATAATGGGCGGTGAATTTCAAAAATTCTATAATTATAAATTTGTTAGGGTTTATTTACATGCAACCGAAGGAAGAATTAATCGAAAGTTAGAAAAAATGGCTCCAAATTTAAAAATGGTTACAGAAAGCGAAGAGGATTTGACTCAAGATGAAAAAGGTAAAATTATTCCAGCTCCAATCTTTCGTATGAGTAGACCAAAAAGTGGAGAAAAATTATTTAACGGGATTTTAAAAACATTAAAACAAGACAAGGTAAAATTTTTTCATATTATAGATTCAATTGATGGAATTCAAAGCGAGGTTAATGATAATAAAACATTTTCTGATGCCGAAAAAACAGCATCTACTGCAACATTATTAACAAGATTTTTAAAAGAAGCATCAGCATATGCCAATCACTATGGCCATATTGTTGCTTTTACTCATCAAGTACGTGATAAAATTAATCAGGGTGGCATGAGCCATGTAAGTGGAGTTGGAAAACAAAAAGCTGGAGGACACGCCATTGACCATTATAGTAATCTTAGACTTGGTTTAGAAAAACTTTGGACAGATTTATATATTCGAGAAAATCCAAGCGACAATCATTCAAAAGTAATTGGACATATAATGAGTATGAAGCTTGAAAAAGTAAGTAATTCGGGAAATGTTCATAGTAAAGCGTCCGTTCCGTTCATTTATGACCATGGTATTGACCACGAAAGAGAAATAGCAACATTAGCCGATGGTTATGGTTTAATTCAGAAAAAAGGCGCTTGGTATGCTCTTGATGATAAAAATATAGCACAGGGCTATAATAAGCTAATAGAGTATCTTAAATCTAACAAGGATATTGCCGAAAGATTAGAAAAAGAAATAAAAAAAATGGTAGGAATTTAATATGTACTCTAAAAAAATTACCAGAAATTGGAAGACAACAAAGTTAGACCTATTTGAAATACCCCCTGTTTTCATGCAAACCTCCGCCCAACTTAAACAATCAGATAAAGGATTGTATAAACTTAGGGCAAGAAATGAAAAAATTTATGCCGAATTATTAGATTTAGCACAAGATACAGGCTCTAAATTAATAGTTACGAAGGGGAAAAATAAAGTTTATTATACTGTTAGAAGCCTTGGAATAACGGTTTGTCTAGATAACAATCAATGAACAATAATATATTCATACTTAATCAGCATAATTATGTACTTGGTGGCCTTATAAACGCTGAAGTTGATAGGATGGTAATTTCGGTTGGTAAAGATAGCGACATATATGAGATTTGTCTAAATAACGATAAAAAAATCTCTTTATCTAAGCGATATCATTTATTTATTGGGCAAAAAGATAAAAAAGCATTGAATATTTCTATAAAAGATGTTAAAGTGGGTGATATTATTTTAAGTCTATCTCAGAAAAAATATAAAGTAATAGAAAAAACTCTAAGAAAAGGCACTGAAATATTGATTCCAAGAACTTTATTTAGCCTCGATGATATTTTAGTTTCAACATAGGAGCATTATGGATATAGAAGAACAAAATAGAAAACATTCGACCTGTATATTTAGAAGCGTTGAACAGGTCACAAAAGATATTCCAATTTGCTGTGGAAGGAGCCAAAAGATGACGGAATTTTGGTGTGAGGCCAAGGGAATTTTTTTAAATCAACCCATTTGTTGGGAATGTAATTTATATAAAGCTAAGGAAAAATCATGAAAATTAAAGAAGTAACCTCATACACCCTGTATGATAGCGAGACGACGGGGCTTGATTTGACCGAGGCTAGAATTGTCGAACATGGTTGTTTAAGAATTCGAGACAATAAAATTGTAGATAGTTATAGGACTTTGGTAAATCAAAAAATGGAAGTTCCATATGGGGCTAGCGAAATTAACGGAATCACCACAGAAATGTGCGAGAAGGAAGGAATAGACCCAAAGCTGGCGTGCGAACAAGTAATTAATTTTCTGGGAGATGATATAGTTGCCGGTCTCAATAATGTCGCGTATGATTTTCCTCTGCTAGAAAAAGAATGTAATCGATATGGCTTGCCTCGACCAAAGATAGAAAATTGGCTTGATGTTGGAACCTTGCATAAGGGACTAGCCTTGGGGAATCTTTATAATCAAGAGGAAATGTATTTTAAATATTCTACTAGGATAAAGAATATTATGGCGCGGGGCATAAAGTTTAATTTGAATTTTTTAGTTAAAACTTATAATGTTGAAAATTTACGAGATAGTGGAATTCACGGAGCGATAGAAGATACTACCATGACATTTCATATATTTAATAAAATGAAAGAAAAATATTATTTATGAGTGAAGTAAAAAAGCCTGTTAAATCTATAGGATTCGGCGATTGGTATCCAGCTAAGGGGCTTGATAAATACCTAAAGCAGATTATTAAGTCCAGACGATTAACATATGGTCCGATTTCCCAAAAACTTGAGAAATTATTTGCTGAGATGAATGGGGTGAAATATGCTGTTTTCTGTTCTAGCGGAACGGCGGCGCTCTACGCTTCTATTGGAGTTTTAAAAAATTTGTATCCAGAAGCAGCGGCCAAACGTAAATATATTGTTTTACCGGCAACAACTTTTATAAGTGACTGCAATGTAATTACTTCCAACGGATTTGAACCATTATTTGTCGATGTCGGTGCAAATTATAATATTTGTTATACAGATTTAGAGAGTAAATTAAAAGAGCATTCTAGAGATATATTCGCGGTTATGCCATCTTCATTAATGGGGAGACCGGTTGATGGACTAAGGATTAAAGAGATAATTGATTTATACGATAAAGATATTTTCTTTATTTTGGATTCATGCGAGAACATTTGTAGTAGGTTCAATTCTCAGTATCCAGAAAGCTTTGCTCATTTTACCGCATGGAGTACATATATTTCCCATCTACTTGTTGCTGGTGGGTGCGGTGGTTTTATCGGAACAAATGACGAACGTTTGATAATCCATGCAAGGAGCTACGTTAATCATGGTAGAAGCCCTGAATATACCTGTATAGACGATGACGATGTAGAAGGAGCTATTTTAAGAGATATAACAAGTAAGAGATTCAAATTCGTCCAACCGGGACTGAATTTTAGACTGGGGGAAACCGAATCGGCATTTGCATTATCAATGCTGGAAGATGACTTTTTAGGACAATTACAAAAGAGGAAAGAAAATTCAGAATATTTAATCAAAGAACTAAGCCAATTTCCATTAATTTTGCCTAAATTTTCCAGAGAAGAAGAGGCTAGGCATATGATGCTTCCAATTCGTTCGCCGCATGGAGAAAAATGGGAATTAATACATTTTTTAGAAAAGAATGGCATAGAGACGAGAGAAATTTTGCCGCTTTATACCCCCATAACTGAAAAATATTTTGGTACTAAAATAAATTTTAGGACTAACTTTCCAATGTCGTGGGAAATTCTTGAACGAGGATTTTATATAGGATGTCATTCTTTTTTAACAAAAGAAGATTTAAATTATATAATAAGAATATTTGGAGAATGGTTTAATAAATGATATGATAATTTGTTTAGATTTTTGTAACACTTATAATGGAAAGAAAAGTCGAATTAAAAGTTTGGTTCGCTGCGATGATTGTGGAAAAGAAAGAATAATTAATAAAAATAATGCACTTAAATCTAAGGGGGTAAAATATTGTAAATCCTGTCGTCAAAAGGGAGACAGACACCCAATGTATGGGAAAAAGCATAATAGAGAATCTATTAAAAAAATGAGTTTGGCTTTAAAGGGAAAGAAAAATCCTTTTTATGGAAAGCATCATTCTGAAGAAACGAAGCAAAAGTTGAGTTTATCTCATAAAGGAGAAAAAAGTTATTTATTTGGAAAATGCGGAAAAGAACATCCAAAGTTTGATTATTGTCCTTCGAATGAAACCCTAACAAAAATGAGTTTATCTCACTTTGGTAAACATCACTCCGATGAATCTCGTTTAAAAATAGGTTTATCTAAAAGGGGTGAAAAAAGCTTTAATTGGAGACATGATTTAACCCAAGAAGAAAGAGAAAATAGTAAAAATAGAAGTCTTAATCCAGAGCTTCGAGAATGGCGAAAAAAGTGTTTGAGAAGGATGATTATACAGATGAAATCCTTAAAATTACAGGGGGAAAGCTCGCCGCTCACCATCTCTATAATTGGGCTGATTATCCAGAAAACGATTTGATGTTGTAAATGGCGTCACAATTTTAAAAGAATTTCATATTCTATTTCATAAAATTTTCGGAAATCGCTATAATACACCACAACAATTTAAACAATTCACAAAATACATGAAAGAAGCCTTAAATATAAACAAATGAGCTGTGCAATTATAACATGTGGCGGTATTGGGGATGTTTGCCAGGCGCTTTCGGCGGCCACATTATTTGAAGCCGAACATAATCGAAAGGCAGACATATATGTAAATTCCCATATAGAAATATTGGATTTCATAAAGAAATGCACCTACTTCAATGTTTTTCAGTGTCCGTCAAGAACGAATGAGTATAAAGACCCAGAAAACCCCCTTAATTTGCCAAAGACGTTCCTAGATAATTTAATTAATGAATATGATGCGGTTTATTCATGCTGGCCAGACAGTCTTACCCTAGCATGGCACGCCTTTCCATGGAAAGATTATGTGCGAACGTATAAAGCCTTCATGCAAACGAAAGTCTCATTAAAAGCAAATGAAAACTTCAAACATGAGGCAATCAAGCCAAATACTAAGAATATTTTTATACATGTTACGTCGATAACAATGGAAAAGAATTATCCGTTGCCAAAACTGCAAGCATTAGTAAATTTATTTAATAAAGTAGGTTATAATATAATTATTGCAAGAACCTCACAATGGAAAGGAAGTCCGCTACCCTTTTTCTGCCAAGGTAATTATATAGATTTAGTAGACCGCCCATTAGAGGAGACGATAAATATATTAAATAAGTGTGATTATTTCATCGGAATAGATTCCGCATACGCACATATTTCATTTCATCTCCAAATCCCGCGTATAGTGCTCCAGCAACGCTACCAGACGCCATACCATATAATTCGTTACCACGAGACATGTGAGGACGACATGCCCCTAGAATCGCCTCTTGAGTCGATTTTCAACAGAGTAATGCTCAATTTGACCGAACCTCTCACATCTGCTATTCCGGCCTACGTACAAATCCCCTATCAGGCCGATATGAGAAATCTGCTAATCAAGAAAGATTTTACTTGATTATTCTTAACGAAACTGCTATATTTTACTAATGAGTAAGAAACCTTCAGGATTATTCATAAGGTGTTGGAATCGAGCATCATTGACGCCTAATCAATATTATAAAGAATTTAGTCCAAATTATACTATAGATTCAGAAACTGGCAAACATATTGAAGACGACCAAACAAATTTTGACTATATGGTCGAACAATGGATTTTAGCAAATCAGCAATTCATTGCTTTATATTTAAAAACAAAAAACAAAGAAGAACTAGAAAAAGCCCAAACTAAATTCAATTTTACGAAGGATTTGTGAACATTCAAGAAATGGTTGCGAATGTTAGAATTGAGATAGAGAGCGAACAAAAGGCTAAAGACGCTATTTCATTGGCTTGCAAAATAGAATTTAGGCCAATATTAGAATTATTTAACTCATTTCAAGCAATCTACAAACTACCAAATTACATAGAAATTTATAAAGAATGTGGGAGTATCATTCTTAAAAATACGCAAGATAATAAAATTATAGAAATTAAAACTCATCTTGCGGCCATACAACAAAATAAATATATAATAAATATTAATGGCATGACGGCTATAAGAAATGGTAATCCAGAAGGAATATTTAAGATTTTTCTTAAAATGATATATTTAGAATATGGAAACGATATGAAGGAAATATGAATAAAGAAACTAAAAACCAACTATTAGCAGTCCTCTCATTAATCTTTGTTGTCTGTGCTTATGGGTTAATCATTTGGCTTGGCGGCTGGAAAATTGTATTAGCCCTACTTTGTCTACTAACCTCTAAACATTTACTAGGTTATATTAAATATGAATAAAATGAAAACTCTATACATTTATAATTTAAAAAATGGGGATATCGATTCTCCCAAATATATCAAGCTAGAAGAGGGGGGCTTAATTTATTTAATTAATAATGGTCTCGATAAAGGAATGACTAAAATAATTAGAAATATAATGGACAGTAGTAGGATTGGGCGTCATAATTATCAGCTTTTTGAATATAATAATGCTGTTCCATCTGGCAAAGTTTTGCTAGAATCACTTACTGCGGCTATGAATAATGAAAATGTTGATGCAATTTGCTACCAAGAAGGAAACGAATTTGTAGATTTTGAATTTAATTTAGATTATTTGGCCACAAAACCATGTTTGGCTATTGGCAATTCTAAATCTAGCAACGAAGTATATGATTTTTCAAGAACTACTGAATTTCAAGGAAAAATATTAAGGTCTGCATTTATATTATTGCCACCCTTTACTCTTAATTTGGATTTATTACGCCAGGGCATGAAGAATACATTAGCTTTCAGGTTAGTACAAGAAGGATTTACAAACGCTTTTCCAAGCAAGAAAGACGTAGATTTTCCTGTATTTTTTAACATGCTTTATAGAGCTTTTGAACCTATTATGACGCCCCATATTCCCTTAGTTTCTCTACAATAAAAATGAAAATTTTAATACTAGGTGGAACGGGCTATATTGGCGGGGCTTTATATCAATTCCTCAATAACCGCCCGGATTATCAAGTAGATACCGTCGATTTAGAATGGTTTGGTAATTATACTAACCCCAATAATATTAACCTAGACTTTGCTTATCTGACGCCAGAGTTTTATAATAAATATCAAGCAATCATTTTGTTAGCAGGGCATTCCTCGGTTCAAATGTCAGAAGGAAACAATGTTTCTTGTTTCAACAACAACGTAAGGAATTTCGTAAATCTTTTGCCCAAATTGAATAAAGACACAATCTTCATTTATGCTAGTAGTTCTAGCGTTTATGGAAATGTCAGGGTTAACCAAGCTACCGAAAGATGCGATATCTTTATACCAGAGAACTCTTACGATTTAAGTAAATCAGAAATTGATAACCACGCCAAGCTTTGTGGTTTACACTTTTATGGATTGAGATTTGGGACTGTAAATGGCCAAGCCCCAAATTTCCGCTCCGATATTATGATAAACTCAATGGCCACCAATGGACTTAGACAAAAAGAGATTTTTGTTAGTTCGCCAGAAATTTCTAGGCCAATCCTCGGAATCTTAGATTTATGTAGTGCTGTAACTAGAATTATTGAAACCAATGATAGAAAATTACGAGGCATCTATAATCTTGCATCATTCAATGCAACTGTTAAAGATATTGGGGAAAAGGTAAGTCAAATACTAGACGTAAAATTAACCGTAGGAGAAGGACGGAGTAATTATGATTTTACTATTAATTCCAATAAATTTTCTACTAATTTCAATTTTGAATTTTGTGACAATATAGAAACTATTGTAGAAGGAATAATGTTGTACTTTCATGAAATACACGTTGGAAAACGCGATGTACCAATTTCTTACCTATGAAATATAAAATTGGAATTACCTCGCTAGGCTATCAATGTATTGAACATTTAGATAAAGTTTTTGCCCCGTGGCGAAAAGTTAAACAAGGGGCGTTGAGCAATGTTATTGAGGAAGTTCATATTGGAACAGCCCATGGTTGTTTTAATGAAACGGCGGCAATTGGATTCCCTCTTTACTCAACCGATGGTACGATTGAAAAATTCCAAAAGCTTCATAAAGAAGGAGTTATAGATTATCTGAATGTTTTTGACCACAACAAATTTGAATATCAGTTTTGGAATTCCAATTTGGATTTTCTATTCTCTAAAAATATTGACTTATTATTTATGCTCAATATGGACGAAGTATGGGAGCTAGAAGAAATAGAACGGTCTTTAAATTTTATTTCGGAAAATCCAGATATAAGTTGGTTTAATACACATTTTAAGAATTATGTCTTTGATTTTAATTCTTATGTAAAAACTTTTATTGTTCCAAGGTGGTGGAGAAATGATAAAAACGAAGGTATTTTGGGATTTCATTTTGATGATGAATTAACTTTTAAAAATGGCCTCAAATATAAAGAATGTCTTGGAAAGACAATTCCATTTGAGATTAGTTCGCCAAAACATTATAGTTGGGTTTCGAATATAGATGGATATCTAAAGAGAAAATGTGACTTTCAAAATAAACATTATGGAGCTTGCTCTTATAAATGGGACGAAGAAACAAAGAAATTATACTTCAGCGAACATTACTATCAAATGATGGGACAAATGATACCTATGGTATATAAAGATTCATGAAAAAACAAAAAAATATTAAGGGATTTTTAGAAGCATTTTTTGAAACTGGTACCGAAGGTATTATTTGGTGTATATATGAAACAAAATCAAAGACCTGCCCAAAGCAGCATGGTTATGAGGGTTTATATGTCTTAAAAAGTGGAGATAAATTGACAGCTTGGAGCAAGGATAAAATGGTAAAATACGAAGGGGTGATTGATTTAGACTTTAGCGTTAGAGTTATTTCTCCCTATTGGGTTCATGGTTCTCAAAAAGGATTAAAACCAGAACTTTGGCTTGAAATGTTTGAACAAGAATATGCGGCTAAAGTTGTGGTAGAATAATATGACAAATAATCAATATTGGATGGTTAAGACATTATTTGAGGCTTGTGGATATAAAATTAAGACAAAATACAAAAAGAACTTGAAAGTCGTCAAGTTTGATGATATGATATTAAAGAAGAGGAAAAATGAAAAAGAAAAATAAACAACAATATCAGATAGTTTATATAACATTATCTGATGGTTCTACCGGGGCATTTACAGGCCCGGTTTTAGCAAAACCAAGAGATGAAGGTGAAAAACATATTGTCAAACTTGAATTTTCTGAACCAAAAAATTTGCCAGACGATATGAGTTTCGAGCATCTTTTAAAATAATGAATATTAAGTATCGTCAAACCTGCCGAATTTGTGGTAATCCTCATTTGACCGATGTATTGGATTTGGGGTATCAATATTTTCAGGGTTCTTTTATTAAAGAAGGAGTGCCAAATCCCCCCACTCGCAAAACCCCAAACCAAATAGTTCGTTGCGATACTTCAAAATGGGAGAATGCTTGTGGTTTGGTTCAAACCCGCCATACAATTCCACCAAGGATTTTATATACAAATTACTGGTATCAGTCTGGTATTAGTAACACGATGAGAGAACATTTGCAAAGAATTGTTTGGAAAACCACTGGGATTACCAATTTATATGATGGAACAGTACTAGATATTGCTATGAACGACGGAACGCTTTTGAGAAATTATAGTGAAAATTTTAAAAAAATTGGGATTGACCCATGTGATATTACTTCCCGTCAGAAAGATAAAGATATTAAAATTATAAATGATTTATTCCCGACCAAACTCCTCGAAGAAAAAGACATTAATATTATTACTTCAATTGCGTGTTATTATGATGTTGAAAATCCTTGTGAATTTGCACAAGAAATTAAAAAAATTTTACATAAAAAAGGTATTTGGATTTTTGAAGTTGCATATTGGCCTTCTATGCTAAAAAATCTATCTTATGATTCTTGCGTAAACGAGCATATAATTCATTATCACTTAGCTCCAATTGAAATTATGATGAAAGCCTGTGGATTAAAAGTTTTTGACGCAGAATTAACCGATACTAATGGTGGTAGTATTATGTGCTATATAACACATGATGACTGTCACAATTATGATAGTGAAAATTCTAGAAAAAGACTATCGGAAATTCGCTTAGGAGAATTCAATGCCGCTCTTGATGATGAATCAACATATGAGATTTTTAGGAGTCGAGTTCTCGCCCATAAAACCGAATTGAATAAATTGCTAAAACAGATTAGGTTAGAAGGTAAAACCATTCATATTTATGGTTCGTCTACAAAATTAAACACTATTCTTGGATATTGCGAAATTGGAACAGATTTAATTCAATACGCAGCAGAACGCAGCCCAGAAAAAGTTGGAGCTACTACAATTAGTGGAATTAAGTTGATTTCTGAGGAAGAAAGCCGCAACATGAAACCAGATTATTATTTTATTGGCCCCTATCATTTTAAGGCAGAAATTCTGGAAAGAGAAACTGAATTTAGAAAAAATGGTGGAAAATTTATTTTCCCTTTACCAAAAATAGAAATAGTATGATTTTTGAATATCCACAAATCGATGTTCCAAGAGGTGTGAGTTTACCCGCCGAATTTGATATGTTTATGAAGGTGTTGCCCCCTTTTATAGAAAAGGGCTGTTTATGTTTGGATATTGGGGCTAATTTAGGAACTTCTAGTATTGCTATGTCAATATTAGCGGGGGCGACTGTGGGGGGGGTAATGAGTTTCGAAATTAACCCAGAGGTATATAGTTTTTTGATTAAAAATTTAGAATTAAATCAAATAAAAAATTGTACAGCTTATAATACTGGTTGTTCGGATAGGGATGAATATAAAACTTTTGGTGGCGGGAGGTCTAACGGAGGTATTATGGATGGATTTTCAATCGAAGAAGAACGTGGGCATTGCCAGTTAGTGGAATTACCTTGTATTAATACCGCTCAATTTTTGTTAAAACATGATTTGAACAATCTTAAATTTATAAAAATGGATATAGAAGGTTGGGAGCCGGTTGTATTAAAAAATATTAAACCAATTCTTGACATGTATAAACCACTAATCTATACCGAGTGGTGGTTTCATAAAAGTAAAAATGATAATTTGTTTGACGCAATTGATTTTATAGGCTATAATCCATTAAATCCAGATACTATGGAAAAAGTTTGTAGAGAAGATTTTGATACTAAACACGTACATGACTTATTACTTCAACCTATAAAAAAATAAAATATGGCTAATATATTAGGGCTTCATTTAGGACACGACGGGGGAATGGCTGTAGTAAAAGGTAACAAATTAATTTCGGCAATTTCATCGGAAAGAGTTACTAGAATTAAAAAATCTTACGGAATAACAAATGAGGTATTAGATTACGGATTAAAACTATCTAATATTTCATTAAATGAAGTTGACGTTATTTCATTTACCGATTATTTTCCTGAATATGCGAACGGAACATGTAAACTTTTTATAAATAATCAAGAATGCGGAATATTTACGCAGGGTGTGGTGGGTAATCAAATAATAAAAGATAATATATTTTTTGAAATAAGAGGCAAAAGAATTCCGGCAATAGCAATTCCACACCATATGGCGCATTGTGCGTCATCTTTTTATACTAGTCCATTTCAATCTTCTTTTTGTTTCAGTTTGGATTCTAGTACCGGAATGATGGCGTGGAATTCTTTAGTTGCCTATGGAGAAAATAATAAGATACTGGCTATTAATTGCCCGGGTTTAATGGTTGGGAATCTTTATACAAAATTTACATATAATTTGGGGCTAGGAGACCCTTTACATAAAGCTGGTTCAACGATGGGTCTAGCATCTTATGGGATGCCGTTAGATTTTATAATTAAAAATATTAATTCATATGTTGAGAGATGCTTTTTTAACAAAGAGTTAGTATTTGAGGAGGAATTTTGTAAATTTTGGAAAGAAATTTCTAGGACAGATAAAGCTTTTGATTCTTCTTTTAAAGATAGTAAAACAGCGATGAATATCGCCGCATCTCTTCAATATATATTCGAGGAAGCGATTTTAAAATGTATACAAAATATTGATAATCAAGGAAATAAAAATATATGTTTAAGTGGTGGTTCAATGCTCAATTGCAATGTTAATACCAGAATTTTGAAAGAATCTAAATTTAAAAATGTTCACTTATTTCCTGGTTGTGGTGATGATGGAATAGCGGTTGGTTCGGCACTTTACGTTACTCATAATTTGTTTAATGAACCACGTTACAAATATACAGATAATGAGATTTGCTATCTGGGTGGAGGCGAAGAGAGAGAGAGAGCTTGAATATGATTTTTTAGCAAAACAAATATCGAAAGGAAAAATTATTGGATGGTTTGATGGAAAATCGGAACACGGACCAAGAGCGCTTGGACATCGCTCTATTTTAGCAGACCCACGTAATTTCCATAATAGAGAGTTATTAAATTTTTTAATTAAAAAGAGGGAATGGTTCAGGCCGTTTGCACCATCAGTTTTAGAAGAAAAAACCCAAGAATGGTTTGATTTTCCTACAAAAAGTCCTTTTATGTTATTTACGGCTCAAGTGAAAAATCCAAAAGAAATTCCCTCAATCACACATATTGATGGTTCTGCTAGAATGCAGACTGTTACCAAGGAAACAAATCCTAATTATTATAAACTTATTGAATCTTTTTATAGCCAAACCAATATACCTATGATAATAAACACGAGTTTAAATGGAAATGGTGAGCCAATACTAGAAACTCAAGAAGACGCAAATAATTTCTTTAAAAATACGCCGGTTGATATTATGGTAATAAATGGAAAAATTTACGAAAAATAAAAAATTAAATATATAACTATATGAGTTTATCACAACAAGATTTGTTTGTTCAATTACTATTGGGAAATTCAGGATATTATGTTGATATTGGCGCTGGCAATGGAGAAGGCGAGCCATGTGCATCAAATACAGCTTGGTTAGAGGAACTCGGTTGGACTGGTTTGCTCATAGAATATCTTCCTAGATATTGTGAAGAAGCGGCTAAATTCAGGCCAAAATCTACAGTTATTCAGGCCGACGCATTTCACCTGGATTACAAAAAATTATTTGACCATTTTAAAGTTCCAAAAGCTATCGATTATCTTACAATTGATATAGACCCAAACGGATACATTGAAGACCCGTGCGTTAATGTTTTATCAAAATTTCCATTTGAAGAATATGATTTTAAAATATTAACAATAGAGCACGATTTATATAACCCGCATGGACAATTTCAAAAAGAAAAATTAAGTTCTTTTATGAAAGATAAACCATATAAAATGATTGTTGAAAATGTTGGACTTTCATTCGCTGGCAAAAAATATTTAGAAGATTGGTTTATTAATCCCAAATATTATAATGAATTTAAAATCAAAGATATAGAAAATCTTTATTATAAAGAAATGAATCCAAATGATATTATTATAGACTTAGCTAAAAGAGTCAAATAATATGGAATATTCAATTTATAAAAAGCCCTATGGCAAATTATTGCTATCTGATGGCGGAGACCTTATTGAGAATTACGTTAAATTTGAGAACAAATTATGGGACGAAGAAGTTATACAAGAAATTGAAAAATATATAAATAATCAATCAGTAATTATTGATGTTGGTTCTTATATTGGGGAACAGATAATTCATTTAGCTAAAAAAGTAAAACATATCCATGCTTTTGAACCACAAATTAGGCGTTTTAATCAAATGTGCGGTAATTTTTGTATAAACGAATGTGATAATGTTACTTCATATAATTATACCTGTTGGAAATACAATGGATATGCTACTATTAATACCCCAACGGGAAGCAACCTTGGGGATACTAGATGTGGGGAGTCAACACAACCCACACAAATTAAAATGTTGGCCTTGGATAGTTTAAATTTAGATGTAAATCTTATAAAAATAGACGCCCAAGGAACAGATTACTATGTTATAGAGGGGGCGAGAGAAACAATTATGCGATGTCGACCTATAGTTATATTTGAATACGAAAATTTTAGCCCCAAAAGCGTTGAAGATTTTTGTAAACTATTTGAAGATATGGGGTATACAATGAGCCTCGTTAAAGAAAATCATCCCGATTATATTGCGAAACCCAAATGAAAATAGCATATATAGATGTTAATGAATCGGATTGTATAGAGGACTATCATGTTGCTCCCAAAAAATATGGGGGAGGCCGAATAATTGCCGCAGCTTTATTAAATCAATTAGATGATTTTCATATTTATGGCGATGAAAAATGTTTTGATGGTATTCCTATAGAAAAAAGAAAACAAGGCCATTTTTTATGCGAACGTGAAAGGCAGGCTATTAAAAACGGAGCACCCCTTAAAAATTATATTCCAAACTCCGACGAATACGATATTTTCTTTCATCATTTCGCGGCCACATATCTTAATTTACAAGGATGCCGTAGCCAAAAACAAGTCGTTTGGCCGGTTGGTTGGCGCGAAATTGTTCATCCATATCACAAACATGTATTATTATTTGATATTAAAAACCAAGAACCACAACTAACTAGCAATCATAAAGTTTATAATATTGTTATTGGCCCGAAATTTCCAGTATTTCAGGAATATCCAAAGGAAGACATGATTTTTCAATGTTCCAGACATTGTAGAGCATATCACTCTATAGAGGTTGCTTATTATGCATTAAAACATGAAATTACGACGGTTTTTGCGGGACCAATTGATAAAGATTATCCTCTATTAAACTTTATTAATAATAAAATTACTTATTATTTGGGCGTTATCGACCAGAAAACAAAAGAAGATTTCATGAAGCGAGCAAAGGTAAATACTCAGTTTCAGGATTATAATATTTCGGTAACTTTGGCCGCTAAAGAAGCGGCTAGTTATGGTTGTACAATCTTCGCAACTAAAATGGGTGGATATAAAAATTTTATTAAAGATGGCGTTAATGGCTTCTTTATTTTTAGCGATATGGATTTTTGTAATTCCTGGAATAAACTTGATGACATAAAGCAGATTAACTGTTATAATGAAGCTTTACAATTTTCTGAAGATAAAATGGTGGAAAGCGTACTTTCGGCATTAAACGATATTTATAGAGAATAAATTTATACTCTTAAAGATTGGTATGATTAAATTGATAATTTTTGATTTAGACGGGGTTCTAGCAAGCACTAAAGAAATTCATTTTTTTTCATTAAACGAAGCTATTTCTGAAGTAGGCTCTAAATACTCTATAGCTAAAGATGAACATTTTAAAATTTATGGATTACCAAAAGTTAAAATCTCAGGAATTTGTAGTGATTTTATAGCAAAATTTAAAATATGAAACTTCTATATATTATATACACTCATAATCGTCCAATAATTCTAAAAGAGTGTTTGGCCACATTATTCTCCAATACAAACGTTAAACCACATAGAGTTGTGATTTTAGATGATGCAAGTGAAAAATCAACAAAAGTCGGGTTATGGCAATTTTGTTTGGAAAATTCTACGAAAGAAATGCCGATTGATATGCTTTCATTTAATGAAAATATAGGATATGGCACGAATTTTGAATTTGGATTGTCTGTAGCACGAGTATATAATCCAGAATATGTTTTTTTTGTTGAAAGTGATTACATATTTAGAAAAAATTGGGCAGAAGATATTTTAGAGGTATTTGAAAGTGAAATCGGGAAAAAATCAATTGGCATATCGGGATATGACCACCCAGATTTTTATACGCCTGAAAGATATGATAAAATGTATAGAAATATTATAAAAGAAGATTACGGTTCTGACCCAGTCAATAGAACCAATATGTTTAAACTATTCGATTGTACATTGGGAAACAAAACTCTAAAATTGAGTGGAATCTCTAATTCTTGTGGAACAATTTATTTAAAATGGCGTTTTACAATGGAATTAATGAAAAAATATCCAGAAATGAAAACAACGTGGTGGGAACGTTTGGCTAATAAACAACCAGGGGGTAATAGAAAACTTTTAGCAGACGGTCCATTATCACACGGATTAAGTTATTATTGGTCGCTTTACGCAAAGGAGCAAGGATGGGATACCAGCAAATATTTTCCTTTACTAAATATTGTTCCGTCAGTTTCTAACCATATTAATGCCCTAGGAATTAATGGTAATATTCCTGGTATTCAAGAAGGGCAAACTTTTGTTGGCTCGCCTTCGTTCTCACAATGAAATTATTATATATATATTTTACTTATAACCGTCCAAAAGTACTTGCAGATTGTCTAAGGACAACTTTATCTAATACTAAAATTTTTCCAAACGAAATATATATATTAGATGATTGTTCGGATTTAAATATTCAATCTTCTTTGTTTAAATTTGCAAAAGAAAATAGCTCAATAGAGATGCCTATTCATTTGATATTAAATGGTTGTAATTTAGGTATTGGTCGCCAATTTGAGTCTGCGTATAATTTAATGAGGGTTTTGAATCCAGAATTTATATTCATGGTAGAATCTGATTACGTTTTCAGACGGGAATACATGGAAGATTGTATGGCTGTTATCGAATCAAATCCGAATGTTGTGGCAATTCCACTCACCTCCCATCCAGATTTTTATAATAAAGAAAAAACTGATAATTTCTTTCCAAAATTAATGATACAACAATTTCGTAAAGATATTATTAACCGAGAATATATGTATAAACCATTTGAAATTGATACAAAACGAGGCAAAATATTAGTGCAGGGTGGAAGCAATTCTTGTGGCTCGTGTTTTTTGGCTTACCATAGATTTAACAAAATTTTAGAAGATTTAAACGACCAAACAAGAGATGTCGTGTCAGAATATTGGCAATGGATGAAGATTGCATTTACCAAAGATGAAATTAACAATAAAAAAATGGCTAACGACGCTATTATGACATGCGCCCTAACATGGTATTGGTATGAATGGGCAAAGAAAAATAGTTTAGATTTAACTAAAAATTTTCCGTGGCTAGATATTTGTGATGCGTCAATCGGACAACATCTCTGCATAGGTGGGGTGAATGGAAATGTTCCAGGAATGGTTGAGGGACAAACTTTCGTTGGAAGCCCAGTATGGAAAACTGAAAATTTTACAAGAAATATATGAAACTCTCAAAAGAACAAGAATTAAAAATCGCTTTAACTTTATCTCGCTTTGATTTTGACAAAGTACAAAAAGCAATGGAAGCCGTGGGGTGGAAATACTCAACGGGGAATCCGGATGGAGACTGTACTAGCATTCCAACTGTTGATGATTTATATAATACGGCGTATAGACTTTTAAAAGACACCGCTAAAAGTCAATCTACTCTGAGCGGAGGATTTTTCTCTGCTTCGAGCGGAGGATTTGTAGCGACTTACAAAAACAAGGAATTTTATTTAGTTTTTGAATTAGGAGAAAGTGATTCGGAAATATGAATTGGCATAAATTTACAGAAATGTTACCAATCTTATCTTGGGACGAGTATAAGATTCGGAAAGAATCTAGTATTTTGTTATTATATTCTAGTAAAGAGGATGTATTAGAATTTGGAATGGTTACCCAAGATTATGGAGTAACCGACTTAGAGGTAAACATATTTGGGGCTTATGAAGGGCATGAATGGACTAATACGGATGTATTTGACTATTGGTGTTATGAAGACGAAATACCTAAACCAAAATAATATTAAATAAGGACAAAATATGCAACAATGTTATTACTGTGGCGATTACTGCGGTGGTTTCTGTGATGACGAGCCTCGTGTCTCTGAACCAACCTCATTATCAAAAGATATTAAAGTATATCGAAAAGATGGAAAAATCTTTATAGAAGTACCTGAATCCAAGTTTTTAAATAGCGACGAACACAAAGAAGAAGTTTTGAATGAAGCTGTAGATAACATCAAAGCTATGCGTACTGAAGGAAATGAATTTAGAGATTTAGAAAATCTGTTTTATCTCACTTATTTGCTTGCCAATCATATAGTTGAAGAAAAATACGAAAATCAATAAAATATTAAATTTATGGATATAACAAAAGTAATACAAGACAAACTACCTGTGTTTGAAGATAAACGCGGGGTTATTGAGAATGTAGATAGAAATTTTAATGGAGACATAATTTTTATACGAAGCATGGCTGGAAGCCACCGCGCCCTACACTACCATTTAAAATCCGGACATAATTGCTATGTCACACTGGGAGAGATTCATTACTATGAGCGCCCAGTTGGTTCAACCCAAAAGCCAACGTTATATAAATTAAAAGCCGGAGATTCATTCTGGACCGGCTCAATGATTGAACATGAAATGTATTTTCCGGTTGACTCATCATTTATCTGTCTTTCCACTGGTTGCCGAGACCAAAATGAATATGAGCATGATTTGGTTAGGTTAGGCTTTTATTTATCAAAGATTTGACATTGAAAAATTTTAGAAGTTTTATATGGATAAATGCCAAGAAATTCACGAATGCAGGCTTTGTAAAAGTCAAAATATTACCACGGTTCTAGACTTTGGCAACACCCCCCTAGCTAATTCTCTCGTTTCCAAAGAAAGCCTTAACCAACCAGAATTTGAAGCTCCACTTCAAGTTTATCGATGTAAAGAATGCGGAAGCGTCGGGTTAAAACATACAGTTAATCCCGAAATTCTATTTAAAAACTATTTATATGCATCAAGTACTTCGGCTAAATTACGACAACATTTTGCAGATTATGCCGAGAGTGTTGTTAAGCAGTGGGGATTAAAACAGGGGGATTTGGTCATAGAAGTGGCCAGCAATGACAATATATTGCTCAAACCGTTTAAGTTGTTGGGTATGAATGTGGTAGGGATAGAACCGGCTACGAACATAGTTGAACAGACTAAGGGCGATAGTATTAAGGTATATAATGAATTCTTTAATGAAGAACTGGCAAAAAAAATGGTTAATGAAGTCGGACGGGCTAAGGTTATCACCGCCAACAATGTTATGGCACATGTTCCCAATTTGGAATCAATTGTTAAAGGAATAAAATTATTGTTAGCCCCAGATGGTGTGTTTATTATGGAGAATGCATATTTACTCGATACCATTAATGGTTTATATTTTGACCAAGTGTATCATGAACATTTATTTTTTCATAGCATCAAACCACTTAAAAGATTTTTTAGACAATTTGATTTAGAAATTGTCAGGGTAGAACGAAATTCAAATCAAGGAGGAAGTTTTCGCGCGTTCGTCAAACACACTCACCATTGTTTTACGAATTGGTCTAGCGTCGAAAAATGTATTATATTGGAAGAAGAAGCGGGTTTATATAGGGATGAGGCATATAAATTATTTATAAATAATCTCAATAATCATAAAGTTAAAATAAAAGAAATTTTAAAAAATCTAAAACTTCAAGGGAAATCTATATCGGCATATGGAGCACCAGCAAAACTTGTAACATTGCTTCATTTTTTTAATATTGATAATTCGATAATAGATTTTGTAATAGATGATTCCTTTTTAAAATGGAGGAAGTTCGTTCCTGGCAAGCATATAGAAATTAAGCCTAAAGAAGAGCTTTTAAATAAAAATCCAGATTATTGCATATTAACCGCATGGAATTTTGCAGATAGCATTATTAAAAATAATCCCGACTATAAAGGGATTTGGATTAAAATATTGCCAAATATTGATTTTATATCATGCCAATAAAGTATACAGAACAGCAGTACAATGATTTGGCTCAAAAATTTGGTTATATTTTTATAGGACCTATTCCACAAAGCAGCCATCACAATACTTGGTGGATTTGTCCAAACAATCATAAAACATGGAAATCATATAATAATCTAAATCATCGCGCAATATGTCGTATATGTTCAAATACCAATATACCCAAAACAGAAGAAGATTACCATAAAATAGCCAAAGAAAAAAATATAAAATATATAGGTCCAATGCAAAATTCGGTAATGAAGAAAACTCAATGGAAATGTAAGTGTGGAAATGTTTTTTTGAGAACTTTTAACCACGTAAAGTGCGGCAAAATTAATTGTTATTTATGTGGAAGGGAAATTACTAAAAAATTCAAAAGTAATGGATATGAGGAAATAACTGGTTCATTATGGACAAGAATAAACAAAGGGGCGATTGAAAGGGGTTTCGAATGCAGTATTAGTATAGAGCAAGCTTGGGATAAATTTATTCAGCAAGATAGAAAATGTGCTTTATCCGGGGTTTTATTATTATTTTATAAGTTAAGAAAAGAATGCTCAAAAACCACGGCTTCATTAGATAGAATAGATTCAAGGAAAGGATATATTCCGGACAATATTCAGTGGGTACACAAAGATGTTAATAGGATGAAACAAGCTTTTCAAGAAGATGAATTTTTAAATTGGTGTCAGTTAATAGTCAATAATAAAAAAATATAAATTAATATGCATTCTATAGAACAATCAGACGCCCAAGAAATTATTGATAATTTAGGTGAGAATAATTTTCAATTTGCGGGAAAAACGATACTTCTTGTGGGTATCGCGGGTTTTCTCGGAAAGTGTCTTACAAACTATCTTCTAAGATTAAATGAAACTATTTTAGCTAATAATCCCGTAAAAGTTGTAGGTTCCGATACTTATCTTATTGGAAACACTCCGTTAATTTATACAGATAAAAACTTTACGGCTTTAAACCACGATATTTGCCTTCCCTTTGATACCAAATTAGGACCAAATGATAAGATAGATTATATTTGGAATATGGCTTCGGTGGCATCGCCTATTTTTTACAAAAAGATGCCTTTGGTGACTTTAGATATAGGATATGCTGGAACTAAAAATATATTAAATTTAGCATATCAAAAACAAGCAAAGTCCGTGGTTTTAATGAGTTCAAGCGAGGTTTATGGAGACCCCGATGAAGCCAATGTTCCTACTAAAGAAGAATATAACGGGAATGTATCTTCTGTGGGAGAGAGGGCGTGTTATGACCAATCCAAGAAAGTGTTAGAGACTCTAGGGGATATTTTTTATCGATTATATAATGTGCCGATAAAAACAATCAGGCCATTTAATTGTTTCGGGGCTGGAATGAATATTAAAGATGGCCGCGTTTTGCCGTCCTTTATAAGTAAAGCATTAAATAGTGAGTTATTGCCTGTTTATGGCCTTGGCCAAGAGACTAGAACCTTTGTGTATGTGACCGATTTCTTAACCGGATTAATTAAACTATCGCTAAGCGAATATAATGGCCAAATATTTAATTTGGGCGCCGATAATACTGGCGAAATATCTATGGTCGATTTAGCAAATCTAGTCTGTAAAATAGTTGGCAATCCAAAGGTAAAAGTAGAATTTTTGGAACCGATATCAGTTTATAAAAAACAGCCTAAAAGACGCGCTCCAGACCTTTCAAAAGTTCGTGAAGCAATTGGCTATTCTCCAAAAGTATCATTGGAAGAGGGTGTAAGGAGATATTTTGAATGGGCAAAAACTTTAAATTCTTAAGTCTTGATTTTTATTTAAAGTCATGATAGTGTAAATTTATATATGTCTGACAAAGTATATAAATGTGGACTAATAGGTTGCGGAAGATTCGGTAAAAATTACATTCGAACCATCCAACAAATGGAAAACGTAGAAATCACCCATTTATATACTTCAAACCCAGCTAATTCATCGCTATTCAAAAATAAAGTTAAAATCACAGATAATTATATAGAATTGCTTCTTGATAAAAAGCTTGATTTCTGTATTATTGCGACACCTCCACATACGCATTTTGAGATTATTTGTGGGTGCTTTTATCACCTTCTTCCTTTCATTTGTGAAAAGCCGATATGCTTAAATTCTTACGACTCGCAAGAGATTAAAAATTTGGCACAAAAACAACAAATTCCTTGCCTCATAGATAACACGCAATTATTTAATCCGGCATTTATAGAATTGGTTAAAACATTTAAAAATGACCCAATAAAATCAATAGTTTCTAAGAGTGCTAGTTTCGGGCCATTTAGGAAGGACATCGGTATACTCTGGGATTGGTGTGGACACGATTTATCTATGATGATAAGACTTTTAAAAGAAACTCCAATATCTGTTAAAGCTAACCTAATAAGCCATCCAAACTACGATAATTCCGGACAATTGCATGTTGATGTAAAATTCAAACATCTAGTAGCCTCAATCGATGTAGACAATTTGTCCTCAAGCAAGTATCGAGGATTCACTGCCGAATCTAATTTTCTTAAAATGACAATGTTTGACCAGGAATTATTTCAAATTCGTGGTGATTCTTGCAAAACAATTACTGTTAGTAATGAAAAACCATTAACAAAAGTAATTTCTTCGTTCATAGACGCATTAGAAGATAAACTACAAATTGATATTGGCCTTTCGTGTGATATAATTAAAATTCTTGAAAAATGTGATGAATCATTAAAAAACAATAACAAAGAAATAATTGTCAAATAATATGATAGTTTGTTTAGACTTTTTGAATACATATGAAGATGGAAAAAGAACTATTATAAAAAGTCTGGTTCGGTGTGATGATTGTGGAAAAGAAAGAATTATTAGAAAAGGCTCTGCAAAGCGAGGGGTTGGAGTTAGTTTTTGTGCTTCTTGTTGCACGAAGGGAGAAAAATCCTATAACTATGGTAAACATTATTCTTTGGAAAGATGTAAGAAAATTAGCGAAGCTCAAAAGGGAGGTAAAGGTAATAATTATGGGAAGAAAGCCTCTGAAGAAACTCGTAAAAAAATGAGCGAAGCACGAAGCGGAGAAAAGAATGCTATGTTCGGTAGATATGGTAAAGACGCCGGATTTTATGGAAAACACCACACCAAAGAGCATCTGGAAAAAATTAGATTATCTCACTTAGGAAATAAAAACCCTATGTGGCGAGATGATTTAACACAACAAGAAAGGGAAAACAATAAAAACAGAAATTATAATCCTAAGACATTAGAATGGAGAAATAAAGTTTTTAAACGAGACGACTATATTGACCAAATCACCGGACGAAAAGGCGGCGAACTTGTAGCTCATCACTTGTACAATTATGCGAATTATCCAGAGCTTCGCTTTGATATGAATAACGGAATCACAATTTCCAAAGACCTTCATATTCTTTTTCATATGATTTTCGGAATTAAGAATAACACCCCATCGCAATTCAAGCAATTCGAAAAATATATCTTAGATATTCTATCATGAACCTAATCAGAACAATTTCTGGATATTTAATTGAACAGGATATCTTAGAATCTTTGGTTGCCGTCTTAGAAGAGGATTCTGAACATCTATATTATATCGACTCCCTGCCTCTGATTCAAGCAAATGTGACCAAAACAAACCAGCCGTTCCTAATAGAAGAGTACGAAATAATAGGAAAAGCAGAAAGGCTCTATATCTTCAAAAATTGTAATAAACCAGTCGAGGCTAAAACACCAGAAGAAAAAGACATAGAATATACACAAACCACAAAAAGATTTAATATCGAATAAAACTATTGACTAAAAAGAAAAATAGTGGTAGATTTGGAACATGAAGAATTATACAGCATTATTTCTCCCCGATGTTTATTCGAGGCTAACAAAAACAGGCTTCAAAACAATCTTTGAAGCGGAATCTTATATTCAAAAATTTTATTCTCAAAGAAGCGATTGGCTTATTATTAATACAGCAAATCTTGATAAACATTTAACTAATTTCGATGAACAATATAACTTTCAATCAGAGGGGGAGCTGGTATGATATTTTTACTTATTTGGAGTATTGTTGGGTTTTTGGGCTGTGTATATTATTCGGAGACGCCAACTAATTCCGCCTGGGAGGAGGTTCTATATTTCTTTCTTGGCGGGCCAATCGTTTGGGCTATGTTTGTCTTTATGTTTTTTCGAACTATAATCAGATTCTTAAGGGGGAGATTATGATGCCTATTTTATTTATTTTATTATTAAATTGGTCAATAATTGGATATTTGTTCCTCTCCATAATAGAATGGAAAGCCACCAATATTAGATTAGTAATATTTTTCGGACCAATTGTTTGGTTAATTTTTATTTACGCCTGGATTCGAGACTATATAGAAAGAAGGAAGTTATGATATTATTTTTAATATTATTAGGTTGGTCGGTTATGGGGTATCTTTGTAGCCCTATAGCAAAATGGACAATAAAGAATATTTGGATGATACTGTTTTTTGGCCCCTTATGTTGGTCATTCTTCCTGTATGGTTATATCAGGGGATGGATTGCTGGAATTAAAGCTATGAAAGATGATGATTATGAATAATAAATATGAATTCTTCCGATGTGATTGCACCCAACATGCATTAGAATTTGATTATGATATTGAAGATAAGACATTATACGTATCAGTCTGGGAATTATCGGTGACAAATCCAATACTATCTTGGAGAGAGCGTATAAGATGGGTTTGGCAGATTGTTAGAACTGGAAAACCTTGGGCTGACCATGTTTGCCTAGATTCGGAAAAGGTAGAACGAATGAAGAAATTCTTGCAAGAGATGGATAAATAATATGATTGTTTGTTTAAATTTTTTGAATACATATGGAGAAAAGAGAAGGAGGCTCAAAAGTTTGGTTCGTTGCGATGATTGTGGCAAAGAAAGGATTTTAGATAAATACGGAGTATTAAAAGGAAATGGGCGAGATTATTGTAAATCTTGTGCTAGCAAAGGTGAAAGAAATCCAATGTTCGGAAAATCTGGAGAACTTTCTCCCGTCTTTGGAAAGCATCATAAAGAAGAAACAAAACAAAGAATTAGTTCTTCTCAAAAAGGAGAAAAAAGTTGTCAATATGGTAAGAGAGGAGAATTATCTCATAATTTTGGCAGGCGACATACCGAAGAAGCTCGTAAAAAAATGAGTTTAGCCACCAAGAGAGAAAAACATCCAAGATTTGGTAAATTTGGAGAGCAAAATCCCTTATGGCGACATGATTTAACTAAAGAGGAAAGAGAAAATGATAGGCATTATAACTCTAAAACTAACGAATGGCGAAAATCAGTTTATACACGAGACAATTATACTTGTCAAATCACCGGAAGTGTTGGTGGAAAACTTGTAGTCCACCATCTCTACAACTGGGCTGACTACCCCGAAGAACGTTTTAATGTCTCTAACGGGATAACTATTTCTAAAGACCTTCATATTCTTTTTCATAAGATTTTCGGGAGTCGCCACAATACACCCGAACAATTTAAAAAATTCAAATTATATATAAATAGTTTGTGTTAATTTTATGAAAATTTTCTGTTATGATGATGACCCTCGATTAAAATCGGAGGGAGAGAGTTATTATCAAAATATGGGAAGTTTTGGACAAATTCTTTGGAACTTAAATAAAGAACTCAAAAAAACGAATATATTGGGTGATGAGAATGATACAGATGCGGTTGTCTTTTCATCTGGTTTAAAGTGGGAGTTTGGATTTGAAGATAAAATAAGATTATTAATCAATGTATGGGAATGCAACATTCTTCCCCATGTTCTTATCAATTTTCGTAAAAGGCTTGAAAATGAACGCTATATCGTTTGTGGATTAAGTAAACAGATTGCGGATGTTTGGAGTAACTATGGATTTCCCACTAAAACAATTGATATAGGGTGCGACACAGAATTTTGGTGCCCCCAACAACAAATTAAGAAATTCGATGATTTTACAATTTTAAGTAATATATGCTTGAATTTTAGGTCGGGGATACAACATGTTCTGCAAGCGTATATGTCGTTATGGGCCGATGATAAGAGTGTTCGGCTAATTATAAAGAATACCGACGATAGAGCTAAAAAGATACCAATTTTTGTAGAAAAGATGAAAAAAAAAGGAATGAATGTTGAATATATTTGTAAGAGAATGGATTTGACAGAAATGAGAGAATTAATTACAAAGTGCCACGTTTTAACATATTGCCCAAATAATACATCGGCTGGGTTATGTATTCCGGAGGCTAGCGCCATGGAAATTCCCGTAATAACATGCGATTATTGTCCGACTAATTTATATCCGTCTTGTGAAAAAGTTATGGTTTCACGAATGGAACTAGGGCAATTTAAAGAAATCGTTTCAAATTATTGGGGCTTGCCCGTGAATTTTCCAGATGGGTGGATAGACGAACGGTTGGCTTACATAAACTGGTTAGATGGCGCAGATTTTTATGAAAAATTATCTAAAATAAAAAATAATTACGATTTTTACGCACAAAAAGCCAAAGTTTGCCGACAGGAAGTTATAGATAATTGGTCGTGGAAACACTCTCTTAATCAATTGCTTGATGCTTTAGAAAAATAATTTTATTATTTTGTTGCATTAGGTCTAAAACTTTGCTATGTTATATATATGAGTGAAATAAACATCCCTAAAAATCCAGAACATATCGAGGCCATGGTCGAATCAGAAAAGGCCAAGGCTCTTGAATATATCAATTCCCTAGACGAAGAGACTAAAAATCTTATGACGGAGGCGGCTGAATTAAGTGCAAAATTCAAAAGACATAATTTATCTCACCTATTTCTTATAGACTCTAGAGTTAATAGCGAAGTTTTTACTTTTATGAAAATGATTTTTGGATACAAGAAAACCCATGAAAATCTTTTATCCGAAGAAGCTCAAGGCGAATGTCGTACATTCATAGCCTGTGTTGTATTAGCAATTAAAGATATGGTAAAATTTTTAAAATAATTTAAACTCGCAATAATATGAAAAAATTAGATAATATAAAAGAAAAAAAACAATAAATATGTATAAATTCTGTGTTAAAGGCGATATTTCTGCTAACTCGTTTTTTAGTAGCAGCATTATCATAAATAATCTCAACGAGGGGGCTAAGAAAGCCGGACTTTATGATGAAAATGGCAAAACAGTAGTTTACTCTACAACATGTAACGATTATGGACATAAAACAGATGCTTTTATTTGCGTATACGAGACAGTATTACCTTTTCCAGTCATCCAAATGGCCAATGGGCGACCAATTATTGGTTGCTCTTTGGATAATCTTTTTTTCATAACGGATAGTTATCCATATGATAAGGTGGGATATTTCCCATTGGGAGTCGATACAGAAATATTTAAACCAGTCCCAAGGTCAGCTTCAGAAAAATTTAGATTTTTACACTTTAGCGAAAGTAACGCTCGAACGGGTGCGGAGGTTGTTTTGCATGCTTTTTGTACGCTATTTAAGGGAGACCCAACGGTAGAACTATATTTAAAAGATAGAATGGCAACTGACGAATTTAAAAACTACGTAAAGGCCGTAGCTAGTACTTATAAAGCGAATGTTATTCACGATACGGATAATACCCAATCCTTTGACCATGTAAAAACAATATATAGCAATTCAGATGTGGCGATATCTATAAGTAGAAGCAGCACCTGGAATATGCCGGCATTGGAAGCAATGGCTATGGGAAAACCACTTATTGGTATTAAATATTGTGGTATGGATGAATTTTTAAGACATGAATTTAATGGCATCGCGGTGGAACACAATATTCAAGTGATTACTCAAGAGCATCTAAATTTTTTAAATAGCATAGGTTGTCGAAACCATATGTTTCCTTTGAATAGCTACACGCGACCAGCATATTGGGCGGAAACCGGTAACAAAGATTTAATGAATGCTATGTATAGAATGAGACACGCCGAAAAAGACTGGCTCGATTATCTATCAAAAAATGCTGTTACAACGGCTAAACAATTTACTTGGGAAAAAAGTGCGGTTTTGTTGAGTTGTGAATTAACTAGACTATTAAAATAAATATGAATACTACCATCATTTTGCCCGATATCCACGACCGTTCTGAGAAAGCGGAAAAAATACTACAATCTAATAAATGGGATTTAGCTATTATTTTGGGAGACGAATTTGACTCTTGGCAGGGAACTGAAAAAGACGCTGAAAAAACTGCGGAATGGGTTAAATTTTCTATTAATCAGTCGAATAGGATTCATATCTGGGGTAATCATACCATCGGATATAGATTTCCTAGCAACACATGGCTTACATGTTCTGGTTTTACATATAAAAAATGTAAAGTAATTAATTCGATTTTGACGAAAGAAGATTGGGATAAATTTAAACTTTTTTATTATCATCAGGACTTTTATATCTCACATGCTGGTATATCCCCATATGTATTTAGCCATCCTTTAAATGGAATAAATCCAGAACATATTCAACAGTGTTGCGACGAGGCTATTAAAGCGTGCGAAGCCAATTTGTATTCCCAATACGTTGGTGTTGGAAAGGCGAGGGGAGGGTGGAGTGATTATGGTGGAATAACGTGGTTAGACCTAAGAGAAGAATTTGAGCCGATAGATAACGTAAATCAAATCTTTGGACACACAATTTGTAAAATGCCATTAGAAATACCTGGAAAAAATTCATCAAATCTTTGCCTAGATACCAACCTGAATCATTATGCTATACTAGAGAATGAAAAGTTTTCTTGTCACGAAGTTTAATATGAGACTTTTAACATATAAATATCACCATCAATATAAACAATATTGGGACGAAGCCCCATATATTAAGTATAATTTTATATCATTATTTCTCCATAAGAAATTTCAGATAGGTAAATGGCCGGTGGGTTATTATGATGGAGGCCAATCAACCCAATTATCGCTTGGATGGATGACAATTACGTGGGGCAAAGACATGGAATGGAAATAATATGTGGCAAATTAGAAGTCCCAAATGTGGGCAAGAATTAAATCTTTGCATTATGTTCCTAGAATGGCAAGGAATCAACCCAGGATTGATTTTAACCGACGAAACCCTAGAACCGAGTAAAGGGGCGGCCAACGCCAGTGATTTATCATAAAAATCAAGTTGTGGCTATTGGTTTTCGCAATCTTATCAAACATTTTGAATCTGAGGGATTATTTAGTTGAAATTTAATTAGTAAAGTGATAATATAATAATATGAGTAAAACTATTCTAATCACCGGGATAACAGGACAGCTTGCAGCATATTTGACAAAGCTTTATCTTGAAAAGGGATATAAGGTTATTGGTGGAGCTAGACGTTCTGCTAATTGGAATCCATGGAGATTAAAACATTTTTATTTGTTGGATAAAGTTACTATTGAACATTTTGACCTAGCTGACCAATCCTCTATTGATAGGGTGGTTGATAAGTATAAGCCTGACTTATTTGCTAATACTGCCGCTCAATCATTTGTTGGAAGTAGTTGGGATATAGGGGCTTATACACTCGACGTTACTGGAATTGGGGTTTATCGTTGTTTAGATGCCATTAAAAAATATTCTCCAGAAACTCGTTTTCTCCAGATGTCTTCTTCGGAAATCTTCGGAAATGGGAAAGATTTTCCATATAACGAAAAGTCTCTACTGATGCCACGAAGCCCATATGGATGTGCTAAGTGCTTAGGATTGCATACTACAATTAATTTTAGAGAATCATATAAAATTTTCGCTTCTAATTTAATCAGTTTTAACTTTGAGAGTCCCTTGCGCGGACCAGAATTTGTCACAAAAAAGATAATAACAGAAGCCGTTAGGATTCATAACGAAATTCAATGTGGGTTGCCAATTACGCCGCTATATTTAGGTAATTTGACGCCAACTAGAGATTGGATTTGGGCTGGTGATACAGCTAAAGCTGTAGAATTAATTTTAGAGCATAATATCCCGGATGATTTTTGTATTGCTTCTGGAATAACAACAAGCGTTAAAGATTTTTGTAATAAAACATTTGAAAAATTAGGTCATAAATTATCTTGGACAAAATTAAATAATATTGATGATACGCCACAGCAAGAAATATCTATTGAAGATGGATTGGTATTAGTAGAGTCTCTGAAATCTTTATATCGTCCAGCCGAGGTTCCGCACTTAATAGGAGACGCGACAAAGGCTAAAACAATACTTGGTTGGAATCCAACAAAAACTCTAGATGAGATAATTGAAGAAATGATTGATTTTGAAAAAAGGATAAATGAATGAAACTGGAAATAGGAGAAAATTTTTCTTTAACCAATAAAAGTATTCCGGCAATCTATAAGATAATACAAAACCCAGATTGTATTAATAAAAAAACACAAATTTATTTTAATTAATTATGATAATTAAAGCAAAAATTTCATATCCCAAGTTAAAATATAAATCTAAAGTAATTAAGCTAGAAGTGGCCGATGGTATGGCTCATCAAGAAATTGTTGAATATCTACTTAAAAACAAAAAGAAAATTGTTGAAGAACACGGTGGAAAGATTAATGAAGAAATTCTCTCAAAAGAAATTGCTATAGGAAATGTTAGCGTCAATTTAATAACTTAATTAATAATAAAATATGGAATTACAATTAGATAGAAGCTTTGGTGTGATAGTAGGTTTTTCAATGTCTGACTTCGATTTACCAAAAGAAGTTGTGATGAATGCGTTTCATGAGGCTGGCCTCAAAGAACAATTTTGCCCCAACGAAAGAATGCCAAGAAAGGCATTTCAAAAGGCTCTTAAGGAAAGTATAGAAGGTGAGGAGGGCTTCATGATTCGACCCGTGGTTAAATCCGGCTCTACAATGTCTTCGGGGCTTGTAGAGGAAAGAAAATTCGGAGATATAAAAGACTTAATTTATAACGTTCATAACGTATTAACTCTAAATAGTGAATTAGAGATAATTCAGGGAAAATCAGATTTTAGGACAGAGGCTATTGTTGAATCTTATAAAGAATATCGAAATCAACTAGGGGCTGTCGAAGTCGGGCAGAAACTAAAAGAAATTTTCTTTGTTTCTATGGGAATTGATATTCTGTGTGATAAATGCATATTCGTTCCGAGTAAATATAAAGTTAATGTTGACAAAGTTGAGAATTTATTTAAATTATTGGTCGCGGCTGGAGCGAAAGGGATTCAGATTCAAATTATTGCTGTGGATACTGGAACACAAACTCGTAATACTATAGTTGAGCAATTCTCTCGGCAAACAATTGCTTTATTAGAAAAAGAAATAGCTTTCGCACTTGAGCAAAGGCAACGTTTTGAAACTGGTGCTGTAAAATACCTAAGAAAAACTGCTTTTCAGAAACAATTAGGAAAACTTCATACTTTAGAAGAAAGAATTAAAACCTATGTTGTTTTATTAAACCTTACCTCGGATGAGGACAAGCCAATATTGGATAAACTCGAACAAGCCGATATTGAAATCACAAAAAATATAGAACTAGCCAGCTCTCTGAGTGGTAAATCTACAAAGGTGGTTAGTCTTGCTCAAATTCCAAAATAATAGTGTAATAATATATAGATTTAAGGGGGTGAACATAATTCGACTAGAAATAGAATTAGTTCTAACTATACCAGTGGAAGCTATGATGGCCACTATAAAATCCTAGTAAAAGTTCAAATGCTTACAATAAAGCACTAAATAGCAGAGCTAAAACCTTTGCTCGCAGTACGGTATCTTTGGATGCTGATTTGGCGTTAGCGTCATAAGCTGCAACTTATATTAATTCCTGGATATAAATATAAGTAATAATAATCTAGGGTTAAGGCGGTTCTTACAACGGACTTAACTAAAGAGTGAGAAAAGGCTAGAAAGGTTTGTTATTTTCCCTTTCTAAATACCTCAAAAAAATAGATATGGTATTAAAATTAGACTGAAACTTTTCTAACACCAGGCTGGAATGCCTGCATCTCCACCACTTTAAACGCCGTCTCCACCAAAAAGAGTGTAAAATCTATTAATGACAAAACCATGGCAACCACTCTTTTCGTCAATATTTATAGCCAATTTTTTTATTGTATTTTCGGGATTGACAATGCTCTTCACAAATAATACCTGGATTTTCCAGGCTTTATTTGTAGATAGACTAGCATATCCAGATTGGTTTATTCTCTTTGTTTATTGTCTAATAAAAGCTAATACATTTATCTACGGCCTGATAACACATTTTTTGGGAATAAAGGCAGCATGGATAACTAGTGTAATATTAGCCCCGATTCTAGAAGAGATAGAATTCAGGGGTATTATTTACAAAATAAAAGATACTACAAATAATTTCTTAAAATACGGGCTAGTTAGTTTAACTAGTATCATATTTGGGCTATGTCATTGCGTTCCAATCGGTTTTACCTGTATAATAATTTCTATGGGATTTCTATGTTGCTGGCTAGTGTTGAAGACAAAGAGACTATGGACAAGTATAGCTTTACATTCCACTTATAATTTATTAATAATCATTTATACGATTATTTAAGACCACCAAAAATTATCGTTAGCCTGTGGCTGTCGAAGAAAACGGAATTCTGGTGGTGACTATCCTGTGCCAACCACAATATTCTTACAATAAGCAATGGGAGATGTTGTCGTGACGCTACCAACAACTGGTGTGACTTTATTAAGAACCAAATTAAGATGATTTTTTATTTCTTGAACCTGCTCTTTCGTTAGTTTCTCAGATTTAGTAAGTTCAAAAAGCCCTGTAAAAAATAACAAAAATTCTCTGGCGTCATAATAAAACTCCTTTAATATAAAATGTAAATTCTTCAAATTGCACGGGCGTATTGTTTTTGGCTCCATAAATAATATGGAAAAGTTCATGAATATCTTTTCTTATTGTTATTCCATTATTTATATCGTACCGTTTATTTGCATATTTAGCCCAATTATATAAATGATGAGAAACTAAATTTCCACCTCGGCTATCTCCCCTTATTTTACATGTAAAATTATCTCTTTCTTTTACACTTTTGCTCCATATTCCGAACTCTAATATATATCTTTTGTCTGTTCTATCTTTTTCAGTTAATTGCGAATTCCAACTTGGAGATTTATCCCTAGTTTTCCCAAATTGAGGATTTTTAATACCAATTTTTGATTCAGATAATTTTTTTTTATGCTCAAAAGAAAACCTTCGTCCTTTTAAGCTACACGATTTACAATAGTCTTTTCCAAAACAAAATACCACATTACTTTTAGTGATTATTCTTTCTTTTTTACATTCATCACAACGAACTAAACTTTTAATAATAGTGGGTTTTCATCATATGTATTAAAAAAAACTAAACAAACTATCATATAAAAACTTATCTATATATTAAAGTTATTTTTGAATTTATCGAGAGAATCTTTGACTGGCATATCTAACTGTTTGCTCATATGGTCATCAAATTTTTTGCCCTCTGGAGTATTTTTATTTTCTTCTCGATATCTTTCAATTGCTTTTACAATACTAACCATTCCTCCAACACCTAATTTTGCGACTACAGAAAAAGCAGACAGGCCAGCTTTGAATAATTGATAGATAAGCGAAACAACCGGGATAATAACTGGAAAAATAGCACCAAGAATTGGAACGGCGACTATAGCGATTATCCAAGTAAAAATTCCACCCCCCAAAAGCTTCTTCCAATCCCAGTACGTATTAATTTTATTAATTTGTTTCTCTCTAGCCCCGTTAAGCGTATCTTCATATTTAGCCTGTTCTTTATTGTAATCTTCAACAACTCGTTTAGCGTCGGCAGTAACTTTTTCAGCAAGTCTAACGTCATTGCCATCAATATCTTGAAATGGTGTGCCAACAAATCTTACCATTATTTTTGTTCCATTTGAGAGTGTAACGGATTCAATCGAATTAGCCTCGGTTCCATTAATTCGAATTTTACTCGCAAGGTCATCATTTACCTTAGCTAACTCCTTGATTTTTTCTTCCTGTTTATAATCTAATCGCGGAGCGCTTGGAATTAAATTTTCTCTTTTTGACTGAAACACACCACATCCAGTTAGCAGAAGACTAAATAATATAATTAGATATTTTTTCATTTCTCTTTTAGCTCAATATAACATTGATTCATCGCGGCCTCTTGCAAAACTAATTTTAATACTTCGGCCTCACTAACACTAATTACCAAGCTATATTTTTCTCCGTCTCTATTTATGTTTAATGCATATCCTTTATAAGTTATTGGCTTTCCTTGCTTGTCTGTTCCCTCTTTTGAATAAGAAACAAAACCAATATGTGTAACGCTTTTTTTATCATCTTTTACAAATTCATGATAAATATCTACCTTATCTTGCTTTCCATCAATAACAGACAAAAAAGAACCAATATCAGGTAATCCGAACTTTATATTTATACTCTTTTTATTATCTGGAACGTCACCCTTCTTAAGCCAGTGATAGGTACCATTTTTCCCTTCGCTTGATTTTTGTTTAGCCAAAGACAAATAAAGAGATTCTTTATTTACTTTAAACTGAACGGCAACCCCACTATTATCTTTTTTAGACCTATACAAATTATATTGATACATATTACTTCTTTTTACTATTTTTCTTTTGTTCGGTAGATTTTGTCTTAGGGATATTTACCAATCCATCCCTGTTTAAAGGAATGACTATTTTATTGGGCTTTCTTAATTTTTTCGATATTTCTTTTAATAATGTATTGCTCCAATGGCTTTTAAAAAGAGACCCTTCATATTCTCTTTTATTACAACCAATTACTACCAATAAATCAAGCCATCCCCACGTTAAATAATGAGCCGTGGCCTTATAAAAAGGCACTTGTTTTTTATAATAACTAAAGCGAAACCACATGTCGTTACGATTAATTTTAATATGCATATTATTCCTTTATTTTTGTTTCAACGTTCCTTTGAGAGTTTGCCCAACTAAGTAATGCTCGTCCTTGTGTTACGGACAGCTGGTTTAAACTAGAAATATTTGGATATTTTTCATGGATTTTAACCATTATATTTTCTTGATTAATTCCTTTAACTTTCATTTGTCGCTCAATAGCAACAATAACCTCGTCCGAAATACGCTTATTATCCGATTCATCCTCTATATCATCTTTGCATACTTCTTCGAAAGTACAAAGTCGGATATTAAGAGCGCCTCGAATACAACGGCCAACAGCTCTAGTTTCGGCAATTGGTGTAAGATATTTAGAATATCCTTTTCCCCCAACATTAGCTGGAGTAGCATCAGCTGAACCAGCCCAAACTAAACCGTTTGGATTTTCAACATTTGGAATAAATTTCATCTTTACCCAAACTGTCACCATACTTTCTGAGACTGGCCGAACCTCCACTTCTTTAGATTCGACGCCACGAATATCGGCTAAATCTAGCAATCCATCAGTTTTTAATAATGGCTTTTTGCTTGGGTCGTTATTTGGATATACATATAATTCTGGATTGAACATGGCCTCCCAATCTATCTTACCATATTTATTATATTTATATTCGACGCCATTCAGTAGGCCGTTAGCATTCCTTAATAAGTGACATTTGTATGGAGCGTTTTCGTCAGATGGGACGCTAACCGCAATACGATTATTTTCAACCCCTTCAGTAATAAGACTATCGGCTAAAAAAACTTGATAAAGAGGGTCTGTTGTTTTGACGGTAGACGCAATGGCTTCTGGAGTAAATTTTCCATTTCCAATAGCTGGTTCAGTGACAGAACCTTGATTTTTGCTCATATTAATATTTTCTAATTGTTAAAAACTGTAGTTCTTTGAGGTGTTCTTCCTCTATTGTTATTATAGCAGTATTTTTCATTATTTCAATAGAATTTTTATCTTTTAGTGCATCGTGAAAAGTCATATATGCTTTTCCATTATTTCCAACTATCTTTCTCAAGCTAGATACTTCTACGTTTTGGCCAACCAATTTACTACATTCTTCCTTGGTATATTCATATTCTGTTAGTCTCGCTATTGGCGGATAATCCATTATATCTAGCTTAAAATCATTAAAAACAGCATGGTCTAATCTTGAGATAATTCTAACCTTATATAGCTTTTTTGTCAAGTCTTTCATTAAAGCAATTCCGTGTGCAATAGTAGAAGAGTCTACTAAAATCAACAATTGCTCTACTTTACTGTGGTGGATTGAGAATTTGGTAAAGTCACCTGGTTTTATTAAAAGTATATATTTAAGTGGCGTCTGATTACAAAAATTAGATAATTCATTTAAGTCTGGTGTATGTAAATCAGCTCTCAGGCTGATAACACCTTGTAGAATTCTAAAAACATTGAATGTCTCTTGATTAACTGACATTGGAATCCATTCTACAATACTTGTGTTAGTAAGCTTTCCAGTATGTAATATTTCTACGGGAGTGACCGCCTCCTTACCTAAGATTGAGGATATTTTTTCTAGAATAGATTCTGGTGTTATAGAATTAATACATTTTATAGCACGAATACACTGAGAATTATGGCACGGAGCTGCACATCCTTGCATATCGGTTGGCGTCAACTCAATTGCGGTTTCTTTGTTCCAATATCCGCCACAGGTTAATGGGCTTGTAGCTCCAAATAGGGCTATTCTAGGAATATTAAGAGCGCTGGCCATATGGTTACAAATACTATCACAACCGAGGAATAATAAAGAATTTTTGATTAAATAGAAAGTTTGCCCCCATGTTGTTTTCCCACGCAAATCTACCACATTTTCTAATAATGGGTCATCCTTGCCACCAACTTGTACGACCGACATTTTTATATGTTTTGTTACTTCGCTAAAATTGTCGTATGACTTACTAGGCATACCTGAACCATTATGGACCACAACATAGGAAGAAATTGGAACAGGATAATATTCTTCGTTAAGATAGGGTTCCGAGGGTTTAACGCCACAGAACTGGGAATAAACTTCAATCAATCTCACTTTGTACCTCCGTTAATTAAAAAAGATTCAGTTTTCCCGTTATTGTGCCAATTCGGGGAATTCATTTGAGTCAAAATAGTTGGAGTTAATACAATATCAAAAATTCCTTTTTCCCATCTATCTATCCCCCATCCATATTGTAACATAGCATCACCAAATGGAAGCCATCTCTTAATATCTGGATTCCCTTTCCAAATACCTTCAAATTCTGGTTTCGAGGCAATATAAATAGAATGGTCTGGATATTTTTCTTTAAGTGATTTGACTATAGCCGTACTTAAAAAATTATCTCCGGCTGAGACCGCCATTACATACAACATTCTTTTTGTATCAAGCGGGTCAAGTAATGTCCTAATATCCACCGTTTTCTTCTTTAAATCTTCATTTGCTATTTGTCTAAAATATTCTTCGATTTGTTCTTTAGTACGCTTTTTTTGTTGGATTTCCATCATCCAGTATTGAACGCCTTGATTTTCTATTGGCTTACCATTTGTTTCTTTAATAACATCAGCGTCTAAGATATTTTTATATAAAGCACAGACCCAAGATATATCATCAGAACAAGGTGGCATCAAACCGTTGGGATTTGGATTTTTAATCACTGGCTCAGTATTCCAATCAACATTTTCTAATACCTGCATTGCATCTATTTCATTTTCCCAATCTTTTGCTAGTTTATCGTAATTATGAACAGTGACAGCATATTCCCTAGCTTTTTTTTCTAGTTCTTTACGAACTTCTGGCTTGATATTATAAATTTTGTTTATTTGGTTAGCAATTTCGCGTGGAGTAATGTTAGCTTTATAAAAAAAGGTTCCATGTTCAACTGAAAGCGAACAATCAAATAAAAAACCAGCGCCACTATCTTTTGCTAATTCGGCGCAAGTGCTATAATTTGTTACAGCTACCATTTTACCCGCAGACAAAGCCTCACAATTGTGTGAAACAACCCCATTAATCAAAAAGGTAGAGTTATTATCGGTATCTACATTGTATACATATCCATTATATTGTTTTATTGTTATTTTTTTAATAGGCGTATATAAATAATTATTATTTATGCTTGGAAAGAAAATATGTTTTTTGGAAGAAATAGAGTTTTTCTTTAAGCTAGAAAAATCCAAAAAAGATTGTTGGCTTCCGAAAGATATCATATATTGTCTTTTACAATTATATTCTTTTCCTTTTATCACGACATTTCTTCTGGGCTGAATAATATAGAAATTCGTTAAAAATCCACATTTCAATAAAAGAAACCTAATTTGAAAAGCTAATTTTAAGCTTACTGTAACACAATACCTACCGGAAAAACAGCCATCTCCACAAAAATAACCTAATAAAAAATGTTGTAATTTTTGTTGAGGCAAATTAAAAATAAAATCAGGAATACATTTGCTAACGCAAGACGTTCCAAAAATATGGAAAAATTTTTTAATTCCTCTTACTCTCCCCCAAACTCGACACGTATTTTTTATTATAGAAATTTTCGTAGAACATCCCATTTGCTTTAATAATCTTTCGCTTTTTTCAGCATATTTTGTTTCATTCTTATTAAAGGTAAACATTACTTCATTCTCTTCGCTACAACAACCCTCGGCTACATAAAGCCCCAAAGCAAATAAATTATCTTCATTCAAAAATAAATATTCAGGAATATCATTTTCCCATTTTTTAAATTCTAAAATATTTCTATTAACTTCTTTCAAGATTAAAGAAGAAGTTTCTTTAGAAACCACTGGTCGTCCGTTTGATTTAATTTTATTAGAATTATATATACTGTTATAAACCGTGGAGGGTGCATATCCAATTTTTTTAGCAAAATCTGCCAAACTTCCATCTTTGGGGACTATATGAGTATTTAAATAGGTATTAGCAAATCCAAAAGATTTTAACTTAATTTTTTCAATATCTATATTTTTAGACGGAATAGGAGTCAATAAATTATCTCCTGATTTTAATTCCTTAGCTTCGATAAAAATTCTTTGTTCATTTCTTTCTATTAAAAACGGATGGTCTGGAGTGACTTCAATTGTTGGTATACCGGCGGCTTTAATACATAAAATATCTCCAGAATATTTTCTTTTTATAGTTTCTAAAGCCAAATTTTCATTTCCATTTGAATCCATCATTTTATCACCAATTATTATATCTTTTATTCTTTTTCCTTGGAATTTATTATCAATAACAATTGTATTTGGGGTCGTACAAGTTGGAACTGAAAATCCTTCGTTAGTCGTCGGTAATACGAATAAATCACTAATATTATAAATTTCATTAAGTTGTTCGTCGGTAAAACCACTAATCACAGATGGGGTGTGACAAGAACCTTTTGTTCCACAAATCGGACAATCTTTGGCTTCGCCTTCATACTTTGAGGCAACGTGATATGCTTTACATCCATTACCCCTGCTTTCATTCCTCATATCTTCACAAAAATAAGGAGTAATAATTTTTGATTCATCTATATTGCGACTCTTCCAAAATTTAGGAAAATTAATTCCCGGCTCGTCTTGATAAAATGCGAAAGGCAGAATCTTAATATTTTTATATAATTCTGGATTTATTTTATCTATTTCATTTAACGACTCAAATAGTGCATCATATTTCTTACGAATTTGATTTCTAGCCACCATCGTAACTACAAAATCCGTATCTTTAATTCCCCACTTCATCCTTAATTGCTTTATATATAAAGCGTCTAATGGTTTAAAAATATTTTGGTCGATTCCTAGTGTTGCAACTTTAGTTTGCAAAAGATTAGCTTTAAAACCAATTTGCTGACTCCATTTACCATATGTATAAACATGTTTAATGTCTTTTAAAAAATCTACAAATATGTCTGTCATTGGTTCGGCGTCAAATGGATTAAATTGAACTGGAATAAATTTACCCCAAGTCTTAGATTGTTTTAACCAGCTAGATGCTTGCCAGACATCTTCGTGGGATATAACAATATCTGGTTTAAAGTCAGACACAGCTTCATCAAACCGAAATAATCCATAGGCATACGCTCTTTTTGTGTTTTCATCAGCGGAATTAAAACGTATGCTTTCCTCTTGCGTTTTAGGTAAGACGCCATAAACTTTCCAGGGTAGTTTCTGAGTCATGGGGTCTTGGTCGGAAACTCCGCACGCAAGTTCAGCAATCTCATATTTTTTAGTCTTATAAAGACGCGATAATAAATTTTTTTGATATTTACCGAATCCGCTATTAGCCAAACAGAAATTACTAACGAATAATATTCTTTTTTTATTCATTTTAAGCCTTTTCAATTCTCTCTAAAACTATCAAATTCTTGCTAATGTCTACTTTTTCTTTATTAGTCCATTTCTTATTAGCAAAATGTCCTTCAATAAAAACCATATCACCCTCTTTAAAGGATTTGCAACAGGCCGACATTTCGCCCCATCCTTCTATCGGCACCAACGTTATTTTTTCCTTGCCTTTTATTGTTCTTTTAATAGAAATCGTTAAATCTGTTACTTCATAGTCTCCTCGTGGGTCGGGAATTACTACTGTTTTAATAGTTTTAATCAGTCCTTTTCCATGCCAAGAATTATTCTTCATTTTTTTTCTTTTTGTTATAGAATTCAATTTTTTCTCTTACATCATCCATCACTCTAATACTGTCAACATTCAGCTTACTTTTCTTCATTGTCGCCCCGAAGCCAACAAAACTTTTTTCTTTAATTCTTCCTTTCGCAGACTGACACACGTCATTAAATAACATTATATCCCTTTTACGGTCAAATTTCAACTTAAGCTTTGCATAATCATTCCCTTTTGCCGAAACTTTAAACTCTACCTCATCAACGAAGCCACAAGAATTTGCCTTTGTGTCATCATGTAGAAAATCCAAATCTTTAAAAGTTTTAATTTTGGGGCTGAAATTACAATTATAACTAAATCCCAATGTATATGTTTCCCATAAAAACTTAGAAAACGAGATGTTTTCTTTGTAATGTTTAACTAATTCTACATATTCTTTTACTTTTTCTAACGTCTTGATTCGAGTAGTTTCGGTTTTAAAATAGCTCTTATATTTTAGCTTCTTATTAATTAAATCTTGCTGAAACAAATCTCCTTGTTTTAATTTTGAGAAAACTTGTTCTCGATATTCTAGAAATTTAAATATTAATTCTTGTGAGAATAGATTACCGTTCTTAAATGTCCAGAATCTTTCTAGGATATCTGGTTTAAGTTCTGATAAAAACCAATAATAAAATAACACATCTTCTCTTGGTATATTTAAATTGTCAGCCCCGCCAGAAATAATAATAGATTCCACGCTCCGACTATTTAGTCCAATCGTAAAAACACTCTCTAAGAATCCATCTAAACTATTAATTTGAGAGGTATTAATGCTTTTAAGCTTATCGAAAATTATATCACCAAGTCCTTTAATAAGACCAATTGGATATCTAATAGAACCATCTTCTATGGTAAATTTGTTAGATATTTTTGTAATTGATGGAGGGAGTATCTTTAGACCGAAATCAGGAAGCTCTGATATAATTTCCGATATTTCATCTAATGGCTTTTGTTCATATTGAGCAAAATTAAGTAGAGAACAGAAAAATTGCAACGGATAATGAAGTTTTATATAGGCGGAAATATAGCCCATTGTACTATAGGAAATCGAATGACTTTTATTAAAGCTATAATTTGCAAAATCTTCAAACCACGCAAATAATTTGGTAGCGACATCTTCTGGATAATTATTTTGTTTCATTCCATTAATAAAAGCTTCTTTCTGAGCCTTCATAATGTCCATATTTTTCTTACCAAGAGCTTTTAATAAATAATTGGATTGCGTTGATTTAAAGTTGGCTAATTTTTGAGCAATCTTTAAAACAGATTCTTGATAAATTAGACATCCATAGCTTTCATTTAAAAATGGCTCAAGACATTCGTGTGTGTATTCTGGTTGTTTTTTTCCATCTCTAATTAGGGAAATTTCTTCGGTAAATTTTAGTGAACCCGGACGATTTAAGGCATTTACAAGAGAAAGGTCTTTAATATTTTTAGGTTTTATTTTTTTTAAAACATTAGAAGCCGACTCAGTCTCTAATTGAAAAATACCTTTTAAATTTCTGCCCTTGCATATATAATCCCAAGTTTTTTCATCATCCAATGCAATCTTAAGCCCCATGTAATCTATAGTATTCATTAATAATTTTTCCAAAGAGATTCTATGACTGTTTTTGGTTGTCGTTTACCATCAACGGTATGTTTTTCAAAATCTATTCTTTTCCAACCAGATAATTCTAATCTTTCATATTCGCTATTTCGATAGCCGCTAATTAAATTTTTTGCTTTTGAATTTAACATCAAATCAATAAATTGTTTTTGTTGATTATTATTCATATCAACATCGTATCTTGTGGTGGTTCTCGTGCTTTGATGATAAGGGGGGTCGCTATAAACAAATACATTTGGCTGATTATATTTTTCTAGCAATTTAAAAGCGTCTTGGTTTTCTATAATAACCCTAGATAGTCGTTCGTGCAATTGTGATAATCTATCTATAGATGATAGAAAATCACTTACAGATTTAGACATTCCACGTCGAATTACATTATTAATAGAAAATCCTCCTATTCCATTATGAGACGTCCTATTAACTATAAAAAATTTATAAGCTCTATCAACCAAGGTTAATTCATCATTTTTTAAACTTAATTTAAAATCTTTTCTTATTTCATTACAATAATATGTTAAATCGCATTTTTCTTTAAATTCTTGGAATAATGCTTTATTTGACAATACTTTAAAAAGTGAATAAACGTTTTTCTCTAAATCGTTATATATTTCAACATTGGGAAAATTAGGATTGGCTAACAAAATAGCCGCAGAACCTCCAAATGTCTCTATATATATGTTAAAAGTTTCGTTTGAAGGAAAATGAAATAATATATCTTTGTACATAGTTCCTTTGCCGCCAAAATATTTAATTGGGGCTTTCATAATTATTCTTTAATATATCTTTAATTTTCTCTATTTTATTATTTATTTTATCTAAATCAACATCTAGCCCCTCGTTAATAACAAAATCTAACATTTGTGGCGTCAACCTACACTTCCCGTACTCACTATCATGCTTAAAAATGTCGAGACCATAAATCTCAGATAACTCGAATATTTCTTTAAATAATATTTTAATTTTTGCCTGTCGAGATTTTTCAGAATAAAATTCATTCATGATTCACTAGCTCCATGCAATCAGATAAAACATTTAACCCCCGAATTCCCAAAATGTCTACTTTAAGTAATCCGGCCTTAGCTGCATAATCAAGAGAATAAGCTATGCAAATATCTTGTTTATAATCCCCGTCTTTAGTGGCATTTGCCAGACGAAGCGGAGCAAAATTTTCTATTGGTTGGTCACTAACAACACAACCAGCGGCGTGGGTTGAGCAATTTTTACGAATATCTTCAATTTTTAAGGCCGTTTCATATATTTCTTTATTTTTATCAGCCCAGGCTTTAAATCCGCTAGACTTACTATAAGTTTCTTCTAAACTGTCACTTTTACCAAACCTAACTTCGACAAATTTAGCAACATAAGCAGCTTCATTTTCAAATTTTCCGAATGTTTTCATTACATCTTTAATACAATTTTTTGAACTTAATGTAGAATAAGTAGAGATTTTAGCTACATTTCCGTATTTCTGTCGTAAAAATTCAATTACTTCCTGTCGTTGAATCTGACCAACATCTAAATCAATATCGGGTGCATCGGTTAAATATTTTTCGCCATTAAATTCAACCGGTTTTGTTCGGTCTTCATTTAAGAATCGTTCAAAAAGAAGTCCGTATTCCAATGGATTAGTTCTAGAAATGTCCATTAGAAAAGCGACCAAGCATCCTCCTACAGAGCCACGAGACCAGCCTTGAGGTATTTTTTTATCATAACAAAATTGACAAATATCATAAACCAACAAAAAATAATCAGCTAAATCGCATCGTTTTATAACATCAAATTCTATAGCAACCCTTTCTTTGCACGCTTTCACTTTCTCTGGAGTATCGAACTCCAATATTTTTTTCTTATATCCGTCTCTGCATAAATCAGCTAAATACTCAAAACTATCTTTAAATCCATCGGGAATTGGAAATTTTGGGACTTTTAAACCGGGGGTTGGAATTTCTATATCAATTAAAGATAAAAACTTCACCATATATTCATAGTGTTGATAGTGATACATCTTTTTAGTCGCGACCTCAATACTTTCATCTAAATATACAACCTCAAATATTCTATCAACAGTTTTTCCTTCGTTGATGGCTCGCAGTACTTTATACGCCCTAAAGTCTTCGGATTTGAAATATTTAGCACCAGAAAGGAAAATATATGGAATTTTATTGTCTTTAGCGATTTTTAGCCAAATATCATCACCCCCCGTATCTCTATCATACAATCCCCAAAATAGTTTATTTTTATATATTTGTTTCAATCTTTTAATTACATTATCGCCACCAATAGTTTTAGCTTCCTTTGGACTTTCTCCAATGGGCAATAAACACACCAGATTCGTTCCTAGCGTTCCTTCTAGCCAATCTACTAGCAAGGTAGCCCCTCCGTTGTCAGAACCCCCTAAAGAAGCTTTAGTTGATAATCTAAGAAGATTATGATATCCTTCAAGATTTTGAGCATATAACATAATTTGAGAATCGCTGAATTCTTCTAAGGAATTAGTAACATAGAAACGAAGCCCAATTATTGGTTTGATATCATTGGCCTTACACTGAAGATAAAAATCTAATAATCCACCAGCTTCAAGGTCGGCAATTCCAACATATTTCCATCCACTTTCTTTTGCAAATTTTGCCAAATCCTCAGTTTTAATCAAGGAGTCTAGTAAATTATAATCTGTTCTGATGTCTATAAGCATATATTATTTCTTTGGAGCTTTATAAAATTCTTGCCAACCGTTATGAATATCATCTAACAACCGCCAAAACTTCTTATTTTTTACCTCTTTCCCATCCAAATACCAAATATTATTTTCTTTTACATATACCTTATCTTTGCTGGAAGCATCTGGCGCAGAAAGAGTTACAATTGTTTTCATATTATTTAAATCTAGATTCTCCGTTTTTATCAAAATAAGCGGGGCAACCGGTATAATTTAATTCTGGATTAGGTTCTTTGAATTTGCACCATTTACAATGCCACCCCGTATTACAATTAGCATCTTTTAAATCAAAATTCAACATTAAAATGCCTTGAGCTATAATAAAATTTAAAAATCTAGCAAGTTCTTCGTTGTCTTTAGATACGGTAATTATTTTTTTATTCTTTAAAAAATGAAATGAAAATAGAAAATTCTTATATTTTGGAAAAAGTTTTTGCGCAGCTAATTTGTAAAAAAACGGCTGGAATTCACTATTACATTTTTCATCATTAAATGGAGCACCAGATTTATAGTCAATAAGCTCTAAGGTATTATCATCTAATTCTAGTATTTTGTCAATAAAACCTTTTATATATACGTTCTCAGAGACTTGTATATGAAAATCTTTTTCTACATCAAGAACCTTTGATTTAATATCATATCCGGAACAAAAGGCGTTAATCAATAGTTGTTCTCCAAGTTCTCTGAGTTCTCCGACTGGAATTTTGAACCTATTTAATATTTTCTGAAATAGCCTATGAAGAGATGGGTATAATTTTTTTGTTTCAATGCTATGCAGTATATATTTTTTTCTTTGTTCTTGTTTGCTTGGACGGGAAATTAATTCAAATATTTCATGGATAACCGAACCGAGCCGGGTCTTGTCGCCGCCCTCATCTGGAAGCTTTAAAATATATTTACAATAATACATCCACCTACATTTTTGGAATGTATTAAGCCGACTGGGGCTGACATTTATGGTTTTCATATATACTTATTACTTCTTCGTTTGACTTTTCAGCCCAATCTTGATTGTTATTAGACGACATAACTTCTACATTAATATAAGGTTCAAGAGTTTTAAAGGCTTTTCTTGAGCCATCAACACCAGCTTCATCATTATCATATGCCAAGATTACTTTTTTTGTTGAAGGAATGATTAGTTGAACTTGTCTAATACTTAAATCCTTACCGAAGCTGGCTACACAATTCTTTTTACCACATTCCCAAAATCTCATGACGTTAGCAATAGATTCAACAATTATTAATTCTTCCTGACAATATTGTTTGGCGCGATAATAATTATATAAATAATTACTTTTACAAAAAGAGGTATGTCTCCATTTAACAACTTTATTACCACGCGAATCAAAGCATTTGGTTTCGTTATCAATAATTTTTTCAGTCCCGGCCCACCTTCCAGAGAATCCCCTAATCATGCCATTTTCGTCTCTAATTGGAAATACAATCCTATTAGCAAGTGCATAAGCCTCGGCTTTACCATGCTCAAAATCATTTAACGTTTCTTGTTTAAAGCCACGTTTAAGATAGAAATCATTACGAAACAATCTCTGTAGGTATGTTTCTGGATAAATTTTATCTTCTTTTCTCTCTATCTTTTGAAAGATTTTAACATCCTCATCTATATTATTAATTAACCATTCTATTGAATCGCTAAAATTATATCCCAATACTCCGCTTACAACACCTATAATATTATTACCAAATTTTTCCTGGCAACCTCGCGTGAAGCATTTCCAATATGCTTTATCCGAATTGAAGCAAAATGCTTGTCTATTATCACCGCCATGTATTTTACAGGGAGCTGTAAGCCAGCGGCCACTGTGAGAAAAGTCAATACCCAATTTTGTTAACAGATTTGGAATCTGTGAGTTAGCTAGTTTTACTAATTCTTTAATTGATTCTTTATTTGACATGTTTATCCTTAATAAACGAGCTAGATATATCTTGTTTTTGCCTTAATAATTTATTGGTTGTGATTTCCTTGAATGTCATATAAATGCCATCTTTTTGTAAAGATACGTAGTCTCTATCGAAAACACCATTAGCAAGTGGAATAGAACCACCCCCCTCGCCCTCTCTTGCTGCCAACGGCATTAAAATATAGTTCCCAGATTCTACACCGTCTCTAATAATTTCATCTGATGTTTTACGTCTAAGTGAACTAACGTTTGACGCTGACTTGGAAATTTCGTCGCTACCCGCCACAATGCTTTCATTATCTTGAGAGACCATTTTATTATTTTTATCTAGCTTAGCGATTCCACCCTGATTTTGTTGTCCTAGAACTAAAGCTGTTGTTTGGGTTTTACCTAAAAAATCTTTAAAATGAACTGTGGATTTAGCTATATCCAACCACCAACTATTGCCCATATTACTCTTATTATAATAATCTAGTTTGATATAATCCCAAATAAATAAGCACGGATTCCAAATATCTGGATTTTCAATATTACGCTTAACTTTTTGAAATAAAAAACGCCTACAGGCAGATATCATTGAATTAATATTGCAAGCACGTATTGAAAAATATTTTATATTAATTTTATTATCAACTATATCAATCGCTTTAAGTACTTTTGGACAAACTTCTGGATTGCTTCTCCAATATCCATTTTTTACCAAATTATAATCTACTTGACCAATATGAGATATCAATCGATGTCTGAATATTTTGAGATTCATTTCGCTATCTGCATAAAAAACCGGGATGTTTTGTTTAAGAGATACGTGTGTGGCGACGTTCATAGCAAAAATGCTTTTTCCGACCTTTGGGCGAGCTGAAACAAAATTAAAACTATCGGTCTGAAAATACCCTATCATTTTATCCCAATGGGGATAACCACTTTTAAAACCTTCGTGGTCAACAGGATTGTCGGCTCTTTTATGCAATTCTGCTCCTATGCCGTCACCCACATCTACCATATCTTCATCTCTAACAAATTTATTAATAGCATCAAAATAAATTCCATCAACTGCTTCCATCATATCCTGTATGTTGAGAAAAGGCTTCCCATCAATAGCTCCATCTATGGCTTTTCTTTGAATTTTATCACCACATTTATAAAAGTCTCTGCGTCTTGCTAAAAGATAAATATCTTGTGCTATTGTTTTAACCGTTTTTGGAGATTCTATATTTTCAGCATCTCTTTTCAAATTTGCTACAAAATCCGCAATAATACATTCACTGGGAAACGTCAAACACATGTTAGATATGGTGGCTAAAATTAGACCAGTATCTAATTTTGTAATATCTTTCTGTAAAATAAGATATCGAAAAACACTATAAATTTTACTATTTATAACATTGGCAAAATCCCCCTCTAACAAAAAATTTTCAATATCGTAAAAACTTTCAGGATATTTGATAATTCCAGAGAGTAGCGTTCTTTCAATCGCGTAATTTTTAATCTGCTGTTCTTTAGACAATTCTTTTTCTTGCATAGTGTTTTATACTAGCATATTTATCTGACTCTTGCAATGATTATCTTTTTATTTCTTCCAATCTTCGCCGCCAGACTCTTCGTCTTCTTCGTGTCCACATTCATCTTCGGGCGGTCCAAATGGGAATCCTTCGGTGTTGACGTAGTCTTGTAAAAATTTCATTAACGCAAATCTATCTTTAACTTCTGGAAAATTTTGATAAAAGCAAGGAGTTCCGTCCTCATCAAAATAAAATAGGGCAAAACACGAGCTGTGTTCTGAAATTTGACTGAGTACCGCTTCTGGAATAGTTGGTTGGTTATTCATAGTATTATAGTAATAGTTTTTTATATTTTTGTCAATCATTATCCTTTGGGTTGTTGTTGAACGGATATATTGTATTTGTTTGCCAGATATCTTTCAACCATAAATTTTGAATTATCAGAAATAGCAGAATTATAAAATAATACTTCTGCAATATCACCAGCCCAAAATCTGTCTGTTCCACCGCCGTTTGCCTTCGCAATCCTAAAATCATAGCCATTCCAAGCAATAGTTTGGCTCCCTCTAACGTTTCTTTGTCTGCTTCCACCATCAACATAAGTATAAATAAAACTGGGGTCAACCAACCAACTAATAATGTGGGGGCTTCCGTCGTTTGTAGAAGGCGTAGAACTAATTTGTGTTGTTACAGCAGAACTGGCATTAGCAATCTCTGTTCTAGTAGAACCGCCTAATCCCCACATAACGATTCCATCCCTATCTGTATTAATATTTCCATCGCCAATTAAATGATGGGTCGTTGATACGGTAAATTTTACAACAATAAATAAGCTAAAATTCTGTGCGCGAAATGTTGCCGAATCTAGAGCGCCTATAAACTGTGAAGTTCCATTAAATCTAAGGATTGGAAGTCCATTTATTTCCCCTGTTTCAAAAGTTGGCTTGCTTGCTTCTGTTGCTTGAACAGCGTGATTACCAAATCCACTCAAATCATCAATTTGTGCAACTGTAGCCCCATCCGAAAGATTTAGTGTGCTCGCATCCCACCAAATAACCAAGTCGCCACCCAAATTCCTTAAACTTGGTTTTACTATTTTATTAATAGCAACAGACATAATTAAAATCCAAATGTACCTAAAGTTAGATTTCTTAGGCCGCTTAAAACTGGATTTGTAATATCATATCCAATCCGGTTCTGACCGGTGACAGTAATAGCAACATTTCCGCTACTATTATAGAAAAGTCCAGGTTCTAGTCTCCAACCAGTTATATTGGTTCTGGTATTTCCAGTTTCCCTCTGATAAAAATTACCGCTCATAGGAAATAATCCAGAGCCAGTTACACTACAAGCGATTGAATAACCGGTAAAAGTCCAAGTTCTAGCGATAAATGATTCGGATAGCCCACTTCCACTAAGTGGTAAATCAGCGAAGAAGGAAAGACTAACGTCTGTCCCACTAATATTATAAGTCGTAGTAGTAGGAGCACCACTAATTACAATACCAGAAACTCCACCGCCAAAATTAACCAAACTTGTGGTGACACTTCCGCCAGAACCACTGATTACAAAGCCACCAGTAAATAATGGGGCTAGCATATTGACGCCAATACCAGTTACATTGCCAACACCACCTGCGGCGGCGGCGCTACCGCTAATTAGAATTCCAGAGACGCCATTGCCTAAATTAATCAGACTGGTAACTACACCACCACCAGAACCAGTAATTACGAAGCCTCCTGTAAATAATGGTGCGAGCATGTTGACGCCGAAACCCGTTACATTTCCCGCTCCAGCAGCAACCGTTGATGAATTTACAACAATCACTCTACCACTGGATGTGGTAGCACCAACGGAAACAGTTGTGCCGCCAGAACCAGAAATAATTACCGTTCCTGTAAGCAATCCACCACCAGCAACACCTACGTACTGAGTTCCAGTATCGCTAATATAAAGGGTATGTCCCACGCTAGCAACGCCGCTTACGCCCGACACAAGAATATTGCCTGTTCCTAATACAGAAATTGTACCATTATCTAAAGTAGGAGATGGAGAGTTTCCCACTAACGCAGAAACAGCTCTTGATATAATAAGATTTCTATCATTCAATGAGTCGCCACTTATAACGAAAGAAAGGCCGCTAAATGATAATTTTGTGAATGAACTTACATAGTTCGCTTGGTTATAAACGTTGACTCGTTGGCCGGTTGCTGCGATACCACTGAGGCCCGATATGTTGAGTGGGTCCGGCCCCCCTGACTGATGATAGGCGGAAGTAAATCTTACATCATTTCCGGACGGAGGGTTTCCTGACCCCGTTCCGTAGATTAGGTATAATTGTATATTACCGGTCGGTGGGTTAGCCGCGACGCCCGAAAGACCCGTGACTGAATAAATGTTATTAACTAAGTGAAATCCGGTAAACCCTAATCCAGTGCGATAAATGAAAAATCCACTGCTTCGATTGTCCCAGAACGCCCTGCCTGTCGCCAAATTAGTAGTAGGAAACGTACTAGTATCACTAGTTTCAAAAAATATTGGCGTACCACTAATAAACGTTCCTGATACTACTGTAGCATTTGGAAATAATCTTTTAATTACGTAGCGAGAATCAAATGTCTCGAATATTTGAGCGAAAGAAGGAAGTAACGCTGTTTCATAGCCCAATGGGTCGGGTACGAATTTTGCCGAATCGAAGAAATTCCCGGTAATATTTCCGGCATAAATTGGCTTTGTGCTGACGAAGTAATTAGAGTGAGCATTTAATCCGGTTGGAACGTACTCATGTTTAATTATGGAGGTGGACTGCTGTGACGCTGTTAAACCCAAAATTGGAAAAGCTGTCCACGCACTAGTTCCTACATCTAAGTAGGTCCACCCAACTTGTGAGTCCTGACTAGAGTAACGCTGCACAACGGTAGACAAATCATTCAAAGAATACTGAATGTAATAATGTAAATTATTACCCGAAATATCTATAATGCTGGGAAAGTATGAAATTCCAGACCCAGTAATAGTTGTACCCAAAACACCGCTCAAATAATTTGAAATAATGGGGCCGTCAATTTGTAAAGAATTAAAAATACCGCTAGTTCCAGTGACAGTCGGAGCTGATAAAGTTCCACTTAAAAGGGATGTATTACCAGAAAATTGAACCGAGACACCACTTGATGCCAAGCCAGATAAAAATAAATCTCGGATTTGTTTTTTGTCGATAAGCGATATAATTGCCATAATCCTTTGCCTTTTCCTTAAATATATTACACTTTAATATTTAAAATTTCTTTTATATATAATTTAAATTCTTCGAATTGTTCGGGTGTATTATGTCTCCGTCTGAAAATTATATGAAAAAGGTTGTGGCAATTTTTACAAACACATATTCCATTACCTAAATCATAACGTTTTTGTGGGTAGTCTTTCCAATTATATAAATGATGAGAGACTAAATTGCCGCCTTTATCGTCTTCACAGATTTGACATATAAAATTATATATTTGCTTAATTGTCTTTGACCATTTAACAAAATCAGATAAATTTTGTCGATTCTCTTGTGACTTTTTACGTTCTTCGTTATTTAAATTTGGATTCCAATTGGGGCTTAATTCTCCTCGTTTTCCAAACATGGGATTATTTTCTCCCTTATTAGCCAAACTAAGTTTCTTTTTAGTTTCTTCTGAAAGTTTTTTGCCAAGATTAGCTTTTCTTAACTTTATTTTAATTGCTTTAGAACGATGTTTTCCATAATCATAATGATTACTTCCCTTAGTGGTGCAAAATTTACAGTATTGTACCCCATTACCTTTTAAAGCATTAAATTTAAAGATTATTCGTTCCTCACCACAACTATCACATTTCACCAAAGTTTTAATTTGACTATGAATTCCGTTTCCGTATGTATTTAAAAAATTTAAGCAAATTATCATATACTATATTTTAACAATTTCTGTTTTTTTTGTTATTAAACTTGTTACATATTTATAAATTCCCTCTGGTTTTTTAGAATAAGCATAAACAAAATTTTCATCACGATGAAAAGCTTTAGGAATAAAATCGATTTTTGATTCATCTAATTTCCAAGATGTTGGCAATTCTTCCGGTTCCCAAAGTCCCAACGGAGACTTAAACTCAGAAATTCGAGATTTTACAGAAACCATACAACCACAAAGATTACATATCCCGTTCTTATAAAAGGAACATTGATGACAGGCGTCAATTCTTTTTGTAACATTATCCATATCCAAAAATGTAATTTTCCTCTCTGTTACAACCACCTTTGTGGATTGTGTGATAGAAGAGGCTACTTTTCGTATGTCTGAGTTAATTTTCTTCAAATTTGCTAACGAGACCATATAGTTGTTCTATGTCTTCCTCTAATATCCATTGATTTTTTGAAATTTTAACCAAAGCATCACTTAAAAATTCTATACATTTATCTTTTTTATATATTTTAGTTGAAATATTATATATAGTATTAAATAGTTTTATAGCTTCTTCTCTTGGTAGAAACGAAATATTTAATAGTTTCTGTTCTGTATAATATACTAGCATGTTTAGGGATGCCTTTTCAACATCTACTTTGCGATTTTGATAAAATAGGCACTTTTCACATATGCCTTCATCAATTGATACCCTATCAACCCCATTATTTATATGGTGTTGGCATTGCATTATATCGTTATGTAATCTATATGGGCACGAATGCATTATATTGAGGCTATCATATTGAAAGTTGGCACCGCCACAGCAATCTCTCCAAATAATTGGCGATAATCTAAAACCTGTCCGGCTCCGCCAACAAGACTTGGAAGACATTGAAATGTACAATTATCATATTGAGAAACGGCATTATTATCGGTAAAATCTGCAACATGCGCTCCACCTACATCATTAACCGAAGCAGAACCGGGAAAATCATATTGAATGTTAGTAAAACTTACCGCACTAGTTACACCGGCGATTCCACATCCGAATTCAGTACAAGTATCGGTGGTAAATTTTTCTATTCTATATGGTTGAATGGCATATCCAGTAAATCCATAATTAAAAACTATTCTTTTAGAACGCATTCGTTCGCTGCCTCTATTAACTAAAGTAGCAACAGGACATCCTCCAAAGATACTGGTTTGAGCATCGGAAGTAGAGTGGCTGGTTTTGGTATAATAAATTGGGTCACGTGTATCTGGGAATGGATTAGAAAATGTACTTACAGTAACGGTGGGTGGCCCTGAGAAAGATGGTCCGACACAAGCATCTGGAGAACAGGGTGTAATACCGCAATCACCACATTGTAAATTTGTAATAAAGAATGGTCCTGGATTACAACAAACCGGTCCACTATCAAGTACACAAAAAAATGGCCCACAGCCAGCTCCACAACATACCCCCGGAGAGTGAATACAACCGCCCCAGCTGCTTAAGCCGTTGCCTTCTTGAGTGCTAACGTCAATTGTTAAAGGATTTTCTCCAGAGGTAGTTGACCTATGAGCCAACATAATTCCAAAATATTTCATCTCTTTTATAACGCTAATCATCTCTAAGAAGTGCTCACGTATAGCTTTAAAAGCATGGCCAGAAGATTGTTGCGTCACCGGAAATATTTGAGAAAAATATTCATTTCTTACTAAAAAACCAGTTGGAACTCCCTTGCTAGTATAAAAATCTGCCTCAAATTTAAAAAGTTCTTTTTTATTCGTCCATTGTCCCCAGCTTGTCGAGGTATCTCCGGGTGGCCATGTTTCAGAAGTTTTTGCAGAAATAGTTTTGGGTTCAACTAATTGCCCCTTATATTCAAACACTGGCCATTTATCTCTATTTACTAAAGGTGCGTCTATAGCTCTTAATAACCCAAGGTCTCCATTACCGGGGTATCCGCTTCCGTTAAAACTCAATAAATCAGTTTCCTCATCATAAAATTTCGAATGGTCTGGATTTTCTAAATCTTGTCTTATTAAGGGGCTGGCGTAAACATCTACTGAGTTTGTACTTGTATTTATTTTTGGATTAGTTAATAATTCTACACTTCCACCAGCGCTATTAGCGCAAGGATAATGTCTATTGGTGTTAGAATTATAAGTTCTGTACATCTGTCCAGAAAATCGGTCATCATTCAAATTCGGCAGTAAATGCGTTCCCAAATCATAAGTATCGTTAGCATTAGAAAGAAAATCATCAAATGTCGTTAACGCCCCCATCGATGTTTCCACAATATAATATCGCATTATATTAAGAAGCCTCATTGATAGAAATGTACCACTTTGGACATGGTTGATATGGTCCGACCCCACAAAACCTATCCCATGTTCATTCCCAGTTATCGAACCAGCAATAGACGGCTTTATTACATCCTCAATTAAATCAATTTCCCATCCTAAATCAAGTAATGTATTATCAGATGTCCCATCGGCTTTAAAACTGCAACGAGTTACAACACCGGCATTTTTTATGAAACTTCGTCTTTCGTTTAATCCTTCTATAATGCCAGAAAGAAAATAAAGGTCGTAATTTCGAAATTCGCTATCGGTTTCAGAACCAACATTTGCCTGAAAATCAGATAATCTACTTTGTGCTAAAATATATCCGGAAGAGCCTATTGGTAGTCCCATAAATTAGACAGATGTAAAACCAGAAACAAAGCCAGTAAAGTTAAATTCTGGAATAGAAAGTAATCCATAATCTAAATATCCCTGTAATCCATTATAAGTAAGATTTAGAACCACCCCTTCGCCAGCCGGAAGGTCGATTGGTAAATCTTCCTGTATAGTGAAAAGTTGACTTGTTTGATATTTATTATATTGATATCCAAGCCCTGGAAGAAATTCGTTAATTACACCAGAAACGGGATTTGTGTCCCATATCTTATATTTTATCGTATTAATTCCAAATTCAAAGCACATAGTCATTGGAAGTTCGTATTCTTGGCGTCTTATTCCAGAAGCGCTTACCGCATCACCAAATATTCTGTGTTGAATCCAATTATCAAAAGTTAATCGCTGTGTACTGAATAAATTTCCCGAAGATAAACTTGGGTTTCCGCTATAAAAAATTCCAGCATCACGAAGCGCAATAAGTTTTTTGCCACTAATAAGATTAAATCCGTAATAAACATCTGGCTCTACAAAATTATGACTAAATCTTACCACCGGAATGTAATCGGCCTGAACACCAGAATCTTTAATCGTGGGATAATTCAATCCACTCAAAACCAACCAATAATTTTTATTACCAGATAGAAGAGCTGTTTTATTAAGCTCAAACATTCTTTCTTGTACCCAAGAAACATTTCTATTTACATTTGTCGTAATATCGTGTTGATAAAATCCGCTATGTGCTCTGCTTCCACTACAAATAATCGCGGTAAAATCAGGAAAATCATCGTGAGTTCCAGAGGAAGTACATATAAAAGTGACTAATCTAGCATCATAACCCCTAAAAGAATAAAGCTGTCCTCCGTATGTCCCAGTCGTGTCGTCTGCCACAAAATTTAGACTTACTTGATTTGGCATAAAATCTTCTGCAACGCGAAATCGTTGTACATTCATTATTCCCGAATATAGAACGCCAGTTATCGGCGCGGTTCCACCAAAATTATCATCACCAATCGGTGCTTCTGCCGCTGAGTTGGGTTGATATGTTTGATATCCCATTCCCCTATAATAAGGAGCGTGGATAGTATTAGAAACACAAAACCCCGTTCCATTACCAGAATGAAATGGTCCTATCGGTACATTTAGGTAATAACCAACATTCGGATGGCTATATAGTCCTTGCCACGTAATATATCGCTGGCCACTTACCTCCTGATTCATCCAGGTGCCGCTACCACTTAATAAAATTGTATAGCTAATTCCCGACTGAAAAAGAACTGGCTTATCAAGCTCAAAATGCTGTATATCAAAACCAGTTGCAAATGTACTAGAAAAATTACCCTGATTATTTGCTTGCCTTGCATGACTCCAAAAGCCAAAATTACGAATATTACCAGAACAATTTATCCAACCATTGGCTAGTGCTCCGGATGTATTAATTCCGGTGCCACTTATAATGTAAACTCCGACTCTATCGGCGGGGCTAAAATTAAGATGCTTCTGCCAAAAAATATGACTGCCAGATTCCTGATAAAAATGGTCGCCTTGTCCTCGCAACGGAAGTTTAACATAGGTCGTTATAAAATCATAAGGAGCTTTAAATGAATGTCCCAATGCCGTAGATTTAAAAAATCCTAAAGCTCGCCCCGCGTGATTAGGATTAATAATTGTGCTAAAAGCATCGTGAGCACCAGAGCCACTAATACCAAAAGTTGGGACACTAGATATATTATTCTGAACTAAATAAAAATCGCTCTTAGAAGACGTAAGTCTATCAGAAAAAAAGAATGGATAAGTTGTTTGAAGATTAAAGAATTTTTTTGTATTGAAATCCCCAGTTACAATATCAGAAGCAATTCCCGAACCACCAATGATATTTCTGAAAGCTCTAAGGTTATATCCCGAAAATCCAATTAAAATACCGCTGGATAATATAACTGGAGTTATAGGAGAAGATACAGTTCCAGTATTTTCAACTAGAACAGTTCCTTCGCCGCTAGAATTTAAAGAAGTTGCCGCCGTTTGTTGTGTAACCCTAATTCCTTTACCAGAGAACTCTGTAGGAATAATTGTTGAGTTAATAAAATCAACATCAAAATCTGTAGAATAACTTAGCAAAAGTGGTTGTTGCGTCCCCGATATTAAATATTGACCAGAAAAGGGAACTACTTTTTGTTCTCCGCCTTTTATTAGAACTGGTAGAAGCGATTGAATTATACTGCCACTTTGCAAACTATATATTGTGGCGGCTAAAATTCTAGAATCCACATTTGATGTATTAATTAAAGTAAGCCCAGTATTAATAAGAGATTGTCTAGGTAAAACAAAATTCTGTAGCACATCTGCAATAATAACATTTGGAGGATTTCCAAATATTGTGGTAGCACATGTTCCCGTAAAAGTTCCGGAATTTCCTATAAAAAATATTTTTTCTAGATTACCCGTAGATTTCGCTTGAGAAACTAAAACGGGAGAACTATTCACATAAACATCAAAACCGGTGGAACTGACAATTAACGAAACAACGTTAGAATTGGTATTACTTGAGATGCCGTCAAAATATACTTTATTATTTCCAGAGGAGTAAATATTACCACTTTCAAAGCCGAGGCCAAGACTGATTTTTCCGCGTCCAGACAATAAGATATCAAATTTAGTATTTGTATTATTTACATTGAATTGCGTGCTAACACTGTAATTCCCACTTTGAACAGGAATATATCTATTTAATGATGTGTTAGTACCTATAGCTATCATATTATTTTAAATTGCATTATCCTAAAAATGAAAATACATTAATAACCCAGGCTGGCCTCAAGTCAAATATTTTGCCGTCATTGTCAATAAAAGCGAGGCAGATAATACTTGGAAATGGAGCCGCGGGAACTTCAATTTTTTTTCCAGTTGGTGTTCCATCAGCCTTTGTCTGTTGGTCTGGAGAATCAAAAGAATTAAAAAATTCTATAGTCGGCGTTTCCGTTCTACTGAAAATTTTATTAATCTGTAAATATATAAAGCTACCTAATGCTGCAAAAATTTTAGATTCTGCACCAATCGTTTTACTAGAAGCAACAAATTGACTGTTTATATTTAAAGTCCCATATAATATAGTAGCTTCTGTCGTTGTTTTATTATAGTTAGATACTTTAAAAGAAGGATTCCCCCCCGTTCCACCAAGAGATATAGTGTTTGATAAAGGAGTGGGTGATGAGGATAGTGGCATATTAAATAAATAATTGTTTTACTATACGATTATCTAATGGAATTCTTTTTTTAGAAGATAGCGTATACGAAGATTCATATCCACCATCCCCCATTACAACTTTAAAACTATCTAACCCCTTTTGTGGGGTAAGATTTAGACCGGTGTTGAGACCATAAATTTCTACAGAAAATGTCCGAAATGGAACTGTTGGAGATACGGCAGAATTTACAACGGCAGAAACGGGGGATAATATACCATCATTACTTAAACTCAAAATCCTAAAACTTGTAGATAAATCATTCACCACGGGAATATTGCAAATTGATTTTTTATATTTTGAAGAATAGCTATCTGCTATTGTGGAGGGACTAGATTGAATATCTGGAGGATTAGCAGCTACATATCCAATTAAGCCTTGTACCCTTGGAACGGGCGGGGTATTTGGTTGTCCATAAATCATAAAAAATCTATCGGTTGGGTCTCCGCCTGGGTCAAATTCATGTCCGTTGCTTAGCCAATCTCTTTGTTGTTTGAAAGTCGGACTAGAACTTTGGGGGCTTGCGCTATCAAAAGCATCAAATGTAAATTTTAAATTTGGAAATGTTACGATATGAAGAAATAATGATGTTCGACTTTTTATTCTCGTAGAATTGCGCGTCCCATCAAATTTAGTTAAACCAAAACTATCAGCCGCTTTGCCACCCTCTAAAAAAGCACTAACACCAGGAGTTTCATCTATTGCAAAATCTGGATTAATAAAACTTACGTCGATTCCTTCTACTTCTATTTTATATGGGGCGAATAAAAATCCAATTTGTTTTGATTTTATAATATCCGCCATCCTAAAATGAGCGTCTTTTAAAGAATTTTGTTGATTAATAGGATGAACACGGATAAGTCTTACATCATTTAAAAAGACATCTTTTTCTGATTTGGTTTTAACGGCTGCTTGTTGTGCGCTATTCATCTGAACAAAGGTCTGATTAGATATTATATTATATCCGTAAATTTCAATTGCAGCTTTAATATCTTCCCCGGAATATTTATCAAAAATATATGATTCGTAAATAGCTTCTCCCCATGTAGCCATAATAGCCGCTTCTATATGGTCTACTGTTACACCAGCAACCGTAGATTTACTAATTAACGGAAAGGTTAAGAAATCCCCCGCTGTAAGAAAATTTTTAACTGGAAAAATTACCTTTTGTGGTATTTGTGTTTCTTCTACGGCTACACTTGTATCATTATAGAATACAACCCCTTGAGTTTCTAGGTCTTTAATGCTTTCTCCAAAAGATATAGATTTCAAACAATGAATATCTCTTAATTGATTTGAAAGGTTAGCGTCTAAATCTATTTGTGTTCTTAAATCTAGTAATAATGGTGTATCGGTATCATAATCCCAATACCATGTAAAACCATAAGCCACACAAAATTGGCTGAATACTTCTGAAAGTGTTGCTTCCGTATTCAATCTAAAAATATTTGTAGAATTTGGAATAACCGGCAATGTAATTGGAGATTTCTCACGAAGAGCATCATAAGAATAAGATAAAAATAACTGTTCACCATTAGATGGATTAGTAGGGCTTGTTAACGTTGGAGAAGTGCCTTCTTTAACACCAGTAAACTGATTAATCTGTTCGGCGGATGGATTAAATTTACCACCAAGCAATATAATATTGGGATTATCGGCAATACTTGGATTTGATAATCCTTCAAATCTAGAAGAAGGACTTACAAGAGTACTTCTTCCACATGGAAAGTCAACCAGAGCCACCCAAATTCTATTCATCTTAATCCGACCATCAACAAAAACAATACTAAGAGTTCTACCATCTGTTCCATCGCTGATGCTCCAGTCCGTAGCATACATCTTTAGCGTTATTTCGTCGCCGATTTTAATGGAGTAGGGGATTGTGGCGGATAGTTGAACGGGAATATATTCTTTACTTTTTGAAATTACAGACAAATTCAAAGTAGATGGGCTTTGGCCATATTCATGGTTAAAACTCGCGGAATAAACAAATCCACCAAATACGTTGGTCGAACCATTAATTAATATTTTACCAGCCTTAATTATACTCATAAATCTAAATATTCCAAGTATTATTTATGTTTGATGCATCAAAAATTGCAGTTGATGAAATCGGTTTAAAGGTAAAAGCTGGGAATTCGCCAGAATTTATTTCTATATAATCTACATTTAGAGACAACCTTTGTCCATTTAAATAAACCATTGAAGTATTTGCAACGAAACCCCCGCTAACCAAATAGGGGTTGGTACTTGCTATAACATTGTTTTTTATATATCCATTATTAAAATAATCAACTAGTATAACATCACCATTGTTTAAATTACTTTGTGGCGTTATTCCAGTCCCTACTTGGTCAAAGTTTAAATTCCTTATTCCATTTACATAGTATCCTATCCCAGAGGCACTACTAACGGCAAATGTCCCTGTTCCGCTGCTTAATACTGTCTGTAACAGTATATTAGCATTTTGTACATCATATTTCAACACATCTGTTGCAATTAAGTTATTTATTCCAATAATACTGATTTTATTTGCAATATCGTAGTCTTTGGGAAATAATGTCCCAGTGGTACAAAATGACCCAGTCACGCTACTTGCCCCACTGATTAACCTCTGTCCATTAAGATAGAGACCGATATTAGCAGAAACGGATGTACCCAAACTGTAGCTATTACCAGGATTTGTTAGCGTTTTTTGATTAAAAAGGTTTTGCCCCGTCGTTGCACAGTCTAAAAGAACTAAATCTGTCGCAATAAGAGGTTGTGAAAAGATTAGGATACCTTGTTTAAAGAACATTCCACTGGGAATGACGGATTGATTAACCACTGTCGTACTACCCCCAAGCGTTACAAGCCCCGTACATTCGTTCCCAGAGATAGTGGCGGGGGATGTGGTTTGAGTCTCAACATATCGACCAGAAAAGATTAATTGAGCATTATTGCTATTCACTCCACCCGAAACTAATAAAAATGTATTTAAAGACCCGCTATAAAATTGGTTATTAATCAAGTTTGCGCCACTTGGCCCATATCCAATAGAAAAATGATTAATAGGAAAATAGTCGGCGAATCTATTTATTGTAAAACTATTAGTGGCAATTGATTGGTTGTAATAATCATATTGATATAGATTTAAAACGCTATTGCTTTTTGAAACACCAACGGCAAAATCTGAAATTACATTAAAATCAGAGATATAACTTTGCGTTCCCACGCAGGTTTTGAATAGAAATACTAATTTATTAGCGGGGTTAATGAAAACATGGCCGCCGCTAGCGATTCCCGAAATATAATCCTCTATTGAAGAGAAAAGAACATTATCTCTTGCATTGTTTTGTCGATTGCCCCACAAGAAAACCGCGAAATCATTTAATACTAATCCACTAGTTCCAGAAATTGTGACTACGTGATTAGAAAAAGTGCCAGAGCCAGAAGTTGCCCAGAATTGAGATTGAGACCCACTGATTATTCCAAGATGATTTCCTGTACCTTGTTGTGATACATTGTTGACGTAATTACCAGAAACGGAAAAATCATAAAGAACTGGAAGGGTGTTTAAATCCCCGCCAAACTTATTAAATATGTATTGTAGCCCCTGTGAACTCATATTAAATTGTCAACCCCGTAATAAATGTATAGCTCACATCGGCATTAATTGGCGCGGCTTCATCAAATGAAATATTATAATCGAATGTGGCTGAATTTGAATCTATATTTTCAGATATAGAACCCCCGTCTAATATCATATTATCTCTTCCTTGCATATACTGCAACCGAAATTTATAATTAACAAATTGTTGTGCGGCGGTTTTTGCTCTTAATACCGAGGGATTTGATAAGACATTTCCATTTACGGAAATCGTAGCTCTTGAGGCATAATTTAAATCTTGAACGCATCCGCCTGATTCAGAATACGGAACCATCCCAAATCTTAGTGCTCTCATGGCATACTCTTTACGAACGGAATAGTCAAAGTTTTTAATTCCGGAACAGTTCAGGCCAAGCGGCTTATCATTAAATGTTACATTATAAGTAATCTTACCACCGAATCGGTCTATACCAATACCGGAAGATAGCGGAAATGTATTGAGGGAATATCCATAGCCAGTGCCTACATAAATATTATATTCTTCATTGGCGAGATTGAAGATATTTAAACCGGTGAAAAAATTATATGCATTATCATATCTTAGTGGCCGTTGGCGTCCCAAGCCTTGAACTTCGCCGTTTAATGACGCTGTGATAATACCGTCTTGTCCTGATGTGATTTGGATGCTGGGAACGTGTTTAAATCTGACAGTCGGATAATCATTAAAACTTATATTGAAATCGATTGAGCCGTCGCGTATATTCTCTGTATAACCGCTTGAAAGTGGCAACGAAAAAAGTCCCGTGACTTTTCTATAATCAAAATACATTCCAGTCACGTAGGCAAAAGCATCAAATCCCGAATATGCTGTACGAACTATATCGAAATTTTCGTTTTTTCCACCACGAAAAGTTCCGTTAACATCTACTTGTATAATTCCATCATTTCCGGAGGTTAAATTAATAGTTGTTTCTTGCGAGATTTTATTTCCACTACTACCAACATAAGATTCTGATATTCCGTATGTACCCTCCAAGCGATTTATATTTTCTGACCTCGAATCCAAGGAACCTGAAAACCCCGAAATAAAAAAAGGAAATAAAGACGGTGGATTAAATCCAGTTAGTGAGAGAACAAAGCTCTTTGCTTTATCGAAGGCATTGTTATATTGTGGTCCTGTATTCGCTCCCTTTGCGAAGATTTCATGGGTTATGTTGGTGTTTCCATTTTCTTCTTGCGATATTGACCAAGAATTTTTCTTTTCTATTATCCCGATTGTCTCGTAAAACGACTCATTATAAGACTGGAGATTTATCGTATAATTTTGGATGCCGACCATTGTGCCTTGCTGAAAATCAACGCTTAAAACTTTACATCCAGATGCCGTCCCAGTAAAATTATAATCTTCAAAACGCAAATCCCCGAAGTCTCTGTTAAATCCAGAACTAATAACAGACTGGAATCCTGATATGGTGGAAAAATCGCATCCCGTAATTTGTCCCACCAAAGAAATTTTTTCTACCATAGCAAGCTGTCTGCCATCTTTCCTAAAAATTGGCTCGATTGTGCGAGATACCAATGGCGTGGGTTGAGACGTAAAAATATTTATTCCGTTGTAAAAAATTTTAGACATTTAATACCTCCGCCATATATTGTTTAAATATTTCGAATTGTTCTGTAGTATTATGTCTCCAACCAAAAATCATATGAAAAAGTATATGAATGTCTTCTCTAAGCGTAATGCCATTATTTATATCGAAGCGTTTTTCTGGATAATAAGTCCAATTATAAAAATGATGTGCTATTAAATTTCCGCCAATATCATCTTCGGTAATTTGACATTTCCAGTTATCTCGCTGCTTAATTTTTAAGCACCAATCTTTATATTCAAAAATACCCCTTCTATCCTTTCTGTCTTGTTTCGTTAAATTTTCGTTCCAGTTCGGACTTTCTTCACCATATTTCCCATAGTTCGGATTGTTAGTGCTAGAAAGAGCAATAGATAGTTTGCGTTTATGTTCCTCTGTAAATATCCTTCCTTTTGCTGCCAAAGACATTTTTCTTTTGCTTTCTTCTGATATAATTTTCCCTTTGTGGGTTAAAGATATTTTTGCTTTAGTCGCTTCAGAATGTTTCTTACCATAATTAGGATTTTTCTCTCCGCTGGATGCCAAACTTAATTTTTTTCGAGTTTCTTCGGAAACTTCTTTATTAAGATTAGCTTCTCTGAGTTTTTGTTTAGTTTCTTCAGAATGATGCTTTCCAAAAAATGAGTGATTTTCTCCTTTGGTAGAATTTGATATTTTTTTTCTATGTTCTTCGGTTAGATGTTTTCCTTTATGACAACTTCTATCTCCCCTTTGCGAACAAATACGGCAATATTTTACGCCAATTCCTTCATTAACATGACTCTTACTTATTGTTCTCTCGGTGCCACAGTCATCACACTTAACGAGACTCTTTGTATAATGCCTTTTCCCTTCTTCGTATGTACTCAAAAAATTTAAACAAATTATCATATGTTTATTTTTATTTAAAGGTCGAAACCTGAAATTGTGCGGAGACCCCTAAAATTATAGCTAGCATCCACCCTTATATTATTCGATAATGGAGAATGATTCAAGCTCAATCTTTCGAGAAATGGGTCTATAAAATCTACACCTGTAGGACGGTGAGAATTCAAAAGATTAGTAGTAAATTGTAAAAACCCTGTAGTAGGTGTTTCTCTTAAATATACGATGTCTGAGGACACGCTTCTAGTACCGGGCCTCGTGGTTTCTAGGTCTTGGACTATCACGGATGAATTTACGATATTAAAACTCGCGACGGCGTGAGTCACGACGCTATCTGATATTGTGGTATTATGTGATTTTATTCCACTTGTTTGATTGAAAATTCCCTTATTAGAGTACTCATAATTGTATGTGATTCCACCATTGAAACGGTCGAAAGTTTGCGTGCGACTTATGGGGTAAATTATTCCCGTCTGGTTATACCCTGAGTACTGTGCGAAAAGTCGTTCTGATATACCAGTTTTCACAGTATTCCATCCACCGCTTGAAGTAGCAAATCTGGTGCTCGCATGGTCTAATCCTAAAATATTCCCATTCTCAGAAAGCCTAATATAATTTTCATCAAGCTCCATAGAGTGCGAGTATTGCCATCTAAAATTTGATACACCCGTCTCATCACTAAATGAACGACTATAAGTGATTTTACCAAGGTTTATATCATCTATCCTATTGTCAGTAAGATATGTTGTGTTTAAGTTAAAAGGAGAACTTCTAGCATATAAAGTGTTACAATTATTATAAGCCCCCGTAATTTCTATTGTATATCCAGACTTCGCCTGAAGGTATTTATTTGGGTCATAACCAACCACTTCGCCGTTCTGAGAAACAGTAGTAATCCCATTATTGTCAAGATTCAACGCAAGAGAAAAAAGATGAGTATAAGCCAGGTTCCCAGTAGTTCCTTGGAATTTTTCAGTAACACTGTATTCTCCACCAAACACATCCGTTCTTTCTTCATATGTCTTAACGCCCGAAATACCACCCGATGTTATAAACGGAAAAGCTGTTTTATTATTTAAAATACCCGATGATATCAATTTCGCATTTAATAATGGGTCAATATTAAATCCACTACGATATGTTAAATCAACGGAATGGGTATAGCTATAGGTTCTGAAGTCTGTCGAATAATCTAGGCTTTCGCTTATCGATTCTATATTATGAAATAACCCCGTAACTCCAGTAAATCCATAGTTCGCTCCTGTAAACTGAAAGGGATTTCCGCTATCAAGGATTTCCAACTGAATGTTATAAGCATTCTTGAGTAAATAATTACTATTATCAAAAGCAATTGACTTTATTTGTGGGTATCCAACTATAACACCATTAACTTCAAATGGCAGATAGTTTGGTTGGAAGCCAGTAATAATATCATTTTGTTTGATATAGATACCGGAAAAGCCACTAGTTTGATTAGAAAGAATCGTTCCTCTAAGTGAATAGACTTTACTTAAAGAATATCGAATATCTGCTCCAACAAATTTGGATTCAAGAGTTAATCCGAGTTCTGGTGATGGCACCAAATTTAAAGCACCATATTTAATAGTAGCCATAATTAGGTAGTTGGTGGTCGTGGTTTCCCTAAACCATTTTCTAATAAAACAATGCGAGCAAAAATATCAGAAAGCTTTTGATTAATATCGGATGCGCCCAAAGCATCTATTACAGTATTATTAACTATTTCAGCCACGGTTTTTGATAATTCATCACTTCCTTCGACTTTAATCGCAAAATTAGAACCTATTTCAATTTTTTCACCTTTAATAGTAAGGGGAATACCATCTGTTGCTAAAACACTAAGTCTATCTACAGATTCTACAAATCTTCCGGTATTAAAATCTTCGGCTGTTTTTGAAACTAGCTCTGTGGCCGTAGTGAATGGTTTAAATATGTCTAATTTTTTAATATCTTCTATGGCAAGTTCGGTTGGTGTTGGTGTGCTAAAATTAATTTCTCCGCCACGTTGCACATTAAGTCGTTCGGATAATGCTTTCGTTGCAGCGGATTCAAGCTCTTGAGTTTTTGCATCTAATAATTTAATAGCATCCTCTACCGAAATATCTATTCCTCTAGCTTTTCCAGCCGCTTGAATTTGTTCAACTTGTGGTAAATTATTTTGTATTTTTTGTTGATTGAGTTGAGCGTCTCTAATCTCTCTTAAAGTTTTAAGAGCTTCTTCAGAACCTTGAAATGCCCCACCCGTAGAAATCTGTGTTATAAGTTTATCCACTAATTCAACATCTATTGCCCTTCCTTGTTTGGTTACTTCTTCTATAGCTTTAGCTACTCCTGGAGTTTCAACTTTAGTTTTTGCAGCCAACTCACTAACGGCATTCAATATTCCCAATGTTTCCTGAGACCTTTGGCCTCTTTCTTCTGGACCAAACGCAGGTTGACCTCCAACAAATCGAGCTTGACTTTGAAGTTTAGCAATATTAGCGAACTCAGGAGACAGAAAAGACAATCGAGCGTTAACCCCTTGTTCTTGTTCAGCCTGAAGTTTTGCTCCTTGTAGCGCGGCGTTGTTTTTAAGTGTTTCATTGATGAGTTCAACGTCCGAATTAAACTTGCCCAATCCTTTGGTTAAATCAGCTAACTCATTATCTGTAATACCACTTTTTCCAGCTAAAACAGTAAGTTCTTTAATAAGACTTTGAATTGTCGCGCTTGTTTCATCAAGGTTGTTGGCGCCGTTAAGACTCTTTATAATTTTTAGAAGTTTTTCAGCATTTGGGTCGTTTAATTTTGTTTTAAAGGTTGTAAGAGTGGATTGAGAGTCTGCAAATTTGGCGAACGAAGCGGCTTGAGATTGAGCGGCCTCTTTTTGTTCTTGAGCTATATCGATTGGTAAATTTTTTATTGCGTCTTGAAGTGCTCTATTTTGTAGTTCGCTTTCGCCAGCACCAGCCTGTCTTCTTAATTGTATGACTCCTTGTTGTGCTGATAATGCCTGAACTCTAGATACATCAAACTGGCCACGAGCTTTTAAATTTTCTAATTGAAGTTTTGTGCTTCTTTCCAGAATTACGTTTCCCAAATCGATAGATTTAACATATTCTTGTTGAGATTTCTTAAGCTTTAAGTTGGCTTCAGCCGCATTTTGAAGTCCTGGAACTGTAGCTTTAGCAACTTCTCCAACATTGAAAATAGCATCATTAACTTCCTGAATATCTTGTGAAGTTCGTATAATATCGAATCCCTTTTGCGCCCCTTGAACTTGGCCTTTCGTCAATCCTTGAGAAAGGGCGCTTATGATATCTTCTCTTAATTGTTGTTGTTGTTCGTTGGCCTGAATAACAAATTCATCTGCCGGCCCACCTAATGCTTGAAATTGTCCAATTTGAGCGCCGCTTAAAAGTTTACTAATTTGAGGAGAAACACCTTGAATTTTTGCTATCTGGCCTCCAATTGCTTTAGCTGTTTCTTCCGGAGTTCCTCTCTCTAAATTCGCTTGAGCTATTTCTGTAAGCGCATTAACGGTGGCTTGATTTAAACCCTCTCTGGCTTCAACGGTTTTTCCAAGCCGAGGCAAAAACGTTCTAGTTGTTTTTAGTTCGTCAAAAACTTTATTAAAAACATCTGTAACATTAGGTGCGCTTGTTACTAATTTTCTTTGTTCTGATTCGCTAAATTTTTGTATGCTTGTATTTAATTTATCTAAATCGGCTTGTGCAAAGCTTGGCTGTAACAATAAATTTTTTACTTGACCCCGAACTCCTGGGCTTTCTATAGTTTGAGCCGCTCGTAAAGCTTCTTTGATAAATCCCGTAATATCTTCTGGTCTCGCTTTTTCTTCTCTTAATTGTTGAATTCTTGCTAGTCCACCCAAAGAACTTTGTGCCGCTTGAATTCGTTGTTGTGTTTCGCTCGCTAGATTGTTTACTCTTTTAGCGGTGTCTTCGGCACTATCGGTAGTCCCTTCAAAAAAACCTTTAAGTGCTCCACCAGCCGCAACAATACCAGCGGCTCCCAATGCGACGGTTCCACCGATTGGGCCTAATGCGGGAGCAACGCTTGCTAATAGACCCGCTGTAGATGCGGCTGTCGCGGCAGTACTAAAACCTCTTTGTTTTCTTTCTCGTGTCACTTGGTCTCGCTCACCCGATGTAAGCAAAGCACCAGCCCCTTCAATTGCAAAAGGAGCGGCAAATGCTAAGGCTGTCCCAGCCCCACCAAATTTACTTATAGTTGATGGAGAAAGAGTTAGACCTTTACTAATTAAAGCTTTTTCTAAACGTAAAATAGGATTATTTACTGCGGTCTCAATTGTTTTAGCAAAATTAGAGGGAGTTCTCCCTAAATTTCTAGCTTCGGCATTTCTTGCTAGAGTTGCATTGATTTCATCAATTCTAGTGGCGGTTATTTCTTTAACGTCTCTGCTTCTCTGTATACTAGCCTGAAGTTTTTGAGCATTGGTATTAGAAATTAACGCATTTTCAACCCCTTTTAAAGATTCTTTCTCTACTGGAGCGGTGGAACGAGAGCTTATTAATTGTTGAAAAGATTCTGTGCCGCCAATTGTTTTTGTTTTTGAGATGTTTTCTTTAAGCGATGTTGTAGTGCGCGTCAAAACTCTTGTAGCGGCGGCTTTTTGTTTTTCGGAAGTATTACTGCTATTTAAAACATCTATACTATTATGGATTGTTCTTGTCTGGAGTTCAATCGTTCTTTTTAATTCTTGACTTACATCGCCGACTTCACCAAAGGCTTTAGTCGCTTTTTTGACTGTAGCCAGCCCTGTTCCAGATAATACTTCCTTGCTGGTAGCACGTATTTGTGATAATTGTGGTAGGTTGGGTAGTGGTAATCCAGATGGTTGATTTGGCAAACTTCCTAACGTAATTCCTTGTGGTCCAAATTGTTGTTGTTTGACGCTTGCTATTGTAGGAATTTGTACCGTTGCGGGAGTTAAGGGTTTTATAGGACCGCCGACCGGCTTACTTTGTAATGTAACGGTTCGTGGAATTATTTGTTGTGAGCCTGTGAATGTTTGTCCTTGTGTCCCTTTCTGTTGAACTTGTTTTAAAAGAGCATCCAATTGTGCGATTTGCTCTTTTGTAAGAGGAAAACCATCCGCCGTATTTGGAATATATCCATGCGCTAAATCTTGTATAATTTGAGGTCTTCCACGGACAAGAGAAAATAAACCCTTTCCCTCTCTTAATAATTGTCTAGCGATGGGTTTATTTCTTTTTAAAACATCTTGAATACTACCTTCAAATGGGTCTTTAACCCCTCTTTCTCTTAATATTTTTCTTAATGGGGTAGCCAATATTCTTTTGTCCCTAATATTTCCCAAACCAATCTTCCCACCAAAATCAGTTGGTTCTGGAGTAAATAAGCCAGTTAATCCTTCCAAACCGGTTGGAAAATTAGGGATAAAACCAGAAGCTAAGCCACGTATCATACGGGGTTTACCACGAACAAAAGAAAATAAGGATTTCTTTTCTTTAAGAATTTCTCTTATTATTTTTTTGTTTCTTTTTAATACATCTTGAAGAGTGCCTTCGAATGGATTATTTTCGGGAGTAATGTTTTCTATTTTTTGACCTATTAAAGCTCTTAGAGCAAAACCAGCGGTTGTTGAGGCTCTAACATTAAGAAATGCCCCGCCTTCTGGAGTGAATAATCCAGTTAGTTCCGGTGGGGGTGCCGCAACTCCTTCCGCAGCGCTTATTCTTCTCGCGCCGTTTGGAAGTCCAAACTTCCGAACCATATCCTTATTAAATATGGCTGGCATTCCAGACCCCGCGTGATTTGGCACTAAAAATTCATCAGTATTCGCAACAATACCCATTCCTGCATTAAATTTAAAATTGGGTAAAAAAACTGGCTTAGCACTTGATGTCGCACCACCGACACCTTTTGAAATTGCATTATTTTCTCTTACAAAAGCTTCTGTAACGCCATCTGCGGCATTACGAATTTTTGGTCCACCAGTAGACCTGACGATAGTTCTACCAACGCCTCCTTTTGTTAATATCGCGGCTGTAGAGGCTGCTAAAGCATTCTGTTCTGCTAGTTGAACATTCTGTGCCCTAAATAGATTAAGTATTTGTTCTTCTTTAGTAATCTTATCAGCGGTAGATGCGTTAATAGCCTGGATTTTTTGAAATTGGTCACCGATAAATTTACCAATTTGTTGCTGGATGGCAGCATCTTTTTCACTAAAGGGAGAAAGCCCGCCAAGGCTTTTTTCTGTAAACTTCTTTAGTTGTTGGACTATTCTAATTCCAATAATGCCAACAGTAAGTAAGCCAGGTCCAAGTAAAATATCAGAAAAACCCTTAATAAATACTTTGCCAAATTCATTGCCAATTTCACTACCCTGGCCAGACAAATTCTTTAATAATCCCCCAAGTAAATTTGAGGTTATTCCACCTGTTTGAGTTGTTAAACCACCTAATAAATCATTGATAAAATCACCAAGACCAACTTTACCTACGTTAGCGCCAAGTTGTTGGAGGCTAGTTCCTACTTGTTTGAGTTTTGCGTCTTGAGTTTCTAATAAAAGAGCATTTCGTCGAATGGCCTCGTCGGTTGATTTTAATGCTGTCTCGTAGGCTGCTTGGTCAAAAGCGAGTCCATTTAAAACACCTCTTAAAATGTTGCCTTGAAGGACACCACCAACTAGTTCTGATACTTGTGCCCTTTGTTCTTGATTTAAATCCTTAAAAGTGACACCAAGTTGTCTTAATACTTTATCGGCAGACAAAAGATTTCCGGTATATTGCCCTGTAACTCTATCGGTTTCTCTAACTTGAATACCTAATCGCTCTAATTGTTCGAGAACTTCGGGTCTTTGAATTCTTTGAAAGATTGTTTTTAATGCGTTACCAATAACAGCGCCACCACGTTGAGTAATTTGTTGTGTAGACGTTACAATCGAGAGCAAACGATTAAAATCAACACCAGCATCTTGAGCCGTTGAACCTACGCGAGTAATAGCTTCGGCCAAATCCGCTGAACTTACTGCAAACTTAGCATCAACAGCAACTAACTTATTAACAATATCAATAGCCGAAAGACTTTCTTTAGAAAAGGAGTTAATGGCGGCGGTAATAGCTTCCGTACCCTGGGTCGCGCTAACGCCAGCCAAATTAACAAGAATAAGGGCGGCTTGAGTACGTTTTAATGTTTCCTCTACTCCCAAACCCTGGCGAGAAAATTCTGTTGCGGCTTTAGCCACGTCTTCAAAAGATTGTTTGGTATTTCTAGCAACATTAAATAAATCATTACCAAATTTGGCTAATTGGTCGCTTGGCAAATTCAAAATAACATTAATATTCTGTAAATTCTTCTCTAATTCTTTGGCGGCGGTGATAGACGCTGTAAAAGCTCTCGCAATACCAAAGAGAGCGGCACTCGCTATGGAAAGGGCTGTAATACGACGTAAACCACGTTCTAAGCTGTCTCCGAAGTCATCTGAGGCTTCGGTGAGCTGATTAAAGTTACCTCTTGCGTTAGAGATACCACGATTAAAATCTGTTAAATTAGGGGAACCAACCTTAAGTGAACCAAAAGTTCTTTCGGCAAGGGCGCGAGATTGGGCGACCTTCCGTTGGAGGTCTGAATCATTTACATCATAAACGACCGATAACCTTAAATCTCCTTCTGCCATATTATCCTTGTTCCTTTGCTAAACTTATAATCTGGTCTCTAGAAACCCCGCCAAAGGCTTCTACATCTTCTTTTGTACCTACAATACCACCAAAAGAAGTCGCACCTTCACTGGTATTTACACTTTTCATAATATCGTTTTTAGCTTTCCTAGCTGAAAGCCAACCATCTAGTTTAATGTCGTCTTCGATAATATTAGGGGCGGGTCGGTCATCTAACTCATAAATAGAGTTATAAAAGTCACACCATTGACGGAGTTCTAGAAAAACTATAGAAATATCTTCGGGAGATTTGGTACCAGCTATCTTTAATTTATATCGAGCATCAGTAACTCTGGCTATAGCCCGAATAAGAGAGTTAGACATTTCATTTATTACAGAGAAATATAATTTGGTAATCTTATTTGAAAAATCAGTTGATTCATTTAAGAAATCTTCATAAGAACGCCATAATCTTTCTTTATTTTCTTTATATATAGATAAAAAACAAATATAATCTAATTTTTCTGATTGTAACTGTCTTTCTAAGGAATGGGTAAGAAATCCCGATTTTTCATTTTCTATATCAGAAATTTTTTTAGATAATATTTTAATCTCAGCCTCGACCTGCTTTTTTTGACTAGGAAGAACTAATTTTGGTACAACCTCAGCTTTTCTTTTAATATCATTTCTAAGATTTTGAATTTCTAGATTCTTAGCATGACTCCAGACACCTTTTTCTATGGCATCTTTCATGATGTCATACTCGCTTAAAACTCCATTAGACTGTAGATTTTTTTTTATCAATAGAAGATGCGAATTAGCAGAAAATAAATCGGCGGAAGAGACATGTTTACCGAGATACAAGACTCCGTCAAGGACAAAAGGGGTGAAGTTGTTAAGGATGTTATTATAGGTAAAATCTATAACTTCGGCGTTATATTCCATATACTAGATTTGGTAATCATATGTATACCATAATTTAAATTCTTCGAATTGTTCGGGTGTGTTGTTGCGATATCTGTATCTTTTATGGAATAATTTATGTATCTCCTTACATAATGTGATACCATTCTTTATATCGAATCTTTTTTCTGGATAATCCGCCCAGTTATATAGATGATGAGCTTCAAGTTTAACGCCTTTTCGTCCGGAGAAAAGACATCTCCAATTATCCCGCTTAAAAACCATTTCTCGCCACTCACGATTTTTAGGATTATAACTTCTATCCTTGTTTAATTCCCGTTCTTCTTGCGTTAAATCGTCTCGCCATCGAGACGTTTCTTTGCCACGCTTTCCATAATGACAATTTTTTTCCCCACTATTCGCTAAACTTAATTTTTCACGCATTTCTTTAGAAAGATGTTTACCGAAACACGGATGTTTTTCTCCACCCCGACTACAAGAACCACAGTATTTAATCCCGCCGCATTTTAAAGCATTATCTTTTCTTATTATTCTTTTCCTCTCTCCTACGTGCAAAGGGTGTTCACACTCAACTAAAGAAAACCATACCTCTCTCTTACTAGATACTCTTTTCTCATATTTTTCAATAATAATTGACATATAAAAATAAAACCCCCTATCGCGGGGGTTTTTCTCCAGTTTCTAACTTAAATAAAATTAAGCTTTTTGTGTTTCTGGAGCGGTGGATGCAATCTCCAAAGTATCCTCTGGGTATTTTGCATCGATATCTTGAATATTATAAAATAAAGCCGTAGCATACCAGATACTACGTTTCAAAATTTCATCTTTAATAGCATCCGAATTTTCATCATAAGACTTAGTTCGTTCTGCGTGATTTTTACCGGGGAAATAGGGTTTACCATCTAACATAGTTAATGAAAATGCATAGTGCAACAGTACCGCATCTCTAGATTTTGATTCTGAACAAAATTCAAAAATTGAGTCATTTTTGTTTTGATAAAAAAGTATTTTATCTTTAATAACTTTTATTTGTTCCTCGACTAATTTAGTATCCTCGTTTTTGGCCTTTAAATCTTGCATCTCCTTGTCCTTAGATAAAAATTCTCCAAGCGATTTTACGTAATCATCTTTTTCCTCGTCTGTAAACACACCGCCATTTTGATTGGAAAGTTTTAAAGCCTCTGCATTTGACAGAAGTCCTGCTCGCAAGCATTCGGCATATTTTTTTGCGTATACCATCTCTCCTTCACGGATTACGCCTTTAGACGCCTCGATGAAACTAAATTCTAGTTCCTTATCGCCATTTTTAATTTTAAATGTATGTACTACTTTCATATTCCTTTTCCTTTATTTTATTGTTGCCTTTATCTCAATATCTTGAGCAAAATTAATTTGATAGTCGTCTAGCTTTGTTGCTAATTTTCTTCCCTCATCACCCATTGTATCTAATACTTTTTTTCTAATAGATTTATTGCGATTTTCTTGAAAGAGTTGAAAAGTATTTGCTAGTGTATCATCTTGTAATATGGTTTTAAGATGTTCTAAATGGTCTGCATCGCTCGCGCGTAAATCATCTATGATTCCAAAAAAAGCTTTTTGTATCTCTTTAAAAGAATCTTGTACATCTTTAGAGAGAAAGATTTTTGCTGATGTGTTATCCATTATTGCCTTATTCCTTTATATATATTACACTATATTATGCTAAAATTTCTTGGATATATTGTTTAAATTCTAGGAATTGTTCTAAATTGTTGTGTCTTTTGCCATAAATCATATGAAATAACTCATGTAATTCTCGTGCGATAGCCATGCCATTATTAACATCAAATCTTTTTTCGGGATAATCTTTATAGTTAAAAATATGATGAGCCACCAAACGGCATCCTTTGATGTTAGAGATTTGACAAGTATAACCATCTTTAATAAAAACATCCACTCTCCAAAACCTTAATTTGTTCTTATCTCTTCCGTAATTATTTTTAAGTCTATCTTGGTCGGATATAGTTTCATCCCATCTCCAATTTTTACTACCACTTCTATTTTTGGCCATTTTCTCTAAACTTTCTTTAGTTCTATTCAAACGATGTCCCGGATGTTCTATTCCCACCCTACCAAACATTGGATTGTGTTTACCAAATTTTGGATTAATAGTAGATGGATTTCTATATTTAAAAAGAATAATCCTAGAACAATCACGACAATGATTAACGCCATGATTCTTTAATATATTATGTTTCTCAACTAACCTATCCCTAAAACAATTATCGCATCTAACTAATGACATTATTAGATTTCTTCCCTTTATATGTCCTCTACAATAATCTAAAAAAATAACGCTCATGTTTTATATTATATCATGATTGATTGTAATTTTCAACAAATAAAAAACCCCCAATCTTTCGATTGGAGGGTCTCTTTTATATTTGTGAATTAATTTTGCTTTATACTGAAACGCCAGAAACAAAGAGGCCTATTGTAACATCTTCCGGCCCACCTATTTGTGTACTATAGTTGAAATCTACGGTACTATTTGCTCCTATCGTAGAATTATAGTTTGAGCTATCTAATTTAGTCCCTTTAAGGGTAAATTTAATAGCTGTAGCACCAAGCCCACTACAATCAGGATTTTTTAGAGTAATAGTTAAATCAATAGGATTATCTGCACAAAGTTTATCGGCTAGGTTTGATGCCGCGATATCACCAGCAACACAACTAAACGTTGCCGTTACATTTACTGGAAATGTAATAACTTTAGCAAATGCAAAACGTGTTCCAAGCTGGCTAATATCTTCTCGCGCGAGAGGAACGGTTACTTCAAAATTTTGAATATGCAAATTACCAGAAGCAAAACCAAGAGTATCTGTCAAGGCTAAGGAAATATCGCCTGGTTGTAATGCAGAAACGCTAGTAGTTGTACCAGTTGTTGCGGTAGGAATAATAAAGTTAACGCCCGTGACATTTAATCCTGTGCTTTGGTCCACGGTTGGAACATTACCAGAACTTAATAAGTAGGTACGATAATTCAAAGCATCAACAGTATAGGCTTCTGTAGCCAAAGCACCAACAGCACCACGGTAAGTTGCATTTGAGATAAACCCATTGCCAAAACCAAATGCGCCAGCGCCAGTTGTTCCAACTAAATCAGAACCTTCGGCGGCTAGAGCGATGTAATAATTTTTAACATCCGTAACACCAGACAAAATGTTAGAAATACAAGACACGCTACCATCAGTAATAAAACCAAGTCTATTAGCATTAATAGCATTAACAAGCAAACACTCAAAATTTAGACTAACAGTAGGCGGAGCAATTTGAACGCTATCAATACGAGCTAATTTACCAAATTGGTTAACATCTGTTCGATTAATAGTTTCAGTATGTGTAATGGACTGAACTCGTTGAATTCCAGAAAGTGATACTCCAGATGGTAAAGCTCCCGTTGGTCCTACGAAAAGCCCCTGAGATTGATATATAATACGATTACGTGCCATGGTAGTTCTCCTGTTATCTAATTGCTGAAATTTCTATTATTATACTCCCACCAAATAGAGAGGGTTCCTCTTTTTCTGTTGTAGAGTTAAAAATCCTAGTATATTTTACACTTTTTATAAGGGCAAAGTTCTCACTTAGCTTGCACCATTGATAAAATGAGTAATTATCAGTTAAATCATAGAAAAAATTAAACTTTGGCCCCAGGTTGGCCGCAACTACTGGTAAATCCTTTGTAGAGGTAGAAGAAAGCACGCTAGCTATGTTTTCGACCTGTCCTTGATGGTCGCCAATAACGGTTAATTTAAGGGTTGGTAGTGTTTCTGTAGTCCCGCCAAATTGGAACCCCTTTTCATCTGCTCCTTCTATTTCTATAATAATAGCTGGTAAATATATAGAATAGGGAATAGCTGGAAATGGGTCAACATCTACATTAGAATTAATACTATATTTAGTTTGATTTTTAAATGCTCTATCATTATCAGGTCGAACAAAACTATATTCCTTATAACTAAAATCACCTTGTACGGTACTTGAGGTTGAAATAGCCGTATCAAATATTACTCGTCCGTTTATATAGTCTATATGTAAAGAATTGCTTTTTGGTGTAAAGACGCCATTAACATATACGCCCGATGCGACAATCGGGGTTGGTTTATTAACAACACCACTTTCATACACAAAATTATGAAATGCCGACTGCCAAATATGTCCAGAAACAGAATATAATTCATTGTCTATAACTGGATAGAATTTAGAAATATTTCTCCCTTTAAAGTCCTTTTGGCCACCCGTTATATTAACATAAGCGCCTTGCTCTAATAATTTATGGTCATATAAATTATATAAACTTTGCTTTATGTCTTCCCAATAGCTTGTTCTCATTTAGAATTTGCTTTTTATAATTTTCCCAAGTGTTGACTTAGCTCGGCCCGTGTCTTCTAATATTCTTTGGTATATATCTTTGATATAAGGAATTTCTGGCATCATGCTAGGGGTTTTTCTTAAAGTAATTCTATCATCAACCTGAAATCCTTTACCACTTCTAGAACTTGAACTGCCTTTTTTCTTAAAAATAAATTGGCTAAAATTTTGAATAGCCGCCTTTTCTATTCCTTGGAGCCAAGATATTGGGTAAGCTCCTTCTGGCGGAGGAGTGACTCCATAAAAAGTTTTTAAAGGAGGATAAGAAATATTAACTTCAAATTGCCCGGTTTGTTTTCTTATTACATTAATTGTAAATGAAGAAAATAACGCTCTCATTACTTCTAGCTCCCGACTTACTTTCGATGGCGGAAGACCTAGAAAAGATGCTAAATTTCCATATACTCCAAGGCTACTTTTTGGAAAACCAGGAATATCACTTTGATTATTTCCAGGATTTTTTAGCTCTTGGGTTACTACATGTTCATTAAATTCTGCTTGAAGGTCTTTCGTAATTCGTTGTGCCGCGACAAAAGCTTTATCTTTTAATAAAGATTTTATCTCGTTTACTTTTGTGCCCTTGTCCAAGGCCGCACGAGCTTTTCTTGATATTGATACTGTGTTGATGCTTCCCATATTATTGTAAATCTTTAAAGTAATAATAATACGAATGAATATCTCTGAGTCCTACAGGGACTCCTTGTTTCACCATTAGGCAAGAACGACCATCAATAATTACGCGAGTATTCCTATCTACAAGTGCTGCATCAACGGAACCAGTAACTTTTATGCGGACAGAAAATTCATCTGATTTTAATTTTGCTTTTTCTACATCAAAATCTGTATCTTGGTTTCTCCATTGGATTCTTGCATTTATTATACCCGAAGATGGAGATAACAAAAATCCATTTCCATTACAGACTGGACATTCTACACCTCCGCTGAAGGGTATGTTGAGTGTGCCACTGATATTGAATGAAGGAATGACGGTTGGTGATGTTTGAGAAAACGGATTACCAGAGTTATAAACCGGAAAAGCCTTTTTAAGAATCGGGTCCCAGCCTGAGTGATTTAAACAACCGCTACGTAGCGGCTCAACCATAACTATGATTTGTCTGGATGTTCCCGAATGCAGCCAGTCAAAAGCTTCTTTGTATTTAGAAACAATCGCATTTATAGGGATAGCGGGATAACTCATTTAATTAAAGTTTAAAATATTTTGTTTGAATTCCTCGAACTGTTCGGGTGTATTATATCTATATCCATAGATTTTATGAAATAAAATATGGTAAGCCTCGGAGATTGTAACACCGTTGTTTATGTTAAATCTTTTGTCGGGATAATCCTCCCAATTGTAAAGATGATGAACAATTAATTTTCCGCCTCTTTTCCCAGTAATTTGGTCGGTATAATTATCTCGTGCTAAAACTAATTTTCGGAATTCTTGGGTTTTGGGATTATATCGTCTATTTTTATTATTTTCTCTTTCTTCCTGAGTTAAATCGAATCTCCAATTATAATTTTTTTCTCCTTTGTGGCATAAACTTAGCTTTTGACGAGTTTCTTCGGAAAGATGTTTTCCGTAATTATAACACTTTTCCCCCCTATGGGATGCACCTATTTTTTCACGCCATTCTTCAGAAAAATTTTTACCGAAATTATGATTTTCCTCTCCGCAATTTTTTCCAATTAAAGATTTGGCTATTTTTTCGCATGTTTCTTTACTGTGACGTTTACCAAACATTGGATGATTTTCCCCAGCTAGAGATTCGCTTATTTTTTGACGAATTTCTATGGAATGTGTTTTCCCATAATTAGCATTTCTTTTTCCTTTTCTAGAACAATTAGCACAAAATTCATCGCCTTTTCCCGCAATCGCATCACGTTTTAATATTGTCCTTTCCTCTCCACAATCATCACATTTTACCAAAGAGAACCATCTCTTATGTTTTTCTACCCCAGATTTTCTTCGTTCGAATTCAATTTTCAATATCATAATCTAATCTCGGTCTAATAGTTCGGATAATAACGCCCATATTGAATATATGGAATAGTTTCTTGAATACTGGCGTCTGTTCCAATAACTGTAGTAACCGCATTAGACGCTATTGAATATTTTGTTTGATTCACAATCCTATCGAATTCGCTTTGTAATTGTTTGTATAATTCATGTAAATATTTTGATTGGTCTGACACATTTACTGAACTATCCCCTTCTTTGAACGAAGTTAGGGTGAATGTTCTGCTTGCCGTATACATAGAGCGTTTAGTCAATTCTTTAGAAATTAAAAGCTCCAATATCGATTGATATACGGTTCCCGAAATAGAGGGAGTTATGCAACCAACGGTAGAGTCACCAGAAAAACATGTCCCCATGAGACCATTGAGCATAGGCAGTTTAGCAAAAATGAGTTGATTGACAGTTCCTGACGTATAAACCAAATTTGCTTCATCGCCAACCGCGAGAAGAATGTTCGAAATGTATCCAGAAGTATCGCTACACATAATATAGAAATGTTAATATTTAAATAATATATCACGCATAAAAAATACGCGGTATTCCATTAATATTACACTATAATCCCTCTTCCACCTTTTTCTAGACGTACCAACTTATTTGTTCTCTCTAATAATATCTTCCAAGCTCACATTCTTTTGAGCGGGATATGTTACTGTTCTTGGCTTCTGAGCGGCTTCATATAAAGCCAGACATTTATTTCGACAAAATTCCTTTTCGCAACTAGCATGATGTCCCAAACGCATCAATTCATCGCAAAGCTCAATATGAGTCATTTCATATAAAGCCTTTTTATAAATTTCTTTAGTGGGGTATTTAGAAAATTTATTAGCCTTTTTCCCACTGATTACTTCGTTCAAATCCTTAGCCTCGACTTCTTTGTCTTCTTTTCCTGTAATAGATACTACTTTATTTTTTTCCATATTATTCCTTTTACCTTATTATAGCAGTTTTATTGATATGTTTCAACTAGAAAACAAAAAAGCCGCAAACCTGCGAATGCGGCTCTTTTTTTTATATTTTATTAGATATTATTAACCATCGATAATTCCTGCGATTAACGCGCGATTATCAAGCACAGCGAAACCAATATCTTCCTGTGCAAGAACACCAGATTTATCGCTACGGTTATTAAATATGTCATTTACGATTTGTAAGTCACCTTTAGCGGGCATTACGTTAGAATCACGAGACATATCAACACCGATAACAACTTCATCGGCGGTTTGAACGAATGTTCCAGTATAGAAACTCTTGAAGAGAATGTTATAACTGAAGTTAACACCGAATTCGTTCATCTCATGGAGATTTAAACCAAATAAGCTAGGCATTCCGGCACCAGCTAAGATTTGTTTACGAAGGTCGTCTGGTAATGCGATGGTCGAATCTCCAGCGGCTGGAGTAGTAACAATCGCACCTCGAACGTTGATACCATTATAACTAAATGAGCGAACATCTGACATAGCTTCAACAGAAAGGAAAATATCCGTTAGTCCTTGTGGAGCATTAGAAGCTGTTCCTTGGTCAATCGAAGTATTGATGCGTTTTGCGCGATTCAACATTTGATTGAGAAGGTCTAAATGGAATATACCATCAGTTGTGGTAGAAGTAACGGTGTGTGACAAACCGTTCGTGCTACCAACAGCAGCAGCATTAAGAGCAACGCCCCAACCATTAATTTCCTCTTTACGAATTAAAGCCTGACCTAATTTATGGATATAGGAAGCAATTACATCTAAGCGACCATTTCGGGCAAACTTATTCTGCCAAGAAACTTCGGCTTGATACATTGCTGTAGGCACGATAGCTGTTTGAAGGTCTGAAAGAAACGAAGAAGGCATTCCACCTGGACGAGGTTGAAAATGCACTCGAATATCGTTATCTTTTTCATTGAAGAAGATGTCCAATGGGAATTCCGCATTGTCATTTTCTCCGAGAGTTTTTACAGTGTACATGCTACGAACTGTAGAAAGCTTATCAAGCACAACTTGGACTACAGGTGATAGAATAGCAGCGAAGGCTTCCATCGCTGGCCATGCTTTACTGCGGTCACGAGAACCAGTTAGCTTTAAAAGCTCAATTTGTTCGGGAGTTGCGTTAATAACTACTTTCATTTGATATCCTTTATTTTATAAATTATCGTACATCTAAGAATGCTACGGCATATCCATCCGAGCCAGATTGAGAGAGCCATTTACCACAATTTGGGGTAACGGCGGGTCCAACAACTTTCCATGCGCCAGCGGTACTATCTCCAGCAGCAATGCCTGAACCAGCAGCCGCTGTTCCTTCGTAGCCACTTACTATCACAATACCACGTTTGAGAATTGGTACAGTTTGTCCAGAATAGACAACTTGCAATTCATTCCAACGTTGTGCGTCATAAATTAGAGGTCGGCCAAGAGCGTCGTTAGCACGAACATCCCACAGTAATGCACCGGCCGCGATTGCTGTATTTCCAGATGTGACAAGAGCGACTTTGGCTTTGTCGACATATCGAGGAATTGTCATTCCTGCAAATGGTGCTAAGTTCTGATTAGAATCATAACCATCAGAATCGGTTGGATTCCAAGATTGGAACTGTACCATATCTCCAGCATTACCAGAGGCTTCTGCAAGGGAATATAGGTTAATTACACTTGCTTCTTCGTAACTACGAAATGGCTTTAAATTCATTTATTTTCTCCTGTTTATATTACTCGTTAACTAATCTTTTATCTGTATATCCGAGAGCTTTAATATTAAATGCCCTCGCAAATTGGTCTTTTAATGATTCACTTGGTGCTGCCGCATGAATATTTACACTTTTTGTGTCTTTCCCTGTATCAGCCACTACATCTTCAATAGTTGCCTTAACATCTTTATCATTAGAAGGTTCTATGCTAGCTTGAACGCTCTTTGAAATACTCTTATAAAAATCAAGTTTCCTATTAAAATCTTCATCAGAAGCATCGGCGCATTCTTTTTCAAGCAATGCTCGGTTATTATCTGTGATTTCAATGAATTCACTAATTTTACCAAGCCTAGATGCTACCAATTGTTTTTGTGCCATGGCGACTTCTTTTGCTTCAGCGATTTTACGAGCTTCAATTTCTTTGTCAAGAAACTCTTGAATCTTTTTAGCCATTTCTTCGGCTTTGATAAGTTTTTCTTTAATCTCTTCATTTTCTTTTTTCAGTGCATCAACACTTGCTGTAAGTTCTGTGACTTTGTTCTCTTTTGCGCTAAGCTCAGAAAGCTTAATATTCAGTTCAGATTGAAGTTTATCAGCCATGTCTTTATCAACTAATATTGGAGCGACGGCTGCTTCAACTGCAATTTCACTTTTTGTATCTTTAAGGGGTTCGGGCATAATAATGTCTCCTGTGTTTATATTTACACTTTTTTCTATTTCTGTAGTTTTAGATTCGGTAGAAACATGGATTAAAATGCTTTCATCTTCCTTTTTTGATACCAAATGACTAAATTCGTTGGCTGGAGCAAGGGTAATTGCATTACCGCCGATAAAGGATTTATGGGGGGCTATTGATATACGATTACCTTGCCAGACACCATTTCCACCGTTTATTTTTAAGGCATCGAACATTTTGTCAGCGTCAATATTATCTTCGCCGCTAGATATTAATTGTCCATCTGGATAATTAGCTCGTCCATTGGATAAAAAGAAAGAAAAATCACTAAAGTAACATTCGAAAGAAAGTTTAATTTTATTAAAATTGGCAGAGTTTTCGTCAAAATTTTCGAGTAATAATTCAGTAGCTTCTTGTGCATTAATTTTCCACGCTCCCATAACAACGCCAACATTCACCATACCTTTACCGCCAAGAATTTCCTGTGCTTGCTCTTCGTCTAAGATTTTATTATTGTTTATGTTTGATAAGTATGTATTAACACAAAAACCAACTATTCGCTCTCGTTCATGCTCTATATCAAGAGGAGAGGAAATCCCTGTCTTATACATTGACATACCTTCGTCTGGAAGGATAATACAATCATTTTTGTTGATATTGCCTATAGTGAAGCTAATCCCACTAAAATAGAGAATATCTTTTTTAGGGTCTTTAGGGAATAATTTTGCATAGGCTTCTTGTATTCCTATTTCGCTAGCACAAGCCACCAACTCTCTCTTCGGATGACGAATGAGTTTTAAGTCACTACCTTCTATATGAATAACTCTTTGCTTCTTCTCCATATTACTTAACTTTAATTTCAATCTTTGCGAAAGAAGTTTTGTCTGAATCGCTCGAATATACGCGAGCGGGAGCGCGAGATATTGGTTGTTTTTCATCATCAAAGTCGTCACAAATACCAGCAGATTTTAACATTGCTTTAATTTGTCCTTTATGCATTGCTGGAAGGTGGCCGGTATCGTGTGTTTCCATACAATCATTAATTTGGTCTATTAAATTTTGATAATCACTCATATGATTGGCGTGAACATTATGAATAACATCGGTTACATCGGTGTATAATTTTCGAAAAACACCTTCAAGTTCATCTTTAGTATAATAATAATCGGTTGGCTTAGATTGAGCCGAATCAGGGACGGGAAGCTTAACTGGTAAAGCCTCGGCAATAATTAAATTTAAATCTTTTAGTTCAAGTTTTTTAAAGTTAGCTTCAATTTTTTTCATATTATCTTTTTCTATTATTTTCTATATTCTTAATGCGAGCATCATCCGCAGCAAGGGCTTTTTCGTTACTAGTAGTTCTATTATTTAATCCATCAATTTGCGTTGAATGAATACTTGTGATAGATACTAGGTTTTTTACTACGAAATGGTCTGTAATTATTCCCCAGGACATGGCCAAGATGATGCCAAGATTACCTAATATCAAAGTACGCGAAATCTTCTTTAAAGATGGGCTATGAACCTCATAAATGAGGTCTTTTAACGTTTCCGCATCAGTAATTATATTTTTAGTACCCTTGGATGACATAAGCGCAATATCTCTGATAGATATTACACTTTTTTAGACACTGACCGGCGGAACTATAGCGACACTAAAGAATTTATATATATTAAAGACTTAATATATTACGTTTAAATTCTTCGAATTGTTCTGGGGTATTGTGGCGTTTACCGTAAATCTTGTGGAAGAGCTTGTGATAGGCTTCGGAGATGGTGATACCGTTGTTGGGGTCGAAACGTTTGTCTGGATGGTCTGCCCAATTGTAGAGATGGTGAACTGCTAGTTTAATATTTTTCGGTCCCGTAATTTGACAAGTCCAATTGTCGCGTTTGTAAATTAATTGTCGAAATTCTAAAGTTTTGGGATTTCGAGTTCTATTTTTATTGTCTTCTCTTTCTGCTTGTGTTAAATCTTGACGCCATCGATGATTTTTCTCTCCTTTTTGCGATAAACCTATTTTTTCACGCCATTCAACTGAATGATGCGTCCCGTAAAGAGAGCTTTTCTCACCTTTATTAGATTCTCTAATCTTTCGTTTAGTTTCTTCCGAATGATGTTTACCATAAAAACTATTCTTTTCTCCGTCATGTTTTCCAATATGAGATTTTGACATTTTATCACGAGCTTCTTGAGAGACTATCTTTCCTCTTTGAGCTAGACTCATTTTCTTACGAGATTCCTCCGAAGGACTCTTGCCTTTAACACAACACGAACGACAATATTTTATTCCCAAACCCTTAACAGCATCACTTTTATATATCAGTCTTTCTTTTTCGCCTACATGAGAAGGATGCTCGCATGAAACCAGGCTTTTTGAGTGATGACGTATTCCGTTTTTATCTATAAAATTTAAAATATAATTTAAAGAAACTATAGACATTTTTAGTAAAATCGGCTACCCGCAGCATAAAAATAATCGAAAAACCACTTATTTTGAGAAATGATATTTGCTCCAGCCGTTTCTCCAAGAAGTTTATAATGGTCGGTTTCTGGCTTAGAAAGAGTATTACGAATCACATGATTCCCATACACGCCATATTCCGAATCACGCTCTTGAGTAATTTGAGGAATATTTTTTAAGTCATGTAAAAAAAGAGGTTCTTCTAAATATTCATAAAGATGGGCAAGTACCTTCTCTGGCTCGCTTAACAAATCCTCGTAGCGAATCACACACATATTTTTTATGTTTCCTCTATGAATGGCATCATAAATTCGAAGTGTCGCAAGTCCGACGGGCGGAGAACTCATCCATTTTGCTATCCTTTGGTGCACGGTGATTCCCTCAAGTTGCGCGGGTACCTCCATTTTATCGACTTTATCCATATTTTCTCGATAAAGTCGTTCCATACTAGCTAAAATTGAACGTAAATCTCTAACGCATACGATATACTTTGGGTTTTTTATAAATTTTTCAATAAATTCACAATATCCAATCCACCCACGGCTTTTGTCAATTATAACTTGTTTGTCTGTAATATTTTTGTACCATCCTTCTAAACCACCAAGACAGAATCCAGAGAATCCTTTAGCCATTAAATCACTATCCTGCGCCTTGAATTCTTGGCAGTCGGTATAATTAGCTCTAGCTCCATAAAGCAACTCCAGCGTACCGCTGGTTGGAGATACATAGAATGCGGGATTCTGGCCTAAAATATTTTGAACCAAAGTTGAACCGCTGCGTGGAAGAGAAGAATTAAAGATAATTTTCATATAAATATATTTATAGTGTTCAAATATACTATATCAGATACTCAGACTGATTGCAACAACTATTTTTTTAGACTGGCTCGAATAGAAACCAAGCCACCTCTCTACCGTCCGATGGATTTGACGACGCAATATGAAAAGATACTCCGGCTGTTCTATTGTCCACCCAAACAAATCCAGAATTAAGAACTCCTGTTTGTGGAGTAACCATAATTCGAGTATTATTGGTTATAAGACTATGAATTACAGTAGCTCCTCCGCTCACTAAAGTAGCTAGTCCCATACCTTTCCCCGAACCATCAGGAATATTAACCCTCCCAATAGAAGGATTGATGTACGACATATTAGAGTTTGAAAGGGGTTATCCCGCTTGTCGCAAAAGCATTAAGCCTATTAGTTACGTCGATATCAGTCCATTGACCAATGGCGTCATAATCGGCGTCGGACCATAGAACTATGGGTCGAGGATATCCTACGATATATGCGTGGCATATTCTATTACTAGGCATATCTACAGTTCTTTCTACCGTAATCTCATCTACTGTTAGAATAGTTTCTTTTTGTTGAATTATATTAATCATTTTATTTCCTTTTTTTGTTGAATTAAATTGTGAACCAATTGCTATTATCTGAAATATACGTTCGGACTAAATAATTTCCGCTAATAACATCTGATGCGGCTCCATCGATTGTTTGACCTCCAATTACGCTACTAACGGTTACCGTTCTTGTAGAAGTGCCAATATTTTTTACTATATATACACGTCCTTTATTGCCAATAGCATTGGGTAGTTGGAGAGTACGACTCGTATTAATATCCATTATAATTAAACTATCGCTTGCTTTAGCGTTATAATTAAGGGTCTCGGTTGTGGTGGCCAAAGCCATTCCACTCATAATAACAGTTCCACTACCAGAAATTACCATTCTACTATTATTATTTGGACCAATCATGCAACATCCGCTTATATTTCCCGATATATCTTGGCCGAAAACAGAACAATTATTTGAACTAGGATTATTATTAATACCAACAGCAACTGAACGAATTCCAACGCTACTAGCTGCAACAGGAGTCCCAACAGTAACAACTCCGGTATTTTTATCGACAGATACTTGTTGGCTATTATTACCAATACCAATACCTATAGAAGATATTGAGGTTGACGACCCAAAATTATAATATCCAAATTTTTGTTGTGTATCTGCGGCGGTTTTATTCCTACCACCAAAAGCGGCGGAGTAAACGCCTGCCGCCGAATTAGCTAAACCAATAGATGCGGCTAACTGTGGTCCGGTAGAAGTATTGGAGACACCAATGGCTGCACTATATGCTGATGCCGAAATATTACCGAGTCCAATCGCTACGGCGGAGCTAAAATCAGTAGAGTTTGTTCTGCCAATAGAGACCGAATAGCTTCCAGACGCGGTATTAGAAACCCCAAAGCATGATGATTGAATACCGTTGATGATATTACCATGTCCATAAGCAATAGCTACATCGTTACTAGTAGAATTGAAGTTTCCACACACTAGAGAATAAACCCCAGAGCATGTATTTCCAGCACCTATAACTAATGAATAATTACCAGTTGAAATATTATTGACACCAATAGAAATTGAACCTTCCGATTTGGCTAGATTATCTACCCCAAGACAAATAGAATTAGTACCGGCAGCAACTCTTGATGATATGTGGGAACTCTGTATATCGATAGCATTGTCCCCTCTTTTATCGCCACCAACATCTGTCATTACCAGGGCGTTATTATTTGTTTTTTGTCCCGGAATTATCGGATAATTATTAAGTGCCATAAACTTAGACTATCCACCAATTGTTATTATCTGATACTATATCTGTTGAAACATACTGCCCACTAATTGCATAAGTGGGATTCCCATCAATTGTTTGTCCAAGAATTCCACTCAATGTAACTGCATTTGCACTACTATCAATTTTCTTAACAGTATATTTTCTGCCATTAATTCCAGTGGTGCTAGGAAGGGTAATAACAAAAGCCGCGCCGGATGAGTTAGCTAAAATAATAGTATCGCTTGCTGTTAAAGTATATGCGCCGGTCTTTGTAGTTAAAGCAACAATTGTTCCACTTGCCGCCAATACACCGCTATTACTAATTTGTATTTTTCCAAAATTGTTTGTACCAATATGAATGCTTCCAGATACGTCACCCGTAATATCTTGACCAAAAACACAACATCTGTTTGCTTGAACGTTGTTGTTTATCCCGATGGCCACCGAACGTTGGCCAATTGTAGCAGCTTCGCTTGAAGCACCGCTAGCAATAAGACCATTTTCGGTCATATAATTACTAGCGCTATTGATATTGTTCATTATACCAATAGCAATACAAGCATTTTTAGTAGCGAAATTAAATCGACCCAAAGCAATCGAATTTTGGTTACCCCCTATTTTATTTGCTTGCCCTATAGCCGTACCTTGTCCAGCGGCCGAAATTCCAGTATTAAAATAACCCATTAAAAGATTATCTGTACCATCATTATTATTATTGCCCCCAAAAATACAAGAACGATTTCCGTCTGAAGAATTACTATAGCCGGCTACTACAGATGGACCGTTGGTAACAATATTCTGATTTCCAAAAATATTACTATTTGCAGTATCTGCCGTATTAGCAAATCCAATAATAGTAGAAGCGTTACCAGCAGCGATTGAATTACCACGACCAAATAATGAATTATTATTACCGGCGGTAATAACGTTAAGAGCACCAAACGCATGATTACCACCGTTAACACTATTTATGGTGTTATTATTTCCAACCGCATGAGAATAATTACCACTACATGTGTTCGTAAAGCCAAGTAGTAAATTTGTACCGCCTCCAGCGTCTGTATTACTATTTCCAATAATAGTAGAACGATTGAATCCGTTCATATTATTAGTTCGCCCAACGATTGTTACCCCCGTACCAACGCCACCAACATTTGTATCCCCAATAACAACATTTGTCGTTCCACCACCGGTATTATTTCTCCCCATCATTACGCTTTGAATGGCGGTACTTACGTTTCCTTGGCCAATTGCTATAGAATCATAATTACTACATGAGTTTGCATAGCCGACAGTTAAACTTCTATCACCCTCGGAATCATTGTTAATACCAAAAGCCATGGAAAGTTTTCCGATTGTAGTAGCAACGGCTGGAACACCAGTAATAGCTCCAGTACTGGTATTAATCGTTCCACCGGTTTGGTTATTCAAAATACCAATAGATACAATTGAATGCGAGGTTGATGTGCCAAAATTATATATACCAAAAATTTGGCTATTTTTAGTATTAACATTATTGTAGCTTCCACAGACGGTATTAATATCTCCATTATTAACAGAATTTGAATATCCGAAAATATTATTTTTATTTCCGTTGCTAGTTGCCGTATTGGATGTTCCAGCGACTATAGAACTCGTAGAATCATTCGCATTACTTTTTCCGAAGGTAAAGGATTCTAATCCTCCACCCGTATTACTTAGACCAAAAATACGAACCTTACTTGCTGTTGTGGTATTAGAATTTCCAATAGTTATTGAATTATTTCCAGCTCCAGTGTTAGTATTACTATATCCTATTACGACACTTGTGGATACCGCACCCCAAGTATTGCTATTTCCAATAACAACTTCATTGCTACCACCAGCTCCACTATTAGTGTTCAGCCTGCCAATCATCACAGAATTATATTGGGAATTAGTATTACTTTGACCAATAGTAACAGAATCATAACTACTCGCTGTATTTGCATATCCCATTACTAAACTTCTATTACCCTGAGCGCTATTGTTAATACCAAAGGCCATAGAAAGAACGCCAATAGTTGTAGCAACAACTGGAGACCCCGTAATAGCACCGGTTGATGTATTAATCGTACCACCTGTTTGGTTGTTAAGTAACCCAAAGGCAACATTCGCAAAAGATGTTGAAGAAGAAAAATTATATCGACCAACTTCTATAGAATTAAGACTACCGGCGGCATTCTTATGTCCAATAGCTACCCCATAGGAGCCGGCGGTGGTATTATATGCTCCTAATGCTATATTGTAAGAATTACTCCCGGTGGAAGAATTGCGGCCAATTGAAATAGAGTTACTGGCAACACAAGTTGATAATACACCTATTGTTAAAGAATTTGCTCCAGCACAACTCGCAGAAAAACCAATCGCAATATTCTCACTACTAGTTGTTGCAGATGCGCCCCTTCCTATAGCAATGTTATTATTAGAACTTGCCGTAGTACTAAAGCCAATCGCAAGAGAATAAGCGGCAGATGCAGTTGCCGTATGACCAATTGCAGTACTTCGCTGTGCGGAAGCTGTAGCGGTATCACCAATTGCAATAGTCCTAGCAGCAGAAGCAACTGAGCTAGCACCAACTGAGACAGAATAAGAGCCGCTTCCGCTTGAAGAAGTTCCTATAGATACTCCATTAGAAGAACCTTGTTTAACTAATTTTCTATTAAATGCCATAAAATTTTATATTTAAACAATTCGCCATCCATTGGTAGATTTGTAAACATTTATAGATTCATAGTCAGAATTTATAATAAAATTACCACTTCCATCAATATTGGGAGAACCGCTAATAGTTATATTATAACTTAATCCACTACCAACATCATCTTTAATAATAAAAAATGTTCCATTATTTAGTGTGCTTGGCAAAACAATCACTCCAGATGTACCAGAAGGAAATGCTGCGGCAATAATATAATCATTCTGCGTACCGGTATAAGGAGTTCCGGTAACCGTATTAATATGAAACTGAACGCCGCTATTAAAAATAGCATTTCCAGTAACATTAATTCCGCTAGCAAAACTAGAACCACCGCCGCCAGCCGATGGGGTCTGCCAATTTGCCGTAGTAGATGTTAAAGCTGTTAAAACTTGTCCAGCCGACGGAGGCGCGGCAGACGAAACAGTAACAGTTGTCCCGCTTACTCTTAAGCCCTTTGCGGCATTAACCGTCGTAGGAATTATAGAACCTTGCATACATTAAAATGTCTGAAAATGAACCATTACTATTTGGCCAGAAGTCCGTTGTGCAAAAAATAGACTTGAGTTATTAACAATCTCAAATGTTCTATCGCCCCTAATTTCCCAAGCATTACCCGTTGTAGCATTTCCACTAAACGCATAATATATAATATCATTATTATCAGAATGTGGTTCAACACTTAAACTTACAACCGCGCCGGTAGCGGTTGGGATTGAGCTGGAATAATTGCTAAAACTACCAGTTCCGGTTAAAGAAATTCCGTAGGTTCCTTGAGAAACGGGAAGCGCTGGCTTATTACTGACTGTAATTCCACTAATTAAGATATCGCCACCAAATTCCGCAATTTCAACCGGTCGATAGCCAGAGCCATCCCTTGCGACCATAAGGGTTGGTCTAAGAGAGGGGTCGGAAAAACCGGACCAAACAGGGAAAAATAGACTAGTGCTAGATATAAATGGAGAATGCATATATTTTTACATTAAATTTTACACTTTTTGGGAATTAGTTCGAAATATATAGTTTTCTATTTTGTAGTCTTGTTATAGATTTGATTCAAAAATTCTGTTAAATCTTTGTGATTGTAAGATTGTTTTAAAAGAAAATCAGTACAAGCATTTTCTACAAATTTTTTCTGTTCTTTAGAGAATTTGTTTATATTTAATTCTGATTTTAGATAGCTTAACGCCTCATTAATTGTAGTCGCGTGTTCCTCTTTTGTAAAGGAACGGATTATTACAGCATTTGAACCATTTGGTGTGGTTGATTTAGGCCCCGTTTGAGATTTATTACTTTCGCCAGTTGGACGACCGCTTTTCTGACTATCGCCTCCACGATTAGCCGAAGGAACAAATAATCCTTGGTCTTTGAGTTCCTTTGCCTCTTGTTGTCGTTCAACTTCTTCGTCGTAAGTAGGAAGCCGGCTATCTCGAATGCTTTCGATAACACTTTGTGGAGAAAATACTCCATCTTCATAAAGACGAGTATATATTTTAGCCATTTCTTTCTCATCATTTAAATCCGCTCCCTTAATTTCTGGCTTCACTTCGGTTTTAAAATTAAATAGTTTGCTCATCCTTTTGCATTCTGGAATGAGAAATTCTTTTAAAATCTTGTCGCGGCCATCAACGATTCTTTCAACCAAAACTTTAATACCAAGAAAATTATTAGAAAAACTGCCAGCCCCGTTGCCATAAACCGCATCGGAAATCCCTAACGCCGTTAATATATCTTTATTCACTGCTTCGTATTTCTTTGGGTCTAGCATATTAGCAATATCAGGATAATATTGATTGATTTTTACAGCGCCATCAGTAATTAAATATGTACTAGTCGAAGCATTAGAAAGTTTATTTCTAATTGCATCTAAAGCTTCTGGAGAAGGAATATGGTCTTTATCACCAACCGCCACATGAATAAGGATTTTGGCAATTACCCTAGAGAGAGCTTTATCCATATTTCTTAATTCTTGACGAAATTCCAAATCGTCAAATGCCCCAGATAAAAATGGCCAAGCATATGGTTCATATGGTTGTTTTTTTCGATATAAAACAATAATATTTTCTGGCTTCAATGCGACAACTAAATCACCCGCCCTAGAACTATTTCCTCCAAGATATTTTTTAATAGCATCAGAAAATTCAACAGGAAGCTGTTGTAGTTCTTCTGGCTTGCTTTTATATTGTTGGATAATTAGTTTTGCCTCCGAAGCTGGAATCACTATCTGATAAAGATAATTATTAAACAGATTCCCAGAAACAAAATTTACTAAATTTGGGTCGATGATTGTATATTTAGTAGGAATCATCACCGAACTATTTGTTTTTAATCCGAAAAGATTATTTAGGTCGCGTACAGCAGAATCTTTTATCCTACTTTCGAAGCGATAGATATATACGTTTCCAGAGCGATAATACTCAAGAGCAACTTGGTCTAAAAATGACTTTAATCCAACTCCCGACGCCCATCCTAACATAGCATCACGAGCAGCCTTTTTCTTTGAAAGAAAGTCTACTTCACTCACCGTGAATTCTGCCATAGTGTCTATGGCATGACGAATTAATCCGAATTTATAATATACAACCTGAGATAATCTTATCGCCATTTTAGGCGTCATGAAACTATTTTCAAGAGCGCCATACTTATCCATATCTTGACCTCGATAGGCGGCGTTACCACGAAAACTAGTAGAACCGGTGGGCAGACAAGAAGCCGCAACTTTTTGATACATTTTTCTAGCTAACTCTATATCATTATTAGAACCCTCAATATCTAAAAGAGTTTGTGGCTCGTAGTTAGTAATACTGTGATTATTTTTTTGATTATGTCGCTTTTTATTTGACATATTAAGCTTCTTTTATTGTATATTGTTTTCCTGCAACTAACCCAAAAACATTAACACTTCCTGTTTCGATAAATCCCGCTTCATAAACATCTGAACCGGCTGGATAAATGATAAATGAACCGCTTCCACTACTTGCTACACTACCATAATTAACCCACATGTTTGTATCGTCAATGTTTTGAACTTTTAAATATCTTCGATTAGCATTCGCAGCGGCAACTTGCTGTGAAACACCACTAGTGGTAATTCTGTGACCCCTATTAGCACCACTACCACGAACAAAAGAATTGCCAGAGGTTATGGCGACACATAATGCGTTAGTTCCGTATGCTCCGGTTACTGTAGCTAGCAAACCAGTCGAACCACTAATACCAACTGAAGATAAAATTCCAGACGCTAGGGAAGGTAAGCCTGATGTAATTATTACAGGAATAGAGTTATATCCACCAGCTAAGACAACATCTGTACCAAGTCCAGTCACTCCAGTAATTCCAAAATTTGTAGTATTACTAGCTCCAGAAGTTATAGCAACTGTTAGAGAATTATAGTTGCCAACCAAAAGAGAATCTATTCCAGAACCGTTCGCCCCAGTAATACCGACTTTAGTTTGGGGATTAAGTTGTGTGAAAGACCAAGCGCCACTCTGAGCCACCAAAGCTGTAAATTCTCCACTTTGTTTGGCTAATACGTTCCATCCTCCGCTTTGTGCAGAGGAAACATTCCAAGCTCCTTGTTGAGTAGAATTAACAGCTCCAGAAGGAACAATAACTGATAATGAATTGTATCCCCCCGCTAAAACGACATCTGCACCTAATCCAGTGACGCCAGTTATTCCAACTTTTGTACCAGGGTTAGAAATCGTTATAGAGTTAGAACCCGTTAAACTTACTGTCCAAGTCCCAGATTGTCCAGCGTTAACATTTATAGGTTGACCGGTGATTCCGACCTGAGTCTGTGGATTTGAAATTGTGGCAGTAGTACTACCAGAAGTTATCATTACAGCTAAAGAGTTGTATCCATTGGTAAGTGCTGAATCAACTCCAAGACCAGTAACTCCGGTTATTCCCACTTTCGTTTGAGGATTCAATGTCGTAGTAGACCATGCGCCGCTTTGTGCAACTAACGCCGTAAATTCTCCGCTTTGTCTCGCTAAAACTCCCCATGTTCCACTTTGAGCGGAAGATACATTCCACGCGCCTTTTTGATTTGCATCAATATTTCCAGAAGTAACGATAGTTGAAATAGAATTATATCCGCCTGCGAGCACAACATCAGCACCTAAACCGGTTGTCCCCGTAATTCCAACTTTTGTTTGTGGGTTGAGTGTTGTGACGCTCCATGCTCCACTTTGAGCTACCAAAGCATTGAAAGCGCCACTTTGTGCGGCAAGGACATTCCATGCTCCACTCTGCCCAGCATTGACGTTTATTGGCTGACCAGTTATGCTAACTTGAGAAACGGGATTCGAAATTGTAGCCGTTACAGAACCAGACGTTACAATCGAGGCCAAAGAATTGTATCCGCCGGCTAAAGTCACATCTACACCCAATCCCGTTACACCAGTAATTCCAACTTTAGTAGCCCCGTTAGAGAGTGTTGCGGTTACAGTTCCTGACGTAATGATAGTTGGTATAGAATTATATCCACCAGCAGAAACTACATCTACTCCTAGACCAGTAACGCCAGTTATACCCACCTTCGTTTGAGGGCTTAAATCTGTTATATTCCAAGTGCCACTCTGCGCTGCTAAGACAGACCATGCACCACTTTGAGCGACGGATAAAGAACCAAGCTCAATATCTCCCGACGTAATCATTACTGGAATCGAATTATATCCGTTAGAAGAAATTACTTGTATGGCGAGGCCAGTCGTGCCACTAATTCCAACAATCGTTTGTGGGTTTAAATTTGTAGTGCTCCAAGCGCCACTTTGCGCGGCTAACACATTCCAAGCTCCGCTTTGTCCGGCGTTAACGTTGATGGGTTGCCCTGTTATTCCAACTTGACTTATAGGATTGCTAATGGTTGCGGTTAATGTTCCAGATGTAATAATCGTAGAAATCGAATTATACCCGCCCGCGAGAACTACATCTGCACCCAAACCCGTGACTCCAGTAATTCCTACTTTTGTTGTAGGATTAAGTTCTGTAAATGACCACGCGCCACTTTGTGCAACTGAGGCTGTAAATGCTCCGCTTTGAGCCGCTAAAACTCCCCAAGAACCACTTTGACCCGCGTTGACATTTATGGGTTGACCTGTGATTCCGACCTGGGTCTGTGGGTTTGAAATGGTTATACTATTAGAACCAGTTAAAGAAACTGTCCACGCTCCACTTTGTCCTGCGTTTACATTAATTGGTTGACCAGTAATTGAAACTTGTGAAACTGGATTGGTTAAGGTAACATTATTAGTACCGGTTAAACCAACAGACCAAATTCCGGTTTGCGAAGATAATGTAAAGAAACGACCTTGAGAATCAACAAAAACTTTATTAGCTGTATCAACATTTCCAGAGCCAGCAATTTGTGTAACTTGTTCATTATTAACTATTCCGGTAATATTAACATTAAGACCACTAGCAATAGCCGTAGTACCTAATTCACCAATATCAACGGGTCTGTATCCAGACCCATCCCTTGCAATCATCAAAGCGGGTCTTAATGAAGGGTCAACGAAACCAGACCAAATTGGGAAAAACTTCCCTGTTGAAGAAAGCAACGGTTCACGCATAAAAAAATTTTTACATTAAATTTTACACTTTTCAGCTTAGCTTGTAAGAACAACCGGGCAATAAGTAGTGGTTTTCTGATTACCCCCATCTACAATATCAAGATATTCTTTTACGCCCCAAGCTCCTAACAAGGCGGCTGAATATAAATCTTTTCTCATTCTTTCTTTTTTATGTATTTTACCCAAACTTTCTGGCATATTGAAGGTCGTTAGCCCATTTGAACCTTGACTTCCGACAATTAAACTTATTTGATTTTTTGCTAATTCTATCATTTCAGAAGCTTCTTCAAGCTTTTCTATAGATTTAGAATCATGTTTAGTATATGTGGCTTCATCAATCGGCGCGGCAAACCATATTTTTTTATGTTCTAATAGAGATTTTAAATGTGTATTGCTGGCTTCGTTAAATTGGTTAGTCGGGGTGTTCATCCTTAAGATTCTATTTGAAGCATGGCAATAGGTTTTTATATCATCTTTATCTATAGAAACAAGTGGGCGCTCCCCTTTTTCTTTGTTGGCGAAGTCAGGACTACATAATAGCGAGGCCATTTGACTCCCGCCACCAAAAGCATCGGAGATTATGTATACGGGGTTAAAATTATTCATATATTCTTTTACTAGGGCGACGTAGTAGGGCCAGCCTTTGCCAGATGAAGCGGAAGCGTTAACGATATAGGACGTGCGTGTGGTCATATCTAATTTTATCACAACAATTCCAAAGAAATCATTTTTTTCGTTTTCGCCTGAACTAGGGTCGGCGGACAATATATACACATAACCAGATTGTGCACTAATTTCAACAATAGGGGCTTCATTAATCTTCAAACTTCTAGAATCAATTAAAGACCTCTTAATAAATCCACCGCTATCGCTAACGAACTGAGCACCATATTCTGTATCGAAACGGTCCGAAGGTAACATCGACCTAGCATTTTCTAAATTAGATTCATCTAAATATCCCGGAGCTACTTTTGTTATACTATCACAGCCAAGCTGTATTATACAATATTTAGAAGCATTTTTTATTACTTTTTTATCATGTGATTCGGCTCCTTCTAAAATTATTTTCTTATATTCCTTATAAAGCTGGTACATAAAAGTAAATTGATATGAAGCGCTACTTGATATAATAATTTGGTTATCATCAAATTCCGTTGCGTCATCAGAACTAATAATGCCAGCATCTATTAGCTCTTTTTCTCTTTTTATTCTTTTTACTTTATCGACAGGATTAATAGAAACAGCAGAAGTGGGTTTAAGTACAGTGTTAAAGATGTCGTTTGGGACCACGTTGAATTCATCGACTATTAAATGGCTACTACGAATCCCTCTAATTTTTTCACCAGCACCCAAAGGGTAGGCGGCAATCAAAGATTGTTTATCCGTACCTCTTACTATCATAGTTGAAGCCTCTGGCAAATCTGTGGGTGGCTTAGGAACAAGTTCTCGAAATAAGGAGGCTTTAGGATTATAATAAACTTTTTTTGCCTCCTCGAATATAAATCTACTTTGACGCCTTGAAGAACCGACCATTACCACCTTAGAACCACTTGTAATACAAGCTCGAATCACTGAATAAATTCCCAAACTCCAGGTTTTGCTTCCACCACGCGATAAAATTAACATTGGAAAGGGCTTTCGAATCAATGTTCGTAAAATTATAGATTGAAAAGGTAACATCTCACAACCCAAAACAAAATAACAAAAAGCATCTATATTTCTTAATAAATAATAACATAATACGCTTTCAGCTTCAGAGCGTTCTAACACTGGGGTTCTAAGAAGAACGTCATATTTCTTATTTCGAAAAGGAGAAATCTGGAAGTTTGAATGTATTAACATGTTATAAAATTTTATTACTTTTAGATAAATTTTCTTCGGCCTATAGAGGTTGTAAATTTGTATAATGAAAACATTTGCGTTGTTCGGATGGTTTTTCTAGAAGGAAGGAACTACATGGCCGGATATGGTCAATATGCCAACCAAAAAGTCCGCGATTTTCCCATGTCATTCCTGGTTGAAATTTAGATTCTAAATATTTTTTAAATTCTTGGATAGTACATCCCAATAATTCTAAAGTTGTTTTTGATTTAGAATTACCTCTTAATGCCTTACATACTTGTTGTCGAAGACGACATTTTAAACAAAATTGAATATCTGTTTTTCTTTTATTTACAGCATATTTATTTAAACGCTTTCGATTTTTCTGTTTATATATTTTGTTTCGTTTTTTAACTTTTTCTTTATTATTAATCTTATATATTTTATATCCGGCTCTAAGCTTTTCTCTATTATTTTCACGATATTTTGCGGCTTGTAAAAGAAGTTTTTTTCTGTTTTTCTTTCGATATTTTTTATCTCGTTGTTTTATTTTTTCTTTATTCTCTAGCCTATATTCTTTAGATATATCTAAAAATCTTTCTCTATTTTTTAAATAATATTTTTTTTGTTTTAATTTAATCTCTTTTTTATTTTTTTTAAAATGTTTTTTAGCTTTATTTAAAATATGTTTCTTACGTCGAATATAATATTCTCTTTTATATCTATCAACTTTTTCTTTATAAACTGGGTCAGTTTCGTATTTAATGTGAAATTTTTCTCTAACACATTTTTTACAAGTACAGTTTCTACCAGTTTTTTTTCCTTTATTTAAAGAAAACATCTCTAAATCCTTTTCTAATTTACAACACGTACAATTTTTTTTATTATTCATGTCATTCATATAATTTAATTAAATCATTTTTTGTAAACTCAACGCTACAAAATTTATTCTTGTGACAATCAATATAAAATTGTAAATCTAATTTTCGGCAACTATCCCCACAAACCAAAAATTCAACAACATATTGAACACATTGTTCTCTAGTACCACCAAAAGTAAATTGACAAACGTCGCTATAATTCCTATAAATATTCCTCATCTGATGAGATATCATCGCGCTATTAGCGTAACCAAAAAATCGGTGGCGATGGAGTTCGTGCAAATTAAATTCAACCAAAATAATTAAATAGCTATTCTCTGCTCTTACTCTGTCTAACTCACGACAAAATCTTTCATAACCACTAACTAACGTGGAACCAAAATCTCCGACTGCCTTTCTCTCAACAAATATATTGTTAAAGCCGGAACCCGCGATGCAATAATCCCCGAAATTTAATTTTCCAACGATGCTATTATAGAATCTGTAGGGACTTTTTTCACGACTATCAATATTTATACAAAAACTATCAATATCTATTTTTTCTAAAGGAAGTTTAGAGTTATAATCGAAAAAATATTCGAATCTTGATTTATATTTTTTTTCTTTAATCAAATCTTGAATATCAAAATAATTTTGAACATGTAGAAAATTTGGTGAGCAAGATAACGATGCTAATTCAGCCTGACACGGAAGAATGTTATGCTTTAAATAATCTTTATCTAACTCTTTAACCAATTGTTTTTTCTTATCTTCTAAATTGTCTTTATTTTCAAAATATAAATTTAAAGATGTCTTATCTATAAAATCCCGTAACAGATAGTTCTCTAGAGAATCACCTTCCTTCCAATTTAATTTCTTACCCGTATAAAGACAAATCTTTGGATAGTATTTCTCATAATAATCCTTCACTCGCAACTTGTGCTTACGTAAGTGTCCGTGAAATGATTTCTCGCTCTCGAAGGCCGTATTACATTCTTTACAAACTATCATAAGCCACCCTGTAAAATTTCATCAATGCCCACACCAAGAATTAGGGCTTTGGTTGCATCCATTTCATCTAAGACTTGCATTGTATCTCGTATTTCTTTGTCTTTATTTTCCTGAAGTTTCATTAACGCGGCTCGTTTCTCATTATCCTGAAAGGCTTCAATAAGAGCTAAAACGGTCAGACCTTGTGGGCGACTATCTTTTAATCTCTGCTCTCGATTAACACCAAGAGTCTTTTTAATTTCACCAGCTCGCTTTGTTGAATTTGTGTTTTGGTCATTTAGATTTAAAATTAAGCTATCAAATGCAACAATTTGTGCTACGCTATTTCCGGGGGAGTCTTTCATTTTTTCTATTTCACGAATTTTACATTTTATATCATATTGAAAAACTATTTCATTGCATACGTCAATGTAATCATTTACCTCGTCTTGCGGCATATCACCTTTTCCATAAAGGGCGCGAACGAACTCCTCTCGAAATAAATCTTTGTATTCCCTCTTCTTATAGCTCTTATAATTATAAAGATATCGCCTAGATTGCATTTGATTGATTAGAAAAGTAATATCTTTCTTTTCTTTTTCACTTATTGGAGTCCTAACAAAAATATGCAGTTCTTTTAAAACATTAGCAAACTCTTCGATACTTACTTGTTGATAATCAATTTCTGCATCGGGATTGTCTACATCTATATTTTTTTCTTCAATGATTGATTTGACGATTTCTTCTGGAGATAGTGGCGTGGCTTTAACATCGGCAGAGACGGGTTGAGAGTTTGGCGTAATTTGTAGTCCGGAGTTCTTAATAAAATCAAGAATAATAGGACACTTCCTATTCTCTGTTTTGATATTAAGACGAATAGCCAGTTGATAAACAGACATCTTAGAATAATTGTCGATTATGAACTTTTTATCTTCTTCTGTTAGGATTTCTTTTTCGTTAGACATAATTTAATCCCATCGAAATTTTCTTATCTTCTATAACATCTCTTGCTAAGAGTTGAGTATTTTTTAGGCTCTCCTCAACAATTTCAAATCGTTCGTTAAAATTCTGGCCGCTGATATGTATGTGTCTTGCTATTTTTGTAGTTGAAAATCCGGAGGCAAAAAATAAATTAAATACTTCTTTATCTATTCCGGAGATTATCAAATTTAGACCTTGAGTAAATTCAGTAGGAGTACAACTAAATGGTTGAGATGAGTCATAACTGGAAGTTTCATAGGAGACGGGAAAATTAATATTTGATGCTTCTGATTTTTGTTCAATAAATTTTTTATACAGACGGCATTTGGAAGAAACAGTCCCGTATAATTTGCAACCATCGTCTTGAGTATACATTGGGCAACGGAGGCAAGGCTTTTGATGGATATAATATTTATTCCTCATCTCGTTTTTTAGAAAATTTTGAGTTAGGCGAGCTATCCATGGTTCCAAATTTTTCTCCTGATTGTAAAGATGCCACTTATGATATATGTGTAATAAAATGTCTTGAGAAATATCTTCATAGCTATAATGTTGTAATGTCCAGCGGCTACGATATAACGAAATCACTTTATTAATTTTAGGTATGCTTTCCTCGAATGTTACCATATTAAGATGTCTAAAATATATTTTCTGAATTCCTCAAACTGTTCTGGCGTATTGTTGTGATTTCCATAAATTTTATGAAAAATTTGATGAAGCTCTTTACAAATCGTGATACCGTTATTTATATCAAAACGAAGCTCTGGATATTTAGCCCAGTTGTAGAGACGATGGACAACTAAATCACCGCCTCTTCTACCGCTAATACAGCATGTATTGTTATCGCGTAGATATACCTCTTCTCTAAATTCTCGATTTTTAGGATTATAATTTCTGTCTTTATTGAGTTGACGTTCCTCTTTTGTTAAATCCTTACGCCAACGAGGATGTTTTTCTCCAATATAAAGACCAACGAGAGATAGGCGTATTCTTTCGCAAGTTTCTTCGGAGCGATGAGAACCGTAGTTAGGACTTTTTTCTCCACGTTTGCCATAAAGACCATGTCTTTCTCCTTTTTGACGACAAGAAGTGCAAAAGTTACTTCCCCTAACGGCATTAATTTTTTTTATAACTCTCTCTTTACTACAATCATCACATTTTACCAAACTTTTAATAACACTTGGCTTTTCGTCGTATGTATTTAAAAAATCAAGACAAAGTATCATAATTATTCTTTGCCTTCAATAATTCTAGTAGATTCTGTTGATTTAAACATTTGTTCAGCTATTTTCTTAGCATCTTTTTGTGTTGAAATTTTTCCTAATCCTGAATCTCTTTTGCCCTCTGTCTTTTTGGCGGTAGCTATAACATCTTGAATTTTTATAGCACGTTCTCTAATAGAAGGGACATTATCGCTAATAACCCTATCAATCAAACTGCTAGCAAAATCCATTTGAGCATTTGGGTCGTCGAAATATCCACAAACTAAATCAATATCCGCATCTGATTCATCCCCCTCTCCTAACTTTTCAGAATCATCTACTTCTATTTTATTATATTTACTTACCTGCTTTTTTAGATGTGGCTTATTTGAAACCTTAACTATGATATCTGGGAATCCTAAACGACAGGCCATACAGAATTTGGCAGATAAAACATTATCCTGTCCACATGAATTACAATACTTTATATCCATAAAACTCCTAATTTAAATTTATCTTAACATACCTTTACCTTTATACTATCAGGTATGGTCGTACTTTTCAACAATAATTATCCGTATATGCTTTTACACTATTTTTATATATTTAATTATTTTCTTCATTGATTTTATAGAATATTTCTGCTATTATATTAGAGTGTAAGATATATTATGGTAAATCGACTAAAATTCTTAAAAGATTGCATGTCTGGAAAGCCACAAAAATTATTAACAAATAATGACTTGGAGATTAGTTCGGATATTAATTTCTTTGTTTGGCTGGCTAAAGACCAGGGATATGATTTAGAAGCGGGGGATTGGATTTTTGTCGGGGAAGATACCATGAAAGAAATACCAGAACTAGAAGAATGGCGTGGAACGCCGAATGTATACATTAGCGATGTTTTCAAAGGTATGTATGTGATTCCGAAGGAAACGTTTAAAAAGAAGCCAAATAAGGAATAATATGGTATCTAACGGATACACAAGAACATATTGTGAGGATACCGAAACTGGACATATACACAACGCACGTTGTTACGAAGACTGTACTGCAAGTCATCTAGGGTATCCCGAAGTGGAAGAACCTCCTAAAGAAGAGGTTAAAAATCATAAATACCAAAGATGGGAAAATGGAGATAAAAAGAAATTTTGGATGTAATAGTAAATAAATTAAAAGGATTAAAATGAATATATTTAAATTTGGTCGGTTTTGTTTTCAAGAAATTAAATCTGGGCTACCGCTTAAGTGGTGGGGGGATTTATATGATATGTATAAAAGAGAATTAGAGTTCCAAAAGATGGACGAACAAAGTATAATTACTGATTTGGACTTTACCCAAGAAACGAAAGATAATATCGTGAAAACATTTAAAGATTTAGAAAAGAAAAGCCGCAAACCAAGGAAGAAGGTTAAAAATCTTAAGAAAAGAAAATAGATAGAATGAAGGCATTTTTTAATTATTTAATATATAGAATATGCGGGGGAGTAATCTGCCGCACTAGCAGATATATTGTTTTAGAAAATATACCCGAAACTATAAAAGAAAAAGAGGGAGTTTATTGCTTCTTATATATAAATTATTGGGGCGCAGCTATTTATTCTAAAGATTTACAAAGAATTTAATTATGTAAGATTTATGAAGTTCTATTATTTTTGTTTCTGGAAGGGTAGCCCGAAAGATAAGACAAATTTAGTAGAAGGTATTACGTCTTCAAAAAATAAGAAATCTTGTATAGCCGCAATAAAAAGGTTACATCCGGGGGCTAAAAAAATAAGAATAATTAGTGAGAAAGAAACTGTAGAAGAAATTAAGACTGACTTTGGAGCTAATCGCAATTGATTGAAAGACGATAGACAGATTAAGTTACGTTTAATCTATTTTATTATTTCTAATCAAATAGTTGATGGTTGTAAAATCTTTTTTATCCGCTTACATCCCACCGGTGCCGGTGGATATATGGTATCTATTTTATTATGTAAATCCTTAATATCGTTCTGCATATGAACCAATGTGTTTTTTTAGTTCATCTAATTTTTTATTAAGTTCGTCGTAATTATTCATATATTCAATATATCACGATACTTCGTTGTTGTCAACTATTAAAATTTTCCCGTTCGGGAATAAATTAGAGATTTAACGTCCTTTTGGTCAAATACTTCCCGTTCGGGAGTGATTTCAAAAAGAGATGCTCTATCTCCCCTTGTGCTAATATGTGATAAATTAAAAATTAGAGAACAATTACTTTTAATTCGTCGACAAAATCTTTCCAGTCTAAATGATTTTTTATAGCAATTGTGTCGTGATGTGGAATATTTTGTATTTTAAAACCATGAGAAATTAATAGTTTTATTATTGAATCATATTTTGAACCTCCATTAGCATGAGGTCCATCACAATGTCCCCCTTCGAATTGAATATAATCTATATTATATAAATCAAAATCAATTGCTAATATTATATCGCAATCCAACCCCTCTGCGTCAATATAAAGCCTATCTACTCTCTCTCTCTCTCTCTGAATCCGCGGCCATCTTAATTATATCATTAATATGTTGAGATGGGACTTTGATTTCTAAAATATCATTTTCGCAATGTTTAATTAATTGGTCGCGATTAGTAGAACTAACATTAGTTCGTTGGTTATTTGGTTTAAAAAAGGTTTGAAATTCTTCGTTATGATTAGAAACGCAACAATGAATAAATTGGGCGAAAGGAAAATCTTTGTATTGTATTTTTGTCTCTTCTATACATTCTTGTAGGGCATCTACGAGAATTAATTTATTAATTTTATTAGCATTTTTGCTTACAAAATCAAAAACATGGTCTTTCCCATTATTTGACCCAATCTGAATTATATTCATGTTAATATTTACACTAAAAAAATATGTCTATAATAAATAGTTAGTGGGGTATTTTTTGAGACTTTTATAATTTGGCCTCGGCCTGATGAAATTTTCTTAATTAATAGCGTGGGTGTCATTATAAACCACTACCTATAGTGGTGTTCAGTTTTTATTAAAATTGATGTTCCTATATGTGAAAAACACACTTTTTTAGTTTGATTTTAATTTTATATATTTTTTGATAGATTAAAATATACTACCACCTATAGTGGTGGGTGATTTTTTTTAATCAGTTTAATAGCTTTGAATCGGTATTTCAAAATTTTACGATTAATAGGGTGGCTTTGTTTACAAAGTCTGGTATACCTGACACTATATAGGATAGCGTCAGATATATAAGGCATTATAGTGATTTATACATGGTTTGGAGTATAAGTGGATATAAATAGTTATAAATTGATAGAGATTATAGGGAGGGTTTTTTATTTGTTAGTTTGAATAAATATATATATTTGAATTTTGTTTTTTGGTTGTATGTTAAGCTCCCCGCCCTAAATTCAACAAAAATTTTTTTGAAATTATATAAAAATAGGGTAGGGTTGTCAAGATTTATTTTTTTAAAATCGCTTTGGGATTACCTGAATTGATTCCGAGATGTCAAACAAATAAATGAAAATGATAAAAATATATATACAAATTAATTAAAAAATATCTTGAGTGCTCATCTGGATATGGTAGAGTCATGGTGTCAGAGGGATTAATAAAATAAAATGAAAAAAATATGAATTATATAGATATATTAAAAAAATCGTTAGTGTATATCCCTAGGGATATACGAGAAAAGGTAGGATGCTCCGATTATGAGAGCATAGCATTTGCCCGCTCGTTAGGCGGGAAAAAATTATCTTTTCCAGTGTACGAAAAGAAACCCATGTTTAGCATGGGGTTAGTGTGTCGTGAATGGCCACAACATTATTTTGGCCTCGGTATCAACTCCCGGTCGGGAGAATCTATCTAAGTCACATCGAAAGAAAATTTCAACTAAAATATTTATCAAATGAATCAAAAATTATTCAACGCAATAGAAGAAGTCGCAAAAAATCAAAAACCCCGGTTCGTGTCTCTTACTTATACGAGTAAGAAAACCGGGGAAGTGGCTAAACATACTATTTTACTTGGTGCATCCTACGAAAAAGCCAAGGAAAAAGACCTACAAAAACTTCTTATCCTTCAACCTAGACTATCTGGCATTAAGCTAGTAGCTTGTAATGAGCTAATAGAATCGTATAAAAAACCCGCCGGGGAAAACGAAAACTATACTTGTTTAGATGTATACGAGGAAACAGACATAAAGGGGTTAAAACGACACAAGGAAACAGGAAATTTTCACCTAATAGGATATATCATACAAAAGACTACTATTAAGCAAGGGGAGTTTAAACTTGTCAACTCTTCTGAAAAGACTATTGAAAAAAACAAACTTCGAAAGCTTGGCAGACTTGGCAAAATGCGACAATATGAATTGACACCATTGCAAGTTGAAAGTATGAAATTAAACGGTAAAACCTTAACTATCAATTAATTATGACATTATCAAAGTACCTTAAAGAACGTAGCAAAGAGATTTGCTCTCTTAATGGATGTACAGAAGACAATCACTATTGCGAATCTTATGCATATATCAATCGTAAAATTCAACTAATGGATATTTGCTCTTCTGATTACTTTCAAGGATGCTCTTCCCCTCATGCTGCAATCTCTTTACCTTGGCACGGAACACAAAAAGAATTGAAAAACGAAGTACTTAATCAGTGCTTTGACTACGAAAATTAAAATATGAATATAAATAAAATAAAAAATATGAATAAAACTGAATATCGGATAGTAGTGTATACCGGCAATCATTTTGCGGATGGCACTCCGGAAATTGCGCGGATTGTATCTGCTCACAAAAATATTGAGCTGGCGAAAAAAAATTGTATCGATTAACTCATTCTTGCGGCGGGCATCCTAATACCGGTATCTATAATCACGGTATCCAGGAGATTGTAATGCAAAATTGAGACATTTTGTCTCTTAGAAAAACAAAAATATGGAACCTATTAATATATCAAAAACATTATATCCCGTTGAAAAATTACATTGATTTTTTAAAAAACCTAAAACAAAAAAACTAGAAAACCCTCCCAAAAATGAAAATAAAATATATAGTTTATAATTATGGCTTTGTATGGGAAAGCTTACATTTAATCAGGTTTACTAATGGACAAGGTAAACTCTATACTACCAAACAACTAAAAGAATTTAACATTTTTTAATATGCAAATTACATTAAGAATAGAAAAATGGGATTAGAAGATTACTTTATAGAAAACCTTTACTAAAAAAGATTATGACTAACTTTATATTTAAAATTATTATCCTAATAGGATTCTGGACTATCGCAGTAGACGTTTTTGATGCTGTAATAAAAGTATATTGACAAAATTCTAATTCTATATAATATAAGCTTATGAAAGAAATAATCGTTAAAATAATTAGAGAAAATTGTGTGGAATATATTGCTGACATGCCACAAATTGCAGTAAAATATTGGAAAGAAAATATTGCTATAAAAGAAGACTTTGACGAGGAAAAAGAAAGTTTGGTTGTCCTAATCCTTAATAGTAAGTTAAAGGTAAAGGCTCATAGTATTGTTTCTGTAGGCATAGTGAATGAAACATTATGCCATGCCAGAGAAGTTTTTCGACCAGCGATTGCATATTCTGGCATTCAAATTATCCTAATACATAATCATCCAAGTGGAGACCCTACGCCAAGTAGTGACGATATTAGCACTACAAGAGATATGCAAGAAGCCGGAAAGCTTTTAGGCATTCCATTGCTTGACCATGTAATAGTTTCCTCTAATGGAGAAAGCTATAAAAGTTTAAAAGAAAGTGGTTTATTAATAAATTAATATATAAAAATTAATATGATTACAAAATTATTATTTACTTTATCTGTCTGGTATGTAATGGTTGACAGCTTTAAGAATTATATATATTTGTCTAATGAATAATTTTACTTTAACTTTAAAAAGTTCTAATGTCAAAGTTGGAGCAATTCCTGTTAGCATGTCTAATAGTTCGACTTGTCCTTCGAGTTGTCCGTTTAAAAATAATGGTTGCTATGCTGCACAAGGGCCGTTGAATTTTATTTGGCAAGCTTTAGATAGAGGGTTTATGAAAAGAGGAAAAGAAAAATTCTCTTATGGAACATCTTGGAAAGAATTTATCAAAAATGTTCAAAGTCTTCCAAAAGGAGTGTTTTGGCGTCATAATATTGCCGGGGATTTGGCCGGGAAAGATAATAGAATTAATAAAAGAATGCTAGAAAGTCTTGTAAAAGTCAATAAAGGTAAACTAGGATATACATATTCGCATAAACCGGTTTTAGACGAACAAAGTAAATTCGCTAGTAATAATAGAGAATATATCAAACAAGCTAATAAACGGGGATTTACAATTAATTTGTCTGGTAATAATTTGATTCATGCCGATAAACTAAAAGCTTTAAATATTGCTCCGGTTGTAGCAGTAGTTGCTCATGACTTTAAGGGAGAAAAGGGATTGACACCAGAGGGCAATCGATTTATTGTTTGCCCAGCGCAAACTAGGGAAAAGACAACATGCTCAAGTTGTCAATTGTGTTCGAAACAAAGAAACATAATCGTGGCTTTTAAAGCACACGGAACGAGCTATAAAAAAATAGAAAAAACCATATGAATCAATTCCAAATGTTCTATAATTCACATAATAAACTAGCCAAACAGAATGAACACTTTATAGAATTAATAAAAGATAAGGTAAACCCGCTAACTAATAAAGATTTAAAACAACTTATTAAAAACTTTCCCGAGAGATGGAAAAGATTTAGTGGATATGTTGGAAAGCTAAAGAACTAATAAAAACTAAAAAAACAATTAATAATATGAGAACACTTGATGTCATCGCTGCCGAAATTAGATTAAATTGGACAAAAGTTTATTTTGGAGCATTGCCTTATCTCGAAGCAATGGAATCGCTCAAATCAACCAATGACATGTTTGGTTGTGATGATGCTAAAAGTGTCGTGTCCTATTTCCTCTGCAACTCCACAACATGGCGGGGTGAAACGGCGAGACGTATTAAAAATGAGCTAAAACAATTAATAAACCATAAAATATGACAACACTAAGAATAGAAAAACTAGGTAGGCGTTCAAGACTTTCCATGCTTGATAATCCTAATGAAGATGATAAAAAACTTTTTGAGAATTTAGCTTGGCTACTTAATCACGAAATATCAGAGGGTTGCGTTGAAAGCTTTACCTGTAAAAATTGTGATTTACGTAGGATATTGAAAATATACAAAAAGAATAATATTAATTTATATAAATTTATAAAAGCTAATGATTCGTTAATACATAAAAATAAACCTTTACAACTTGAATCGTGCTCTATAGGATACTATCAAGACCATTCCGAAGAATGGAGTAGATGCAAACCAAGATTAGAAAACTACTTCAATAATCAACATAAATTAGAAAGAAAAAAATATGAGACTATCTAATGGATTAAGACAACTATTGTCACCAATATTACCACTACTTGATGAGCAACAAGATTACGCGCTAGGTCATGCCTTGCGTAAAGTGGGAAAGCGAGGCAATGGGACATACTACCCTAATGACGTAAAAAGAATTGACGTTGTTTTGGAATGTGTTCACGATGTCACTGGCAGAGTTTTCGAGGAAACCGTTGAAAACGGTGACTTTGAAGAAGCTATTGACAACTTAAAGTGGAATGTGATATTAGAAGATTGTTTTATTAAAACTTCAATAATATGAATTTAATTTTTAAAATAATTATATTTTTATCATTTTGGTGCGTGGTTGTAGAAATAATGGATGGAATATTAAAATAATAGTATACGATATATGGAAACCAGTATTACACAATAACAATTAAAAATAAGGAATATATGAATATTATAGGACAACAAGTAAAATTATCAAAACAGGGGTTGTGTGGTGTTATTATTAATAAAACACAAATAAACGATAATAAACTATTTGATGTAGCTTGTCGCGCTACTAATAGTTATCGCGTACCATTACAACAGTTAAAACATAAGGTGTTAGCGAATAGGCCATTAAGTAGAGGAAGAAAACCGATAGACGCTTCAGGCTGGAAAGATTATCCACATTGGAACGAGGTTCCTAATTGGGTAATGGCAAAGATGTTACATGTAACAATACTAACGGCTTATCATATCCGGGCTAGACTTGGAAAGAAAACTTGTAAAAAAAGACAATCAAAACAATATTGGAATGAATTCCTTGAGGATGTACTGGGATAAAATAAATATTAAACTTAAAAAAATAATACATTATGACACAAAACCTTAGAATGGATTGCGAAACACAAAAAGTGTTTGCTCAAACTATGTCACGAGAAGAATGGGGCTACTTGTGTACTAAGAAAGAGTTTATCGAGGCGGTAGACTCTAAAGGACTAAAATATTGTCTCGAACTAAAGAAAAAATTATTAAGACCAACTGTAAGAATAACACTAAAATAATATGAAACAACTAACTCCAACTTTGGTTAAAACTCTCGAGAGATACTCGAAGCTCAAGAGACTTGAAAAAAAGATAGCAGATAGTATTGGCCTGGAACGAGAAAAAATATTAGACTATACGGGAAGAAAGCCAGAGATTTTATCGTTCAATGACGAAAAAAGGGCTAGTATTCTGGTTGTTTTAAGAGAAAGTATTGATACTCAACTACTTAAAACTGAGCTTCTAGAAGTGGCGGAGAAGTTTAAAAAGATAACGGAATCATTGCAATTAAGGTTGTATTAGTTTAATAATTAATATATGTTTAAATTATGAATGAAAATATAAAAGAAAAATTCCTAGACGCATTAGACCAATGCGCAGTAATGAAAATGGGACATCAAACCGTTTTATACTACAATGATTCACCAGAAGATGAAGATGTAGTTTTAGAAATCGAGAGTGTTAATAATGTTATATATAAGTTTTCTCACAAATCTATTAATGAAGTGAAAATTATTAGCAATAATTTTCTTTTAAAAAGCGATTGTGGAGAATATATCACTATTCAAATCTATAAAAATGTATTAGGGGATTTTAATTAATATGCATAAATTTACAGTAACAGAAAAACAATTATTACAAGGTATCCAAGATGTTATATTGGAGCTAGATTGTGATGACTTGGCCTGCCTAGCAGAAGATTTGCTTGGCGGGGATATTAACTATGATGTTAATAAAGATGTTTATACAGTGTCGCCGAACCAAGAATACTTCGGTGGGTTAGACAGCCACGATAATTAATAAGTAACTTACATGAAAATTATTAAAAAATACTTATTATTATTTTGGAATTGGATATTGTCTTTCTTTAGAAAAGAAGCCGAACCAATTAAACACGTATCAAATCTTAAGAAGGTACACAAAGACGATGACGGATACTATGAAGTACATAAATCTAAAATGGGATATTTAATTTCTCATAATCGAATAGTGGTGCATATCACAAAAGATATGGAAGAGGCTAATGAATGGATGTCTAAAAATTAAACGCTTAAGTTTATGATAATGCAAAAATCAGTTACCACATATTTAAATCGAGACTTTGCTAGTGATATTGAAGTTGATGTTGTATGTGAAACTTGGTATGATAGGGGAGAAAAAATTGAAACTAAAATTTTAGGTAAGGGCTGGTATTGCGCTTATCTTTTTCATACCTGCAAAGAATTCCCTAGCCTCGAATTGACAGACGAAGAAAAGGCTTGCGCGGAGCACGAAATCGCGCAACTAATTTTAGGAAACTAATTATATTATATAGTTTAACATAATCTTATGAAGACACACTATCTCACACAATCAACAAACATATCTCAGACTGAGACCAGGAAACACAAACATAACACTCACTCAAGCTAAATACTAATTACCATTTGTCGTCATACATGGAATGTTTCCAAAACACAAACAGAAACTTAACATCAAGAAACTCAAACTTTCCATCTTGTGCTTTGTAAACAGGAGCGACAAATTAAGAATTATTAAAGAAAAAAGATAATTGTTTAATGGCTTCATATAATATATATAGTCTTTTATTTCTGACTTTTCAAGTACTATTTTAAATTATATTTTTGAGGCTAACACTCTTATTGAATAAATAAAAAACTTTCCTTAATAGAAAAAGCGAAGCTCTTACCAAAGAATGGCAATAGCCGCGAAATTAAAATCCTGAAGACCCTAAATAATAGATAGCAGATAATGTTTCAACTTTCAACAACTATTTATAAACCCTCAAATATCTTCATAATCTAAGATAATATTTCAAAAGCTAAAATAAAGCTTGATAATATATAAAAATGAAAGTAATATAATCATATGAAATATAAAGCTGTTTGTTGGGGCGGTGAATACAATGAAGGCAAAGAATTGATTGTGGAGGCCGACAATACAAGAGAAGCCGTTGATAAAGCTGAAGCCCTATTGGGACACTATAAATTCGATTTAGAAGAAATAAAATATGAAAACTGAAAACTCAATTCAAAATTTAGTTGGTAGAGCGGTAGCAGAATATAATAGGAATGAACATAATGATGCGACCGTAAGGGTTGAATTTATAAACAATCATGAGTTTAGGGTATACACGAGAGTTGCTAATGGGGATAATGTTCCTTGGGCAAAAAGACCACACGTTTATATTTGGAATCAATTAAATAGATTTAGTTATAAGTGTCGTTTTAATGAAGAGTTACATTGTTGCGGAAATGTTTGTAATATTTATTATAGATATTAATTTATGAAAACTATAACCGAAATGACAAGTGATGAATATTTTGAATATTTAACAGAGGGGGCTGATAAAATATATAATAAGACAGACATGTCTATTATACGAAGGTGGTTTGATGCGGGGCAACTCCAGGAAAAGCTAAAAGCTTTTAAATGTGTGGAATATAAAGAGGAACCCATTGTCCGATAGATTTATGAGTTCTAATAAGAAAGCCCCACATTCTCACCAGGATAAGCCTAAAATAGTATTTAAGATAAAATCCTATAGCATCAACGCCAATCCATTAAAACGCTCCACAAAGCCATTAAAACCCTTTATAAAGGATTATAAGAATTTATCTAAATATAATTTAGATGATTTAGAATACTATATTAATAAAATAGATGATGTCAACGATGGTTGGAACTTCAATAGAACTATGGCCTCGATTGTATTAGAAATGTTAGCAGAGGACTCAAGACGTAGAAAAACTTCTTAAGTTTTGTATGAATACACTAGAAAAAATCGTAAGTAAATTACAAAAAGAACTTGACAAGCTTGAAAAGATTGAGAAAAAACACAATGTTCAATTTTATGTAGAAAAAAGATTAATCAAAAACGCAATAAGTAAACTTTCTGGTCGCGGCCAGGTAAAACTATCAGCCCGACGCCAAACTTAACAATTAAATATTATAGACTTATTATTATTAGCATTAATAGCATTCTTTATTGCTTGTTGTTTTGGAAGATAAAATGTTCCACGTGGAACACATTCAATCAAATATGTACGACAATACAATTATAGCTATGCTCACAATCATTTTTGTGGTTTATTTAACTGTACTGTTTAATATTTTAAGATGAACCTAAATATATAAAAACTAATTTGAACCAAAAATAGTAACCTTTTCACTATAGCAGATACACAAGTTAAAGTTACAAATAAATATTATGACATACATTAATAAAGATAAAACAATAATGCTAGACCTGTCTTGCGTTATTTATTTTCAACGCTATAAATTAGTCAATGGTACACTTAAACATTTAGAGGTGTGTATGAAACATGATAGCACTCCATTCACTTTCTATTATGACGACGCCACCGAGCTACACCAAGCTATATTAGCATATCTTGAGCATAGGGGTTAATGAAATAAATATATTTAAATTATGATACTTTCAATTATTTTAATATTATCTTTATTAATATCAACACTAATAACAATACCACTAATCATAGCATATAATGAATAACAACGGTTTTAATGCAATAAATTATATGTAAATTAATAATTTGACATTTTATATATTTAATATTATTATGGTAATGAATCAAAATAGAAAAAGCGCAGATAAAAATTAACAAAAAACTCCAAAAAAATAGAATCCATACAATATGAGCATCTTATCCATAGTTTTCGGTATTATAGTTTTATTATCGCCACTAATTTATTTTTTAGCTGTTTTGAAGGAATGGACATATGACAATGTAATGTTATTACTAACCCCTTATATTGTGCTTATCTTTTGTTTCATAATCTCCGTGGGATTATGTATTATTACCATGCCAGACCAAGCAAAAAAAGTTATTGAAACAAAATTCTGAAACCATGGAATAATTAAATATATAAAAATATGAATAATAACGAATTAGTATTAACTAACGATTTAGCTTTGCAGTACCTTAATAATAAAGACAATAATGTAAAGCTATTAAACTTCTCTCTTGAAGAATTCACAAAAGCTTATGAAGACGGGAATTCTATTAGTATTACAATAGTAGATAATAAATTAAAGAGCGAGGGAATATTATATAACTTTGAATAATTATATAAATATATAAGAATATGAACTATCTACAACTTTTATTCCTAATCACTCCGTTTCTAGGTATTTGGCGAGTTTTCCTTGTGAATCATGCAACAATGCAAATTTTAAACTCTATACATATTAAATCTTTAGAAGATATTGATAATCATAGAGAATGGAAATGGAGATATGAAGAATTTGAAAAGGTTAGTTTCCTACTGATAGTTTTAAAATTCTGGAAGTCACCAAAGTCTTTCTTTTCAGAGGAAATTTATAAATAATTATATAAAAATGACGATTAAAGAATTGTATAATGCTTTAGGTAAATGCCTTGATAATACACCAGAGGTAGTTGTTGTTATGGATACTGGTAAAAATCACGGGCTTTACTTTGATAAAATTAGCTTCTTCAAACCAAGCACGAAATGGAACAAAGGTTTAATTGAAATTAAAGTTTCGAAAGAAAAATGATAAAACATCTATTAAACTGATTAAGCATATAAAAATATATGAACATTAATGTCACGAGTAAGCACATATCTAATGGTATGCATAGAGAAGCATCTCATTGTCCTGTGGCAATATCCCTGAAAGAAAAATTTAAAACAAACAATATAGAAGTTTATACATTTGGCATTTATATTGATAGTATATACCATCCCATTCCTAGAAGAGTTAAATTCTTTATATTTGAATTTGATAATAAGAGGAAAGTTAAACCATTTAATTTTAAATTAAATACATAAAATATGAAAATAACCAAATACAGTAAGACACCACTTAAGAATAAATATAGGGTTTTGTATAATATTGAAGCATTGCGGTTTTTATATAAAAATAAGGAAGACCGAATACTTAGAGATGCGCTACTTTTTTATGGAGTAAATGAATATTTAGAGCTTGCTATAAGCAAAAAATTTTATTTTGTTCAGATTATAGGCTGTTATATGGGGCATTATCATACTCAATTTCTAAAACTACCATTAACCGTACCAATACCAAAAAATATGGAAAAATATAGAATATAGTATGAAAAATATAAGAATCGTTAAATATTCTGAATATGGTTTTGTGGTGCAAGAAGGGTATAGAATTATCTTTGATTTTTGGGAGCGGTGAAAACCTAGAGCGTGATAATTCTGGCGCAACTCTCCATCCGTAAAGTCATCGTTTGGTAAAATGCTCGCAAGTCCAGAGCGCTCCCATAAACTATAGAAAAGAGGAAAAATGACATATATCAAGGTAAATCATAGACATATATCTAAAGGTAAAATTGGAGACTGTCAAAAATGCCCAATAGCTTTAGCTATTGGAGAACGGGTAAAAACAAAGAATGTAGAAGTCTTTACTTTTGGGATATGGGTTGATGATATACAATGTTTTATTCCTCCCAAAGTTGAGCATTTTCTCTTTAATTTTGATACAAGAAAATCGGTAAAACCATTTGGTTTTAAATTAGTATATAAAATTAGAAACCACATAAATATCAATAAATAATTAATGTTGGCCTCGAATCTATATTGACATTAGTATATAAATAGGCTAATATTTCAATACTAAAGAGATATTTTTTGACGTAATTTAACAGCGGAAACATTTAGCCTCGAATTAAATATATAAATATGAAAGTCAAACAATAGGTAATCATGAAACTACCCGTAAACTATAATAAAATTCATTACACTGAGCGTAAGAAAGTGCGCGAAGAATATGTGCGATTGCAAGAAGGATTATGCTATTACTGTGGCAATCCGTTGACGGAAAAAGCCTCGGATGATGTTATGGTAAATAATATAAATAAACTGTTATTCCCTAAGAATTTTTTTGAATGGCCTATACATTTACATCACAACCACAAAACTGGAATGACTATAGGTGCCGTGCATTGCCACTGTAACGCGGTGCTTTTTCAATACCACGGCGAATGATGCGGAAAATACGGATTTTAATGATGTTCAAAAAATTATAGGAAAATTAAATATATGAAAATAACTTTACTTATCTTTACATTAATACTATTATCAGGATGTGAGACAACAAATCAAAATATAGACCAAAATTGGAATAGCCACGAACCACCAAACTTCCCAAGAGAAGTAATAAACCCAAAATAAATATTAACAATTAAATTAAAAAATGGAACCATATAAGGATAAAAAAGGCCGATGCACGATGTCATATGTCTTTACAAGAGGAAAATATGAAGGATATTCTGTGGGAGATGTTATAAATGAATTTAACGACCCAGGATATATTGATTTTATGTGGAGGAAAGTACCTTGGTTTCGCCCCACTATTTATGTTAGACGGATTATAAAAAATAAGATGAATAATATATAATGTCTATGAATGAAAATGAATTTTATGAAAGGAAGTTTTTATTAAATTTATTTCACAAACATAGAAAAAGATTATCAAAAAGGGCAAAAAGAAATGGTCATAAGTTTGGCATAGAACCAGAATTAAACATTAATAAACTGAGACAACAAGTTATAAAATTGCAAAATTTATAAAAATATGACTCCTAAAGAAAATCAAGCCAACGAATCTCCTTTGTATATTACATTACCACCGGTTTCTAAGGACTGATTGACTTTTACTATTTTGAATAAAACTAATGGAGAAATAGTTCTAGCTTCAACTAATAGAAAACCAAGAATACTTTGGCTTTCTAAATTTGTATATTGGATTTGGACAAAAATATGAATACAAGAAATTAAAATATATGTCTGTATTTTATGCTTGCTTTTCTTTAGTTTTAATATTATTCTTAATATATGAAAATTCCTTTTGCTAAACATTTACCAAAAAAAGAAGGGTTATACTGGTATTATAGTAGCGTTGGTTGGGAAATAGTTTATATAGATACCCACAAAGGACATCTAGAAGTTTTTGATAACGGAACTGGTTGCTACACGAAAGTTAAAGAAACCAAAGCAGAAAGATGGTCCGTCATCATTGAAAAACCCAAAAGGAATTTGGATAAATATTTAATCGACGGAATTAACTGAAATTTTTAATATATGAAAAAAGTATTAATGAATGCTTATAGTGCTAGAAAATTAATTAGAGACCATGTAGGAGCTAAATATGTCTTAGATTCCTATCTACGGGATATCAAAACAGCGGCTTTGGAAGAAAATTTTTATATTTCATGTTATTTTGGTAAATATAAGAAAGGAGTTAGAGATTATTTAATCCAAAAATTTAAACAACTTGGTTATTCGCTGGAAGAAAATGGAGAGAATTGTTATATTATAAAATGGTAATTATTAAATATGAATAAATATCTATATTTTACATTAGTTATATTATGCTTAGCCGTTTCATATGCTGTTTTCCTTCATGGACTATTTGGCCTCATTAGTGTTTTCTTATATCAAACTATTAGCTTTCTAAATTCTGTAAACCTTTAAATATGAACATATTATTACTTTTAGTTATAATCTCAAGTCTATCAATCCTAGCCATGCTTTCAGCATGGGCTGTTGTTGTATTATTTATTGGGGTGTATGTGAAATATTGTAGTAAATTTTAAACGTCTTATATGGCGAATTAAGTTTATTTTTTAACCCCAATTCTTCATATTTGACGAATACCACATTTTTATAGTAGTAATTTGATATGACTCTCAATCAAGCCAGATTATTTAAAATGCCCCACGGCAACCATAAAAATTGTCCTCTTGAGATTTTGCCCATAGATTATCTAGAATGGGTATCAATAGAGTGGAGTGGAGAAAAGCTTAAACAAGCAGCCAAGTTAGTCTTAAAATATAGAAAAAGTCTTGCAAATAAATCAATATTGATAGATAATAAGAATAAAGAAAGTAAACACTCTGTAGATATAAAAAACAACCATGATTTCACTAACGGGGCTTTTGGGGAACTTAAACGAATTTTAGATAATGCCAAACCAAACTTATTTTAAATAGATGATTTTGTTAAACTGTATTATTTCAAATGGTAGAACCTTGAATCAAGCAAGGAATATGGGTTCAATTCCCATATACAGTTTGACTTATTTAACTAAAATTATAAAAATGAAAATCTCAGAATTAATTCGGCAATTAAAATATCAACAAAGTGAATTAGGGGACGTGGAAGTGTTTTATTGTGATTTAGGTGGGTATTGCGATATATCTATTATAAGAGAAGAAACTAACAACATAAATAATACAAAACACGTAATTCTATTTTGTTGATATTTGATATAAAATAAAATAATCTATAAATTATGAAGACTATCCAAGAAGTTATTAAACTTTTTCCATCTACCGCCCCCGACCAATGGCACCAACACCCCAACGGGGGTGGTTGGGTTTTTTACACAGCAAAAGTAGATGATACTGCTTATGTTGGAGAAGACGCACAGGTTTCTGGGAACGCGCG